>SXGQ01712378.1_pt1 | contig 14154 bp, 15 predicted proteins | sample 3178371 | NCBI WGS metagenome assembly SXGQ01 (sample SAMN11356859, study PRJNA531348) | freshwater metagenome | isolation source: freshwater sample F1-20 | place: China: Fuxian Lake, Yuxi | collected 2017-12-25
GCTCGCCGCCGCCGGGTCGGGTGTGGCCGAGGGTGTGCTCGGCACCTCGGCCGAGCCCGATTCCGCCGGTGTCACCCCCGGTGCGGTCGCCGACACGATCGTGGTCCCCTACAACGTGGTGCCCCGGCTCGACGACGAGGTGGACGTCGTCTGCGTGGAGCCGGTCGCCGCCAACATGGGTCTGGTGCCGCCCGTGCCGGGGTTCCTCGAGGGGCTCCGGGCCGAGTGCGACCGCGTCGGTGCCCTGCTCCTGTTCGACGAGGTGATCACCGGGTTCCGGGTGGGCCGGGGCGGTGCGAGCGAGCGCCTCGGCGTCCGGCCCGACGTCTGGTGCTTCGGCAAGGTCATCGGTGGTGGTCTGCCGATGGGAGCCTTCGGCGGGTCGGCCGCGGTGATGTCCTCGATCGCCCCGCTCGGGCCCGTCTACCAAGCGGGCACGCTGTCCGGGAACCCGGTGGCGACCGCCGCCGGTTCCACCGTCCTGTCGCTGCTCGACGAGCCGGCGTACGAGCGGCTCGAGTCGACCGCAGCGGCGCTGGCGACCGGGCTGCAGCTGGCGTTCGACGCCGCCGGGGTCCCCGCCGTGGTGCCTCGGTTCGGCCCCCTCGTCGGGCTGTTCTTCGGCACGGACCGCCCGGTGGACTTCGACGGTGCCTCCGGGTCCGTCGCCGCCGGTCGCTACCCCGAGTTCTTCCACGGGATGCTCGACCGGGGCGTGGCCCTGGCCCCCGGACCGTACGAGGTCATGTTCCCGTCGCTGGCCCACACCGACGAGGACCTCGAGCTCGTCATCGGGGCGGCCCACGAGGTCGCGGCCGTCATGGTCACCGACTGACGGCCCGCGCGAGGGACAGGGATCGAGTCGCGTCCCTAGGCTGGGGAGGTGACGTCACGTCCCGGCGCAGCCCAGCACGCCACCACCACCGGAACGGCGCCGACGGGGGAGTCCAGCCGGGCGGCCGACCCGGAGCCCGGCCGTGCGGAACGCCGCGCCCCGCAGCCCGAGCCGAACCGCTCGGAGCGCATCGACCGGGACGCGGCCGAGCGGGTCATCCGTCGGGCGGTTGCGCTGTCCGAGTCCGCAGCCGACGACGACGGGCTCAGCGTGGCGGCGCTGCTCGACGCAGCCGACGAACTCGGGATGGACCGCACCGAGATCGAACGGGCACTCGCCGAGGAACGGGTCGGCCTGCTGGCCGACGGGACGCGGGCCGGCGACCGGTGGCTCGGCCCGGATCGGGTGGTCGTGGCCCGGGTGGTCGAGGGGTCGCCCGATGAGGCGCTGGAGCGACTCGACGCGTGGATGCGCCTGGGTCGGGTGTTGCGGCGGGTCCGGCGCGAGTCGGACCGGGCCGTCTATGCCCGGCGGAGCGATCCCGCGGCGATCGTCCAGCGGACGGTGCGGGCGGCCCGGGGAGGCGAGCGCCTCGCCCGGGTTCGTCGCCTCGTCGCCTCCGTGGTGGCCGTCGGTGACGGCCGTTGCCTCGTGGTGTTGAGCGTCGACACCTCAGCGAGCCGAGTGACTGCGGCGGCCGGCGCCACGACGGTGGCGGCCACGGGCGTGGTCACGGCCGGCGTCGCCGCAGTCGAGTGGATCCCGTGGGCCTGGGTGGGAGTTCCCGTCGCCCTCGCGGGTGGGGTCGGCGTGGCGGCGGCGCGTCGGGCCTACCTGGCGGACGTCGATGAGGACCTCGAGGCGGTGCTCGACGACCTGGTGGCCGGTGGACGGCCGGTCACCCTGGTCGACTCGGTGACGTCGCGGGTGGCCGGCGCCACCGACCGCGGCCTGGCCGCGTTCAGGTCACGGCGTCCTGGAGCGCAGCGTCCTGGACCGCGTCGATCCGGACCAGGGTCGCCACCAGGAGGCACCCCAGCGTGAGTCCCACGAACACCCCGACCACCCCGTAGAGGCCCGCTCCGAGCAGGATCGACACGAGCGTGACCAGCAGGCCGACCCGAACGGACCCGGCGTCGATCCTGGGTTGGACGACCACCACGTCGATCGTCTGCAGCACCAGCGCGAGCCCGACGATCGCGACCGGGGCGGCCGTACCGTCGACGGCGGCGAGCAGCGCCACGGGGAGGAACCCGGCGACGATCCCGAGACGCGGGGCATAGGCCAGCAGGGCGGCGACCACACCCAGGAGCGCCGGCATGTCCAGACCGAGCGCGAGTGCGACGACGGTGACGATCGTGCCGACGGTGACGGCCCGCAGCGAGGTGAACCCCAGGTACCGGAGGGTGTCGCGGTAGGCGTCGGGCAGGACGCGACGGGCGATCGGTCTGCTCCTCGGACCGAGCAGCCCGATCCCGCCGTCGACCATCGTCGGACCGGCGAAGACCAGCATGACCGCCAGGACCCACACGATGAACGCCGACGACAGACGTCCGCCGACGGCCGTCGCCAGACCGGGCAGGTCCGAGCCGCTCAGGTCGAAGGCCCGGGCGATCTGGGCCGAGGTCTGCCCCACCTGATCGGAGAACCGGATGTCCCGGAGGAGCCCTCCGAACGGGCCGCTGGCCTCCAGGTCGGCGGCGGCCCGGGGCGCCTGTTCGGCGAAGCGGCTCGTCTCGCTGCGGAGCTCGCTGAATCCGAGTGCGCCGAGGGCCGCCACGACGAGCAGGGCGACGCCGGTCAGGGCCAGGACCGCCAGCCACTGCGGGATCCGACGACCGAGGCGCACCACGGCCGGTCGGGCGAGCGCCGCGATCACCGCCGCCTCGAGGAACGAGACCAGCGGGTGCACGGCGCGCAGTGCCAACGTCCCGAGCAGCACGGCACCGGCCAGGACCAGCACCGCTCGAACGATGGAGCCCGGGCTGAGTCGGACCCGGACCAGGTCGAGCTCGGCGGGCCCGCTCGTGGGAGCGGCGGCATCACGCAGGTCGTCGATCGGCCGAGCCTAGGCTCGACCCGTGGCGGACGAGCGGGATCCGGGCCAACCGGGGGACCCGTCGGCCCGGACCGTGACGGTCGAGTTGGACTGGCGCACCGTCGTCTGGGCGGTCGCCGCCGTCGTGGCGGTCGGGTTCGTGGCGACGGTCGTCGTCATCGCCTCGAGCGAGGTCCTGTTGATCGTCGTGGCGGTGTTCGTGGCGCTGGCGCTCGACCCTGTCGTGTCCGCGCTGCAGCGCTGGCGGCCGGGCGGTCGACGGATCGGGCGGGGCACCGCCGTGTCGGCGGTCGGGCTCGGGCTGGTGCTCGGGGTCACGGCCTTCGGAGCGATCGCCGGCCCCCAGTTGGTCCGTGAGACACGGTCGCTCGGCACGGATCTGCCGGAGACCGCCCGGTCGCTCACCGACCTGCCGCTGGTGGGTGGATGGTTCCGTGAGGTCGACGCCCCGGGGCGGGTGAGCGAGTTCCTGGCCTCCATCCCCGAGAAGCTGCGCTCGACCGACGCCGACCTCGCCCGCTTCGCCGAGGACATCGGTGTCGGGGTCGGCGTGACGCTGCTGAGCCTCGTGCTCGTGCTCGCCGTCCTCTACGACGGTCCGCGACTGGTGTCGCAGGTCCGCCGGACCGCGCCGCCGGAGGGCCGGCCCCGGCTCGACGTCGTGGGCCGCCTCGTCTACGAGGTCGTCGCCCGGTACTTCGCGGGCAGCCTGCTCATCGCCCTCATCAACGGGGTGTGGGTGACCTCGTTCGCACTCGTGGCCGGCGTGCCGCTCAGCCCGGTGCTCGGTGTGTGGGCCGCGGTCACCTCCCTGATCCCGCAGATCGGTGGACTGCTCGGCTTCGTGCTCGTGGCGCTGGTCGGCCTGACCGCCGGGATCGTCCCGGGGCTCGTCATGATCGTCTCGTTCCTCGTGATCATGCTCGCCACCAACCACCTGCTGCAGCCGACGATCGTCGGTCGGGCGGTGAGCCTGTCGGCGCCGGTCACCATGCTGGCGACGATCGTGGGGCTCACCGTGGCCAGCATTCCGGGCGCCCTGTTCGCGGTCCCGATCACGGGGGCCGTCAAGGCGATCGTCCAGCACTTCCGTGGGATCGACCCGCAGCCCCGTCCGGAGCACCGGGGCGTGATCGACCGGCTCCGCAGCCGATGGAGGAACCGCGACCCGGTGGGGTGATGCGGGTCAGACCGCCTGCAGGGTGACCCGCACGCGGAGCCGGTCCCCCTCGGGGGTGACCTCGACGGCCCGGTTGATGCCCTCCCGCAGGTCGGCCACCCCGCTGATCGGCGTGCCGGGGTTGAGCTTCCACAGCGGCGACGAGTGGAGGATCACCCGGTTGCCGTCGGTGACCGGCGGCAGGCCGGAGGACGAGATGAAGCCGGCGAGCTGTTCGGGTGTGATCGTGAAGGTGACGTCGAGCTGGCGGTCGCCGTCGAGTCGGGCGCTCAGGTAGTCGGCGGCACCTTCCGGCACGTCGATCCCGCTGAGCGACTCGATGCCGGTGATCGAGAGGTCACCGAGCGGGAGCGTCGAGGTGGGTCGACTCGGCAGCGTCGTGTCCGCCGGATCGTCGGCACCGCCGGTGATGACCAGGCAGCCGCCCACCACGAGCCCGACCAGCAGGACGGCCAGGACGAGCAGCCGACCGAGCGGCGGGACGGCCGGGGCCGCCCGAGGTGGTGGTTCCTCGTCCCCGGTCACACCGGGGGCTCGGCCGTCCACTCCTCGAGCACCTTCTCGTACTCCGCGGCTTGGTCGGGAACGAACTCCTCCATGGTGGCGGCGAAGTCCTTGGACCAGACCTCGGCGTCGAACTCCTCGTTGTTGAGGATCCGCTCGTGGAGCGTGACCGCCATGATCTCCTCGGGGTCGAGCGAGGTCGACCAGCCGGGCATGCCGCCCTTGACGGGCAGTCCGTTCTCCATGGTCGTCTGGCCGGCGGCCTTCCAGCCGTCCGAACCCAGGGCGATCCAGGCCACCTGCTTGGCGGGCGTCGGCCACACTTTCGTCACCGCCGTGTCGCCGATGAGGGCCGGGATGTTGCCGTTGCCCCCGCCACCGGCGCCGTGGCACCCGGCGCAGCCCTTGTTCGCGTACACCTCGTCGCCGAGCGTCACGGGCGAGTCCTTGGGGGTCGGCGGATCGAGCGTGAGCGCGTAGAGCACCGCCCAGAACGGGAGCATCGCCAGGACGGGCACCGCCCAGAACGGGATCTTCTTCCGCTTGTTCGCCGCATCCACCCACGGGGGTGTCGGCTCGATCGCCGCCGGGGCTGCGGCAGCCGCCACGGCAGGCGCAGCTGCTGCGGGGGCGTCGTCCTGCTTGGCGGGTGCCGCCGACGCCGCCGGCTCCACTGCGGCCGGGGCGGCAGCCTCGTCGCCACCTCCGCCCGACAGCGCCGCTCGGCGCGCTCGGCTCCGGGCCAGCAGGTGCTCGGGAACTTCAGTCAACGCGGCCTCCGCAGCGGATCGGGGACGTCGGGAACAGCGCCATCACTCTACGCCGACGCGGACACCCGCCACCAAGCTCTGCGGGACCCGGCGCCGGCTACCGGCCGGGACCTCCGGGGCGGGTCGGGTCCGGGTCATCGACCGATGCGTGAGCGGGTGATGGGAATGTGCCAGAGCGCCGGGGAGGTGGTAGACCCTCCCGCATCCACCCGCGTTCCCGGCGAACGTCCGGTCGGAGTATCTTGTGAGAAGTTTCACGAGCGGAGGCACAGAGTGGTTGCGTTCCTGGTATCGCTGCTGTTGACGGTGGTGATGGTCGCTCCGATCTTCCCGTACGCGAAGCGCCGTCCGGTGGGCACCCCGCTCACCTGGGGTGAGGCGATCCTCGGCGGGACCTACATCTTCTTCGTGCTCTTCTGGATCTACGGGGTCGTGCCCCACCACTGGCTGACCTGGGCGGACTCGGAGCTCAACTGGCGGCCCGACACCATCTGGCTGGGACCGGGCGGCTCGCTGCTCGAGGTCTTCCCGATCCAGGTGTCGGCCCAGGTGTTCCGCGACATCATCGCCACGCTCATCTACGTCGTGTTCCTGGGCGGTCAGATGTGGATGTGGTCCTGGTGGCAGAAGCGGGGTGAGCGCGCCGAGCAACAGGCGGCGCTGGAACCGACCTCGACCTACGGCCGACCACTCATGAAGCGGGCCTGAGGAGCAGTCCGATGACCACCACCGACGCCAATCCGCCGATGCCGGAGTTCGTGGACGACTACGTGCTCCAGGAGGTCGACGCCGACTACCTGGCCAAGGCCGTCAAGCCCAAGCAGTTCATCCACATCGACCAGTCCGAGTGCATCATGTGCGAGGGCTGCGTGGACATCTGCCCCTGGAAGTGCATCCACATGGTGACGCCGGGGGCCATCGACGAAGCGGTCGGGGTGGACCGCCCCGGCACCGACCCGTCCGACCACGTGGTGTTCCTGATCGACGACGACGTGTGCACCCGCTGTGCGCTCTGCGTCGACCGGTGCCCCACCGGGGTCATCATCCTGGGCAAGGTGGGCGACCCGGCGGCGGCCGGCGACCTCCACCAGCGCACCTCCACGCACGGCTACGGCTACGGCATGCGCCTCGGCTGAGCCGGCACCGACAGACACACGACCGACAGACACACGACCGACAGCGCAGACGACAGCGACGCAACAGGGAGCGATCGATGGCGAAGACCATGCAGGGATCCCCGAAGACGAAGGTCCAGGACAAGATCGGCCAGCTGACGGACTCGGTCCAGGGCTCGCAGGCCTGGAACTCCATCTTCCGGCCCGGATCCATCTTCCGGAAGGGCTACTCCGACAGTCCCCGGAACCGGTCCTACGTGATCATGAACAGCGTCCTCTACCACCTCCACCCGGTGAAGGTGAAGCGGCACGCGGTCAAGGTCAGCTACACGCTCTGCCTCGGTGGCCTGAGCTTCTTCCTCTTCATCGTGCTCACCGTGACGGGCATCTTCCTGATGTTCTTCTACCGACCGACGGCGGCCCAGGCCTGGGACGACATCTACACGCTCCAGACCTCGGTCACCTTCGGGCTGCTGGTGCGGAACATGCATCGATGGGGCGCCCACCTGATGGTGCTGTCGGTGTTCCTGCACATGGCCCGGGTCTTCTACCACGGCGCCTACAAGGCGCCCCGGGAGTTCAACTGGGTCATCGGCGTGGTGCTGTTGACCCTCACCCTGCTGCTCTCGTTCACCGGCTACCTGCTGCCCTGGGACCAGTTGGCCCTCTGGGCGGTGACCGTGGGGACGAACATGATGGGCTACACGCCGGTGTTCGGATCGCAGGTCCGGTTCGTCCTACTCGGCGGGGCCGAGATCGGCACGGACACGCTCCTGCGATGGTACGTCCTCCACGTCCTCTTCTTCCCGTTCATCACCGTCATCTTCATGGCCATCCACTTCTGGCGGGTACGCACGGATGGCGGTATCTCCGGACCGCTCTGAGCGGCCCATCACGACTGGTCCCCCGTCCGCCCCGATCGAGTTGAACCTGATCGCGTTGAACCTGGAGCATCGAGCACATGACTGAGGTTCCCGAACACCTCCTCAAGCGAGCGAAGGCAGCACGAGACAAGTCCGCGGCTGCGGCCCCCGAGCCCGCGGCCGAGGAGACCGCCGAGGCGCCGGCGGCGTCCTCGGGCGGCGACAGCCGGATCCCGGCGCACCTCCTGGCCCGATCCAAGTCGGCCAAGGCCCGCAAGGCGGAGGGCGGCGACGAGCCGGCCGCCGAGTCCGGTGGCGGCACGGCGACGGCCGTGGCGACGGCCCCGACCGGTGGGACCGTCGTCGCAGCCGGCGGTCCGCCCATGGCGGCCGGCCCGGGTGGACACACCCAGCGACTGCTGACGGTGGTCAAGGCCGGGTCCATCCAGGACGTGAAGGCCAAGCCCCAGGACAAGGTCCACGTGTGGCCGCACCTGATCGTGGCCGAGTTCGTCGCAGCGCTCGCCTGCACGGCGTTCCTGTTGTTCTTCTCCTGGTTCGTCAACGCCCCGTTGCTCGAGCTGGCCGACTTCAACAAGACGCCCAACCCGTCGAAGGCGCCCTGGTACTTCCTCGGCCTGCAGGAACTGCTCACGATGTTCCACCCGATGGTCGCCGGCGTGACCATCCCCGGTATGGGCATCTTCCTGCTGATCCTGGCGCCCTACATGGACAAGAACCCGTCCAACAAGCCCGAGGATCGCAAGTTCGCCGTCTCGCTCATGACGCTGTTCCTGATGTTCTGGGCGGTGCTCGTGATCATCGGCTCGTTCTTCCGTGGACCGGGGTTCAACTTCACCCTGCCGTGGATCGACGGCCTCTTCTTCGAACTGTGAGGTGACAGCACAATGAGTGGATTCTTCATCGTCCTGGCCATCCTGGTGATCTGCGCCCTGGCGGCGGTCGCGCTCATGGGGGCGATCCGTCGACGTGACGTCGACAGCGCCACCGGCACGCTGGCGCGGGAGACCCGCCAGCGGGACCGCTCGGCGCGCAAGGAGGAGGCCGTGGCCTCCGTCGTCGCCGCCCCGACCGGCGCCGAGATCGAGCGGTCGGCCGCCCTGGAGCGGGTCGGTGGTGGCACCGTCGCCACGACCGACGACGTCGCCCCTCCGGCCGTGTTCGTCCCGCCGGACCCCGAGACCTACGGCGTGACCCGTCGGCAGTTCCTCAACCGGGGCGTCATCGCCGCCTTCGGGCTGGGCATCACGGCCTTCGGCGTGGCGATCGTCGGGTTCCTGTGGCCGTCCGGCGGCGGCGGGTTCGGCTCCAAGCTCCGGGTCGGGTCGGTGGCAGACCTGAAGGCCGAGATCGAGAAGGGCGGCGGATTCCTCTACAAGCCCGAGGGCCGCATGTGGCTGACCAACTACCCGTCGTCGGCGCTGCCCAAGGCCGAGCAGGTGTACTCGGCGCCGGTCCTGAACTCGCTCAAGGCCGGCATCGCCGTGATGTACCAGAAGTGCCCGCACCTCGGCTGTCGTGTCCCGGACTGCAAGAGCTCGCAGTGGTTCGAGTGCCCCTGCCACGGCTCGCAGTACAACCAGGCCGGCGAGAAGAAGGGCGGTCCGGCTCCCCGAGGCATGGACCGCTTCGCCACCGAGGTCAGCGGCGGCGTGCTCGTGGTCAACACCGGCGCCGTCGTCCAGGGCCCGCCCATCGGCACCAACACCACCGGCCAGGAGGCTGAGGGCCCGAACTGCATCGGCGCTGCCTCCGGCGGCCACAGCGGCTGATCGATTTCGCACCGTCGACCCACCTGAAGGAAACTCCGGAACCTGATGCTCCTCGCAACCACACAACGCGCGATCGGCTTCGTCGTCCTGGCGGCCGTCGTCGTCGGATTCATCATCTGGCTCTTCGTGAACCTCCGGTCCGGCCGGGACGAGGTCGGCGCCGAGATCGAACTGGCGGCGAACCGCCGGCCCGGGACCCCCGACGAGGAGCTCGAGGGCAAGCGACTGAACGTGGCGCTCTTCTCGGCATTGGGACTGCTCGCCGTCATCGCCGTCGGTCTGCCGCTCTACTGGCTCGGTGAGCCGGGCCGCCAGGAGGGCGCGGTCGAGACCTTCGACGAGACCTTCGTCCGCCGCGGCCTGGAGCTGTACGAGAACGGCGCCCAGTGCGTGAACTGCCACGGCGGTGCCGGCGTGGGCGGGCTCGCCAACTACGTCATCAACGACCAGAGCGGCAGCTTCGTCGCCCAGGTGAACTGGATCGCCCCGGCGCTGAACAATGTGCTCTACCGCTACGACGAGGAGCAGGTGCGCTACATCCTCAACTACGGCCGGCCCGGTTCGCCCATGGCCGCCTGGGGTGCCGAGGGTGGCGGTCCGCTCACCACGCAGCAGATCGACGAGATCATCGACTACCTCTGGTCGGTGCAGCTCCCCGTCGAGGAGATGCGCGTGACGGTCGACGACTTCGTGAAGTCGATCGACTCGGACCTCTACGAGCGGATGATGGCCGTCCGGAAGTCGAACGCCGACGTCGCGCCGAACGGCGACGTCGAGCCGGTCGACGCCAACCGCCTCTCGCGAGCTGACGAGCTCAAGCTCGGCGAGATCCTCTTCAACAACCAGGAGCTGGCCGCCGGGTCCTACTCCTGCGCCCGCTGCCACGTGGCCGGCGCCAACTACGGCAAGGCCTGGGAGCCCTTCGAGCGGCTCCAGTACGGAGCGTTCGGGCCGAGTCTGGTCGGTGTCGAGAAGGAGGCCACCGAGCAGCAGCACTTCGACCTGATCTGGAAGGGCATGGACTCCGGGAAGATCTACTTCTCCCGCAAGCAGGGCAACCCGCAGATGCCCGGGTTCGGCGTGAACCGGAACACCGGACGTGCCGAGGAGGGAGTCCCCGACCTGGGCAAGGAGGGTCAGCTGGCCCCGGAGCAGGTCTGGGCGATCGTGACCTACGAGCGCAACCTGTCCAACAACTCCACCGTGAAGTCCCCGATCGCCGGCACCGCTGAGTCGCCGACGTTCATCACCGCCAACCGGGGGACCGCCGGCGAGTAGCCGGTCGGTCGCGTCGTCCCATCAAGGAACCGAATGTCACTGATCCTCTCCGCCATCGCCTTCGACCCCAACATCCGGGGTGCCCTCGTGGTGCTCGTGGGCGTGGTCGTGCTGTGCGGTTCCGTCTACCTGCTGCTGGCGACGAACACCGGCGTCCGCAACGGATTCCTCATCGCCCTGGCCGGCCTCATGGGCTGGATGGTCTCCATGGGTCTCATCTGGTGGATGTACGGCATCGGTCTGCGTGGGGCGGACCCGTCGTGGATCGCCAAGGAGGTCAACTTCACCCGGGCCGACGCCGTGGCCACCGACGTCGTCGAACGGCTCCCGTCCTCGGCCGACCTGCCCGATCCGCAGACCTTCCTGGCCGACTACCTGGCGACCAACCCCGAGCTGGCCCAGCAGATCGCCGAGTCCGAGGGTGAGGGGTTCACCGCGCAGACCCTGACCGACGCCGTCACCGTGGCCCCGTCGCTCAAGGAGCAGCTCGACGAGCAGCTCGACGGCTGGCGGATCCTGCCCGAGACCGACTCACGCCGTGGCGACGCGGTGGCGGCCTCCGATGCGCTGCTCGCCGAGTACAAGGCGTTCGGCGAGTCGACGTCGACCTCGACCTACACCGTCAAGGACGTGTTCTTCTTCGGTGGCAAGGAGGCGGCCGAGCCCGAGACCGTCAAGGGTGAACGGTCGCTCATCGACCGGGCCTGGCGTCGGGTCAGCACGGTGTTCCAGCCGAAGAACCCGCCGCTGTACGCCGCCGTGACGGTGCAGAAGAACACCGAGCAGATCGTGGCCCCCGGTGAGGCGCCGCCGCCGCCGAAGGTCGACGAGGAGGCCGAGACGGTGACGGTCGTGCTGCTCCGGAACCTGGGGACACGTCGCCTCATCCCGTTCCTCTTCACGCTCTTCTCGGGCATCGTGTTCGCGGCGCTCGTCTGGATGCTCCACAACCGGGACAAGCGGGCGATGCAGGTCCGCGACGAGTGGGACCCCTCCCAGGCGGAGCTGCCCGCCGAGGTGCGCTGAACCGTGGGGCAGTACCTGCCGATCGTGGCGATGATCGTGCTCGCGGCGTTGTTCGCCGCATTGAGCTTCGTGGCGTCCAGCCTCCTGCAGCCGAGGCGGCCGACCGAGGCCAAGGTGGCGCCCTACGAGTGCGGCATCGTCGACCAGACCGACCCGCCCGAGCGGTTCCCGGTCCGGTTCTTCCTGATCGCCATGATCTTCATCGTCTTCGACATCGAGATCATCTTCGTCGACCCGGTCACGATGGTGGCCGAGCAGCTCGGTGGCTTCGGCCTGGTGGCGATCGGCATCTTCGCCGCGGCGGTGGTCGAGTCGTTCCTCCATCTGATCCGCACCGGTGCGCTCGACTGGGGGCCGGTCGTCCGGGCCCGCCGCTCGGCGCTGCGCTCCATGCCGGCGCGCACGACGACGAGCACGATCCGCCGCGTCGGCACCGAGGGCCGCGCCGCCGACGGCACCGAGGTGGCCGCCTGATGGGCATCGTCGCCGACGTCGGTGCGGACGGTCTCGGGGGCCTGCAGCACAACGTGCTGACGGGTCGCCTCGAGGACCTGGTCCGCTGGGCCCGGAAGCGGAGCTGCTGGCCGGCGACGTTTGGTCTGGCCTGCTGCGCCATCGAGATGATGGCGGCCGGCGGCGCCCACTACGACCTGGCCCGGTTCGGCATGGAGGTCTTCCGGGCCTCGCCCCGCCAGGCCGACCTGATGATCGTGGCCGGCCGAGTGTCGCAGAAGATGGCACCGGTGCTGCGCACCATCTACGACCAGATGATGGAGCCCAAGTGGGTCATCTCCATGGGGGTCTGTGCGTCGTCGGGTGGCATGTTCAACAATTACGCGATCGTCCAGGGTGTCGACCAGGTCGTGCCGGTCGACGTGTACGCACCGGGGTGTCCCCCCGGACCGGAGACCCTCCTGCATGCGATCATCACGTTGCACGGACTCATCGAGGACGGTGAGATCCTGCGCCGCCGGGAGTCCATGGGCGGTGGGGCCGGGATCGTGGTGGACCAGCTCGACGGTCAGGCGGCCCCCACGCTCGTGGCGACGCCGACCGGCCCGTCCAGCGGGATCCGTTGATGGCCGGCGAGGACGGGGCGACCGGCGACGGCGCTCCGGAGGAGCCGGCGCAGCCGGGTGCGGACCCGGTCGAGGAGCAGATGCTCCACGGGGTCCCCGTGAGCGACTCCCGCGGCCAGGAGGTGCTCCACCCCGACCGTGACGGCTACCGGGCGCTCGTCGAACGCCTCCGGGCCGACGGCTACTGGGTGGCCGTCGACCTGTGCGGCGTGGACTACCTGGGGACCCCGGGTCGCCGGGGGCTCCCCGCATCGGTGCAGCCGGAGCGCTTCGAGGTGGTCGTCAACCTGCTCGACCACCGGGCCCGCCGCCGGACCCGTCTGCGGGTCCAGGTCCCGGAGTCCGATCCGACCGTCCCCAGCCTGGTCGAGGTGCACCCGGGCCTGGAGGCGTCGGAGCGCGAGACGCACGACCTGATGGGCATCTCCTTCGACGGTCACCCGGACCTGAGCCGGATCCTGCTCCCGGACGACTGGGAGGGCCACCCGCTCCGCAAGGACGAGTCGACGGGCCGGATCCCCGTGCAGTTCAAGGTCGGTTCCAGCGGTGCGGGAGGCCGGCCGTGAGCCAGACGCTCGACCCGACGACCGTGGACTCGGCGGACCCCGTGGTGGACCTCGATGCCTTGGACGCCGCCCGGGAGCGCCTCGCCTCCGACGACGCCGTGCTCCGCATGTCGGCCACCGAGGCCGAGGAGCGCTCCGGCTACCAGCCGCCGACCGACGAGGGCATCGGCGAGCGGATGATCATGAACATGGGTCCCCAGCATCCGTCGACCCACGGCGTGCTGCTGCTCGTGCTGGAGCTCGACGGCGAGGAGATCACCCGGTCCCGGCCCGTCATCGGGTACCTCCACACCGGCATGGAGAAGACGGGTGAGGAGCTGACCTACCTGCAGGGTCCGACCAACGTGACCCGGATGGACTACGCCGCGCCCCTGTTCAACGAGCTCGTCTTCTCGCTCGCCACCGAGGAGCTGTTGGGCATCGAGGTGCCCGAGCGGGCGCAGTGGATCCGGACGCTCATGTGCGAGGTCAACCGGATCTCCTCGCACATGCTGTTCATGGCCACCAACGGCATGGACCTGGGTGCGGTCGGGATGATGCTCTACGGGTGGCGGGAGCGCGAGGAGCTGCTGCGGTTCCTCGAGATGGTCACCGGGCTGCGGATGAACCACAACTACATCCGTCCGGGTGGGGTCGCCGCCGACCTGCCGGACGGATGGGCGGAGCACCTCGACTCGGTGCTGGGCGTCCTGCCGGAGCGGCTCGAGGAGTTCGACACCCTCATGACCGGCCAGCCCATCTGGCGGGAGCGGCTCCAGGGGGTCGGGGTCATCACGGCCGAGGAGGCGATCAGCCTCGGGGCGACCGGCCCGATCCTCCGTTCGACCGGCTACGCCTGGGACCTGCGTCGGGACCTGCCGTACCTCTGCTACGACCAGCTCGACTTCGACGTGGTCGTGGGCACCTACGGGGACAGCTTCGACCGCTACAGCATCCGGCTGGCCGAGATCCGCGAGTCGATTCGCATCGTGCGCCAGTGCATGGACAAGATGCCGGACGGCGACTACCGGATCCAGGACAAGAAGGTCACCCCGCCGCCTCGGGCTCGCATCGACGAGTCCATGGAGGCGCTCATCCACCACTTCA
>SXGQ01696389.1_pt1 | contig 14149 bp, 10 predicted proteins | sample 3178371 | NCBI WGS metagenome assembly SXGQ01 (sample SAMN11356859, study PRJNA531348) | freshwater metagenome | isolation source: freshwater sample F1-20 | place: China: Fuxian Lake, Yuxi | collected 2017-12-25
ACGAAAAAATGAAAGAGAAACACAACAAAAACAAAGAGGAATACGAAAAAATGAAAGAGCCCGACAATAAAATAATAAAAGCAGAAAAAATGTTGTTTCTTTATTACCCAAATGAGGATTATAGTTATGAGGATTATAGTAAAGTAACAAGAATGTTACAGCTTCTTTTTCATCCTGACAGGTGCTGTTTAGATGACAAAACACTTTGTGAAAAAATTATAACACAAATAACTAACGCAAAAGATTTTTTAAAAGATAAAATACAAAAAAAACAAAATATATATAAACAAAAGAACACAGAAATTACAAAAAATTTTAAAGATTTTTTAACGGCTAACAAAATAAATGAAAAACTAAAAGACTTAATGCATAATGACTCAATTAATATAGAGTCGTTGACGAAAGAAATAGAGAAGGAAGATGATTTAATTTTTTTTTACTATAAAAATTCATCGAAAGATAATGATCATTTGATTTTTACTAAACTTGTTGCACACCGTATTGTCTCTGCAACATATTACACGCTGATGAAATTTCATGGCGATATACAGACAGACTTGATTGACAAAATTAAATTCAATAAATATGATAAACTTGATGATTGCATTTCAGAATATAAAAGGTTTATTCAGCAACGAACGCAAAAATGTGAAACCATAGTGGTCAACCACTTTAAAAAATATGATATGTTTAAAAACATAGATGATGCTAAAATACTTGAAATTTATCATCAAAATAATTTATTGATTAAGTCACCTGTGATAGAAGACTTTAATATATCGGTTAATAAAAATGAAGAAAATAAAAATGAAGAAAATAAAAAGGTAACAAATATGTTATTTAAACCGATTTTAAATAAAATTGATGTTACAATCAATAACATACAAAAAATATTATATTATAATAAATACACAGATAATCCAATAATAACAGGTGAACAAATAATCACGTTTTTATTTACAAATAGCAAATCATGGGAGAATACATTGGGCAAAAAAATTAGTGGCAAAGAAATAGATTCCTCAGTTTATTCTAAAATTATGGATTATAGAGATGGACAATGTAAAAAAGTGATTGTAGAGAAATTTATGAAATTTATGAAAACAGATTTAAATTATCCTAAAGATGATTCAATAATAAAAAACTATCACGATAGCTTTGATATTACTGATTTAGAACACTCTCCCTTTTTACAGGACTTTATTAATGAACAATATAACGACGACCTTTTTAAAGTAAAAGATGATACGTTTTTTAAACCGATTTTTGAAAAAATGGTAACGAAATTTCGATCAACAAATGAGGAAAATAAAGGTTGGGTAAAAAATTTTGTAGTAAATAACAAGGGAGCCTTTGCAACATCCGCATTATTGGGTGTTGGATTGGTCGCGTACAATCGATATCAGAAAAATAAATCTATGAAAAAAAAAATAGATAGTAGCCGAAGTAAACGCGGTAGCCGAAGTAAACGCCCTTACTCATCCACGATGAGATGAATTGACCCATATTTTTGAGTCGGCGGTCGCTTTGTCGAATACTTTCTCTGTCACGAGATGCAAAACATCCACAATTCAAATTATTTTTTAACAATAATAAATATATTATGCGCGTCTTATTCTCCTTTCACTGCGTGTAGCGCTGCTTTTTTTTGCACTTCTATTGCTTATATCGCTTCTTCTCTTTCGTTTCTTTTCGCTCCGCTTAGCGCTTCGTTTCTTATCGCTTCGTTTCTTTGCACTCCTTCTCGGTTCACTGCTCTTATGGCTGCGCTTCGGTTCACTGCGCTTCGGTTCACTACGTTTATCGCTACTTTTCTTTGCACTTTTATTGTATTTTTTATATGCATAATATAGTCCTGCTGTTGCAGCCGCTGTAGCAGCAGATATGAGTGCTACTTTTGAAAAGCTAGTCCCAGTGCCAGCAGCAGCATCAGCAGAATTTTTTTCATATTTTTCGACAAATTTAGAATCAAAAGGGTCAAGAACGATTTCTACATCGATTAAAGTGTTGTCGTTTTCAGCTTTATCATCGTTGATAACCATGTGTTGTGATTTACTATTTTTGTAAAACACTTGTTTTTTATTCACAATTGCCATTTTATTATCTTCCAAGTAAAATGTAATTTTACTTGATTGTTTTATTTGTAGGATATTTTGTCCAGCCTTCAATTGCCCAACTTCTCCTTCACTATTATTCGATTTGTGATGAACAATAATATAATTTTTGCCATCTGTGTTATTTTTTTTTTTATCTGCAACAAATAATTGAACATTGTTGTTTGAATTTGGAGTTAATATGTGTGTTTTAAAATATTCAGAAATTAATTTTTTATTTAATTCGTCCAACCTTTCTTCTTCCAACCTTTCTTCTTCCAACCTTTTTTTTTCCAATTTTTTTGTGTTTTCTTCATCTGTAATCCTTTGTTTTTCTGCAGTTTGTGCTTTTGTGGTTTCAGTAATTGCGCGTTCGACAACAATTTGTACATCATCTTTTATATTGCATTTTATTTTAATTACTAAGTGTATATTTGCTCCAAACAGCTTTTCTTTTAGGGCTTTCAAATCTTTAGAAACTTGAGATACTTCTTTAGAAACTTGAGATACATCTTTAGATAAAGCTGTAGAATCATTGTTCGAAGTATGATGGTTTGATAAAAGATCAATTTGTTCTTTAAGTTTTGTTTCTAATGAATCACCATATTTGTTTCCATCAAATGAATCACTATAATATTCCGTTTTTCCATCAGAGCTTATCAGTACACCCCAGCCGTTTGGCTTACCGTCTTTAAAAAACCCTTGATACACGCTTTTGTCTTGATACGTTAGTTTTCCGAATTCCATTTTACCATTTTCAAACTTGCCTTGGAACACATCTTCGTTTGTAAATGTTAAGGTTCCAACGCCGTAAGGATTACTCATATTATCAACACCTCCTTGATATGTTCCCTTATCAGAAACGATTGTTCCATGTTTGTTTATAGTCGGTATTTTAACCATGTTATTTATTTCATTTTTATAACTATTATTTGCTTCTGTTATTTTATCTTTTGTATCTTTAATTTTTTGTTGTTCTGCTTTAGTAAGTTTTTTGTCTGTTTCTTCTTTGTCTCTTCTTGTTTTTTCATTTTCTTGGTTTGTTTTGTCTTTTTCAATATCGTTTTGTTCTTTTGTTTTTCCAGCGTTAGCAGCTTCATTTACTGTATTTAAATAATTGTTAACTTCATTTATCATCTTGTTTGTTATTTCTTGTACCAAGTTATAATCATTACCCACCTCATTAGATTCAGTTTTGTCTTCTCTCGCAACATCATGAAGTATATATTCGCTAAGGTTACTATCGTATAAAACTACAAACGTGTATTGCTTTATGAAAGAGTTCTTTAGCTTATCAGTGTCATTAAAACTGTCGCTATATATAGTTCCTTCTGAAGTAGTATTTGCGTTTATACGTTTAAAAAATTTGTCATGCAATCCCATACCATTTAATTCGCCGTCTTTAAAGATACCATAATACGTTGTTTGCGAATTATTAATATATTTGCGTCCCAAACCTGTAAATTTACCTTCGTGAAATGTACCGAAATATGTATCTCCATTGTTACATGTTTTTTCTCCAAGACCGTGGGCTACATAAGTCAAATTTTTTTTTTGAACATCTCCATAATATTTGCAATCTTTTTCGGTTACATAACCTTTGATGTCTTGCGCTTGTTTTTTTGCACTTGTTATCTTTTCATTAAACTCTTTTGTTGCTTCCGTTTTTTTTTTTTCTTCATTTGATTCAAACTCTTCTTTTATTTTGGTTGCATTTTGAACATGATTTTCAACATCTTTTTCGAGTGATTGTTTTATTTTGTTTTGCAAATAATTATCATCGATATTGTTGTTTCCATTTTTACATGTTATCTTACCATTATTAATCTCTACATGCATGCCAATGTTTCCTTCGTGAAAAAAACCTTTGTATATAATATTTTTCTTTTTATCAGTTAGTTCTCCAATTCCATGTCGTTTACCATTTTGAAAAGTACCTATGTACTTGTAACTTACATCATCTAAAATTCCATAGCCATGATAACAATAAACATCTGGTTTTTTCATAGGTTCTTTCATTTTATCATAAAAATCATACGGGTTCGTTGTACACGATTGAATATTTCCCACATAGGATTTAGAACAATTAATTCTACCTTCTGGACAAATAATTCTTACTGTTTGAGTAACTTGTGGAATACTGTTTTCTGCGGCGTCTAAAGCATTTTTGTAGTCAGTATTTGCCTTCATTTCTTGTGCATTCATTATTTGTGGTTCATTTGTTGCAATTTTATTAATGTCTTTGTCTTTGTCTTTGTCTTCGCCATTGTCTCCGTCTGTGTTTTTGGAATTGTAAAATGGTTCTAAATAATTATACGCGTTTTCAACTTCAATAAATTTTGCTTGGTCTCCTGTAAGTTTGTCAGGATGATATATTTTTTGCAAATCTTTTCTGGCTGATTTTATTTGGTCCCATGTGGGCTCTTTCTTTAAAAATGAACTGTATAACTTGGGCTCTTTATATAAACCTAAAATTTTTAAAGCCTTAACCTTGTTCATGATATATAATATATAATATAAAAAAAAATATCGTTTTACGAAATGCGCATAAACCTTGTAAATTCTCTCCGACAAAAAGCACAATAATTATTGTGTTTTTCAAACATACGAAGTATGCAAATTTTACAATACATATGGCCACAAACTACAGACTTTAATTCAACAACATTGTCGTAGCATATACCGCAAGTGTCGTCGTCGTCGTCATCGTTACAAGTTATCGAAGTTCCTTCATACTCAATCACGTATTTTATTTTCCAAGATATCAAGGCATTGTTCTGGATTGTTGATAAATATTTGTCGGGGTGCAATCTACAAAACCACGCAACAACCGCGATGTGTCCGTTTGCACAAGCGCACCGAAACGCCTCTTCATTACACGCTGTTAAATCGATGTCGGGGTTTACTTGGTGTAACCATTGCGCCATTTCCAAGTAACCATTTGCCGACGCCCAGCAAAATGCGTACTCGTCGCATGCCGAAACATTTATATCGGGCTTAACTCGAAGCAACCATTGCGCAACCGCTAAATGCCCGTTTTTACAAGTGTGTCTGAAAGCGTGTTCTTCTGTCGCCGAAATGTCGACGTCGGGATTGATTTCAAGCAACCATTGCGCCACTGATAAATGACCATTTTTACAAGCCCACGAAAATGCGCAGTGAGACGCAGTAATGCGCGTGTCGATTTTATAAAGCCATTGTGCGACATCTAAATGTCCATGGTAACAGGCGAAACAAAAAGCGTCGTCGTCGCCGGCCGACGTGTCGATTTCCGGATTCTTTTCAAGCAGCCATTTGGCGACTTTCAAGTGTCCATGATCACACGCATCACAAAAGGTTGACTCGGGAATTATGATTGAGGGATTTATGAATAGTAATAGTTTCGCAACCCAGAGATAGCCGTATATACAAGCGATGTTGAATGCATAATTGCACACTTGATTGTACATCATTACCATATAAATTTAGATAATATTATTTAATACCGACGAAGATTTCGTAAACTTGTTTGATCCGCATACTGATTGACAAAGGCAAGACACGTAAGTGCCTGCGTTTCAAATCATTCATGGTATTATTTGTTTTTTCTATTACTGCGACTTCGTTTGCTTGCGTTGCTTGCGCTACGCTTTCTACTTCGGTTTCTTGCGTTGCTTGCGTTGCTTTCATTGCTTGCGCTGCTTTCACTGCTTTCACTACTTCGGTTTCTTTCACTGCTTTTGCTGATGTCGTGTAATTTTCGTTTTGTTTTTTTATATTTGTTGTACAAGTAACTTACACCAGCGATTCCTACCCCTGCTACTGCTGCTGATATTGCAAATCGATTACGTTTACTACGTGTTTCTTCTTCTAGTTTTTTCTCTTCTTCTAATTTTTCTTTCTTTCTTTGTATTTGGTTTTCAAGAATTTTTTTTTCTCGTTCTTTTTCTTCCTTAGGTGTCTCTTCTTTTTTTGGGTCTTCGTCAATAGATTGTAATGTGTAATTTAAATTTAATTTGGTTTCGTTTTTATTTTTGGAAGTAAAAAGTCTAGTAACTCCACTTTCATCTGTTCCGGGTTGATTTTCTAGCTCCGTGCCTTGAATGAGATCTTCTGGCTCTATAAAAAAACTACAAATCTTTACTCCCCCTGACATAAAGTCCAAATTTAGATGCATTTTTTTCCCTAAGTAGAAGTTCCATTTAAGCAAGTCGTCTTTCTTCCAGATTCCTTTCTCACTAACCTCTGTCTCCTCACTCCATTTCCCACACACACCTTTTGCAATAGGTTTATTGGAGGTGAAATAATGGGCTTTTGGCAAATTAGATACTTTTATCTCCAACACTTTTACGCATAGAGACTTTTCTCGGACTCTTTCTTTCTCTTCTGCAGCCTTTCTAGTTGCCTCTTCTGCAGCCTTTCTAGTTGCCTCTTCTGCCTCTTCAACATCCTTCTTCTCGTTTTCTAGCTTGAGTTGTTCATTAAGTTTTCTCCCTTGCTCAGCTTTCTGTTCGTTTTCCAATCGAATTCTTTCTTTTTGATTTTTTTTAGAACCATCGATAAATGTATATGTCCCGTTTTTTGGCTTGCCTTTATCAAACGTACCGTCGAATGTATCCCCTGGTTCCGATAAGTGATTTTTACGATAGGTGAGAATTCCTTTTATAAAATTTCCGTTTTCATCAAATGTACCTTCATACGTGAGTTCTTTCTTAAAAATGTCCTTGTATGTATATAACCCTTTTTTTGGCTTGCCTTTATCAAACGTACCTTCGAATTTATCCCCTTCCTTCGAAAAAACTTTATTAACATGATGACGATAGGTGAGAACTCCTTTTATAAAATCTCCCTTTTCATTAAATATACCATCATACGAAAATAAATTTTCATGTTCTTTGTTGTCTTTGTGGTATAAATATAACCCCGTATGTGGCTTGATAATATGATTAAGTGCATTAGATTTATCGTGCTTAAAAAACGTACCTACAAAAGAATCATGATTTTTATATGTCAAAGTGCCGTCATATGGCACGTTATTTTGATCAAGCTTACCTAAGAAAATTGCCTTATCACTTTTTTCAGTATATTTGATTATTTTTCTTTTTGCGTCTCCTTTCCAATCTTCTACCTTTTCAACCTCGCTCATTATATATATATATTTGATAGATATTTTTGTTAAATCATAAAAAAATGTTCGCCGATGTACTAATGTTTATTCAGAATGTTATGATGATATATATGATGCTTTTTATAAAACTTCCAAGTGAATCAATCAACGATTACGTCGTATACGAAACATTGGGCCAAGGTGCGTTCGGAAAGGTAGTCAAGGGTGAAAAGAATGGGCAACTGTACGCAATAAAAATACAAGATAAAAAGGACAACGAATTCTTGGAGGAAGAGGTCGAAGTGTTGCGAACAATCAACGGGCACGAAACATGCGTAAAAATGGTTTCTACATTCGAAGACGAGACAACGCACTACATAGTGTTTGAGAAGTTGGACAAATCGGTCTATGAAATGATGCTAAAAGACGTGCTTACGGACAAAGACATTATTTCCATTGCAAGGCAAACTCTGAATGCTCTTGCGTTTCTCAAGTCGAAAAATCTCATACACGGGGACATAAAGCCAGAGAATATACTGTTTGCGAATGATGGAGACGACCCGCGTATAAAGCTGATTGACTTTGGACTGGCAACATTTGACGACTCTACTAACAAAATGAATACGATAAGTACGACACCCTACCGTTGCCCCGAAAGCCTTTTCAATTTGATTTGGTCATTTGGAGCGGACATTTGGTCGTTGGGGTGTCTCATATGTGAGATGAAAACAGGACAGGTTTTCTTTGAATCGGGCGAACATTGCGAAGAGTGCCCAAACGACGACGAGAAACAAAGACACTTGAGTCTGATCGAAAAAGCCTGCGGACCATTCACGAAACAAATGGTGCGCAAGTGTGCAAAGTATTTTACACCATTGGGCATTGTAAATGCGCAATATGCAACATCTTGCTCACTCATATCCGCCGACAGAGTCGGCGATTTGAATGTGCAAAGGTGTAAGAAAGATGGGCGATGCGATTCCTCGTTCATGAGTACAAAATCCATGAGAATCCTTAAAGATCAAATGTTGATTCACGAGGTATTTTTGGAGGATGCAGAGGCCGCTAATTTGGTGAAAAAAATGCTCACAATTGATCCGCATCGGCGAATCAGCGCATCTGGCGCATTACGGCATAAATATTTTTCGTTAAAATAAATAAAAAAAAACAGTTTTTCTTTATTTAATTAAAGGCGAATGGTTGCATGAAATGATTTGGCGCGACGAACCGACACGCTGGTTGCGCCGACACCCGCTCCAGGGACATATCTGTTAAATATACTGCCTTGACTATTTTTGATGCTATCGATATATAAGCCGCTATTACCTTGATTGCGTGGAATATATTGTCGAACACTTCGATTTGTAAAAATAAGACTCATGTTTATATATATATATATTATATAGTTTTATCGACCACCTCTGACAATGAGATATCGTCGACATTTTGTGTAATAGTAAACGAAAATTGTGCGGTTGGTTTTAAACTATATCGTTTCAAATAATTGTAATGTTCTGGATCTTGAATATGTTTGCGTTCTTCTTCTGTGAAAGAAGCATCCGAATCATCATCTGACAAGTCATCATCATCATCATCAACAATCGTAACCCCATCTTCGCTCGCGATATTGATACAACCATTTGCAATGTAATATGTAGGTGCGCCCTCAACGTCGAGTTCAGATTCAACCGTTGCTGCACAAAATTCGATTTTCTTAATAATACTAACAATTTTTTCTTGAAACTCGTCGGACTCGAGCTTCGCCTCCTTCTTGTACTCATCGATCAAATCGAGACCTGATTTGAGTTGGAACTCGATTTCGGCCATATAGTCTTTAACGACTTTGGTTTTTTCTTCAATAAATTTTTTTTTAGCGAGTGCGTCCATTATTATTTTGTTTATATAATATTGTTTTAAACTAGTTAAATTATAATGAATAATAGAAAACACACACGAAATGTTTATTATTGTAATTTGTTTTTTGAACAAGTTTTGTAATTTCAGAATTGATGGTGTATCCATTTGCGCTTAAATAAGAGAGGAGAGAGGGGATATCAGTGGCATTTAATAAAGTTGTGTCGCGGTGATAATGACGGCGAATAGCATATTTTTTGCAACAATTGTTTGGTTCATGTTTGTTGAACGGAGACAACCGCGGAGAGTTGAAATTGCTGACAAGTTGCGCGAGAGGGCCAGTTGGCATTTTATCAATGACAATGATGTTTTCGTATTGTTTTGAGTATGTGTTCAAGTATGGTTCGAGTGTAAGTGTGTAAGAGGCGATTTGTTGAAAGGGTGATTCGTCGCACATATATTATACACATACAGCATTTTTATTTTGCACTTATTTTCGTTTCGCGGTTTTTGCGTTGGTTTTTCGGATGCTAATGGTTTTTTGAAGAGCGTTTCCAAAATACTGGGCAACTTTGGCATCTGTCCACTCTCTGTCCAGCGGCGGGAGCGGTATCCATTTCAGCGTGGCTTCGCTAATATGTTGATCAATTTTCCGCAAACTAAGCATATAATTAGCGTAATCTGTCTCCAAATAGGATTTCAGTGACTTGGCCTCTGCCAACGAGCCTACTTTGAATCCAAAATATGTCTGCGACGCGATCTCTCTCGGCGACCCAATAATCAAGTTGCCGAACCCGTCGCCGCCCTTCCCCGATCCTTGCGGCGAGAATACTTTCCAAAAATCGTATGCATTTTTTATGTACTTTGGATCAACGTATTTTACACCGCCTTTCTGCGCAGAGACGTAACATTTCACCAATTTTGCTCTAGGTTTACCTTCAAAGTGTTCAAAATTCGTCGTGATTCCGAAATGTCCGGTCGACAAATACAGCTTTTGAAGGCACGGATACTTGAGTGCCTTGTTTATCAACGGATAAGCTTTCGCGTCTGGAGCCAAAATGTCGTACTTGTCCAACGGAACGTCTCTTGTGGTATTGCCATTTGTGAATTTTGTCAAACCATTGTATGACTTGTTCAAATAGAAATAATTCACACCGCCTTTGATGTCGACCTCTGGCCAAATGGTTCGAGAGTTGGGTATGTGGTGAATAGAGACAATGTCTTTGCGCAAGAGCATCGATTTGCGGAAATCGTCTAGACCCTTTCCACCTGAGAACCACCGACTGGGCACCACGAACAAGAGTTTCGATGTCGTCATCTCGATCGCCTTCATGATGAATTTAGAGTATAAGGGTTGGTCGGACGTCTCTTTTATCCGCGCTTCGTTGTAGGGAGGGTTTCCGATAATTATGTCGTACTTCCCCTCTACAATCTTCAAAAAGTCTTTACAAATGATGTTGGGTTTGGCATGGGAATCAATCATCTCGAATATTTTTTTGCAGTTGGAGACGTTCTTTTTGTTCAGTTCGTTCATGAAGAGCATTTTCTCGATGATGTGTTTGCTTCTTGCCGCGTCGCCGGCGATAGAACCGCGCAGAGACTCCATAAGACGATAATACACGACGATGGGGAAATTGCCGATTCCGCATGCTGGGTCGAACCATTTCAAGCTCTTCTCTTTCCAAACCGAGGCGGGCAATTCGTCGAGCATTTGTTCTATGAAATAGAGAGGCGTGAAAACCTCTCCGAATTGGTTTTTTTCAAAATCTTTGGGAATGAGGTTTTTTGTTAAAATATTGGCAACCTCTTCATTCATCATGTATATATATATATATATACACATATAACCTCCAATAAAAAAAAAAATTATTCACAGAACAGTCTTCTGGTACAAATGTTTTCTAAATCTTGGGTTTCAAACATAAGTAGTATTTAAGTTATAATTTTTTCTCTCAATAGTGTGTGCGGTGGGTTAGTAATGGATTTAGCTCAATTGTTAAAAACAAAGTTGATAGAATCAAAACGGACGAGGGTTCGAACCACTGCCTTCAGGGCGCAAAAAAAAAAAGGGAGTTTGCGACAAGTCTATACGCGATGGAAAAGCATAATGGGGCGTATCACAAATCATTGTTAATCCTCGTCGGGCTCATGACAATGACATATTTAGGAAGATGGACACAGTGAAGGCTGTGACGGATATGTGCGATGGAAAAAGTCTTGCAAAAGACGAATTGGGGGGGGGGCATATATCAAACCGAGTCATTGTAGCGTAATGGGAGCGTACTGACGACCTCAGTGTCGGGGGAGGTGGATCGAAACCACCCAATGACATAGATAGGAAGATGGACACAGTGAAGGCTGTGACAGATATATGCGAAGGAAAAAGTCTTGCAAAAGACGAATTGGGGCATATATCAAAACCGAGTCATTGTAGTGTAATGGGAGCATGCTGGCAGATTTTAGAGGAGGTAGATCGAAACTACCCATTTGTAGTGTAATGGGAGCATACTAACGGGCCCAGAGGAGGTGGATCGAAACCACCCAATGACATAAATTTTTTGTTTATGCATAATACTTATACTATTCATAAATGTCAGAAAAAGACGAGGCATTGTTTGCTGCGTGCATGCAACCAGAAACCTCAAGTATAGTTTCCTTTTTATTAGAGCGAGGTGCAAGTGTAGACGCAAGAGACATGATCGATCAAACCCCGTTGATTATTGCTGCGCAACATGGATGTAGAGAGACAGTCGAGATATTGTTGGCAGCGGGGTCTGACATCTATCATAAAAATCAACAGGGAGACAATCCGTTGATAACTGCCGCCCAAGAGGGTTATATCGACATTGTGAATGTCCTTTTAGACGCGGGAGCCGATATAAATGAGCCCAACTCCGATGGCGAGACACCGCTCATTCTTGCAGTCAAACTTAAACATAAACAAGATTTGATCGATTTGCTCGAGAAGAAAAAATAAATCATTGATAGATATATATAAAAAAAAACATATATCAATGTGTCCTTGTTGCTGAATTCGAATCAGCGACCGCCTGATTACCAGATAATGGAGTGGATTACAACTACAGTCAGGTGCTCTACCATCTGAGCTAAACAAGGTTTTGGTGTGCCAAGGTCTGACACAATATATAATTGTTGTAGTTCTTTAAGTGTTTTTTGGTAGATATTACTTATTGGTTGGCAAGATCGCGATAAGTCAAAGTTGCTCCGGCAATCACCGACAAATGTAGGAGACAGTGGCAAGCCGCACCATATCCAAAATATTTGTATCTGTGAAACACTTTACTTACCGGGTATTCCAAAAACAAGAGGACCTGCGCACGCCAATCGGTTCGTGGTTTTCGTCGACAAATAAATGTGGTAAGGAACGGAAATAAAAGCGACTGCCATATCGACGGTGCGACGATACGAATCGATGAGAGGATGTCTCCAATAATTTAGAGAACTGCTAAACAAGGCCACACCCATGGCTCCGCCGATAAAATTCCCGTAGTAAAATCCGGCGCAAATATTGATTGGGTGCAAGAAACACATCTTGAAAATATATTGATATATTCCGTCAGGATAACCCAGCATACTATATAGGATAGTGAAAGTTATATTTATACAGGTGAAGATTTCCTAAGGCACGCAGTGCCTGCGTTACGAAAACCGCACACCGCAGGTGTGCTTTGTACAGCGAAGCGGCAAATCGTTACCGATACCGATCAATTAACGAATTCGTAAACTTGTTGAACGGCACGTTTTAATTCTTCAATGGTGTATATCATTTAGGCGCGATCCAATTCTATGTTCAAGTCGCTGATCATTTTTCGGTACATCCGCTTACAAGTTCGCTCGGCTTCTGCTGGATCTTTAGTTGAGTTCACGATGGCTTTGTACTCTGGGTCTTTGTAAACCCACATGACAACCAACATGTGAAACAGCCATTTATTACGCTTATTGTGTCTCGGAATCCACTTGACGGCATATGAGATGACATTGCACGCATGGGGTCTCTCCTCCTTGGCCAAAGCATTCTTCCAAGCCGCAACATCCTTGATGAGCTGGTGATTGTAGAGTCCAATGATGGGTTTGATTATGGGATCGGCACGGCCTTTCTCGGAATGCTCGGCTACAAATTCGCAATAAGACCGTACGTCGCGCCACGACCCGATGTTTTCATTTACAATCATGTAGATGGTAAATACAGCTTTTGCAGGGAAGACGTGTTGGAGAGTAAACAAATAAGAATAGGTTAATTGGCGTAGGCCGCGTCCATGTCGAATGTCTCGCGTATGAAGAATGGCGTCGATGATTTCTTCCATGTGAATTTTTGACTCGGGGTTTTCGAGTATGGTCTTCAGCTTTGAGTTAATTGGGCAGTCGTTGTCAAATTCGTGAAATTTCAAATATTCTATTTGTTCAGAGAGAGACATAAATTATATATATATATAGAAATAAAGAGCAAAATAATTTTATGTTATTCTCCGCGTTTGTTTTTTTGAAGAGAATGCGACCTTTTTCATGGACTTGGCGTTTGTTTGTCTTAAACTCGACTTTTGTTTGAAAATGAAAAAGAGACAATTGAGAGAATGAAAAATGAAAATCGATTTGGAGAGATGGATGTCGGATAGAAGGGGAATTGTTTGAAAGAAAGTTGTATTATGTGGGTCGAATGAATGTATATGTTCTGGCTCCAGATCGACATGGAAAACCGCCAGTTCGGAAAAAGCGAAGTTCACGTTCGAGAGGCGTTTGTAACTCTCGATGATTTTGAGAATCTCTGCTTCCGTAATTATGTGTGTCTCTTCACTCACAAAATTATGTTTTACAGTTTTCAAATCCACGATGGAATTGTTGCAATCCACGTAGCATAAATGTAGATGAATATATGGCAACGACTCTCTTGGGTGATTGGTGTTGATGTTTAAGATTTTGGTTTGCTCTTCGATCCATTTGTCTTCTTCTTGTTCTTTTGATTCCATTTACATAATTATTTGAAAATTTTTTTATATCACTTTTAAGGAAACCTACGGATTCCGCTACGCTTACTCCTTATGATCCTCCCCGTATAAAGTGATAAAGTGGTAAGGGAAGGATCATAAGGAGTAAGCGT
>SXGQ01471034.1_pt1 | contig 14147 bp, 11 predicted proteins | sample 3178371 | NCBI WGS metagenome assembly SXGQ01 (sample SAMN11356859, study PRJNA531348) | freshwater metagenome | isolation source: freshwater sample F1-20 | place: China: Fuxian Lake, Yuxi | collected 2017-12-25
ACCGCGCTGGCCCTGGTCGGGCGACAAGCCCGCCCGCGAGCTCGGCGACAGCGACGATGCCGAGGTGATCTCGTCGGAACGGGCCACGGCCGACACCGGTACCGGCTGGGATTACTTCAAGGGGGAGAACATCAAGAAGCGCTGGAAGAAGCTCCTCGGTCGCGGTCCCAACGAGGCGGTGGCGCGGGCGGCACTGGCCGAGGGCGACGCCCTCTACCGCGACCGTCGCTACGACGACGCGATCGCCAAGTACAAGGTGGCGATCGACCGCTGGCCCGACTCCGTCATCGAGGAGGATGCCCTCTGGCAGCTGGCCGAGTGCTGGTTCTTCACCGACCGCTACCCGAAGGCGGAGGACTGCTACGACGAGCTGGTGAAGAAGTACGCCAATTCCCGCTACCTCGACCGGATCGCCCAGCGGCAGTTCATCATCGGCCAGTACTGGCTCGCCGTCGACCGGCGGAAGCACCTCCCGCTGCTGATCCCCAACGTCGCCGACCGCAGCCGCCCGATTTTCGACACCAAGGGGCGCGCCCTCAAGGCCTTCGAACACGTCAGGCTCAATGATCCCCGCGGGTCGCTCGCCGACGACAGCATCATGGCGGAGGCCAACGCCCACTTCCTTGATCGGCAGTGGATCGACGCCGACTATTACTACGGCCTGCTGCGCAACGAGTATCCCGACAGCGAGTTCCTCCTCCAGGCCCACCTCCTCGGCCTGCAGGCGAAGCTCCGTGCCTACCAGGGGCCTGGGTACGAAGGGGGGGTCCTCGACGAGGCGGAATTGCTCGCCGATCAGACACTCGTGCAGTTCCCCGATCAGCTCGGCAAGGAAGATCAGGATCGGCTCGTCTCGACCCGGGCCGAGGTCGCCGCCCAACAGGCCCTGCGGCACTGGCAGCGGGCCGAGTTCTATGCCAAGGGCAAGCACTACACCTCGGCGCGGATCTACTACGCCCTCATCGCCCGTGACCGTCCGCAGACCCTCCTCGCCCAGAAGGCCCGCGATCGGCTCGGCTCCATCGAGGGGCTCGCCGACGTCTCCGACAACCCCTTTCCGATGCTCACCGCCGTGCTCAACCCCGACTCGCTCAAGGAGGCGGAGCTCGACGCCATGGCCGAGTCGGAGGAGTTGATCGCCCGGGAGAACGATGCCGCGTCGGGCATCGTCCGCTGACGGTTCGGTCCCCGGGTCCGCCCACGGTGTCGCATGGCCATCCGGCGCTCGTCTCCAGCGATGGTCCACCATCCCGATGCCGGGCAGGCCCGCACGGCCCGCGCTGGATCTGCCCCGGCGCCCGCGATCCGCCCGGGAGCCCGTGCGGTCGGGTGGTCGCTCGGTGGCCTGCTGTTGGGGCTCGTCTGCCTTTCGACCGGGTGTGCCGGCTACCGCTTCGGCAACAACACCCTCTACGCGCCCAACGTCCGCACGATCTACGTCCCGCTCATCCAGTCGGAGTCGTTCCGGATGACGCCGGGGCTCGATATCGGTGAACGCCTCACCGAGGCGGTCTGCAAGGAGATCGAAAAGCGGACGCCGTTCAAGGTGGTGGGGACGTCGGCCGCCGACAGCGTGCTCACCGCGCGGATCGTCGCCGACACCAAGCGGATGGTGGTCGAGAGCCCCACCGACCAGTCCCGCCAGGTGGAGATGAATCTCCAGGTCCTCGTCACCTGGGCCGACCGTGGCGGGGCCGTGCTCGCCACGGGGGCCGTGCCGCTGCCGGCGGCGAGCGTCGATGTCGGCCAGTCGGCGATGCTGGTGCCGGAATTCGGTCGCTCCGTCGCCAGCACGCAGCAGGAGGGGATCGTGAAGATGGCGCAGCAGATCGTCGGCCTGATGGAGGAGCCGTGGTGAGGCGCCCGATCGTGTCGGGATCGGGTGTTGGTACAGTGGGGCGATGGACACTGTCCCGATCCACTGGCGCCTGCGGTCGCTGCGACTGCCGCTGCCCCCTGCCGGCGATCCGTTCCGCCGCCCGCTGGTGATGGGGATCGTCAACGTCACCCCCGACAGCTTCTCCGACGGCGGACGGCACGCCGGGGTCGATGCGGCCGTGGCCCATGGTCTGCACCTGGTCGCCGAGGGGGCCGACCTGCTCGATGTCGGCGGCGAGAGCACGCGGCCGTTCTCGACGGGTGTCGGCGTGGAGGAGGAACTCGCGCGCACCGCGGCGGTGGTGGAGCGGTTGGTGCGCGAGGCCGGGGTCCCGGTGTCGATCGACACCACGAAGGCGGCGGTCGCCCGTCGGGCACTCGATCTGGGGGCCGAGATCATCAACGACGTCACCGGCTTGACCGGCGACCCGGGGATGGTGCCGTTGGCCGCGGCGACCGGGGCGGGGGTGTGCGCGATGCACATGCAGGGCACACCCGCCACGATGCAGATCTTTCCGCGCTACGACGACGTCGTCGCCGACATCCACCGGTGGCTCCGTGATCGACGCGACACCCTGATCGCCTCCGGCATCGACCGGGAGCGGATCTGCCTCGATCCGGGGATCGGGTTCGGCAAGACCCACGCCCACAACGTCGAACTCATCCGGCGGGCGGTGCGGTTCACCGACCTCGGACAGCCGATCCTCGTCGGCCATTCGCGGAAGGGGTTCATCGGCAAGGCGCTGGAGTCGGCCCTGGGCCGTCCGGCCAGCGAGTCCGAACGCGACGGCGGCACGACCGGCATCGCCTGCCGTCTGGCGGCGGCCGGCATCCACGTGATCCGCGTCCATGCGGTGGGGATGGTGCGATCGGCCCTGGAGACGTTCGCCACCGCAGCGGATGCCTGAGCGGCGTGGTACGATCTCCGCCAATCCCAGGCCCACCGCCCATGGCGACGACCACCCCATCCCCCACCCCCCGCGCCACCGACCTGCCCGGCCGCTGCCGTGCGCTGGCCGACCGGGCACGGCGGGCCGCGATCGATTTGGCGACTACGCCCGGGCCGCGGAAATCAGCCTGCCTGCGCGACGCCGCCGGGCGGATCCGGGCCGACTCGCCGGGGATCCTCGCCGCCAACGCGATTGACGTCGAGGCGGCCGTCGGACTCGGGCTGTCGGCCGCGGTGACCGACCGGCTCCGCCTCGCCGCCGGGCGGATCGAAGCGATCGCGGCGGGGCTCGAAGCCGTCGCCGCCCAGCCCGATCCGGTGGGGATCGTGCTCGAGGAGCGCACGCGGCCCAACGGTCTGGTCGTGCGCAGGATCAGCGTGCCCCTCGGGGTGGTGCTGTTCATCTACGAGTCGCGCCCCAACGTCACCGCCGACGCCGCTGCCGTGGCGGTGGCGGCCGGGAATGCGATCATCCTCCGCGGCGGCAAGGAGGCGGCCCGGTCGAGCCGGCGCCTGGTGGATTGCTTCCGTGCGGCGCTCGATGCGACCGGCCTGCCGGTCGACGCGGTGCAACTGGTCGACACCCCCGACCGTGATGCGGTGGGGATCCTCCTCGGGATGGACGACGCCATCGACGTCGTCATCCCGCGCGGTGGCGAGGACCTGGTCCGGCGCGTGACCGCCGAGGCGAAGATGCCCGTCCTCAAGCACTTCACCGGCAATTGCCACGTCTACGTCGATGCGGCCGCCGACCTCGCCATGGCGGTGGCGATCGTCGTCAACGCCAAGTGCCAGCGGATGGGGGTCTGCAATGCGGCGGAGTCGCTCGTCGTCCACCGCGCGGTGGCCGAGCGGTTTCTCCCCGCGATCGGCGCCGCCCTGGCGGCCGGCGGCGTGGAGATTGCCGGGGATGCCACCGTCTGCCGGCTCGTGCCCGCCGCGGTGGCGGCGACCGAAGACGACTACTCGCGCGAGTACCTCGGACCCAAAATCTCGGCCGTCGTCGTCGACACCCTCGATGCCGCCATCGAGCACGTCAACCGCCACGGGTCGCGTCACACCGACGCCATCGTCACCGCCGATCCGGTCGCCGCCGAACGCTTCGCCGCGCGGGTCGACACGGCGGTGGTGGTGGTCAACGCCAGCACCCGCTTCAACGACGGGGGCGAACTCGGGCTGGGGGCCGAAATCGGCATCTCGACCGACAAACTCCATGCCCGCGGGCCGTGTGGCACCCGGGAATTGACCACGTACAAATACATCGTCACCGGTGCCGGTCAGATCCGCTCGTGACGGGTCGATCCGCCCCCACCGGCAGCGTGGGGCCCTGACTCGTCCTCTCGTGCCGGCCCCGGTCCGCTCCCCGCTCACGTTCCTCCCTCCATCCCTTCCGTGGGGTTGTCCATGATCCGCACCGGCGCTCCCATCCCGTTCCTCCTGGCGGCCTGCCTCATGACCTCCCCCGTGCCCGCCGCCGAGCCCGTGTCTTCGCAGCCGGCCGATCCGCACCAGTGGCTCGAGGACGTGACCGGGGAGAAGCCGCTGGAATGGGTGCGGCAGCGGAACGCCCGGGTGAAAGCGGCGCTCACGGAGAACGCCCCCTTCCAGGCGCTCGAGACGCGGATCCTCTCGATCCTCGATTCCAAGGACCGGATTCCGATGGTGGGGAAGATCGGCCCCCACTATTACAACTTCTGGCGCGACGCCAAGAACCCCAAGGGGCTGTGGCGGCGGACGACACTCGCCGAATACCGGGGCAAGGCTCCGGCGTGGGAGACGGTGATCGATCTCGACGCGCTCTCCGCGGCCGAGGGGGAGAACTGGGTGTGGCACGGGGCGACCGTCCTCGAACCGGACGATCGCCGCTGCCTGGTGGCCCTGTCACGCGGCGGCGCCGATGCGGAGGTGATCCGCGAGTTCGATCTGGAGAAGGTGGCCTTCGTCGCCGACGGCTTCACGTTGCCGGAGGCGAAGAGCCGTGTCGCCTGGCAGGATGCCGACACGCTGCTGGTGGGTACCGACTTCGGTGACGGATCGCTGACCACGTCGGGCTATCCCCGGACCGTGCGCGTCTGGAAACGGGGCACGCCGCTGGCGTCGGCGACGACCCTCTACGAGGGGCAGTCCGACGACATGGCGGTGACCGCGTTCACCGACCGGACCCCGGGGTTCGAACGCCAGTTCGTCGTCCGGCAGATGACGTTTTGGACCAACGAGCTGCACCAACTCCGCGACGGCCGCCTCGTCCGCGTTCCCAAGCCGGACGACGCCAACGCCAGCCTCCACAGGGAATGGCTCCTCCTCGAGCTGCGGAAGGACTGGGAGACCGGGGGGAAGACCCTTCCCGCCGGGGCGCTCCTGGCAATCGATCACGAGCGCTTCATGGCGGGTGATCGCGACTTCCATCTCCTCTTCCGCCCCGGGCCGCGGACGTCGCTGGTGGCTTTTTCCCCCACCCGTCACCACCTTCTTGTGACCACGCTCGACAACGTCCGTAACCGCATCGAGGCACTCTCCTGGCAGGGGGGGAAGTGGCTGCGCGAGCCGTTGGCGGGGGTCCCCGACGTGGGCACCGCCAGCGCCACGGCCGTCGACGATCTCGAGGGGGATGACTTCTTTCTCGTGACCGCCAGCCCGCTGGCCCCCTCCACGCTCTCGCTGGGGAGCCTGCCGGGGGCGGGGGCACCGCGCGCGGCGACGGTGGAGACGCTGAAGAGCGCCCCGGCGTTCTTCGACGCCAGTCGCCTGGTCGTCGAGCAGCACGAGGCGACGAGTGCCGACGGCACGAAGGTGCCCTACTTCCAGATCGGCCCGCGGGAGCTGCCCGCCGATGGATCGACCCCCACGCTCCTCTACGGCTATGGCGGCTTCGAGATTCCCCTCGTTCCGGGCTACGACCCGATCACCGGGGCGGCGTGGCTGGAGCGGGGCCATGTCTCGGTGATCGCCAACATCCGTGGCGGGGGAGAGTTCGGGCCGGCCTGGCACCAGGCGGCCCTCAAGGCCAACCGGCCGCGGGCCTACGAGGACTTCATCGCCGTCGCCGAGGATCTTGTCCGGCGCAGGGTGACCAGTCCCCCGCACCTCGGCATCAAGGGGGGCAGCAACGGCGGGTTGCTGATGGGCAACATGCTCACGCGGCGCCCCGACCTCTGGGGCGGCATCGTCTGCCAGGTGCCGCTGCGCGACATGCGGCGCTACCACACGCTGCTGGCCGGGGCGAGCTGGATGGGGGAGTACGGCAACCCCGACGAGCCGGCGGAGTGGGAGTTCATCAAGGGGTTCTCTCCGTACCACAACGTCGATCCGGCGACGGACTATCCCCCGATCCTGATCACCACGAGCACCCGCGACGACCGCGTCCATCCCGGCCATGCCCGGAAGATGGCGGCCCGGCTCGAGGAGTACGGCAAGCCGGTGCTGTCCTACGAGAACATCGAGGGGGGCCATGGCGGCGCCGCCGACAACCGGCAGAAGGCCTTCATGGATTCGCTCGGCTGGACGTTCCTCGAGAAGGAACTGCGCTGACGGCGTGCCGACGGCCCGGGCGGCGGGCACTGGTCAGGGCCACTGGTCAGGGCCACTGGCAGGGCCACCGGTCAGGGTGCCAGGCCGAAGGCCCGGCGCAGTGCCAGCGGCGCTCCGATGTCGAGCACGTGGAGGCTGCCGGTGTGGGCCTCCGCGGCGGGCAGCAGCAGACCCGGCTTGGCGGCGACGAACGTGCCGGTGGCGTGGGCCTCGATGCAGGGGGAGGCCACCGCCCCGGTGTCGGCATCGAGCCCGGAGGGGATGTCGACCGCGAACACCGCCGTGCTCGCGCGCCGGCTGGCGGCGTTGATCGCCTCGATCGCGGTGGCGACGGCGCCGTGGGGCGGGCCCTCGGCCCCGGTGCCGAGCAGTGCGTCCACCACCCACACGATCCCCTCGAGTGCCAGCCGCCAAGCCTCTTGTGTGGCGTCGGGCAGGAAGTGCAGGGGCATGCCCGAGCGGCGGACGATTTCGAGGTTGACCGCGGCATCGCCGCCGAGGCGGTCCGCGACGGCGGCCACCAGCACGCGGACCTCGTGGCCGAGGTTCTCCAGGTGGCGGGCGATCACCAAGCCGTCGCCGCCGTTGTTGCCGCGGCCGCAGACCACCGCCACCGGTCCGGCACCGAACATGTCGTGGGCGAGCACGGCGGCATTCCGCCCGGCGTTCTCCATGAGCACGATGCCGGGGATCCCATGGTCCTCGATCGCCCGGCGGTCGAATTCACGCACCCGTGCCCGATCCAGTGTCACCATCGGTCGTCTACCCTGTGGGTCGTCCGTTCCGCCAGGATTCTAGCGGGCCGTCGGGGCGGCCGAACGCGCGGCGCCGTCCCGAGGAGGGCTGGGGGGGCCGGCAGCCGGCGGGGCGTCGTGGTCGTCGGCGGGGAGCGTCTCACCGAACGCCGCCGCGATCGCGTCGACCGTGTCGCGCCGGTCGGGCGGCAGCCGGCGCCGCCACTCGGCGAGATGGTCGCGGAAGGGCTGCGGGGCCGTCGGGCTGGCGTCGTTGAGGTGGGGCACGGCGGCCCAGTGGCGTGGGCAGGACTCGAACAGCGGCAGCAGCGCCGCGGCGACGACGGTGTTGCGGGCGCGGTCGGTGGCCGCGGTCGCCAGATCGGCGCGGTTGGCACGGAACCAGTCGGCGAGCGACGTCCCCTCCGGCAGGCGCGCGGCGGCGATCCGTTGATCGGCGTATTCGCCGAGGTGGACGGCATATCCCCGCCAGTTCGGATAGGGGGGCTCGTCGGCCCAGGTCGCAGCCATGCGCCGCAGCACGAACAGGCTCGCCAGTTCGCACAACGACTCCTCGAACCACTGGTGGCCGGTCGGGTCGCGGTCGTAGCGGCAGAGCACGTGGCACAGTTCGTGCGAGAACTGATAGGCGTACTGCGCCCAGAGGTTGCCGCCGGTGTTGAGCCGGATCCGCACCATCCCGCCATCGGCCCGTTCGTGGAGGACGATCGGGCCACCGCGCGCCCGCACCTCGAGCGGTGGCAAGGCCGCGTCCGGGACCGGAGCGAGCAGGGCGGTGCCTGCCGAGCGGAGCACCCGGCGCACGTCCTCCGCCACGGCTCCCCCCCACTCGGTCTCGTCGGCGACGATGATCCGCAGCGGCTCGTCGGCCGGCGCCGCTGGCTGCACCGCCGCGATGAGAATCGCTGCCAACACCCCCCGGACGAGCCGGCGGACGGCGCCCGGCGATGGCCACCGGGTGGCGGTGGCAGCACGGCCGTCGCGGGACTCGTGCCACGGTTTCCTCGGACTGATCATCACGCCGCACGGACCCCCAGGCCGAGCACGTCGCGGCAGTGGGTGATGCTCCGAGCCAGTTCGGCGAGTTGGTAGTCCTGCTCGGCTTTCCGGCGATCAGCCCCTTCCGGCGGCTTGAAGGGCTCGATGGGGCGGCCGCGGCGCGCGACGGCGAGAAAGGCGGCGAGGTCGGCCGCACGCGCGGCGGGATACGGTTTCCAGAAATCGTCCTGGTAGACCGGGAGCCGCTTCGCAAAGCCGGAGATCGTCTCGATCTGCACCCGCACCCCGCGGCACGTCGCGGCGAACAGGTCGAAGAACGCCGGTAGATCCACGCATCCCTCGCCCATCGCCGTCCATTGGGCGACGACCCCGTCGTCGCTGGGCCAGAGCATCGTGTCGCGCAGGCTCGTGGTGACCACGTGGGGAGCGAGGGTGGCCAACGCCCGGACCGGATCCTCGAGGGTCCAGCAGGCGTTGCCGGAGTCGAAATTGACACCGACGAAGTCGGGGCCCGCCTCCTCGACGAGCCCCTTCAACTCGCGCGACTGCATGTCGCCGGCATGGTTCTCGACCGCGATCCGCACCCCCGCGTCGATTGCCCGTGAGCGTTGGCTCCGCAGCACCTTCACGGTGTCGGCGATCCGCGCCTCGATGCCACCGGGAGTGAGCCGGTCGGCCTGGTTGCCGAGGATCACACGGAAGGCGGGGGATCCCACCGCCTTGGCCATCCGGATGCCGAGGGCGAGATGCTCCTCGGCACTGCCCCAGTCGGGTTTGAAGGTGGTGGACGTCGGGCAGATGCTCCACGAACCCAATTCGACGGCCACCCCCCTGTCGGCGGCGTAGGAGCGGAGATCGGCGAGCGACGCCTCGTCGAAGTGCCCCTCGAGCGGGGCGAAGTCGGTGATGAACAGCGTGTCGCAGCCCAGCGTCGCGGCATGGTCGACCAGTTGCCGGGCGTTCCATCCCAGCGCACGGACGGCGAAGGTGTCGAAGCCGAGCGGAATCCCCCGCCGGGGCACGGCCGCCGGAGCCAGCCGGGCCGTGGCCGCGAGCGCCATGCCGCCGAACGCCCGGCGCGAGAGCCGGGCGCTCCCGGCCGATGCCGGACGGCGCGGCACGGGAGCGCCGGACCCGTCCCGGCACACCGGGAGCCCGTCGTCGCCGCGACGCGGTTCAGGGCATGGTTGCGAGTCGGTCGGTGACGGTGTGGACATCTCCACCTCGTGGATGGTGGTGCAGCGGAACGGAACGGTCATTCTCTCCGCCGGGACCATGCCCGGCCACCCGGCGACCCGATCACTCCGCCGCCGCGAGGATCCCCTTGCGCACCAGTTGTGGGACCAGTGTCGCGCACACCGCGTCGGCGGCCTGTGTGAGGAGTTCCGTCCGTTCGGCTGGATCGGTCACGGGGTTCCGGTCACGCTCGATGCCCCGTCCCGACTCGTTGAGGCGTCGATCCATCCGCTCCACCATCCCGGCCCGGCCACCGTGGGTCAGTTCATGGATGAAGGCGGCGTCGAGATCGCTGATCGGGGTGGCCGTGCCCGACAGGGTGCTGGCCAGTGCGATCGGCCGGCCCGCGAGGATGTCTGCCGCGAGCAGGGCTCGATTGAAGGGGAGGACGACCTTCAGGGGCGCGTCGGGCACGGTACCGGCGGCGGGGAGCGGATGGTTGGTGACCTCGAACAGCCCGGTGGCCACGCCGGCATCGACCGCTTGGGCGACCGCCGCCGGCGCGACGCCGGCGAGGGCTCGATCGGAGAGGATCGCCGACAGCGGGCGGCCACCCCCGCGGAGTATGTCGAGCAGTGTCTCGTAGAGCGCGCCGGTCGTGGTCGAGGTCACGATGCCGAGATTGGCGGTGTGGGGCAGCCGCTGGTCGGGGTTGCCGAGACCGAAGCACAGGTCGTCGGCGCGGGCGAGCCGCTCCTCGACCGTCGCCAGAGGGGTCGGTTGCCGGGAGTAGAGATCCCAGCGGAACGCGGTGTTGGCGCAGAAGTCCTTGTGGGCCTCGGTCACCAGCCGGTTCGACGTGGTGCGGAACAGTTCCTGGAACTCCGGCAGGACGCAGAGATCCCAGAAGTTGGTGTGGACGGGCAGGCTGCCCACGTAGTCGAGCCCCACCCGTCCCATCGTTCCGGCGACGTCGGCGAAATAGAAGCTGGTCCAGTGGTCGTTGAGGTACTCGTGGGCGAGGTAGCGGGCGTCGAGCGACTTGATCGAGTCGACGTAGGCGGCCGCCCGCGGGTTGTCGGTGAAGTAGCGCGCGTGCTTGTCGCGGATGTAGACGAGATAGGCGAGCGCGTCGCGGATGCGTTGGAGACTGTCCCCCTGACGGAGCACCGCGTACTGGCGGAGGATGCCGCGGATCGGCTGGAGATGCGCCCAGCCGGGCATCGCGTTGTAGCTCACCAGCAGCAGCCCGCCGGGGGCGAGATGCCGCTCCACAACGGCGAGGATCTGGGAGCGGACCTCCTCGGCGACCCAGCTGTAGACCCCGTGGAGCGCGATGAAGGAGAACTGGCCGAGGTCGTGGGGAAGATTGGCGAAGTCGGCGGTCACCGCCCGGGCGTTGGTCAATCCTCCGGCGGCGATGTCGCGCTCGGCGATCGCCGTGTGGTGCGGATTGACATCCACCCCGACGAATTCCCCGCGCGGATCGGCCGCTGCGAGCGTGGTGAAGACGCGCCCCAGTCCGCAGCCCAGTTCGAGATAACGCACCCGCTCGGCGGACGGGGGGGCGATGCGATTGAGCGTGGCGGCGTAGCGCAGCAGTACCGGTGCCATGTTGGGATAGAACCCGGGCAGGTAGCTGACGTCGGTGATGTAGCCGGCTGCCGTCTGCATGGGGGGATCCAAGGGGATTTGGCTGCCGGCGGAGCATACCAGCCGACGGGTTGATCAGCCCCGCCGCGCCGGGCGATAACAGACTGTGGCCACACAGCCTGCGGCACCTCGTGGACGAGCTGCCAAGAGCCCACTTCCCGTGAAAAAAGCAGCTTTTCTGGTGGCCAAAGGCCAGGGATGGACTTTGGCCACGGGCTGATCACGGAAGCCGTCGCTGCATTGTGCACGGAATTCCCCCACCGAGGATGCCGCCATGCCGTACCCCTTCCGTTCCCCGCGGGTCGTCGTCCGGGCCGGTCTGCCGCTGGTGATCGCGGCTGCCGTCATCGGCGGCATCGGGCTGTCGACCATGCGCGCGCAGGACACCCCCCGCCCCGACGACGTCGCCGTCTTCATGCGGGCCAAACTCGATCATGCGCAGCATGTCTTCGCCGGCCTGGCCCTGGCCGATTTCGATCGGATCGCGCGCGGGGCCAATGAGCTCGCCCTCGCCAGTCAGGCGTCGAGTTGGCAGGTCCTGCAGACACCTGAATACGCGCGGCACAGCGCCGAGTTCCGGCGCAGCTGCGAGTCGCTACGGAGTGCCGCCCGGGCCGAGAACCTCGACGGCGCGGCGCTGGCCTGGATGGAGGTGACGATGAAGTGCATCCAGTGCCACCGCTACGTCCGCGACGAGCGGGAGCCGGAGAGCAACTGACTCCCGGGCAGTCGGGACGCTGCGCGTGGCAGGGAATCATCACTCCCGCCGGCGGCCCTGCCCTACCGTCGATGGAGGCAATGCCGGCAGCGTGTCGAGGATCCCGAGAAACCTGCTGCATTCGTCCTCGAGCCCGTGGTGTTCCACCTCGGCGGCGGCGGCCTGCCGCAGCGCCTGACGCCGCTCGGCGGCCAGCGACACCGCCTCGAAGGCCGCGCCGACGATGGCATCGGGATCGTGTGAGGGGACAAGGCTCGTGACCTGATCGCGGCAGAACGACCGGTTGCCGATGCAGTCGGGGCAGACGACGAGCGCACCGAGGGCCATCGCCTCGAGCGCCGGCAGGAACAGTCCCTCGCGCTGCAGTGGCAGGAGCACCGCGACCTCGGCCCGGGCGAGGAGGGGGAGAAATTCGGCTCGCGGCATGGGGGTGTCGCGGCAGTCCACCACCAACCCCCGGGTGCGCAGCCGGTCGCTCACCGTGCGGGCCAGTTCCGGCTGCTTCGCGCCGGCGACGAGCAGCGGGATGTCACGGACAGGGGCCGGCGGCGGCAGTGCGGCGGTGTCGAGCGCCCCGGCGATGGTGTGCACCGGGCCGTTCACCAGTCCGGTGGCGGTGATCGCGTGCGCCACGTCGGGGCTCACGCAGATCCGCAGCGCCGGTCGGGTGAGGAAGCGGAAGCGCGGATCGGTGGGATCGGCGTGGCGGACCCCCTGGATGAGATTGACCACGGGCACAGGCAGTCCATCCGGCACCGCCTCCCAGTCGAGTCCCGCGACGAACAACGCCGCCGCCTCGGCGGGCCGCCACTGCGGGAGGGGGGGCGGATCGAGGTCGCGCCACGGGCTCGACGGGTCGGCGATCGACTGCGGCGTGAGATGGATCCGGGGGGAGAAACGGGCAGACCGCATGGCATGACAGTAATAATGCCAGACCTTGAGATGCCCGCCGGAGAATCCCTGATAGTCGCGCCGAAAGAGCAGCAGACCACGGGGCTCGGCGACGCGAACGGCTGCCATGGGGCACGTGCGGCGGGTGGCAGGACGGGAATCCGGACTCGGTCCGGCCGGACGGCAGTCTGGCATCCTCCGTGGGGACGACGCCAGCGGGCGCGGTAGACTCCCAGGAGGTGTCCGTCGCATCCGTCCGTGACCGCAGGCCATGAAGCCGATCGCGATCATCACGGCCACCCCGCCGGGCATCAACCCCGGCATGCTCGCCGGCGAGGCGGCGGCACGGGCCACGCTCTCCCGGGCCGGTCTCCTCCCGCAGACAACCTTCTTCCGCCTCGTAACGCTCGAGGAGCGGCTGTCAGCCGTCGGCGACGGGGTTGGCGACGTGCTCGGAGCCTGCGACGTCGGCGTCCGGCACGTGGCTCTGACCGATCCGGCTATCCTCGACGACCATGTGCCGCTGTTCTGGGCCGATTTTCTCCACATGCGGCGCTACATCACGGCGCTCGCCCAAGGCGATCCCGGCCGCGAGGCGGCGTTCCGCGGGGTCCTGCTCCTCGCCGACCGTCCCGAGGCCACGGTGCGGGCCGCGGTCAGCTACGGCACGTCACTGCTGTTCAACTCCACGGCCGACGACGCCGATCCGGTCTACGGTCCCGTCCTCCGCCGCGTCCTCGGTGCGGCCGGGCACGTGCAGATGCGCGACGCGATCTCCGCCGTGCGCGTGGCAGGATCGCGGCCGGCGCCGGCGGAGGCCTGCGGCATCGATCCGGCACAACTGATGGCCCTGCCCGCGGTGGCGGAGGCGCTGCTGGCGGGGCTCGTGTGCGACGGCACCGAGCAGGCGCTCGTGTTCTTCGCCCGCGGGCAGCATCGCCCCGACGACGTGGTGGGGTTCGTCGGGGAGCTCACGGCGGCGACGGGGGTCGGGTGCCGGTGGCTGCCGTGGGGGGACAGGCTGTCGTTCCCCTTCGGCGAGCCCGCGATCTGGCCGTGGCCGACGGTTGACCTGCCGCCGGCACCGGCCGGCGCCGGCGTGCTGCCGCGGCTGCTGGCGGCGATCCAGGGATCACGGTTTGTCGTCACCGACACCTATCATGCCGCCGTGAGCAGCTGGGCGCTGGGGGTGCCGGCGGTGGTGCTCACCGGCACCTATCACGACGCCGAGCGCGCCGCGAAGGGGGTCGATCTGCGGGTCAGGGTCGACAAACGCACGGTGCTCCTCGCCCAGGATGGGCTTCTCGACTTCTGCATCGAGCCGTCGCTCATCGCGACAGCCGAGGGCCGCACTGCCGTGGCCACCCGACTGGCTGCCCCGCTGATGGACGGAGCCATCGGCCCCGCCTTCCGTGCCGCGCTGGCCACGCGGGCCGCGCGCAGCGAGGAGTCACTGCTGGCGGCGCTCGATGCGTCGATGGCACCCGTCTGATCAGGCCCGTCAGCTGCCGTGGACGAGCACGTTGCGGAACTGCCACGGGTCGGACGGATCGATGTCCTCGGCGAACAGTCCGGGACGGCCGGTCAGCGGGGTCCAGTC
>SXGQ01502701.1_pt1 | contig 14146 bp, 10 predicted proteins | sample 3178371 | NCBI WGS metagenome assembly SXGQ01 (sample SAMN11356859, study PRJNA531348) | freshwater metagenome | isolation source: freshwater sample F1-20 | place: China: Fuxian Lake, Yuxi | collected 2017-12-25
GATCCGCCCGATGTCAAAGGCGTGATCGACGCTCATGTACGCCAGCTTCGCCTCATCCTCGGCGGAGATGACCTCGAGGTCGAGCCCGGCCTTCTCCTTCACCAGGGCGAGAAACTCGTCCTGATTCGCGGCCTCGCGCACGGCCGAGGTGCCCACGACGCGAAGCCGGTCCACGCCGTAGCCCTCGGCGATGCCGCGCATGCGCGCGATCGTCACCGCCGAATCCAGCATGGTCTGAGGCTGGAGCGTGCGGGTCTCGTAGAAGCCGCGCCCCAGGCGCGTGATGGCCTTCTCGTCGTCGATGAGGCGGTAGCTGCCGTCGGGCGACGCTTCGACCACGATCAGGCGCAGGCTGTTGGTGCCCACGTCAATGGCCGCCAGGCGCCGGGGACTCGTCCTTGAGTGCTCGGGCAGACCGTTCAGCACGACACGCCCCTTCGGCTGACCGTCTGCACCACCGGCGGCTCGGGCTGGGGCGCATCCTCAACGGCTCCGGCGTCGACGGCCTCAAAGTCCTTTGACGGCGCGGCAGCCAGAAGCAGGCGGACCAACGTCTCGCCGCCGGCGCCCCGCCACCATGCGACAAACTGGTGCTGCAAGTCGATGCAGCGATTGGCCTCGATGTCGGCCAGTTCGGTCAGCGGGTGCGGGGCCGAGGCGTCGCCGTTGCCCGAGGTCTCGCCCGTGCTGCGGGCGGTTTCGCGGAGCAGCTCGACCAGTTCGCAGTGATCGTTCAGGACGCCCAGCCGCTCCTGGAGCTGCTCCATCTGGGCGTACGCCGCGCCGAATGCCGCGGGCTCGACGGAACCGCCCAGGATCTCCAGCGTGTACCGCACGCGCTTGCCGAACAGACGCAGGGTGTGAAGGTCTTCGATGCAGGGGTGCTCGGCCAGCCGCGTGGACTCGAACATCGCCGCCCACTCCGGCAGCAGGATCGCGGCCGCATCGGCCATCCTGCGGGCCTCGCCCGCGACGGTGCCGCCGGGCAGCAGCAGGGGGCCCCGGGCCTTGCGCGTCTCGGCAAGGCGCTCAGACCCCGACGCCAGACGCTTGAGCGCCTTGCTCTTGGACAGCAGCCGGGCCAGATCGCGCCTGGCCACCACCCGCTCGGCCCGCAGTTCGTCCATGAGCGACCGGATGGCCACCTGCTCGGCAGACGGCGAGTCGATCCCCAGTTCGCCCAGCATGTCGAGCATCACGTCGTAGCGCCGCACCCGCCCGGCCCCACGCCGCAGCGAACGCGACAGCCGCTTGAGCCGCCGCAGCGACCGCTTGGGCAGGCACGGTTCGAACAGTCCCAGGGCGGCGTCGAGACGTCGCGTCGTCACTCGGAGCTGGTGCACCACCAACGGGCGCGCCGAGGTGGTGGCATCGGCCTCTTTGGCGGCATCGCGGAGCGACCGCAGCGTTCGGCGCAGCACCTTCTGGCCCGCGCGGTGCAGCCGGCGATCAGGGCCGACGCCCGCCGCCTGCTTGCGCGCCAGCCTGGCGGGGCGATCGCCCCCCTCGGGTCCGGCACGGGCTGGGTCGACGATCACGATCACCGTTGCGCTCCATCCATGCCCGACACCACGCCGAAGACCTTGTGAGCCAGATCGGTGAACACGGGCGTCACTTCCCGGTTGCCGTCGATCACATCAAAGCCATGCTGCCTCGACAGGTCATCAAACACGCTGATCAGCCGCGTCTGGTACCGCACCCACGAGTGGTACAGGTCGTTCTCTTCCTGGAAGTCCATCCCCGACTCCCAGTAATCAAACCCGCCCCGGGCCAGCACGCGGGGCGTGAGGCGGGGCACGTCGATCTTGAGATAGAAGACCGCGTGGGGCTTGGGCGCAAAGCGGTACAGGTCCTGCACCCACTCCGGGTCGCCGCCGCGGACCATCGAGCGGGCCATCGTCGAGTAGATGTAGCGGTCACTGAGCACCACGAACCCCGCGCGGAGGGCCGGCAGGATCTGGTTCTCGAGGCGGTCGGCGAAGTCGGTCGCGTAAAAGAGATCCATCGTGATGCGCCCGAGGGTGTGGCCCTCTTTGGCGCGACGCAGACCCTCGCCCGCAAGGCGGCTCTTGGTCTGGGCCGTGTACGCGACGCCGAAGCCGCGCGTCTCAAGCCACTCGCGCAGCAGCGCGATGTGCGTCGAGCGACCGACGCCGTCGGTGCCTTCGATGGCGATCAGGCGCCCCGGGTACTTGGAGAGATCGATCGAACGGCTGCCGTCCGTGAGGGTGGATTCCTCGGACGTGCGCCGAAACCCGGACTCCGTGCCGGGGTTCATGCCAACAGAACTCGACTCGGTCACCACGGGCGACCTCCTGGTTGCATCCCTGCGGGAAGTGAGCGGCCGCGCGCAGCTCTCGCGCCGGCACTGTGAAGATTCTAGCACCCTGACCGCCACCAACCGGCATCAAAAAACCGCGGTAGAACGCCTGTGGGGCGTCTGTGCATGGATCAACGCCCGGGGTCGTTCCCGGCGTCAAGCGTGCGCGACTTTACACAGCGTTCGGGATCCGATCAGGCCGGAGGCGCAAAGTTGACCCGCACCTGGTAGTCGCCCAGCGGCGGCAGCGTCTGCGTCGGGTTGACCTGCACCACGCGCTGGTTGGGGAACAGGCGGGTCTCGATGCGCTGGATGGTCTGACCGGCGACGCCGAAGGGCGTGCCCAGGTTGTTCGTATCGGGGTTGGTGATCCGGATGGTGCCGAGCTGGCCCGCCACGACCGAGCTGCTGACGAACGACGGCGTGTCGCCGCCAAGGCCGTTGATGGTGAGGCTCTGCAGCGCCCCACGTGTGTCGAAGCCCGTGGCGTTGTCGGGCAGTCCGACGTGGGTCGCCGGGGCGCCGATGTAGATGCCCGAGTTGAGCATGGCGCTGGTGGTGACCGCGCCGATGGATGTCGCGGCCCGCAGGTCGGAGTTCACCATGCTTCCGGCGATGTCCAGGCGCAGGACCGACAGCAGACCGCTGGCGAACCCCTGCGTGACGTTGATCACGGAATCGCGCACCGAGCCGCCGATGAACAAGTCCTCGGCCGCGCGGAACGTCACCGTTCCCTGAAGGTCGCCGGCGATGTTCAGCTTCTGGATGCCGTCAACGGAGATGTTGGCCAGGAAATCGCCGCGGTTGCCGGTGCGGGTGTCGCCCAGGCTGTCGATGTTGAAGAAGGTCCGGCCGCGGATCTCACCGCCGTTCCAGCTCGTGAAGCTGATCTGATTCACCAGGCCGCGGAGGTCGACCCGCGTGTCGTTCACCTCGCCCATCGTGAGCGACCGGAGGTCGCCGGCGCCGATGCGGAGGTCCCACGCCGTCGTGTTGCCGCGGATGGTGACATCGCGGACGCTTCCGCTGCTAAAGGTGAAGATGCCCTGGCCGACGCTGCCGTTGATCAGGATCGATCGGGTGACCTCGGTGTTGGCCTGACCGCTGACGGTCAGGAACCCGAAGAAGTCGCCCGCGATGCCGCGCCGGCTGTCGCCGTTGATGGTCATGCGGTCGAGGGTGCCGGCTGCGAGATCGCCGCCGTTCCAGTCGATCGCACTGAGCCGCCCGACGGCGCCGGTGGCGCTGACACCGGTGGCCAGCACCCGCCCGGCGGTGAACGAGTCCAGATCCCCGGTGATCCGCAGGTCGACGCCCGAGGTATCGCCGCCGATCGCCACCGATCCGACCGAGCCGTTGACGCGCCACTGGCCGCCCAGCGCCGAGCCGGAGATCGCCATGCGGCCAAGGGTGTCGCTGGTGGTCGAGCTGGTCAGGAGGTCGATGTTCGAGGAGAAATCGCCCAGAACTCCGCCGCTGCGGTCGCCGGTGATCGAGAGAGTGCCGATCGACGGGGCCTTGACGAGCACCGTGGTGTTCGCCGAGTTGGTCCACGCGAAAGCCGAGAGCGTCGTGATGGGAAGGGCCGAGTCCAGCGTCGTGTTGTCGACCAGTCCGAAGCGGAAGCTGCTGGTGGTCGGGCGGTCGATCCCGCTGTTGCCGAGCCTGAAGTCGGCGTCAAATGAAGTGCCCTGCACCACCACGTTGCGGACTCCGCCCGGAGCCATCACGCTGCCGAGCAGGTCACCGCTCACCTGGAGCTTGTTGATCAGCCCGCTGGCGACGAATACCGCCAGCTTGTCGTCCACGTCGCCATCGCCGTCGATGTCGGGGTCAAAGGTGAAGCCGCCCGGCAGGACGTAATCATTCAGGTTGTACCCCGAGAGCGCGCCGGCGATCTTGAGGTTCGTCAACGACGTATTGGCGATGACGAACGCGATGTTTGTCGCTCCACGCCGGTTGTCGGTGAACGAGCCCCCGCCGCTGCCCTCGATGCGGATGCCCACAGGGGCGTCGGTGAACGCGCCCTTGATCGTGACCGATCGGACCGAGTCGTCGTTTCCGAACTTCACGCGCACCGAGTCCAGCGCTGCCGGGTCAAGCCCCGAGCCGCTGAGGTCAAAGATCGTCACTTTCGCCGCGCCGTTTGGGTTCTGGATCACCAGCGCGCCGTCGTCCGAGAGCTGCTGCGACGGTTCGCCCGACACGTCCATGAAGACCGCGATGCGGCTGACGATGATCAGGTCCGAGGGCGTCACGCGACCGCCGACGATATTGTCGACGTTCCGCACCGGCACTTCGTTGAACGCATTGCCCTGGGACGATGCATCAAAGACGCCCAAGGAGGCAATCGCGTCCATGATCGCCAGGCTCGCTTCGTCGAGCACGCGTCCGAAGACGGTGAAGCCGCCGTTCTGGCTGTCGAGATTGCTCGCGTTGTTCCCCAGGTTGAAGAACCACTGGTTCGTGCCCGAGTTGGGGTTGTTCCCGAGCTTCGCCACCGCGAGGGTGCCCCGCGTGTTCGAGATCCCCGGCTCGTTGAGCACGGGCGGGTTCTGCGGGATTGATGTGAGCTGGCTGTCGGCGTTGAAGCCGCCGCCCTGGATGACGAACGGGTCGCCGTTGGGAAGTTCGGCCGAACGATGGAAGAACGTGTTGTCCCACGATCCCGCATTGGCGTAGCCCAGGAAGTTGGCCACCGTCAGCGGGGTGCGATCGCCGAACAGCTCGACGTCGATCGTGCCCACCGTTGTGGTGAACCGCACGATCGTCCGCACGGCCCGGCGCACGAACGCATCGAAGTCTCCTCCCGCGACGCCGTCGCCGCTGGGGCTGTTGGCCCCGTTGAACTCGCCGTCCAGGGCGCGCCCGTCGGAGTCGCGGATGATCGAGGAGTCCAGAAACACACGGTAGCGTGCGTCGGTCGGGACCTGGGCCCGGATCAGGATCTGCTCGCTCGACGGGTTCGTGATGACCGCGAAGACCTGCTGGTCGTCGTCCGTCCCCAGCAGCCCGTCGGCCCCGGCCAGGAACACCTTGATCGACTGGTCGTTGGTGGTCGTCGGGTCCAGGCGCGTGTCGGCCGTCAACACGATCTGGCCGCGGTTGTCGGCGGTCATCGAGATGATCGACGGCCCGGCCGCGCTCATCAGCAGCCGGCTCTCAAGCGGCTCAAAGCACACCGTCGGGCGCGCCTGCGAACCACCGTTGCCGACTCGACTCTTGCGTCTATGCATCTGCCGGACTCCTCATCCAACCAAACGATCGTTCCGCTGCCGAACCACCAGGCCGCATCCGCGCGTCGAGGGCGGACAGGTCAGCGTGCAACGCCCAAGACCGGACGCCGCTGGGCGTGCCCCGAGGGCGTGCGCTTCTGCGTCGTATCGGATCAAGCCGGGGCTCCTGCTCCAGTGGACCAGATCCACCCCGACTCCTTCACCATGCCCCTAAAGACTACGGGCGACAACGACATCGGGCGCGACCGGGGCCCCAATTCATCGGTGCAGAGGACGCAAATCGCGCCTATTCCGGACCATCATCAGCCACTCCCGACCTCGCCCCACCCGCACAGGCCGCACCAGGACCGCGTGCCCCCCAGATCGTGTAACAGCCCGGACCTTCGAACATCGCGCGCAAAGCGGCCCGCCACCAAGGCGGGCCGGGGAGTGAGTCAGTAAACGGGCCGCGGGCGTCGGTCTCAGGCGGCATCGCGGCAGGTCTGCCCGGTCGGATAGCCCGACAGGGGGTACGACCCGCAGGTGTGGCCGTTGTTGGTCAACGGCACATGGGCGGGCTGCACAGCGCCGGGGAAGGGGCCGAACGCCGAAGGACCAGCGGGGTTCAGCCAGTTGAACGGGGTGAACCCGCTGTAGGGCAGACCGGGCACGAAGCCGGGATTCGTGTTGGCGAACGGGTAGTTCGAGGCCGTCGGAACCTGGCCGTTGAAGGCCGGGTTCACCGTGGGCACGCCGGTCTGGGGGAACATGCCGGGCAAGCCGGTCACGGGGTAGGCAAAGCTGTTCATCGGATTGAACCCGCCGAAGAAGCCGGGCGTCGGCCAGGTGTTCAGCGAAGGGGTGAAGCCGAAGGGATACCCCTGGAAGGGCAGCGTCGAGATCGGGTTGAAGGACTGCGGCAGTCCGTTCCACGCGGGGCTCTGGCCGAAGAGGCCAGACGAGTTCCACGAGCCGGACTCAAAGCCGAAGGGGGTCGTCGGGTTGAAACCGAACGAACCGCCGAAGCCGTTCCACTGCGGAGCGACATTCCAGGGGGTGGTGCTGTTCCACTGGCCCGGGATCGGGCGCTGAGCGTTCAACGGGGTGTTGACCCCGCCGAAGGGCAGGTTGGGCTGGAAGCCGGCCCAGGGGGTCGAGAAGGGGTTGAACCCAAAGGGGCTCGCCACGGGGAACTGGCCCTGGAACTGGTTCCACTGGGGCGTGTTCCAGATGTTCTGGAAGGGGGTCCAACCGGGGAGGGTGTTCGTGGGGATGCTCTGCGGCCAGCCGAAGGGGGCGGGCGTGTTGAACGTGTTCATGAAGGGGAAGTTCGTCTGCACCATGATGGTGTGCTCCTGATCTGGGCCTTGAGCCCAAGCCGAGGCGATCGCGCCAACGCCGACGCGGCGCGCGTGCTCGCCGGATCTCGTCTGTCAACACGTGGGTGTGAACCCCGCCTGCTCCAAGGGAGGCAGGGCGCACCGACTATCGGCGTCCCGGTGGTGCGACTTTTGTGGCGCACTTCGGATTGCCGACTTTACCGGTCCGGTTTCTTCCGGTCGGGCAACCAGGCCTCAGGCGCACGCGCAATCGGTGCGCCAGTGGCTGCCGGGTCTCATGTGCCCAGGAAGAACTTCTTGATGTTGTGAACGGTCACCGCACGCCCCTCGGCAGCGATCGACTCGGTCAGGGGGATCTCCTTGGGGCAGACCCGCACGCAGTTCTGCGCGTTGCCGCAGTCCGAAACGCCGCCGGGCTTGGAGAGTTCGTCGAGCCGGATCTTCTCGAGCGCCTTGCCCGTCTCGTGCATGTTGAACAGGCGGGCCTGGCTGATGACCGCAGCCCCGACAAACGACTCGTCCCACTTCTTCTCGTCGGGCTCGAGGGTGTACTGCGGGCATGCCTCAAGGCAGCAGCCGCAGGTCATGCACGTCGAGAGCACGTAGCGCGTCTGCTGGTCGTCGGGCATCTCCTTGGGCCCGGGCCCAAGGTCGTACGTCCCGTCGACCGGCACCCACGCCCGGACCCGCTTGAGATGAGCAAAGAAACGCGACCGGTCCACCGAGAGGTCTCGCACCCGCGGGAACTTGGACATTGCCTGCAGCGTGATCACATCACCATCGTTGGGCGCCAGCCGATCGATCAGCGCCGAGCACGCCTGCGCCACGCGCCCGTTGATCAGCATCGTGCAACTGCCGCAGACTTCCTCCAGGCAGCCCGACTCGTACGAGACCGGGGTGCTCTTCCGCCCGTCGCGCGTCGTGGGGTGTGCCGCGATCCACTGGAGGCACGAAATGATGTTGGCCCCAGGATCGACGGGGACGTCAAACTCCTCCCAGCGCGTGGGCTTCCCCGGGCCGTCGCACCGCTCGATGCGGAAGCGCACCGTGCGCGAGCGGGCAGTGGGGGCCGGGCGGGAGGACGAGGCGCTGGGGGTGTGGGTGCTCATGTGGTGTTCTTCGTTCGGACTGAGTGGGATCAGATCCTCTTCAACGTGCCGGCGACGATCAGGACGCCGCGCCGACGGGCACTGCCTTCGCCGCTGTCTCAGTGCTCGCCTTCTTCTTCGTGTAATCCCGCAGTCGCGGAGTGACCAGGCCGGTTTCGACCGGCTCAAAGGTGATCCTTGAGCGGCCCGTCGCCGGGTCGTACTCGGCGACGGTCGACCTGAGGAAGTTCGCATCGTCACGCGTGGGGAAGTCGTCGCGGTAGTGGCTGCCGCGGGACTCTCGGCGCTCCAGCCCGCCCCGCAGAATCGGGTCGGCCAGGCACAGCATGTCGCTCACCTGGCGGGCCCACGTCAGGTTGTGGTTGTTCCAGTGGCTCTGATCCGCCAGTCCGATGCGGGTGAAGCGTTCACGCAGCTCTTCGAGCTTGCCAAGCCCCTGCTCGATCCGCGGCCCGGTCTTGACCACCGTCGATGCCGCGGTCATTTCGTCGCCCAGCTCGGTGGCGATGGTGTACGGATTCTCGGTCCCGGAGGACGCCACAAAGCCCTTCTCGATCGCTTCCTCGGCCGCAGAAGCACTGTCGAACAGGCTCTGAGCCGCCTTGGACGCCGGGTCGGCCCCGCCGTCGCGGACATAGTTCGCCACGCTCACGCCGCAGAACAGCCCGTCGAAGATGCACGACAGCAGCGCATTGGCGCCCAGCCGGTTGGCGCCGTGATACTGATAGTTGCACTCGCCAAAGGCGTACAGCCCGCGGACGTTGGTCATCATGTTGTTGGGGGCGCCCTTTTCCATGCCCCGCAGGTCGGCCTTGGGCGTGTACGTGGTCCACAGCCCGCCCATCGAGTAGTGCACGCCCGGGAAGATCCGCATCGGCATCTCGCAGGGGTCCTCGCCGACGAACTTGCGGTAGATCTCCATGATGCCGCCCAGCTTGCGTTCCAGCTCCTCGCGCGGCTTGAACGACAGATCCAGGTACACCTGATTCCCGCCGCCCACGCCCATCCGCGCCATGCAGATCTGGAAGATCTCGCGCGTCGCGATGTCGCGGGGCACGATGTTGCCGTAGGCCGGGTACCGCTCCTCCAGGAAGTAGTACCGCTCGCCCTCGGGGATCGTGCGAGGATCGCGCCCCGAATCGGGGTGGGGGCCCCACGTCCCGTCGGCGCCCTTGATGCCCGGCACCCACACGCGCCCGCCCTCGCCGCGGGCCGACTCGCTCATGAGGCGCAGCTTGTCGGCGCCGGGGATCGCGGTGGGGTGCACCTGGATGAACTCGCCATTGGCGTATTTCACACCGTGCCGGTAGCACCGCGCCGCCGCGGCGCCCGTGCACATCACCGAGTTGGTGCTCTTGCCGAACACCAGCCCGCACCCGCCCGTGGCCATCACCACCGCGTCGCCCCGCAGCGAGCGGATCTGCATCGTCCGCAGGTCCTGGGCCACGATGCCGCGGCAGACGCCCCCGGCGTCGATGATCGGACGGAGAAACTCCCAGAACTCGTATTTGGTCACCTTGCCGTCGTGCTCGTACCGCCGGACCTGCTCGTCCAGCGCATACATGAGCTGCTGGCCCGTCGTGGCCCCGGAGAAGTGCGTCCGCTTGTAGAGCGAGCCACCGAACAGACGCAGGTCGCGCTGGCCCTCGGCGGTGCGGTTGAACGGCACGCCCATGCGGTCCAGCAGGTCGATGATCCGCGGGGCCATGTGCGCCATCTCGTAGACGGGCGGCTGGTGCGCCAGGAAGTCGCCGCCGTAGACCGTCTCGTCGAAGTGCTCGTACTCCGAGTAGCCCTGCTGGCGAGCGACCTCGTTGCAGGCGTTGATCCCGCCCTGGGCGCAGACAGAGTGCGACCGCTTCACCGGCACGAGCGACACGAGGTCAACAGGGAGCCCGGCCTCGGCCACGCGCACGGCCGCCGCAAGGCCCGCCAGTCCGCCGCCGACCACAATGACACGTTGATGTTGTGAAGGCATCGCCATGGTGCAAGAGTTCTCAGCGTTCGGTGTGAGTGGGGGGAGCCGAGGCCGTGACGCCGGCGCCGTGTGTCGGCGCGGGAACGACGACGATGTCAGGGGCGCTGTGCGACTGCACCCGCAGCTCGGCGGCCCGTGCCGCGTCGTAGTCCAGCGTCATGAAGCCGATCATCGCCGACCACGCAGCGCCCATGAGCGCCACGCCCAGACCGGCGCACACATAGCCCCAGCGGCGTTGGGCCGCTCGCGAGACCGTCAGGCCCCAGGTGATCGCCGCAGTCCACAGGCCGTTGGCCAGATGGAACACGAGCAGGCTGACGCCGACCATGTAGAACAGCGACACGATCACACCGCCGGTGGTGAAGCCCTCGGTGCTGCCCCGCAGCGCCGCCGCCAGCGTGGAGGCCGAGAACTCGGCGCTCCACTTCGTACCGCCGGGCACAAGGAACGTCCAGCCCCAGCGCAGCGTCGCGACGTGATAGAAGATGAAGAGCACGCCGAGGTACCCGCTGACCCGCTGCAGCGTGTACCGCCAGTTGGCCTGGTAGCCATAGTGAGCGTTGTTGGCCCTGCCCGTTGTGGCGTAGTACACGCCAAGAATCGAATGGAACGCGATCGGCAGCCACAGGCCGAAGACTTCGATGAGCAGCAGGAACGGCAGGCTGTGGATGAAGTTCACCTCGTGCTGAAACGTGGCGGCACCGGCGTGAACATCCGTGTACTTGCCCTTGTTGAGCATCCCCCACACGATCGACGAGTTGGTCGTCAGGTGCACCAGCAGGAAGACGCCGATCGGAACGACACCGGTCAGGCTGTGCAGCCGGCGGAGCAGAAAGTGGTGCCGCTCCATGAAACGCGCAGATTCGCCCACGATGACTGAACCTCCCAAGGTGAACTCGCCCGAATCCTCGACTCAGATGCGTCCGGGACGCGTGTGCGCGAACAGGAATCAAGTGGACATCATGCCCGGACCCATTCCCATCCCCGCGCCCGGGGGGGCCGAGGCCATCTGTTCGGCCATCATCCGCGCCAGTTCCACATAGCGCAGCCGCAGCTCCTGCAGGACTGTGCCCAGCTCCTGGGCCTCCTCGGCACTCAGGTTGCCGCGGGTCTTTTCTTCGAGCACGCCCAGCAGGTCGATCATGTGGCGCGAGTAGTCGGGGTCAAAGATCGCCTGGCCCGTGCGGCGGTCCGCGACCCCGCCCAGGTACATCAGGGCCTGCACCGCGAGCGACTCCACCAGCGTTCGGAAGTCCGCCGGAGGCAAAGCCCCCGGAGCCCCCCCGTCGGCCGGGCCCGCCATGGGCGCCGAGGGCGCTGCTGGCTTGCGAGCCGCCTCCTCCTGGGCCAAACGGTCGCGTTCCGCCTGCGCCTGGTTCTTCCAGTCGCTGTCGACAATGATCTTCGGACCGCCCTGGCCTTGGTCGGACATGACAACTCGCCCTCCCGGCCGGGCCGATCCGATCACGCGCGTGTCCGGACGGGGGCCGTTGGGGGTAGTCTAAGCGTCTGAGCCCCAATGGGCGAACGTGACCCGCCGCGCTCTGCGGCGAACAATGACCAATGGCCGACACCATCAAGTCCCCGGGCTCCGCGCCCGGTTCGATCCCCCGGAGGAGCCACGGATGACGCCAGCCCGACTCGCACGGATCGCTGCCGCGGCAGCGGGGGCCTGCCTGCTCCCGATCGCCATTGTCGGATGTTCCTCCGACAAAGCGGCGTCGGCCACCAAGCCTGGCAAGCCATTGGCCATCGGTCCGTCTGACTTCCGCAGCGACCAGCCGGGCCCGGGCTACACGGCGTCGACCAGGCCGGTTCCGCAGCAGGGTTCCGACCCTTCGCCGGCGGCCGGATTCGAGGATGTGGTCGCGCTGGTCGGAACGCCCGCGCCGCTGATCACCGCAACGCCCGATCCCGCCCCGGCAGCGCCAGCCTCCGCCGAGCCCAGATCCGACTCCTCCGCGCCCGCGCCAGCCGCCTCGGGCACCTCGATCGTCGTGGACGAACTGGTCGGCCAGATCAACGGCAAGCCCGTCTACGCCAGCGACTTCTTTGCCGACATGGACGCCCGGCTGCGCCAGCAGGCCGCAACGATGCCGCGGCGCGAGTGGGAGCGCATGTTCGTCGAGGATGTGAACAAGTCGCTCAACGCCAAGCTTATGGATGAGCTGCTGCTGGCCGAGTTCCAGGGCTCATTGAACCCGCAGGCCCGCGTCGGCGTGCTCGCCTTCATCGAGGCCCTGCGCGGCGAGATCCTCAGCCAGAACCGCGGCAGCGAAACCCAGGCCGAGGAGCGCCTGCAGTCCGAAACCGGCCGATCGCTGCAGGAGGAGGTCGAGTACAAGGCCGACCAGACGCTCATCGCCGAGCAGCTTCGCCGGAGTGTGATCAGCAAGGTCTACGTCAGCTCGCGCGACATCAAGCGCTACTACGAGCAGAACCCCCAGATGTTCGCCGCGGCCAGCAAGGCCGTCTTCCGCATCGTGCAAATCCCAAAGTCCGACGAACAGCGACATGCTGCCGTCCAGCGCGCCATCGATGCGGGCGACCCCTTCGCCGACATCGCCTCCGAGCACTCCGATTTCAGGCGCGCCGACCGCGGCCTCTACGAACGCGACATCGGCGCCAAGGGGCTGAAGTCCACCGAGGTTTTCGCCGCCCCAGCGCTCAACGCCGAGGCGCAAAAGCTCAGCCAGGGGCAGACCGCCGGCCCGATCGATTTCGACGGGTCGCTCTACTGGATCCACCTTGAGGAGCTCATCTCGACCCCCGGGCTGACGCTCTACGAGGCCCAGCTCGGGATCGAACGCGTGATCAGAGGCCAGCGTCTGGACGAGGCCCAGCGGCGCTACTTCGAGCAGCTCCTCGAACGCGCCAACGTCAGCGACCGCCGGCAGATGGTCGACCGACTGATCCGCTTCGGCATGACCCGCTATCTCGGGAACGCAGCGGAGCCCGGGCGTGGCTGACCCGCGCTGGATTGAATCGATCCGCACATGGCTCGCGGGCGCGCAAGGTCGCCCTGAGCCCGACACCGCCCGCATCGGGCGCGCCGGCGAACGCATCGCGGCCCGCCACCTTCGGCGACAGGGCTACCGTGTCCTCGGTCGCAACCTGCGCACCAAGCATGGCGAGCTCGACCTGGTCTGCATGGACCCGGATCGACGCACCATCGTGTTCGTTGAGGTCAAGTCATCTGGGATCACGCGCCCCGACTCGGGGACCTCGCGCATCCCGCCCGAGGTGCACCTGACCCCCGCCAAGCGCCGCAAACTGCTCTACCTCGCCAAGTCGCTCGCCCACCAGCGCGGCTGGCTCGAGCGCCCCCTGCGGATCGATGCGCTCGCGGTCGACGTCCCTCTCCGCGGCGAGCCCGCCGTCCGCCATTATCGCGAGATCGTCCTCGACCGCGGGCGCTGAGGGCCGCCGGACTCACGGCGTCAAGGCCGGCGCGGGCGCTGCAGCGCCCTCCAGTAGCTTCAGCGGCACGATCAGGCTGAACATCGAGCCCCGACCCTCCTCGCTCACGAGCTGAATCTCGCCACCCAGCATCCCACTGAACTCGCGTGCGATCGACAGCCCAAGCCCTGTGCCCTGGTGCTCGCGCGTGTGGCTGCCGTCGAGCTGCGTAAACCGCTCGAAGATCCGCGCCTGCTGGTCGGCAGGGATCCCCGGCCCAGTGTCGAGCACGCTCACGCGGATCCGGGCCTCGCCGTCGCCGCCGATCATCCGCTCGGCACGCAGGGTGACGCGTCCGACCCGGGGGGTGAACTTCACCGCGTTGGACAGGAAGTTGAAGACCACCTGCTGGAACTTCTGCGCATCTGTTTCGATCGTCGGCAGGTCCGCCGAAAGCGCATCACCCACCAGCGAGCCCCCCGACCCCTGAAGCTGCAGCACGAGCTCGATCGCTTTGCGATCCGCCAGCGGCCGGATGAGCGCCAGCAGCCCCTCGCACGTCTCGGCCACATTCATCGTGCCGATTGACAGGCGCATGGTCCCCGCGTCGATCTTGGCCATCGTCAGCAGCTCGTTGATCATCTCAAGCAGACTGCGCCCGGCCGTGACGATGTTGTCAAGATACCGCTGCCGCTTGGCCAGCACCTCCGGCTCGTAGGCCCCCGTCTGGGCGTCCCGCTCCGCGACATCCTTCAGCAGTTCTGCAAAGCCGATGATCGAGTTCA
>SXGQ01780308.1_pt1 | contig 14142 bp, 9 predicted proteins | sample 3178371 | NCBI WGS metagenome assembly SXGQ01 (sample SAMN11356859, study PRJNA531348) | freshwater metagenome | isolation source: freshwater sample F1-20 | place: China: Fuxian Lake, Yuxi | collected 2017-12-25
ATCCCGGCCGGGCTCACCACGCCCTCTGTCGGCATCGCGGGTCCCGGCCATAACGGCTTCATGATGATCTGCGCCGCCCTGGTGCTCTTCATGACGCTTCCGGGCCTGGCGCTCTTCTACGGCGGCCTCGTGCGGACGAAGAACGTGCTCTCCGTCATGGCGCAGTGCCTGGGCATCGCCGGACTCGTCACGATCATATGGTGGGCCGTCGGTTACAGCCTCGTCTTTGGCAAGAGTTTCAACAGCCCGTTCCTCGGCGGGTCCGAGTTCTTCTTTCTCGCGGGGGTCGATAGCTTGCCCAACACCGACTACGCCGCGTGGGTATCGCAGAACGTCTTCGCGATGTATCAGCTCATGTTCGCGATCATCACTCCCGCCCTCATCGTGGGCGCCATCGCGGAGCGGATGAAGTTCTCCGCGCTGTTGCTCTTCGTGACGCTCTGGATGTTCGTCGTCTACATCCCGCTCGCGCACATGGTCTGGGGCGTGACCGGCTTCATGAACGGAGTCTGGAACGGCGGCGCCACCATCAAGGCGATCGACTTCGCGGGTGGGACCGTCGTGCACATGTCCTCGGGCTGGTCCGCGCTCGTGCTCTGCCTGATTCTCGGGCCGCGCCTCGGTTTCGGGAAGACCCCGATGCCCCCGCACAGCCTGGTGCTCTGCATGATCGGCACCGGCATGCTCTGGGTGGGTTGGTACGGCTTCAACGCGGGCTCGGCGGCCGCCGCCGACGGCGTCGCCTCGAACGCCTTCACCACCACGACCTTGGCCGCTGGTGTAGCCTCCTTCACCTGGGCCGCCCTCGAGTATTTCACCCGCGGCAAGGCCAGCGTGCTGGGCTTCTGCTCCGGCGCCGTCGCTGGTCTCGTGGTCGTGACGCCCGCCTGCGGTTTCATCACCCCCGGGTCTTCGGTTCCCCTCGGTATCCTCGCCGGCGCGATCCCGTTCTTCGCCTGCACCAAGTTGAAGCAGATGCTGAAGTATGACGACGCCCTCGATACCTTCGGGGTCCACGCGGTCGGCGGTACCCTCGGCGCTCTGCTCTCGGGCGTTTTCGCCAACGCCTCCGTGAACGGTAACCTCAACACGAATCTCAAGGATGTCGTGGGCAAGGGCCTCCTGCTTGAGCAGGTCAAGGCTGTCGCGCTCACGCTCGCGCTGTCGGTCGTTGCGACCGTGATCCTTGCCTACATCGTGAAGGCGGTTGTCGGCCTGCGTCCCACGGTCGAGGCCGAACAGGAGGGTCTCGACCTCACCGACCACGGCGAGGAAGGCTACATTTACGATTCCAAGTCCTGATCCCCTAACCTCAACCCAGTCGTCCCATGAAACTCATCATCGCCATCATCAAGCCGTTCAAGGTCGAGGAAGTGAAGGAGGCCCTCGCCTGTGCCGGCATCGAGGGAATGACCGTCACGGAGGTCAAAGGCTTCGGTCGCCAGAAGGGGCACACAGAGATCTACCGGGGCAGCGAGTACACGGTGGACTTCCTACCCAAGGTCAAAATCGAGGTCGCGGTGGCCGACGAGGCCGCGGGCAAGGCGGTCGACACGATCGCCAAGGCCGCGAAGACGGGAAAGATCGGCGACGGCAAGATCTTCGTCCTTCCGCTGGAGGAGGTGGTGCGCATCCGCACCGACGAGCGCGGCGAAGCCGCCGTCTGACCCGGTTCATACCCGCTTCAAGCCGGGCCCCCGCGGGCCCGGCTTTTTATTTTCCCCCTCCAAAAGGAACGCCGACCGGGGAACCGGGCGGCGCGAAGTTCCTAAGTTACGCGGATTGTTAGGCGGGCGCGGCGGCCTTCCGCTTGTCGGGGAGGGCGCGGCTGGAGACCTCCGCCTTCAGGCGGGTGAGGCAGGCGTCCGCGGTGAGCACGCCTTCGTCGCCGCGGGCGCGGGAGCGGACGGACACGCTGTTGGCCTCGGCCTCCTTCTGGCCGATAACGAGGGTGTACGGCACCTTGTCGATCTCGGCGCGGCGGATCTTGGCGCCCAGCTTGTCGCTGTGTTCGTCGAGGGTGGCGCGGAGCCCCTCGGCCTTGAGACGGGCAAGGAGGGCGCGGGAGTGCTCGAGGGTTTTCTCGCTGATGGGCACCAGGCGCACTTGCTCGGGGGCGAGCCAGAGCGGGAAGTCGCCCGCGAAGTGCTCGATGAGCACGCCGCAGAAACGATCCATGGAGCCGAACGGCGCGCGATGGTTCATGACCTGCCGGTGTGGATGGTTGTCAGCCCCGATGTAGGACAGGTCGAAGCGGATCGGCAGGTTGTAGTCGACCTGAACGGTGCCGAGTTGCCACTCGCGGCCGATGACATCCTTGATGACGAAATCGATCTTCGGTCCGTAGAAGGCCGCCTCGCCCGGTTCCTCGGTGAACGGGACGCCGAGGGTCTTCGCGGCCTCGCGGCAGGCGCTCTCGGCCTTGTCCCAGTTCTCGGCGTTGCCGGTGTATTTGTTGGAGTCCGGATCACGCAGGCCGACGCGCACGCGATAGTCCTGCATGCCGAGGGTCGTGAGCACGATCTTCACGAGCGAGAGGCAGCCGAGCACCTCTTGCGCGACCTGCTCCTCGGTGCAGAACAGGTGGGCGTCATCCTGGGTGAAGCCGCGGACGCGCGTCATTCCATTCAGCTCGCCGCTCTGTTCCCAACGGTAGACCGTGCCGAACTCGGCGAGACGCACGGGCAGGTCACGGTACGAGTGCGGTTGCGAGGCGAAGATCTTGATGTGATGCGGGCAGTTCATCGGCTTCAGCATGAAGCCGCTGAGCAACTGATCGTCGGGACGCACGCGGTCGGCGGTGATCGATTCACGCCCGGTGCGCGCGTTGATCTGGTCGCGCATCTGGCCTGACACCGCCTCGAGGCGGGCGAAGACCTCGCCGCACGGGCAGTTTTCGGAGATCGCGCGGGCGAGGGACTCGTTTTCCACCACGGGGGAGAATTGCGAGTCCTTGTAGTACGGGAAGTGGCCGGAGGTTTTGTAGAGCTCCAGCTTGCCGATGTGCGGCGTGAAAACCTGAGAGTAGCCCTGCTTGCGGAGTTCCTCGCTGATGAACGTTTGCAGCTCCTGGCGGATGGTCGCGCCGTTGGGGGTCCAGAGGATGAGGCCCTGGCCGACGTCCTCGTCGATGTGGAAGAGCTTCAGCTCGCGGCCCAGCTTGCGGTGATCGCGCAGGCGCGCCTGCTCCAGTTGGGTGAGGTAATTCGCGAGCTCGTCCTTGCTGGCGAAGGCCGTGCCGTAGATGCGCTGCAGTTGCTTGTTGCGCTCGTCGCCGCGGTGGTAGGCACCGGCGATCGAGAGCAGCTTGAAGGCCTTGAGCTTGGAGCTGTACCGGACGTGGGTCCCGGCGCAGAGGTCCATGAATTCGCCGTTCTGGTAAAACGAGATCTTCTCGCCCTCCGGGATGTCCGCCAGGCGGCCGAGTTTGTACCGCTCCTGGCCGCGCTGGCGGATGATGTCCTCGGCCTCCGCGCGCGACACCTCGCGGCGCAGGAAGGGCTGGTTCTCTTCGGCGACCTTCTTCATCTCCGCCTCTATCCGCGCGAGATCCTCGGTCGTGAACTTATGGTCGAGGTCGAAGTCGTAGTAGAACCCGGTGTCCGTCGGCGGCCCAATGTCGAGCTTGGCCTCGGGGAAGAGGCGGATGACGGCGGTCGCCAGCACGTGCGAGCACGAGTGGCGAAGTTCTTCGAGCGGTGTCATGGGCATGGCGGCGATGGGCCGGCCCGGCGCACGATTGCCGGTCCGGAATGAGCGAGAGCGCCCGCAAATCGTCGCGCTGTCAACGCGCCGGCGCGGAGCGGGCCCCGGCGGCTATTGGCGCAGCGGCTCGAGCGACCAGCCGTCCTTGCGGTCGAGCATGGTCCAGCCGGCGGCGGCGATTTCCCCGCGCAACGCGTCGGCGGCCTTGAAATCCTTCGCCTGCTTGGCGGCCCAGCGACGCTCGGCGAGGGCGGTGACCTCGGCGGGAACCGCCGCGACCGGAGCCTGGGCGGCAAGGTCCAGCCCAAGGGCGAACATCGCGCGGTCGAAGAGGGCGGCGTTGAGGTCGGCCGGGGCCGCGGTCTTGAGCGCGGCGAAGAGCGCGCCGAGCGCGCCGGGGAAGTTCAGGTCGTCCTGCAGCGCGGCGAGCACCGGCGCGAAGATATCGACGGATCCGCCCGCGCCCGGGATCGCCGCGCGCGCGGCGCGCAGGGTGCGCAGGGCGCTCGCCGCAGCGTGCAGGGAATCGAGCGTGAAGTTCAGTTGCTTGCGGGGATGGCCCATGAGCAGCGCGTAGCGCACCGCCATCGCCTCGTGTCCTTTCGCGACGAGATCCCGAAGGGTGTAATAGTTGCCCTTGCTCTTGCTCATCGTGGTGCCGTCCACGAGCAGGTGTTCGCTGTGGTACCAGTGGCGCGAGAAGGGTACGCCGTTGCAGCACTCGCTTTGGGCGCTCACCTTCTCGTGGTGCGGGAAGAGCAGGTCCCCGCCGCCGGTGTGCAGATCGATCGGGTCGCCGAGCAGGGCCTTGCTCATCGCGCTGCACTCGATGTGCCACCCGGGCCGGCCGGCCGAGGCCGTCCGCGGGCCGGGCCACTGCACGGCGCCGTCCTCGTCCGGCTTATAGGCTTTCCACAGCGCGAAGTCGGAGACGGAGTCCTTGTGGTCGGCGTCGGCGACCGCGTTGGTCACCTTGAGCTCGCGTTCGCGGATGCGCGAAAGGCGCCCGTAGTCCCCGAAGGTCTTGAGGCGGAAATAGACCGAGCCGTCGGGCGCGCGGTACGCGTGGCCCTTCTCCATCAGGACCTCGATCATGTTCACCTGCTCGCGGATGAACCCGGTGGCGGTGGGTTCGGCGTGGGGCTTCAGCAGGTTCAGCGCCGCGCAGTCCTCGTGGAAAATTCCCGTCCAGTGGAGGGTGATGTCCGCCAGCGGCCGCTGTTCCTTCCGGCTCTGGCCGATCGTGCGGTCATCGACGTCGGTGAGGTTGCGCACGTGCCGCACCTTGTCCGCGCCGAATTCCAGCTCGAGCACGCGACGGAGGACGTCGTTCACAACGAAGGTGCGGAAGTTGCCGATGTGGGCCGGCGCGTAGACGGTGGGGCCGCAATTATAGAAGCGGAACACGCCGTCGGGCTGCGACGGACGCAGTTCGCGCGGCTCGCGGGTGAGGGAATCGTGGAGGCGGATGGGCATCGCTCGGGCGGAAACGCGATTGGCGCCCAATCATCGGCGGCTTGCCATCCCATTTTTCGGGTTTGGCGCGCGGCGCGGCCCGGCTATGGCTGGAGCACTGCCGTATGAAGCCGATCCTCGCGCTCCCACTCGTCCAGCGTCCCCGGCGTCTCCGTCGCACGGCCTCCCGTCGCGCGATGGTGGAGGAGACCGTGCTCCGGCCGGCGGACTTCATCGCGCCGCTCTTCGTGGTGGACGGGAAGGGCGCGCCGGAGGAGATCCGGTCGATGCCCGGGGTTTTCCGGCTGAATATCAATGATCTCGTGAAGGAGTGCCGCGCCCTGGCTCGGCTCGGCGTGCCGGCGGTGGCCCTGTTTCCCAAGCTGGATGCGCGACTAAAGGATCCCGAGGGCACACGGGCGCTCGACGAGGATACGCTGGTGCTGCGCGCGGTGCGTGCCGTGAAGAAGGCGTTGCCTGAGCTTACGGTTATTACCGACGTGGCCTTGGATCCGTACACGAGCCACGGGCACGACGGCGTGCTGACGCCGGCGGGCGATGACGTCGCGAACGACCGCACGGTCGGCATCCTCCGCGAGATGGCGGTGTTGCAGGCGCGCGCGGGCGTCGATTTCGTGGCGCCGAGTGACATGATGGACGGCCGGGTGGGGGCGATCCGCGGGGCGTTGGACACGGCGGGTTTCACCGACACGGGGATTCTGGCCTACTCCGCGAAATACAACTCGGCGTATTATGGCCCGTTCCGCGACGCGGTGGGCAGCGCGCAGGCGGCGGGAACCCGTCTGCTGAGCAAGGCGACCTACCAGATGAACCCGGCGAACCGGCGCGAGGCGGTGGCGGAAGTGCTGCTCGATGACGCCGAGGGCGCGGACATCGTCATGGTGAAGCCGGCCGGCATGTACCTCGACATCATCCGCGACGTGCGGGAGGCGACGCGCAAGCCGGTCGCGGCTTATCAGATTTCCGGGGAGTACGCGCAGATCCAAGCGGCGGCCCGGCTCGGCTGGCTTGATCTCGCGCGCTGCCGGCACGAGTCGCTGATCGCGATCAAGCGCGCCGGGGCGGATCTGATCCTGACCTATTTCGCCAAAGACATGGCGGCGGCGCTGCGCTAAGCGCGCACCCGCGGGTCAGAACGGCGAACGGGAGACCTGCAGGGAGTCGCCGGGCACGAGCCTGGGGTCGCGGCTCGGGTCCTTGCGCGCCGCCTTCACGTCGACGGAGTAGGCGGCTTGGTCGCGGACAAGGCTGACGGCGTTTTCCTTGGCGTAGAGGGTGAAACCTCCCGCGGCCTGGATCGCCTTGGCCACGGTGAGGTCGGGGGTCCATCCGATGCGACCGGGCCGCTGGACCTCGCCGCCGACATAAACGAAGCGCTCGGTGACGACGATCGACACATCGACCGAGGTGTAGATGCGGCGGCTGAGGTAGGTCTCGCGGACCCGCTGTGACAGTTCGGCCGGGGTGGTGCCGGCGGCGCGCACCGCGCCGATGAACGGCAGGGTGATGAGGCCCTGCTCGTCGATCTGCACGTTGTTGGTCGAGGGATCGGGCACGCCCTGCAGGGCCACCGTGAGGCTGTCGCCGGGGCGTAGCTGGGCGGTGGAGCCCGCCTCAGGGATACGCGCGGAGGCATCGGGTGCGCCGGTGCCTCCGGAGACGCAGCCGCCGGTGAGCAGGGCGGCCGCCAGCAGGACGATCAACGTGAACGGGCGGGACGCGTGCGGCATGCCGTCCGTTCAGAGCTCGGTGGACATCGAGAACCGGAACGTGCGCGGATCGCCCCACGAACCGCTACCCACCGCGGCGGAGCGGTAGTATTCCTTGTCGAGCAGGTTGTCGACGTTGAGCTGGAACGTCGTGTGGCGGTTCATGACCTTGCGCGCATAGGACAGGTACGCGTTGTAGAGCGAGTAGGCGGGCGACCAAAGCTCGGTCGGGGTGGCGTTGGCCGCGGCGATCGCGACCGTGCCGCGATACGTGCGGAGACGCCAGTTCATGCCGCCGCCGAACGAAAAACCCTTCAGCGTGCCATCCGTGAACTGGTAGCGGCTGAAGAAGTTGCCGCGGGCCTTGGTGAAGCCGCCGTTGGGCACGCCCTCGGGGATGGTCGCGAGCAGATCTTCCAGCACGGGGGTGGGTTTGCTCTGGGCCTTGGCTTGGTCGCGGAAGGCCTTGAGAAGCGGAACGCGGTCGGTGTTGACGACGTCGTTGTTCGCGTAGGAGGCCATGAGCCTCCAGTTGCGCGTGAGGTTGGCGATCACCTGCACCTCGTTCCCCCGCGTGAGCGTGGTCTGGTAGTCGGCCGTGGCCGTGGGGTCGAACGCCCCCGGGAAGATCGCCCCGAGCTCGTCGCGCAGCTGCTGCGTCACCCCCGGCACCGCGTAGCGGGCGTTTGGAGTGAAGTTCTTATAGCGCGTGACATTCAACTCGAGCCGGCCCTGCAACAGCGTGAAGCGGGCCGAGATGTCGGTGCCTTCGCCGACCGGGATGCTCTGGAGCTCCCCGGAGTTGAAGGTGGCGTTGCCCTGTCCGACGGAGATGCGGAAGGACTGGGCGTAATTGTAGCCGAGGGCGAACATCTCGTTGAAGCGCAGCACGCCGCCGTAGTTCGCGCCATCGACCTTGTACTGCACGAACTCGAGCGCGGGGGTGTTGAAGGCGTCGACGTAATCCACCTCCCATTGGGACTGCGCGCGCAGGATGCCGCGACGCGTCCGCATGTTGAAGTGGTCGCGGCGGTAGCCGATCATCGTGTAGAGATGATTCCGGAAGTAATTCCCGGAGGCTCCGACGCCCCAGGATGGCGTGTAGAAGCGACGGTTGATGAATTGGCCGGTGGCGGCGCGCCCCCCGACGTCTGGGTACATCACCGAGGTGCCGGCGACCGGCGAGAGATCGTAGGTCCGATCCGGGCCGAGGCCGTCGCGCAGGTAGTAGCGGCGGTAGAACCGGTTCGCCCCGTAGGTGGTGCGGTTGGCGGCGAACGCGGTGGTGGTGATCGCGGGGTTGATGGTGCCCGACCAGTTCGCGCTAGCGGGGTCGATGTACTCGACGTACTTCGGCTTTTTTTGCCCCGGGGTGTCCTGGTGCTGCTGGACGTTCGCGATGAACTGCTGCTTGAACCACTTCGTCTCCAGATCGTAGACCGCCGAGAACCGCATGTCGCGGACGATGTTCCCGTCGATGTTTCGGATGCGGTAGTACTCGGCGTAGAGCTCGTTGAAGTAGGGGTTCGGCTGGCCGTTGGGCAGGAGAGGGCTGCGGTCGCGGATGATGGTGCGGCCGCTTACAGCCTTGTTGTCGATCTTCTGCTGGTAGAAGTTTCCGGTGATCTGGAGGTGAAGGTTCTTACCGATGTGATGCTCCGCCTCGATCGTGAGGGACGTGGTCGCGTTGCTGTAGGTGCTGTCGGGCCCGTTGGTCTGGGTCTTCTTCGGGATGAGGTTGTAGTCGGTGATGGCGACGCTGGGACCGGTGCTGATCACGCGGCCCTGCCCTCGGAAGCCCGTGCCGGTAGCCGTATTGTAGATGTACCCGACGTTGCCGAGGGTGGAGGTGGCCGCACGCGAGAACCCATCGATGAACATGCCCTGCGACAGGACGGCCGACGTCCGGCCGTGCTCCGTCATCAGGCTCAGGGTCGTGTTGTGCGTCGGCCGGTAGGTGACCGCGCCGTAGAGGCCGCGGAAATCACGCCGCACGTTGTCGATCCACGAATCGCTGCGGTGGACCACGGCCGCGAACCTTGCGGCCACCTGGTCCTTCACCAGCCGGCGGTTGAAATCGATCTCCCCGCGCTGCACACCGAAGCTGCCGAGCATCAGGCGCACGCGGTTGACGTCGCGGGTGAACAGGCCGCGCTTCGTCACCTGGTTCTGCGCGCCCCCCACGTCGGCCTCGCCGTACAGAAACGCGTTCGGACCGCGCAATTCCTCGACTCGCTCCGTGGAGAAGGAGTCCATCGGCGAGTACCAGATCCAGCCGTTACGCAGCGCGTAGGCGTTCGAGATGCCGCGCAGGATGACTCGGCTCTGGACGGTGGCGTTGGGATCGGGGTTCGACTCGCCCGAGACCATCCAAGTGGACATTTCCTCCATCGTGGTGAGGCCGAGGTCCTCGATGAACTGGGCGTTCATGATCGAGATCGAGTTGGCGAGGTTCTTCAGCTCCTGCACGGTGCGCATGCCGGAGGTCGTCTGCATCGACTCGTAGCCGATGTCCTGGGCTTCTTTCACCGTGAAAGCGGTGAGTTGTACGGCATCCCCGCCGGTGCGGGGAGCCGGGGAGGGTGTGGCCGGCGCGTTCTGGGCGGCCAGCGGGGAGGTGAGGGCGAGCGCGAGCAGGAGGCGGAGGTTTTGCATGGTACTACGGGGGCGGACTGCGGGCGCACCAGCGGCGCGCGAACCGAGTCTTCCGCCGCGGAACGGGCGTTCAAGTCGCAATTTAAAGAGGAGGCGCCCTCATGCGCGTTGACATTGCTATTCGCGAGACGGGACGCTCCGCGCGCTCCCCATGCCCGCTCCGGCCGTCCCCGCCCAAGGCGGTTTTCCCTGTTGTTTGATCCGGTGCCACCGGAGCTTCGCGGCATCGGTTGAACGCGTCGGTCGCGCCAAACTTGGCGGCGCGTCGTCGAACTTTACTCGCGGTGTTCATGTTAAGCCTGTGAAGGCCTGCCGATGAACCCGTTGCCCACATCGCCCGACTTGGTCATCGGTCCGTTCGCGCTGTTGGTTCTCGCTTTGCCCGTGGTGCTGGCCGGTGAGTGGATCAGCCGCCGCTTTCCCGGGCTCGGCCGGCTGCATATTCCGCCCGCTATTCTCGGGGGTGCTCTGGTAGCCCTGGGGGTCCTCATCGCGGGCGAAGTCCGGCCCGGGTCCGTGCGGATTCAGGGGGAAACCTCCGCCGTGGCGTGGCTCTGGCCGATTCTCTCGCAGTGGGATTTCAGCGCGCCGCGTCCCACGGGTGTCGAGCGACCTTTGCTGATCCTTTTCTTCACCTGCATGGGCTTGAACGCGAGCTGGGCGCTGGCGCGACAGGGAGGTCGTCCATTGCTGCTCTTCTTCGGTGCCGCCTCGCTGTTGGCGGTTGTCCAAGCCGGGGTGGGCGCCTCGGTGGCCGGAGCCTTGGGACAGAATCCGCTTCTCGGTGTTCTCGCCGGCACGACTGCGCTGATGGGTGGCTTCGGCACGGTGGCGGGCTTCGCGCCGGAGTTCACCAAGGCGGGTTTGGAAGGCGCGCCGGTTTTCGGGGTCGCTGCGGCCGCCTACGGCGTCATTGCCGGCGGGATCCTGGCGGGCATCGTGGGAGCGCGGTTGCTGCGCGCGCAGATCGGCGTTCAGGGCGAGGCGGCCGGGGCCGGGCCGACCGCGGAAGGTCCCGTGACCGGGGTTGCCTCACTGGCGCGCTCCTTGGCGGAAATGGGCAGGGTTGCCGTGCTTCACTCAGCGTTGGTGCTGGTCTGCATGAAGGCCGGAGCCTTCCTCAGCGCCTTCCTGCAGGCGAGGGGACTAACGTTTCCCGTCTACATGGGGGCGCTCGTGGTCGCGGCGGTCGTCCGCAACGCGCACGATGTTCTCGGCGGCCGTTGGCTGCGCACCGGTTGCGCCGACGCGATCGGGGCGTTCGCCCTGACGTGGTTGCTCGCGGTGGTGATGATCAGCCTGCAACTGGCCCAGCTCTCTCGCGCGGCGCTTCCGCTGCTCCTGATCCTCGCGGTGCAAACCGCGCTCACGGTCTTGCTGGCGCGCACTTTGGTTTTTCGCCTCATGGGCCGCGATCGCGAGGCCGCGATGATGACCGCGGGCTTCGTGGGCTTCGGCCTTGGGGCGACCTCAAACGCGCTCGCCAGCATGCGTGAGCTGGCCGCCCGTTTCGGCCCCGCGCCGCGCTCCTTCCTGATCGTTCCGATCGTCGGAGCCTTCCTGATCGACTTCTCCAACGCCCTGGTGACGACGCTCGCGCTGAACCTGTTGCGCTGAAGCGGATCGGAGTCCGCCGGGGTTTAAAAATCCCGCAACGCTTCAAGTATCCCGTCGGCCGCTTTAAAACAATAAGGCCGGGAAGTTCGGAGGAAGCTTGGGAGCCACCACGCTGCTGTGGCTGGCCCTGATGGGGTCGGCTCCAATTGGAAACACGGACCGGTTCTTGATGTCAGGGTTGCCGGGTATCGGCTGGAGAAAACGGCCCAGGCCACTGCGGAAAAGAGGAGGGAAACTCGCGGGGTTTTCCCCGGGTGCCGCACCGGCTCAAAGGTCCTGCAGGGCGATGAAGGCGCCGCCGTGGAGGTAGGTGACGGTGCGCATGAGGTTGGCGAAGCGCAGGCCCGTGTTGCCCATCGAAAACTGGTACCGGATGGTGGTGGGAAAGCCCACGGCGTTGATGGTCACCTTCCGCGCGCCGGATTCGTCGGCGGGGTTCAGCTCCTCCAAGCGGCGGATGACGACATCGGCGCTGTCGCTGGAGTTGAACTCGTCGCCGAAGACGAAGATGCCCATGCGCATCTTCGGATTGTCCTTGTCGTAGAGGAAACGCATCGCGTTGTAGATACCCGGGACCGGATTGGACACGGTGTCCTGGTCGTAGCGACGCAGGGTGCGCTTGATGTTGTCACGCACCTGCGGTGTGTCGGGCAGCCAGCCGGCGGAGCCGCTGCCGCGCCGGCCGAGGATGAAGCGTCCGTCGCCGTCGATCAGCTGGATGCCGTCCACGGTCGGGTAGGCGTCGAGCACGTTCTCGATAGTGCGGATCACGATGGGCCAGAGGCCGCCGTGCTGCGGGTCTCGCATCGACCCGGAGGTGTCCACGATGAAGGCGAGGTGGTTGCTGCCGACCGGCAGGCCCACGGGCGCGGGCTTCACATCGGGGAGGACGATCTCGTGGTCCGGCTTCTTCTGCCGGGCGGCGATCTCCTTCTTGAGGACGTCGACATCGACCACCAGCGCCTCGCGGCCCCGCTTCTCGCGCTGCAGGTTTTTCTCCAGGTCGTCGACCAGGGAGCGCAGAGAGTCGTTGCGGAGGCGCGCCTCGGACACCTGGGTGTTCACGCGTTCGTTGTTGCGGCGGACCTCGACCTTCGCGGCTTCGATCCGGGCGAGGGCGGCGGCGCGCGCGGCAATGGATCGTTGCACCTCGATCAGGGATTCCAGCTTCTCGCGCTGCCGGGAGCCGATGTTCAGCACGAAGATGAGGATGATCGCCCCGAATCCGCAGCAGATGCAGTCGAGGAACGAGAGGCTGAAGACCTGGGTCTGGCGCCGGCGGATCATAGTTCGGGCCAGGAACGGGAGGGGCTGACCAGCGCCCCGCGGGTGGCGTTGGCGAGCTCCCAGTAAAGTCCGGGGGCGCCGGGATCGCCCGTGAGCATGGGAAAAAGAATCGTGCTGACGGGAATCCGCGGCGGCAGCTGCTTGCGCGCGATCTCGAACAGCCGCACCCGGGTGCCCTCGTCGATCTCGCCGTCCATGACCAAGGAATCGGCCCCCGTGGGCAGACCGTCGGTCAGCAGCACGATGCTGTCCGGCAGTCTGGGCAACGCGCGCACGGTGGCGAAAGCTCGCTCTAGATTGGCGGAACCGCGCGGCACGATCTGGTTCAGGCGGGTGATCACCTCGCCCATGGTTTTCTGCTCGCGCGGGCTGAACCATTCTTCGCCCCGCTTGGGCAGCAGGGGCGAGGTCTCGTCGTTGAAAAGCAGGATCTGGAAGCGCGTCTCCGGTTCGAGCGAGGCGAGCATCCAGGTCATCGCGGCGATGACCCGTTGCCACTTGAGGGAGGCGCGTTTCTTGTCGTCCGGGTCGTCGAGCCTGGCGGCGGCTCCGTCGATGGTGTCGTCGAGCATGGAGCCCGAGACGCGGATGAGGAACACGACGAATTCGCCGTTCAACCGCACGCCGGTGAGGTACTGGCGCCGGTCGGGATTGGGAATGGGCACCGGGGGTGCCTTCTCCTCGGTGGGCAAGTCCCGTTTCTCCCCAAGCAGCGCATGGAGGGCCTCCTGCATGGCGGCGATCTCCTGCAGCATCAGCAGCAGTTGTTTCCGGCGGTCGGTCACCTTGGTCTGGTCCTCGGTGTTGCGGGTGCTGAGGCTCTGGAGTTCCAGTTGCGCGGCGGCCAGCATGGCCGCAAGCCGGTCCAACTCGGCCTGATTGAGCGTGGCCTGCGCCTCGATCCGTCGCAGTTGGTCGCGGGCGGCGTCGATGTCGGACTTATCGACCTCGGTCTTGCGCGCGATGGTGATGATAAAGATCAGCAGGACGGCGCCGAAGCCGCAGCAGATGCAATCGAGGAACGACAGGCTGTAGATCTCGGTCTCGCGACGCCGCTTGGCCAGGCTGGACATGGCGGAGGGGATGCCTGATCAGCCGCGCGCGGCGGGCGGACAGTGCGCGAAGAGGACCTCGGAGGTTAGCTCCTCGCTGGAAAAGGAGAGGCGGTCGCCTGCCGCCACCGCGACGCGGGCCGGTCCGTCACCCGAGGCGTCCAGCCACCACACCGCGCCGCCCTCAATCGAAAGGCGCGCCAGGCACCCGGGGACGTGACTGAAGGCCGAGGGCAACGACAGCCCCGGAGAATGCTCCGCTCCTCCGATAGTAAATTCGGTGCCTGATCCCAGCGGATATCCCCGGCCACCGAGGATCGCGTGCGTGGGGGCGGGAAAGTCGGTCGTACCCTCGGTCTTCAGCAGGCGGATCCGAGCCCGGGCGTGATGCGAGCCAGCGTCCTCGTTCCTTGGAACGGAGGTTTCCACCGGCACCTCCGCGAGGTCGGCCGGCGTCTTCAACCACCGTCGGGCGAGGTGAGCGGCGCCCGCCGCCGCGGCCCCGCGGGCGAGCCGGATTGGAATCTCGGGAGATCGAGATGACGCACCTGAAGTTGATAGACGAGTCTGGCTAGCTAATTCAACCTCTGGACGAGAGTGTGTGGGAGCTGATGAGTGTCGCTTTGGAGCGCAATGTTTTG
>SXGQ01114663.1_pt1 | contig 14140 bp, 8 predicted proteins | sample 3178371 | NCBI WGS metagenome assembly SXGQ01 (sample SAMN11356859, study PRJNA531348) | freshwater metagenome | isolation source: freshwater sample F1-20 | place: China: Fuxian Lake, Yuxi | collected 2017-12-25
GCACCTCCGGGTGGTTCTCGGTGATGGCGTTGGCCATCTTCTGCATTAGGATCGTCTTGCCCGCCTTGGGGGGGGCCACGATCAGGCCGCGCTGTCCCTTGCCGATGGGCGCGATGAGGTCCATCACGCGCATGGACAGGTCGCCCGACGCCGTTTCCAGGTGAATGCGGTCGTCGGGGTAGCGGGGGCGCAGGTTGTCGAACGCGACGCGGTGCTTGGCCTTGTCGGGCTCGTCGCCGTTCACGCGCTCCACCTTGAGCAGGGCCAGGTACCGCTCGCCCTCCTTGGGCGGACGCACCTGCCCCAGCACCGTGTCGCCCGTGCGCAGGTCGAACCGCTTGATCTGGCTGGGCGACACGTAGATGTCGTCCGGCCCGTACAGGTAGTTCCAATCCTGCGAGCGCAGGAAGCCGTAGCCTTCCGGAAGCACCTCCAGCACGCCCTCGCCGCGCAGCACCACCTCGCTGTCGAGCAGGTTTTGCTCGATGCGGTAGATCAGGTCCTGCTTGCGTAGTCCCGAGTAGTTGGAGATGTTGAGCCCTTCCGCCATCTCGTGGAGCTCGGCGATGCTCTTTGTCTTAATCGTGCTGATGTCCACGATCTGCTCCGAATGTATGTACGCAGACCCACGGCAACGTGGCCGCCGGGTCCGCTGGAATGTTCCGCTGCGTGGGAAGGGAAGCCAGGGAGGGGGCGCGCCGCGCCCTGAGATCGTGCAGGTCTGACGTCAGGAAACGTGGCCCCAACCTAAGCACGGTATACACGGAGGTCAAGAGAAAAGTGCCCGAGGTTGCTGGGCCATTCGCCACGTGGCGCCTGGTGGAACTGCATGACCAACAGGTGTTTCAGGCACGCCTCCATCCCGGCCTCACCGTCCAGGATGCGCAGGTTCGTTCATGGTTGTCGCGGTGGCCGGGACGGCTGTACGCGCAGCCCGGCGCGGAGGGGGTGGAGATCACCCTGGCCCGCCGCAGCCGCCCGCGCGTGCGGGAGCGCTGGTGGCTGCACCTGGTGCTGCTGCTGGCCACGGTGGCTACCGCCACCCTGGCGGGCGCCGGCCTGGCCGACGGCGACCCCTTGCGATTTCGCGACGTGAGCGTGCTGGGGATCGCGATTCCCGTGCCCACGCGGCTGACAGGGGAATCCCTGGCACCCGGGCTGTGGTTCTCCCTCCCCCTGCTGCTCATCCTGGGGGTGCACGAGCTGGGGCACTACGCCCTGGCGCGGCGGCACGGGATGGACGTGTCGCCGCCGTTCTTCATCCCCATGCCCCCGTTCATCAGCCTCATCGGCACGTTCGGGGCGTTCATCCGGCTGCGCTCGCCCCTGCTGAACCGGGCGGTGCTGCTGGACATGGGCGCGGCGGGCCCCCTGGCCGGCTTCGCCCTGTCCGTCCCCGCCGTGTGGGTGGGCCTGGCACTCAGCACGCCCGTCCGCCGCGCGGAGCTGCCGGCGGGGATGACGCAGCACGTAGGCGTGGTGTGGGACAACACCGTGCTCCCGCTGGGCGAGTCGCTGGGCTTCATGCTGCTGCGCGCGCTGTCGCCCCTGCGCGACGCGGCGTTCGTGGACCTTCATCCGCTGGCCTTCGCGGGGTGGATCGGCCTTTTCTTCACCGCGCTGAACCTGCTTCCCGTGGGGCAGCTGGACGGCGGGCACGTGATGTACGCGCTGGGCCGGCGCCTGCATCGGGGGGCGGGGATGCTCACGCTGGCCATGCTGCTCGCCATGAGCACGCAGTGGCTGGGCTGGCTGGTGTGGGCCACGCTCATCCTGGCCGTGGGCCGCGGCCGCATCGCGCATCCCCCCGTCTTCGACCCCGCCTTTCGGCTCGACGGCCCACGCCGGGCCGTGGCGTGGGCGTGCATCGCCATCTTCGTCCTCACCTTCATCCCCGCGCCGTTCCCGCTCTGAGCCGCCGGCCCGAGGCGAGGCGTCCCGCTGAAGGATCGTCGCAGCGATTCCCGTCGTGGTCCGTGCCGGGCACCCCCCCGGCCATGGTAACCACTCGCCCGGCCGACGCTCCACGCGCCGCCGGGCGAGCCTGCTCGTTCCGCAGAAGCGAGCCGGGCCGCACGGGTCCATCCGGGAATCCGCGTCGATAAGGCGTTCCTTTTAAAGCGAATATCGCTGATTTGATGTGGTTCGGATCGGGGGATCCGGTCATGGAACTCCGCACGTTTCCCGAAGGCGTATCCGCCCTAAAACAGTGCAGTTGCTGCACAAAGCATCGGCCCGCTGAATGGAATATACGCCGATCCGGAAAGGCCGATTTCCCCAACCCGTTGCGCTGCAAATCATTTCCCGCCCCTCTTGCGCCCTCGTGCTGGAGGGTGCTACGCTGAATCCACACCAATCAGCCCGGTCGCGCGCCATCCCTCTCCGTGGCGGCGGCACACTCTCCACCTGCAGGAGGACGCATGGGCAAGTTCCGCATCCTGACGGCGGCCCTGGTGGCCGCGGTCGCGCTCTCGGCCTGCTCCGACGAGCCGACATCCCCCGCCACACCCGCGTCCGAAGCGCCATCGGCCGCACAGCTGGACCGCATCTTTGACGAGGCCGGCACGGAGTTCGGCGTGCCGGCGGCCCTGCTCCAGTCCATCGGCTACGTGGAACCGCGGTGGGAGATGGTGCGCGGCGGGGTGGAGTTTCCCGGGCAGGAGGCCGCCTTTGGCGTCATGGCCCTGCGCGGCGAGCGGCTGACGCAGGGCGCGACGCTGGCCAAGGTGCCGGAGCAGGCCGCACGGACGGACGCGCGGGCCAACGTGCGCGCCGCGGCCGCCCTGCTGGACCTGTGGGCCGACGAGGCGGGCATCGCGCGGTCCGACCTGGCCGCGTGGGGCCCGGTGGTGGCGCGCTACAGCGGCATCGCGCAGCTGGAGGGCCAGGCCAGCTACGTGCACAAGGACGTGTACCGCGTGCTGAACGAGGGCGCGGTGGCCCGCACGCCGGAGGGCGCCGTGCACGCGTCGCTCATGCCCGTGCGCGTGCAGGCGAACTTTGCCCTGCCGCAGGACGGAGGCACGCTGGCCGTGGCGCCCGACTATCCCGTGAGCGGCACCATCTGGCGCCCGTCGCCCAACTACAACGCCCGCCCCACGGGGAGCACGGGCGGCGTGCAGATGGTGATCATCCACACCTGCGAGGGCAGCTACAGCAGCTGCTGGAGCTGGCTCACCAACAGCGCCTCGCAGGCCAGCGCGCACTACGTGGTGAACGAGAGCGGCAGCGAGATCAGCCAGCTGGTGCGCGAGGCCAGCCGCGCCTGGCACATCAGCGCCACCTACGACTGCTCGCTCAACAGCAGCACCAAGTGCGGGCTCAACGGCGTGAGCAGCAACCACTTCACGGTGGGCATCGAGCACGGCGGCTACGCCTCGCAGTCGTCGTTCCCCACGGGGCAGATCGACGCGTCGGCCAAGCTGTCGTGCGACATCAGCAAGGCGTACGGCATTCCCCGCGACCGGTACCACTACGTGGCGCACGGCCAGCTGCAGCCGTACAACCGCACGGACCCGGGCCCCAACTGGCCCTGGACCGACTACCTGAACCGCATCAACTCGCACTGCGGCAGCACGGGCACCACGGGCATCGTGGTGGACAACAACAACGCCAACAACAACGCGTCCGTCGCCAGCTTCTCGTCGTCGGGCAACTGGCAGGTGTCGTCGGGGACGGCGGGCTACTACGGCAGCAACTACGCGTTCGCGTCCACGCTGCCCGTGAGCGACGGCGCCACCTTCTCGTTCTACCTGTCGGCGGCGGGCGCGCGCACCATCGACGTGTGGTACACGTCGGGCACCAACCGCTCGGCCACGGCGCCGTTCATCGCGTACAACGCCAGCGGCACCGAGGTGGGCCGCGTGAACGTGAACCAGCAGTCGGGCGGCGGCGCCTGGCGCACCATCGGCACGTGGAACTTCAGCGCCGGCTGGAACCGCGTTGTGCTGTCGCGGTGGACCACGGAGGGCTACGTGGTGATCGCCGACGCCGTGCGCGCGCGGTGAAGGTGACGGCGGGCTACGGGGCACGGGGTACAGGGGACGGCCTGCAGCAACCCTGATCCGCGTGTCCGCCGCACGTTGCTCCCTCTCCCCGCGTACCGATTCGCGGGGAGAGCGGAGCCGGAGGATGGATCCACTGACGTACCCGACGCACCCATGCCCATGCACCGATCCACCCTGGTCCTGGCCGCGGCGCTCGCCGCCGCGGGATGCCAGCGCGCCGAGTCTGCCGAGCCGGGGACGGCCGCCCTGCCGCGCCGCGAGCTGCGGGGGCTGGCGGGGAGCATCGTCTTCGTTTCCGAGCGCGACGGGCACGCCGACGTGTACGCCGTGCGCCCCGACGGCAGCGGCCTGCGCCGGCTGACGGAGACCACCTCGCAGGACTATCCCGCCGCGCCGTCGCCCGACGGGGCGTCGCTGCTTACCGTGAGCGCCACGGGCGAGGGGCCGTCGCAGCTGGAGCGCCTGGTGCTGCTGCCCCTGCGGGGGGACGGCGAGGCGCGGCCCGTGGGGCCCCTGGCGGGCCGCGCGCGGTCGCCGTCGTGGTCGCCGGACGGCACGTGGTTCGTCTTCGAGAGCGACAGCGCCAGCTTTCGGGACCTGTACCGCGTGCGGGCGGACGGGACGGGGCTGGTTCGCATCACCAGCAACGTACAGGGCAACTTCGAACCCGCCGTGTCGCCCGACGGAAAGTCCATCGCGTTCGTCTCCAGCCGCGACGGCGACGCGGAGGTGTACGTGATGCGCGCCGACGGTGGGGAGGCCCGGCGCCTGACGGCCTTTCACCGGGACGACTGGGCGCCGCGCTGGTCGCCCGACGGGGGGCGCATCGCGTTCCTGAGCAGCCGCGACGGCGTGGACCGCGTGTACGTGGTGGGGGCGGACGGCACGGGGCTGCGGGCGCTGGGCGCCGCCGGGGCCGACACGTCCGTGAGCGAGGCGGACCCCGCCTGGTCGCCGGACGGGCGGCGGATGGCGGTGACCCTGCGCACGCGCGGCGGCGGTTCCCTCGTGGGGGTGGTGGACGTGGCCGGTGGGTCCGTGCGGGTGGTCAGCGCGACGGACGAGGCCGCGTCCATGCCGGCCTGGTCGCCGGACGGCCGGCACCTGGTCTACACGGCGGACCGCGACGACGACGCGGACCTGCGCATCGTCCGGGCGGACGGGTCGGCGGGCGCCACCGTGGTCCGCTCGCCCGGACCGGACTGGCTGCCGCGCTGGGTGCCCTGACGTCGGCAGACATCATCGTTTCGTATTCCGCCGCCCCGGACGCACCGCGTCCGAGGCGGTCCGCATTCCCCCCCCCCGGAGAGCTCCCGCGGCGGCACGCTCGGCCGTGCGCGCCCGTCCGGCCACCCCGCCGGGACCGAATCCATCGAAAAACTCCGGCGGTGGTCGGGGTGCCCCCTTTTGTTCGGTTCCTGGCGGAATCGTGGCGCCTTTGCTCATATCTCCTTTGCCCGCAACGGTTTCTGACAAAGTTGACGCTGGGGAGCGGTAAATCTTTATCCTGCAATATTTTAGCAAGAGGATCGCGCTCATGGCGCCAGCCGCCGGACTTGTTTACTCTGTCCACTGGTGGAGTGGCCATGGCGTAATTATCGTACGTTTGCAGCCTTGCCATGCCCCACTCCGTCCCTGCTCGGGAGAGACCGTCGATGAGCAAGCCTCGTCCCATGAAGACGCGCCCCCTGCCCCGGTCGCGCCCGTGGATCGTGCCTCCCGGGCTGCTGGTGCAGGGCGAGCCGTTCGAGGGCTACCACGTGCTGGACGAGACGCGCGACGAGCTGGGTGTGCTGCTGTGGCAGTCGCTGCGCGACGTGGAGGTGTGGGCGCTGGCGCCGCCGGAGCAGCGCAAGCACCTGTTCAGCGCGGGGGCGCTGCGGCAGCGGCTGGAGCGCATCGAGGAGGAGGTGGACCCGGCCGCGCCCGTACGCACGGGGCTGGAGGGGCTGGCGGCCCTGCTGTCGCGCCCCGCGGCCATGTCGACCCACGAGGTGTGCGACCTGTGCGAGGAGCTGTCGCGCTGGGCCGGCGACGCGGGGCTGCCCCGCACGGCCCTGGCGTTCGCCACGCGGGCCGCCATGGCGGCGCCCGAGGAGGCGGGCCCGGCGTACCTGGTGGGGCTCATCTCCCGCCGCGCCGCCGACTACCGCCGCGCGGAGGTGTGGTTTCGCCGCTGCCTGGCCATCGCGCGGCACACGCAGGACTGGCGGTACTACGCCATGGCGCACGCCGGCCTGGGGCAGATGCACATGCAGCGGGGTGATGCGCCCCGGGCCCGCTCGCGCCTGCTGCGGGCCTTGCGGTCCGCACGGCGGTATGGCATCTGGTCCGTGCGATCCACGGCCCTGCACGACCTGTTCTGCATCGCCGCCACGGGTCCCGATCCACGGTTGGCGGAGCAGTATGCGCGCTCGGCGTTCCGCAGCTATGGGCGACAGCATCCCCGGCTTCCCGTGCTGGCGCACGACATCGCGCGGTTCTGGATGCGGCAGGGGTACCACGCACTGGCCCAGGCCACGTTTCAAGCGGTGCTGCCCCACATCACGCGTCCGCAGGAGCGGATGCTGGCCCTCTCCAACCTGGCCCAGGCGGCGGGCGGTGCGGGCGACGGTGCTCTCTACACTCGTGCGTGGAACGAGGTATGGCGGATGATCGACGAGCGCGAGGACCAGGAACTGGTGGCCGAGTCGCTCATCAACCTGGCATACGGTGCAGCCTCGCTGGGCCAGGTGGTGCGAATGGACATGGCTGCCAGCTATGCCCGCACCGTGGCCACGCGCCGCAAAGAGGCACAGGAGAGCGTGGTTGCCGAGGAGCTTCTGGCGGAGTCGCGCGGCATGGGAGTGCGACCGGTGCCGGGGACCGTGGAGGCGAACCCGGAGTCGCTGCTAATGAGTTCGGACGTGCTAGCAGAGCAGTTGGTGGAAGCTCTGGCGGAGAACGCCGTACAGCCCTGAGCGTCGGGGCGGGACGCCGCCGGCATCCCGCCCAGCCCCGCTTAGCCACCGCCGCCGATGAAGCCGCCCCACCGTCCACCGGTGGTATCGGCGGGAGGCGGTCGGTCCTGCGGGTCCGCACCCTGGCCGGATGGCGGCGGGACCCTGTGTTCGTCGTATTGGGCTTTGCTCGGAGCGACAGGATTCTCCGTGTCCGTGCAGGCGCCTGGCGCCACGACAAGCGCCGCGAGCAGAACGAGCCTCGTTCTCCGAACGTGCATTTGAAAACCTCCCTGGGGGAAATGGCGCAGTGCGGCGGCTTGGTCCGCCGCATCCCAAGGTAGTCGAATTTGTTTACTTTGTACACTTAAAGTTCCGGGCTGTCACACGTCCATTGTAGAGGAGACCGAACCCTTAGGGCTAAGTGTGATCTCCAACTTTTGAGTAGATGAAAGCATGCCCGGAACGCTGCGTTTGGCAGGAACGTTCGCATTGTGGCGACCGAACAGGAAGCCCGATTTGGAGTCTTCCCGCCGCTTTCCGGTGCAGGATGCCTGGCATCCCAGGGTCCCTACCGCTTCACTCCGGTGCAGCATCGGCTGGTTCGGTCCACGCCGCACAGGCAGCGTTGCCCGGTTCGCCAGTAACCGCGAGGAAAGGCGGCGGGGATGAGTGCGGATCCAAACGCGACAGGGCGTTTACCGCGGCCATGGCCGGACTAGCACGGCGGGCAGAGTTTGTACATGGTGAACGAATCCCATTCACCCTGGAGGATCATGCCTGCTCATCCCCAACGCCGGTCGTTGCGCGGCATGCGGTCCTGGAGCGTTCCCGGAGCCCTCGGCTTTGGACGGGAGGCGTTCGAGGGGGCTGCCATCCTGGAGGAAGTGCCCGGCGAGTTGGCGCCGGTTCTGTGGCAGGTGCTGCGTGATGTGGACTTGTGGCTGGAGGCGGACGGGCGGCGCCTGTTTGCCCGGGGCGCGGCCCCGAACCGCGCGCGGATGATCGACGAGCTCGCGTTGGACGACGAGGGCGTTCGCCAATCCCTGGCGGTGATCGCCGGGTGCCTGTGCGGCGCGCGCGGAGACACGGCGCAGGTAAGCGCGGCATGCGCGGCGCTGGCCCGCTGGGCCGGAGAGCGGGGGTTCGCGCGCACGGCGTTCGCCGCAGCCCTCCGCGCAGCGGCCGCGTCCCCGCGGGAGCCGGCCCACAGCTACCTGGCGGGGGTGATGGCGCGCCGCGCCGCCGATTACGTGCGGGCGGAGGCGTGGCTCAAGCGCGCGAGGGCGCTGGCACTGCGCCTGGGCGACGGCCGGCACTACGGGCTGTCGCTGATGAGCCTGGCCAATCTGCACATGCAACGGTTCGAGAAAGGTCTTGCCGTCCGGCGGCTGCACCAGGCGCTGGGCGCGGCCCGGCGGTTCGCCGTGTGGGACCTGCGCGGCCTGGCACACCACGACCTGTTTCTCATCAACGTGACGGACGGCACGACCGCGCAGGCCGCCCGGCACGCGCTCGGAGCCGTGCGTGGATATGGCCGGTTCCATCCCCGGCTCCCGGCCCTGGCCCACGATGTGGCCTGGTTCCTCATCCTCCAGGGCCGTCCCGGGCGTGCGCTTCCCATCCTGCGGGCGCTGGATGACCGGCCCATGCGTGCAGCCGAGCGATTGCTCGCGCTCTCCACCGTGGCCCGGGCCGCCGGCGCGGCGGGAGAGGTATCTGCGTTCTGGGAGGCGTGGGGCGAGTTCTGGAAGTGCCTGGACGCCGTGCCGTCGCATGACCGCGCGGCGGAGTCGCTCGTGAATCTGGGCTGGGGCGCGGCCAGCCTGCGCGACGCCACGCGCATGGAGGTGGCTGCACGCGAGACGCTGCGCATTGCCATGCCTCGCGACCAGGGGCAGGAGGTCCAGGCCGCGCAGGAGATGCTGGCGTGCCTGGCCGCGGGCCGCTTTCCGGAGCCGCCGGGCGTGGCTGCCCGGCCGGACGCCGACGTGCGGGATGCGCTGGCCGCGGCGGATCTCCTGCTTCGCCAGCTGGGCCAGTCGGCGGCTTTCGTGCGGGGGAATCTCGCCTCGGCTGGTCCGCGGCCCATGAGCGGCTGAGCGCCGGGAGGGAGAGCGCGGCTCCGGAGATAGGGCGCCGTCGGCCATCACGGCGCCCCGGCCCTGGCGCGGCGCTTGCCCACGGGTACGGGCAGGCGCGCCGCGGGCGCGCCACGACACATCGGATCCGGACCGGCGGCATGAGGCTTCTGACCATGATCGGCGCGGCGCTCCTGGCGGGGGCGGCCGTGCCCGCGCACGCCCAGCGCGACACCCTGCGCTTTGGCAGGCCCGACTCGGCGCGCGTGGGCGTGACCGACTCGCTGCGCATTACGGCCCCGCCTGTGGACGCGGACACCCTGGCGCCGGACAGCATCTGGGACACGCAGGCCACCCGCGCGCTGGTGAACCGCGTCATCCAGACGGGCACCACGGTGCCGCGCGGGCTGGACGACTACCGCGCCACCATGGGCGCCGTCATCTACCTGTCGCTGCAGTCCGACACGGCGCAGGGTGGCGAGCTGCCCGTGACGGTGGACGAGTTCGCCGGCGAGGTGCAGTGGGAGCGCGACGGCGACGTGCAGCAGACCATCCACGGCCACCGGGTGCGCATGCTGGCCCCCACGCCGTACACGCTGGGCTCGCTGCTGGAAGCGCCCTGGATCATCCCGCACCTGTACGGCAACACCATCAACGTGTTCTCGCTCAGCCCCACGCCGGGCGGGCGCACGGTGCTGGCCTCGGCCGTCCATCCCTTTTCCCTGCGCGGCATCGACTTCTACCACTACCGCTCCGGCAGCCCCGTGCGGGTGTCCACCAGCGAGGGCGTGACGACGCTGGTGCCCATCACCGTGCGACCGCGGCCGGGCGCGCTGGAGCAGAGCGGCCGCAACCGCCTGGTGGCGGGGACGTTCTGGGTGGACTTCGACCGCGCGGCCGTGGCGCGGGCCCGGTTCGGCTTCGTGGAGCGGGGCGGACGCTTCGTCGTCACGGAGACGGGGGTGTTCTTCGAGCTGGAAAGCGCGCTGGTGGGCGGGCAGTACTGGCTGCCGCACCGGCAGCGCCGTGAGATCCAGGTGGCGTCGCCCCTGCTGGGCGGGGCCGTGGCCATCCGCATCGTGACGGCGCTCTCGGGCTTTGAGCTCAACACGGGATGGCGGGCGCCGCAGGCGGGGTCGCGGCTGGTGATGGCGCTGCGGGACGGCGCGTTCGAGGGGATCCCGCCCGTGGAGGCCGAGCCCACGGACATCGGCGACTTCGCGGACCTCGTGGCCGTGGTGCGGCCGCCGGAAAGCACGGAGGGGGTGCAGGTGGCCCTGCGCTACGAGCGCGGCGAGCACCTGTTCCGCTACAATCGCGTGGAGGGGCCGTTCCTGGGCCTGGCCACGCGCATCCAGCCCCGCGACCCCGAGGCGCGCGACTGGAGCGTCTACGCGCACGCGGGATGGGCGTTCTCGGAGTCCACGGCGCGGGGCGAGCTGGCGTTCCGCTGGCATCCCGGCGACCCCACGGCGCCGGGCGCGCACTGGAGCGCCAACGTGGGCGGGTACCGCCGGCTGCGCGACATGACGTCGTTCCGCCCGCCCCTGCAGTGGGAGCTGGGCTACGCGCTGGGCGCGGCCCTGGGCGGATACGACGTGCGCGACTACTACGACGCGGCGGGGCTGGAGGCCTCGGCCGCCCGGCGCAGCGGGCCGTGGCTGGCGCGGCTGGGCGGACGCGTGGAGCGGCACGACAGCGTTTCGCGCAACACGGAGCGCTTCCTGTTCGGCGACGCGTCGGACTTTCCCGAGGTGGCGGCCGCGGAGCCCGGGACGCACGCGGCGGCGGAGGGCACCCTGCGCTACGCCCGTGGCACGGGCGCCTTTGGCGTGGGCTGGGGCCTGATCGCGCAGCTGACGGCGGACCAGGGGTTCGGCGACTTTGGCGTCACGCGGGTCACGGGGCTGGTGTCCACGCGCTTTCCCTCCCGCTACCTCACGGTGATCGCCCGGGGCGACGCGGGGACGGTGCTGGGCGAAGCGCCGCCGCAGTTCCTCTTCCGCTTCGGGGGCATCGAGGGGCTGCGGGGGTACGCGCGCAACGAGTTCGGGGGCAGCACGGCCCTGCTGGGGCGGGCCCGCGTCCTTCTGCACCTGCCGCCGTACGGGCAGGAGCCCCTGTTCCGCGCGGGCTTTTTCCTCTTCCCCCCCCTGCGCCCGGCGCTCGTGGTGTCGGGCGACGCGGGGTGGGCCACGGTGAGCAGCGGCTCGCGTGAGTCGCTGCTGCGGCTGGGGGCGGTGGAGACGGACGGCGTGCGGTCGTCGTACGGCGTGGGGCTCAGCCTGTTCGAGGACGCGCTCTCGGTGGAGTACGTGTGGCCCGGCGACGGCGGAAAGGGCCGGTGGTACACGGGATTCGTGGCCTACTTCTGACGCGGTCCCGCCTTTGCGGTGGCGGCGGGCGACGTTTCAGGGCGGGACGACGATCGAACCCAACAGCCGGAGCCGGACATGTCCTCCATCAATCGACCCCTCGCGGGGCCCGTGCTGGCCTTTGACCTCGACGAGCAGATCGCGGCCCTGCGGGCGGAAGAGCCGTACCGCCGCAGCGGCCGCGCGGGCCGCACGCTGGCCAAGAGCGGCCGCTTTCGCCTGGTGCTCACGGCCATGCAGACGGGCAGCGAGATCGGCACGCACCAGGCCGACAGCCCCATGACCCTGCAGGTGGTCCAGGGCGCCCTGCACTTCAACACCAACGGCCAGGCGTACACGCTCAACGCGGGCCAGGTGCTGTTCTTTGGCCCCGGCGAGGCGCACGACATCCGCGCCGCGGAGGAAAGCGCGCTGCTGCTCACGCTCTCCGCCATCGGGGACGACTACCGGCCGGAAGAGTCGCTGGAGGCGGAGGGATCCGGGCTGGCCTGAACGGCGGCTCGACGCACGCGCCTCGTGCGGAGCAGCCCGGCCGGGGACGGCGCGGGCTGTTTCTGCGGACGGGATTCGCCCCGGGGGACGGCGCCCGTGCGGACACGCCCTTTCGCCCGGGCTCGCGCCTCCGCGCGGGAACCCGGGGAGGCCGGCCGGCGACGGCGGCCGGCGCGATGGCTGCGCGTGCGAAGTCTCCGTACGACGTGCGTCGTCCCTCCCGCGCGCCCGGCGGGAATGGATGCGGACGAGCGCCGCGCACAAACATTGCCGCATCTGCCCGGCGTGCCGTCCCCACGTCCCGATCCACCCTGACGCTGCCCATGCTCCACCGCGTTGTCCTGCTCGCCTGCGCCTGCGCGCTCGCCGCCCTGGCCGCCGCGTGCGACGGCTCCCCCACGGACCCGTCGCGGCCCGGTGACTACGACGTGGTGTTCCTGGGACTGCCCGCGGACGCGGAGAGCTTTACGCCCCGCGCCGTCAGCGGCGGGCGCGTGGTGGGCACGGCGCGGGGGGGAGGCGCCGCCTGGGCCGTGCAGTGGGCCGGCGGCGCCTTTACCCGCATTGGGCCGGACGTTCCGGCATCGTGCGAAAGCGAGGCGCTGGGCGCGCGCGTGGCGTTCACCGTGGGGCAGGTGACCTGCCGCGGCGTGGGCGACACGCCCACCGACGCGTACGGCTGGGCTGCCGGCGTGGGGGCCCTGCCGCGCCTGTTCGCGCAGCCGTACGGATTCGTGGACGTCAACCGCACCGCCGTCATCGCGGGGACGCTCTACCCACCCGCGGAGTTTCCGCAGGGCGCCCAGCGCGCGTTCCACGTGCAGGGCACCACCACGGGGCTGCTGCTGCCCGACGGCGCCGTCCGCAGCGAGGCCGCCGGCGTGAGCGACTCCGGCTCCGTGGCCGTGACGGCATACTACGACTGCGCGGGACGCCGCGGGTGCGTGGCCAGCCGGGCCCTGGTGTGGCAGGGCGGATGGGCGGAGGTGCCCCTGCCTGGGAACGCGGACGGCACGCTGGCCGCCGCCATGAGCTCTGCCGGGCACGTGGCGGGGTACGTCCTGGGCGACCTGGCCGGCGTGTTCCTGTACAACGCCCCCCGCGACGACATGGAGGAACTGCCCGTGGTGCCCGGCACCCGCGTGCAGGTGACGGGCGTGAACGCGCGCGGGCAGATCGTGGGGACGGGTACGCGGCTGTCCGCCGCGCCGGGGCAGCAGCCCAGCTACGGCATCGTGTGGGGCGACGGTCACCAGTACAGCATCAGCGAGCGCATCAACAACGGCGCGCCGTGGCAGGTGACGGCGGCCCTGGCCACGGACGACGAGGGGAACATCGCGGGCACCGGCTTCAACCCCGAGACGGGCGAGGAGGGCGCCATCCTGCTGGTTCCCGCGCCCTGATCCGCATCTTTCTGCCATGACGGACGCGGCCCCTGCCGGTCCGCTGGCCCCCAGCCGCGGCGAATGAATTCGCGGCAACGAAAACGGGATGTCGCCCTGCGCCGACCGCTCCTGCCGCACGCCGTGGATGTGCACCGGAGCCTGGTCCGGCCGCTGAACGCGGCCCGCGGGTCGGGGCCGTTTCCGCAGCCGTCGTGCGGCTTCCGCCGCTCCGGCGGGAGGGACGGCGATGCCCGTCGTTCACGAGCCCACCGGGAAAGTCCGCGCCGATGGCGTGTCACCTCGCCCGTGACGGACAGTCCGCGCAGGCGGACTTGGTGTTGTCGCTGCGGCGAATCGATTCGCTCGGCGGGGCCGATGCCCACCCGCCTCGACTCTCTTTCCCTCGCCCCTCCGCCTTCGTCTCGACTCGCTTTTCCGGCGCGACCGCATCCACCCCCAACGCCGCGACCTACGCCGCCGCGCGGTGCAGGTACTGCCGGCGGATTGCGTCGGCCACGGCGTCGGCGGCGTGCGGCCGGCCGATGCGGCGCGCGGCGGCGGACAGGCCCTCCAGCAACTCCGGCTCCGCGAACAGGCGCCGCAACTGTCGGCGCAATGCCTCGTGGGTGGGCGCGCACAGGGCCGCGCCCTCGGCCACCACGGCGCGCGTGTTCTCTTCTTCCGCCCCGGGAATGGGCCGCGTGAGCAGGAGCGGCTTGCCCAGCGCCAGCGTCTCGCTCACGGTGAGCCCGCCCGGCTTGCCCACCACCACCCAGCACCCCGCTGCGGCCATCCTGACGGCCCTGGAGGCCGAGATCCTGGGCAAGTCCGAGGTGCTGCGCCTGGTGGCGGCGGCCCTCC
>SXGQ01146447.1_pt1 | contig 14138 bp, 10 predicted proteins | sample 3178371 | NCBI WGS metagenome assembly SXGQ01 (sample SAMN11356859, study PRJNA531348) | freshwater metagenome | isolation source: freshwater sample F1-20 | place: China: Fuxian Lake, Yuxi | collected 2017-12-25
AGATCGAGATCGGATTGAACTGCGGGACCTCATCCGCACAGAAGCGGAAGGTCTCGGCGATCAACCCGAGGGAGGGTGCGGGCGGGAAGACGTACGTCCCGCGCGCGATGTACTCCTGGAGGATGTCGTTCTGGATCGTCCCGCTGAGCGAGGCGCGCGGGATCCCACGCTCCTCGGCCACGACGACGTACATCGCGAGGAGGATCGACGCGGTGGCGTTGATCGTCATCGAGGTGGAGACGGCGTCGAGCGGGATCCCCTCGAAGAGGCGATGCAGGTCCTCCACGGTGTCGATCGCGACGCCGACACGGCCGACCTCACCGAGCGCGCGGGGCGCATCGGAGTCGAGTCCCATCTGGGTGGGGAGATCGAAGGCGGTGGAGAGTCCGGTCTGCCCTGCCTCGAGGAGGAGCCTGAACCGCGCGTTGGTCTCCTGCGCGGTGCCGAAGCCGGCGTATTGCCGCATCGTCCAGAAGCGCCCACGGTACATCGTGGGCTGCACCCCGCGTGTGAAGGGGAAGGCGCCAGGTTCGCCGAGCGTCTCGGGCACGGGGCCCGCGGACGGGCGATAGACCGGCGCGATCGGGATCCCCGACGGGGAGAGACGCTCGTCAGTGGGCTTCGGGTCCATGGACATCAGACGTGGATCACCGGAGGGTCACGCCTTCGCGAGATAGTCAGCCGCGGCCTCGACGTCGGCCTTGGAGCCGACGAAGTAGGGCGAGCGCTGATGTAGCTCGGTCGGCTGCACCTCGAGGATCCGCTGCCGGCCATCGATGGCCGCACCCCCCGCCTGCTCGCAGACGAATGCGAGCGGGTTGCACTCGTAGAGGAGACGGAGCTTCCCCGTCGAGCTCTTGGTGTTGGCAGGATAGGCGAAGAGCCCACCGCCGAGCAGGTTCCGATGGAAGTCGGCCACGAGGGAGCCGACATAGCGGACATTCATCGGGTCGCGCCGACCATTCATCCCGCGATAGTGCCGCATCAATTCCTTCACCGACTCGGTCCAGTCCTTCTCGTACGAATCGTTCACCGAAAGGTAGCGCCCATGCTCGGGGATGCGGATGTTCGGATGCGAGAGGAGGAACTCCCCGATCGCTGGATCCAGGGTGAAGCCATGCGCGCCGTGGCCCGTGGTGTAGACGAGCATCGTGCTCGAGCCGTAGATCACATAGCCCGCCGCGACCTGCTTGAGCCCAGGCTGGAGCATGTCCTCGACGGTTCCCGGACCGCCTCCCGGTGTGACGCGCCGTAGCACGGAGAAGATCGTCCCGACCGGGATGTTCACATCGATGTTCGACGAGCCATCGAGCGGATCGAAGAGCATCACGTAGTTGCCACGCTGGAACTTGTCGGGGACGGTGATGATCTCTTCCTCCTCCTCGGAGGCCATCGCACAGAGACGTCCGCCATGATCGAGCGCCTTCACGAGGATGCCATTGGAGATCACGTCGAGCTTCTGCTGGATCTCCCCCTGCACATTCGCCGTCCCCTGCGCGCCGAGCACGTCGGCAAGGCCGGCGAGTCGCACCTTGTTGGCGATCATCTTCGCGGCGACCACGAGATCGTAGAGGATCCCGGAGAGCGCGCCGGTGGCCTCGGGATAGCGCTGTTCCTGCTCGATGATGAACCGGTCGATCGTGACGACCGAGATCGGCGTGTTCTGGACCACGAGGGCACGCTCCGAAGGAGGGCGACGGACGACGCACCGGCGGTGCGCCATATCTTCGAAAGCTCGCTGACTCAGGGGGAGGGAGGCAATGGTCGCACCACCCGCCAGCGATGCCCCGCGGCCTCCACCTCGAGCTGCTCCCCATCGGTGCGGAGGATCACGGTACCCAGTTGATCGGTGCGGAGGACGGTGGCCCCCTGCGCGGCGAGCCGTTGCATCACCTCAGGGTTCGGATGCCCGTAGCTGTTATTCGCCCCAACCGAGACGAGAGCGAGGCGGGGGTGTACCGCCTCGAGGAATGCCTCCGACGTGCTGGTGCGTGAGCCATGGTGCCCGACCTTGAGCACCGTGGCCTGCAGGGCGTCAGGTCCGAGTCGCTCGAGGAGCCACTGTTCCTCCCCCGATTCGGCGTCCCCCATGAAGAGGAACCGGTGCGCACCCACGCGCAGACAGAGGACGGTACTCGCGTCGTTGGGATCGTCGCGTGCGGCCGCCCACGCCGAATCGGGGGCGAGGAAATCGAGGGCGATCCCGTCGACCTCCTGCGTGGTCCCAGGCCGCACCCGCTGCCAGGAGATGCCGCGCGTTTCGAACGTGGCGAGCAGCTCGCGATACCCCTCCTGCCCGAGGACGAACCCCGCGTCGTAGACGATCCCCGGGCGCAGGGCGCGGGCGATGCTCGCCGCGCCGCCGATATGATCGGCGTGCGGATGCGTGAGGATGAAGAGCGCGAGGGGCCCGCCACGTCGACGGAGATGCGGCACCACGGTGGATCGCCCCGCGTCGCCGCCCGACCAGGATCGACCGGCATCGATCAGCACCCACCGCCCGAGCGGAGAGCGGATCGCGATCGCATCCCCCTGCCCCACATCGAGGAGATGGATCTCGGTGCGGACGGTTCCACGTTCGAGGAGCGGCCCATGTGGCAGCCAGATCATCACCGTGCTCGCGCCGAGCGCGAGGAGGACCCATCGGGTCGGGCGTCGCGCCCACCCGGCGATCATCACAGCGACGGTGACCACCCCAATGAGCCAGGCCGAGGTCGCCGAGGGGGCCACATCGATCACGGCACCGGGGACACCAGCGGCGAGCTGTGCGACGGCATCCATCGCGCGCAGGAGCGGGCGCGCGGCGTCGACGACGAAGGCGGCCCCCAGGGCATCGGGGAGGACCATCGCGAGGAAGAGCGTCGGCTGGAGCAACGCGATCACCGGGCCGACGACGAGATTGCTGAGCGGGGCGATCAGACTCAGTCGCCCGAAGTGCCAGGTGACCAGTGCGGCGGTCGCGAGCGCGGCGAGGGTCCCCGTCATCAGCTCCTGCAGGGCGGTGCGTCGCCACCCGGCACAACCTCGCGGGATCCGCCGTCCCAACCGGCCCGCCACGATGATCGCGGCATAACCACTCACCGAGAGTTGCCACCCGAGATCGCGCACGGTGCGCAGGTCGATGAGTGGCACCACCGCCGCGAGGGCGAAGGTCCCCCAGGGGGAGACCGGCCGTTGGCGCAGCTGCGCGAGCGTCGTCGCGGCGAAGAGGGTGACACTGCGCGCGGCCGGGGGCGGCGCCCCGATCGCCAGCACATAGAGCACCGCCGTGGCCACGGCCGCCAGACGAGCCGTGACCAGCGGGAGCCGCACCGCCTGGAAGAGCAGGAGCAACGCCCCGCCGACGATCGCCACGTGAAGACCCGAGATCGAGAGGATGTGGACGAGCCCCGCATCGGCATAGCGATCGCGCAGCTCGGGACTGAGCCCGCGCGTATCGGCGATGAGGAGCGCGCGTGCCGCCGGCCCATCAGGACCGAAGCGGCGGTCCAGCGACGCCGCCACCTGATTGCGCCAGCGGTCGAGCGGCCCCGGCCCTCGCACGAGCGTGAGCTGCGCCTCGCGCAGCAGGAGTCCGCGATCGCTCCCCGTGGGCTCCGCGCGACGCACCCGCACCACGCTCCCGGCGGCGGCCGTGCCGGAGCGGACCGCGAGGGCGAGCTCCACGATGCATGGCAGACCTCCAGCGGACCGCTCGCGGCCGAAGTCGCGCGCGACGGCCCGCGCGAAGCCCCCTGGCGCCGCCGCCTGCCGGAGCTCCACCTCCCAGCGCGTCGCCTGCAGCGCCGCCGAGAGACATCGGGCATCAGCCGCTCGGATCCTCGTACCCTGATCCTGCGCGGCGAGGAGGAGGCTCCCCAGCGCCACGACCACGATGCCGCGCCGTCTCGCGGCAGCCGCCACCGCACCCACCGAGACGGCGACCGCGACGGGGAGGATCGGCGCGCCCTGCAGCCCGAGCAGCGCGCCGATCACGAGCGCGCAGGCCGCGGAGAGGAGGTGGGGCATTCCGCACGGGAGCCCCACCCACGCCGCATCACGTCATCTGATCATCGCGCGCGCGATCGATCGCACGCGACGGGGCCTCACCCCGCCATCGGCAATGGGTGCCGTTCCTGCACGAGGGTCCCCGTGAAGGTCGCCCCCGTGGTCCCCGTCAGCTCCACCGTGAGGTAGCGACCGATCCACTCCGTGGGCCCCTGCACGAGCACCGTCTTGAAGTCGCGCGAGCGGCACTGGAGCAGCTCCCCCTTCCGCGCCTCCTTCTCGACGAGCACCTCCATCCGCTCCCCGAGCCGCCCGAGATTCCGCTCGCGTGAGATCCCACGCACCGTGCCGAGGAGCGCATCGTAGCGCGCGTCGATCACGGCATCGGGGATCGTCCACTCCGGCGGCATCCGCGTGGCGGGCGTCCCCTCGCGCAGGGAGAACTTGAAGGTGAAGGCGTCGTCGAACCGCACCTCGCGCACCAGCGAGAGCGTGTCGGCGAACTCCTCCTCCGTCTCCCCGGGGAACCCGACGATGATATCGGTCGTGAGACCGAGCCCCGGCATCGCCGCGCGGAGACGCGCCACGCAATCGAGATACTCCTCGCGCGTGTAGCGGCGCAGCATCCGCTTCAGCATGCTCGTCGATCCACTCTGCATCGGGAGATGCACATGCGCGCAGACGGTCGGCGTCTCCGCCATCGCCGCGATCACGCGATCCGAGAAGTCGTTGGGATGCGGGCTGGTGTATCGCACGCGACGGATCCCATCGACGGCACCGACCGCGCGAAGGAGATCGGCGAAGTCGTGCGTCCCGTCGTGATATGAATTCACCGTCTGCCCCAAGAGGATCACCTCGGTGAGCCCCTGTGCGACGACCTCCTGGGTCTCGCGCACCACCTCGGCGAGCTTCCGGCTCCGCTCGGGGCCGCGCGTGGTGGGGACGATGCAATACGTGCACCGGTAGTCACAGCCGCGCTGCACCGGGATCCACGCCTTCACCCCCTCGAAGCGCCGCGCGACCACATCCTCGTAGTGCTCCTCGAGATCGAAGTCAGTCGCCGTGACGCGATCCCCTCCGCGGGCGCCCTCGATCAGTTGCGGGAGCATCCGATAGGCATCAGGACCCACGACGAGCTGCACGCGCGTGTCGGTCGCGAGGAGACGCGGGCCCAGGCGCTGCGCCATGCACCCGGTGACACCGAGCACCGCCCCAGGCTTGAGGTCACGCCGGAGCTCGCCGAGCCGCCCGATCACCCGCTGCTCCGCGTTCTCACGGATCGCGCAGGTGTTCACGAGCACCACATCAGCCCCCTCGGGGCCCTCGACCGGCGTGTAGCCCGAGGCCTGCAGCGTGCCATACATCAGCTCAGAATCGCTGACGTTCATCTGGCACCCATAGGTCTCGATGTAGACGGTGCGGGTCATGGCGCGGCGGGGCGAGACGGGAGGGCGGAGCTCGGAGGCGTGATCGGGAGAATCAGGTGAAAGGTACTCCCCCCTCCCAGGGTGCTCTCCACCCAGATGCGCCCCCCATGGGACTCCACCGCCACCCGACAGAACGCGAGCCCGAGCCCCGAGCTCCGCACCTTGGGCGCTCCGGCGTCGCGCAGCTGCGCGAACTTCTGGAAGATCCGCTCGCGATTCGCCTCCGGGATCCCCGGCCCATCATCCTGCACGCTGAGCTGGATCCCCTCCCCCTCGCGCCGCGCCTGGAAGGTGAGCGTCACCGGCACCGCCGCATGGGTGATCGCATTCTGCACCAGGTTCGAGAGCACCCGCTTGAGCAACGTCTTGTCGGCCGCGAAGACGGGGGCGTCCTCCGTGACTTCGATTCGCGTCGTCGTCTGCGCCTGCTGGAATCGCGCCGCCCAATCGAAGCAGAGCTCGGCGAAGAGCGCCGCCGGCGCGATCGGCTCGGGCTGCAACAGGAGCGACTGCTCCTCCACCTTCGAGACGTCCAAGAGGTCCTGGATCAAGCCGAGGAGATCCTCTGCCTGCCCCTCCACGTCGGAGAGGGCGCGCCGCGGACCCTCGTCGATCGCGCCGAAGTCCCCGTCGCGGAGCATCTCGAGGGACGCGAGGATCGCGGTGAGCGGGGTCTTGAGGTCGTGCACCACCATCCGCACGAGGTCCTCCCGCGTCCGCTGCTCTCCCTGCAACCGCTCCAGGCTCTCGGCGAGGGCATCGGTCGCCCGTTTGAGCTGGAGGAGGCTCCGCACCCGCGCGCCGAGCACATGACGGTCGTGCGGCTTGAGGAGGAAGTCGTCGCCGCCGGCCTCGATGGCCTTCACCCGGGCCGAGGGGTCGTTCTGCGCGGTGACGAAGATGACGGGGATGCGCGTGGTGAGCGGATCCTGTTTGAGTCGCCGACAGACCTCGTATCCCGTGTCGCGGGGATCGACCCCGAGATCCCCCGCCGGCATCGCCACATCGAGCAGGCAGAGGTCCGGTGAGTCGGCGGCGGCGCGCGCGAGGGTCGACGGACCATCGGCGGCATCGATGACGCGATAGCCGAGGGCGGTCAATTGATCGCGCAGGAGCTCGACGTTCGCCTCGACATCATCGGCGACCAACACGAGCGCACCGGCCGCAGCCCCCGCGAAGGTCATCCGACGGGCCTACGGGCGGATGCCGAACCCGAGGGAGAGGAGCCAGGCCTTCTCGGTCGCCACCGACGAGGTGCGGGTGGCGCGCTGGAGCCCGAGATCGATCTGGCCGCGGCTCCGTCCGAGCGGGACGCTGAGTCCACCGGATGTGGTCCGCTCCCCCACCGCCTTCCCGTCGACGCCGAAGGGCAACCCGCGATCGCGGATCCCCACGCGCAGCGCGGTCGCCCCGCCCGCGATGCGCGGCCCGACCACCTCGAGTCCCGCCCCGATATCGATCGCATCGAAGGTCGACATCCGGGTCGACCCGAGCGCGGCCATGCGCGTCCATCGCGTCTTGTCGACACGCGCGGAGAGCGTGGTGTTCGGGATCCCGATCCATGAGGCACCGATCCCCATGCGGCTCGGCAGGTCGGCCGAGGCGAGGGGCTGACCGTCCTGCCGGACCGAGAGCGGGCCACTGGTCCGCAGCGAGGCGCCGATCACGAGGTCCTGGATCGGCATCCCGATCACCCCGAGCGAGAGCCCGCGCCCGCCGAAGTTGAGCGTGGACGACTGCTCCGCCGACCCCAGCCCCGAGCTGTCACTGAAGGTGCGACCGAAGTCGATCCGATTCTGTCCCGATACCGCATGGATGGCGAGCCCGACCTGCAGACGGGGACGCACCGCATAGGCGACCGCGAAGCGCGCATCGGTGATCCCGCCGTCGCTACTCGCGATCACCGTTGACGGGGTGGCGATCCCACCGACCGACTGCGTGTCCGCGTACTGATTCAACCAGGTGCGATCGAGGAGGGTCGTGAAGGAGACGCCGGCAGCGAACTTGCCCCAGCCCCCCGAGAGAGCGAATCCTGGGAATCGCATCACACGCACCGGCTCCTCGGCGCCACCCAACCGCGTGGACCGGTACTCCGGCTCGAACTGCAGGTAGACGCTGTACCGGGCGCCGGCCGCGAGGGCGGCCGGGTTCACGGCGCTCGCGGCATCGATCTCCGCCGCCGCACCACCGCCACCGTTGGCCGCCGCGCTCAGCTGTCCGGTCGGATAGCCGTAGCCCTGGGTCGCCACGCTCCCCTGGGCCTGCGCGGCGAGGGCGAGGACGACGAGGAGGACGATCGATCGCACGAGCGGGTGGATCATGGCTGACCGTACCGGATGGCAGGGACATAGCTGACGCGGAGGCGCGGCCGGAGCGCCGGCGCGGCGTCGGTCCCGTAGAAGCGCGCGGCCAACCCCGAGACGCCCTCGGTCTCGGGACGAAGGATGAGCACGCTGGGCACCGCGCGACGCCCATTGACCGTCCGCCACTGCCGGATCACCCCGTTCATCTCGAGCCGCTTGATGCCGGAATCCCCCGGGGCGAGGACGAGGGAGTCGGTGATGAAGGTGCCGAGGGGGGCAAGGAGTCGCGCGGCCCGATTGAGATCGGTCAGCTCCCAGGCGCCGAGCCCGACGTGCGCCCGCACGACGAACGTGCGCCCGGGATCGATCCCACGGATCGGCTCCTGGGTGAGCTCCAGTTTGGCGGTCAGCACGGCCACCGAGTCCGTCAACCAGCTCGGGAGATCGAAGCGGAGATAGCTGCGATGTCCTGGGATCCCGCCGACGACGAACCGCTGCGCCGCCGTCGCGTCGGGGGCGCGGACGACGATGAGGTAATCCTGGAACTCCCCGGCGAGCCCGATGGGCGTGACCGGCGTCTTGGAGAAGGGGCGCGCGGTGAGGGCCCGCACCGCGGTATCGGCCGAGGCGCGATACCGGAGCGTCGGCGCCGCCGATCCCCCGGTGCTTCCGGTGACGGTGACCTCCGCCGAGCCGACGGCGCGGAGCTGCAACCCGATGCGCAGGAGCCGCAGGGTATCCGTCACGATCGACCGCAGCAGCGCGGTGTCGAGCGGGATCTTCACCGCGAGCGAGTCTCGGAACCCGGTGCTGTCGATCTGCACCGACCCCAGACGACGGGCCGGGGTGAAGTACGGCAGCAGCGCGAGCGGGGCCGAATCCGCCGCCACCGTGTCGGTCACATCGTAGGCGTCGAGGAAGATCGTCGCCGGGAGCGGGGCACCGGTCCGCTTGAGTTGCACGGCCAGCGTCGCGGAGTCCACGAGGGCGATGGCCGTGAGGGTGTCGTTGATCGGCGAGTACTTGCGCGGGAGGGTGTCGAAGCGGACGACGGCCCGCACGTCCAAGGTGTCGCCGCGCGCCGCGAGGAGGAGCGAGGACTCCCCCCCGAGCACCGGGAAGGGCTGCACCGTGGTGTCGAGCACCACCGCGGGATCGATCACCGTATCGAGGATCGGCACCTGCTGGCCCGGGCAGAGCCCCGGACAGGTCGCGGAGGTCCGGAGCTCCTCGGTGCAGGCACCGAGGGCGGAGACCGCGACCAGCGCGGCGACGAGGGTCGCGCGTCGGAGGGAACGCATCACTGGCGGAAGGAAGCGGGGGTGAAGGGGTCAGGCAGGAGGTCGGCGAGCACCCACCGCGCCTCGCCCCCGTTCGTGGTGCGGGCGATGACGGCGAGGTCGGTCCCGAACTCGGCGAGCACCTGACGGCAGACCCCACAGGGAGGGGTCGGGGTGTCGGCCTCGGTGCTGATGAGCACGGCGCGGAAGCGCTGATGCCCAGCGGCGACAGCGGCGCCGATCGCGGCCCGCTCGGCACAGGTCCCTGCGGGATACGAGGCGTTCTCGACGTTGCACCCGGCGATCACCGTCCCGTCCTCGGTGAGCAACGCCGCCCCGACATGGAACTTCGAATACGGCGCATACGCGTTGCGCATCGCCTCCAGGGCGGCCGTATGGAGCGCCCCGAGGAAGGGCGCGACCGGGTCAAGGCTCATCGCACCACCTGCGCGAGGAACGAGGTCCCGCGCCCACGGAACGAAATCCCCAGCCACTCCGCCACGGTCGCGCCGAGGTCGGAGAAGGTGGACCGCCGCCCGAGGTCGACCGGGGTCACCCGAGGACCGACGACCAAGACCGGCACGCACTCACGGGCGTGATCGGTGGACGGCGTCGTCGGGTCGTTACCATGGTCGGCCGTGATGAAGAGCAGGTCGTCCTCGCGGAGGGCGGCGATGAGTTCAGGGAGCGCGGCGTCGAGCGCCCGCACCGCCTGATCGAACCCCGGAACGTCGTTCCGGTGCCCGTATAACTGGTCGAAATCTACAAGGTTGGCGAAGCAGAGCCCATCGGGACCGGTGCGGAGCCAGTCGAGGAGCCGCGCGATCCCCTCGGCGTTGTCCTTCGTGTGGCCCCCCTCCAGCCCTCGCCGCGCGAAGAGGTCGTCCACCTTCCCCACCCCGACCCGCGGGATCCCGGCGGCCGCGACCGCATCCAGGAGCGTCTCCGACGGGGCGGCGATCGCGAAGTCGCGCCGGTTCGCCGTGCGGGTGTAGGCCCCCGGACGTCCCACGAAGGGCCGCGCGATCACGCGGGAGATGTCGTGCGGGGGGATGAGCATGGCGCGCGCCGTCTCGCAGGCGGCGTAGAGCTCGGCCAAGGGGACCGTCTCCTCGTGCGCCGCGATCTGGAAGACCGAATCGGCAGAGGTGTAGAGGATCCACGCCCCCGTCTGCTGGTGCCGCTCGCCGTAGTCCGTGAGGATCGCCGTCCCGCTCCCGACCACGTTGCCGATCACCCCACGACCGGTGCGCGCCGCGAACTCGGCCACCAGCTCCGCGGGAAAACCGTGTGGGTAGGTCGGGAAGGGTGTGGCGAGATGGACCCCGGCGAGCTCCCAGTGGCCGGTGGTGCTGTCCTTCCCCGAGGAGCGGGGCTCCATCAGGCCGAAGGCCGCCGCGGGGTGCGCCACCGGCGCGACGCCATCGAGCGGGGCGATGCGGCCGAGCCCGAGCCGCTCGAGATTGGGGACCTGTAGCCCCCCGACGGCGCGCGCGAGGTTCCCCAGCGTGTTGGAGCCGACATCGCCGTAGGCCGCGGCGTCCGGCGCCTCGCCGATCCCGGCGCCATCGAGGACGAGGATGAGCGCCCGACTCATACATGCCCGCCGCGATAGTAATGCGGGAGCCGCGAGCGAAGACCGTTGAGCAGTTCGTATGGCGAGAGCCCCGCGCGCGTCGCGACCCCATCGAGGGTCAGCGTCTCGGTGCCGTCGGTCCCGAGCACGGTGACGACGTCGCCGACGGTCGCCTCGACCTCCGTCACATCGGCCATCGTCATATCCATGGTGACGTTGCCGATCATCGGCACGCGGCGCCCATGGAGGAGTCCCTCCGACCAGTTGGAGAGGGCGCGACGCCATCCGTCGGCGTGCCCGATGGCGACGGTCGCGACGCGGGTGCGACGTGGCGCACGCCAGGTGGCCCCGTAGCTCACCGTCTCCCCCGTCTCGATCCACCGGAGCTCGAGGATCCGTGCGCGCACGTGCACCACCGGATCGGGATGGATCACGGCGTGCGGGCCGCCGGAGAGGCCGTAGAGGAAGGCCCCGGGGCGCGTCGCGCCGAAGGGCGAGGTGGCACGGCGTGCCATCGCCGGGCTGTTGTCGGCGTACACCAGCGCGGGGCGCGTCGGGAGCGCGGCCACCGCCTGCGCGAATCGCGACTCCTGCTGCGCGATCGATTCGGCGTCGGCGTCCGCCGAATGGAAGTGCGTGTAGACGCCAGCCGGGGGGTGAGCCGCGAGCACGGGACGGAGCGTATCGACCGCATCCCACGCGATCCCCTCGCGATGCATCCCCGTGTCGATCACTAGATGCCACGCGCCACCACTCATCACGGCCCACGCGGCGATCTGCTCGGCGCTCGAGAGCGAGGGGGTGAGCCCAGCCGCGTGCGCCCGCGGGAGATCGTGCGGCAGGCAGGGCGTGTAGAGGATGATCTTCCGCGGGATCCCCGCCGCGCGCAGCTCCTCCCCCTCTGCCGGGACCGAGACGCCAAACGCGTGCGGCGCGAGCGGCTCCAAGACGCGGACGACCGGGAGGACACCCAGGGCGTAGGCGTCCCCCTTCACCATCGGGATCATCGGGAGCCCCGAGTGCGCCGTGACGCGCTCGGCGTTGCGACGGACCGCATCGAGGTCGACCTCGATCCAGGCGCGCAGCGGGGCCACCGCCTCCGCGGTGAGCGGCGGTGCCTCACTGGATGGGGGGCTAGATTCCCGCGACATGAGAATCTGCAAGACTACCGGTCCCCTCTGAGCCATGCAAGACGACCGCCGCCCCCGCGCCTCCCTCGACGATGCCCTCGCGATCATGCGCGACCTCCGCGCCCGCGATGCCTGGGATCGCGCCCAGACCCACGCCTCCCTCCGCCCCTACCTCAACGAGGAGATGCACGAGCTCGACGACGCCCTTCGTGACGGGGACGACGCGGCGATGTGCGGCGAGCTGGGCGATGTGCTCCTGCAGGTGCTCTTCCATGCGGTGATCGCCGAGGAACGCGGTGCCTTCGGTCCCGAGCAGGTGGCGGGCTCGCTCGTGTACAAGATGCGGACGCGGCACCCCTGGCTCTATGGGAGCGAGACGGAGCGGACGCCCTGGGAGCAGATGAAGGCCAAGCATCGTCGGTCGCTGGCGGAGGGGCTCCCGGGCGGACTCCCCGCCCTGCACCGCGCGCATCGCTTGCAGGAGCGCGCGGCGGGGGTGGGCTTCGACTGGCCCGATGTGGAGGGGCCGCTCCAGAAGGTCGCCGAGGAGCTCGATGAGGTGAAGGCACAGATCGCGCAGGACGATGCGACCTTCGATACGCATGGCGTACCGAGCGCCGATCCGCGGCATGCCGCGCTCGAGGAGGAGCTCGGGGATCTCCTCTTCGCGGTGGTGAATCTCTGCCGGAAGACGGGGACGCATCCCGCGCTCGCGCTCGACCGGGCGAATGCGAAGTTCCAGCGGCGGTTCGAGGCGGTGGAGACGATCGCGACGGCGCGCGGGCTCGAGGTGCGCACCGCGGGGCTCGAGGCGCTCGATGTGATCTGGGACGAGGTGAAGGCGACGGAACGCGCGCGGTGATCGTGGCGCGCCACCAGACGGGTGGCGCGCGAAACATCTTGGACGATCAGGCCCCGTAGGGGACCCAGATGTTCTTGACCTGTGTCGCCTCGCGCAGCAGCGCCCGCATGTCATCGGGCACCGACCCATCGCGCGGGGTGATCCGACAGAAGGTCCGCTTCATGTTCCCCGCCGAGGCAAGCTCGATGCTGCGCCGCCCGGCCTCCGTGCCCATGAACCAGAGCGCCTCCACATCGTCGTGCTCGGCGAGCACCTGCCCCAACACCTCGCTCGCCCCCGTCACGATGTTGACCACCCCCCCGGGGAGATCGGAGCTCTCGAAGACCGTATAGAGGTCGGTCGCCGCGAGGGGATGCGCCTCGCTCGGGATCGCGACGACGGTGTTCCCCGTGGCGATGAGCGGGGCGATCATGGAGACGAAGCCGAGCAATGGGGGCTCGTTCGGCGCGACGACGCCGACCACCCCGATCGGCTCCTGCATCGCGATCGCGACCCCGCGGAATGGGACCTGATGCACCGCGCCATCCCACTTGTCGGCCCACGCGGCGTAGGCGAAGCAGCATTCGATACTCTGCTCCACCTCGCGCCTCGCCTCTCGACCACTCCCACCCGTCATCGCACGGAGCCGTGCGGCGAACTCGTCGGCGCGCGCGCTCAGATTCTCCCCGATGAAATAGAGGATCTGCGCGCGCAGGTGCCCGGTGGAGGTCGCCCATCCCTTCGCGGCCGCATGCGCCGCCTCGACGGCGTTGCGGAGGTCCTTGCGGTTCCCCTCCCCCACCTCGCCGACGATCCGCCCCTTGGGATCGAGGATCGCGCGCGAGTACCCGGAGTCCGGACGCGCCTGCTTCCCGCCGATGAAGAGTTTCGCGGTGCGATCGATCGGGCTCAACACAGGCTCACGTGGCGTCTCGGGGGCTCGTGTGGACGCCTTCTTCTCCTCGCGCGCGCGGCGGACCGCCGCCTCGGAGGCGCGTGTGGCGCCCTCGGGGAGGAGATACTCCCACATCCCTTCCCTGCCGCCTTCGCGACCGAAGCCGCTCTCGCGATACCCACCGAACCCGGCGGCCGCATCGAAGAGATTCGTCGCGTTCACCCACACCACGCCGGCCTTGAGCTTTGGCGCGATGTCGAGCGCGAGGTTGATGTTCTCCGTCCAAAGACTCGCCGCGAGCCCGTACACCGTGTTGTTGGCGAGTGCGACCGACTCCTCCTGCGTGCGGAAGGTCATCGCGACCATCACCGGGCCGAAGATCTCGACCTGTGCGATGGTGCTCGCGGGGGAAACGTTCGTGAAGAGCGTCGGTGGGAAGAAGCACCCGGTGCTCGGCACCGCGCTGGTCGCCTGGTAGCGCGTGGCCCCTTCGACCTCACCCTGCGCACAGAGCGCCCGGATCCGCTCCAACTGCTCGGGCGCGACGATCGCCCCCATATCGATCCCCTTATCGAGGGGACGCCCGACGCGCAGCGTCTCCATCCGCGCGCGCAGCTTCTCGATCAGGCGATCGTGGATCCCCTCCTGCACGAGAAGGCGCGACCCCGCGCAGCAGTCCTGCCCCTGATTGAACCAGAT
>SXGQ01001194.1_pt1 | contig 14137 bp, 5 predicted proteins | sample 3178371 | NCBI WGS metagenome assembly SXGQ01 (sample SAMN11356859, study PRJNA531348) | freshwater metagenome | isolation source: freshwater sample F1-20 | place: China: Fuxian Lake, Yuxi | collected 2017-12-25
ACGCCGGTGGCGATGGCCTGGTCAATCGGGGAGCGCGGGAGCAGCCCCCGGGAGAGAGAGCCGGCGACGCTCCAGGCCGCGCCGATGACCCCCGCCTGCGCGGCGGTGTCGGTGGACCAGCGAGAGATCCAGTCCGGGCGCGTGAGGGCCATGGGGTGAGCGTAGTCGCCCCGGGGGAAGCAAGTCAGGGGCCGAAAGAGGGGTATGGGGACCCCATTCCTGCCTCGGTCGCCGCATTCAGGGGGCATCGAGGGCGCAGGGCGCCTAGTCTGCCCCCGTCTGCCGTGATGCGGACACGGCGATGCGGGAAGGAGGCGGCGTGGCGAGCGACATGCTCCCCGAGGTTAGCCGGCGAGGGTTCCTCGGCGGCCTCGTCGCCGTGGGCGCGGTCGTGGTCGCACTCCCGGGATCCGCGCAGGCCCTCGTCTTCCCCGTCGCGGCGTCGTCCTCCGGCAATATCGTCGTCGTACGCCGACGCGAGGACATGCTCCGTCTCGTGATCGACGGGCCGATGATCACGGTCAACAAGGCTCAGGGCCGTATCGAGTTCCCCGCGGGTGGCTCGACGATGCGCGTGGACTTCGGCCCGCAGTCGCTCGTGGAGCACGCGGTGGCGGAGGGGGTGAACCGGCCGCCCACGCCGCGGGCCACGCAACTTTCCGGCCCCAGCCGCCTCGGCTTCCAGATGGCCGAGAATCTCTCGCTCTCCATCCCCACGCTTCTCGCGTGGGCCGAGCGCGTGCAGAACATCGATCCACTTGGCGAGGCGCTCGATGGCGAAGACGTGCCGGAGATCAATGACTACGGCAAGGGTCCCAATCCCAACGTCACCATCGTCGAGATGCCGTGGTGGCTCATCCTTTCCCCGCACCGCGACAGTTCGTGGACCGAGCAGACCCGCCCGAAGACACGTGGCGGGCGCACCGAAGTCTTCTCCACGCGCCTGGCCACCACGCAGGGCGGCTCGGGCCAGACGGAGGATCCGGCATCCCGCACGGTCCGCGGTGTCTGGATCCGCGACCGTCGTGCTCTCGAGCTGCTGAGCGACCCCGCTCTCCGGATTCCGGTCGGGCAGGTGGGAAATCCCTGGCTGATGATCCCCACCCCGCGTGATCGCGCGGACATCGTGCGGCTCTCGACGCGCGTGAGCGGCGCGCGTATCGGCGGTCCAGCGCCGGCCATCAAGGCGGCAGTGACCTTGACACCGCTCGGCGGGCATCTGGTGGCCGAGGGCTTCTGGAACGCCCCGAGCGTGTCGTCGATGACCGCGTGGCAGCAGCGCATCTGGCAGGGCCGCGACACCTACGCCAAGGTCGTGCGTGCCGGGTTCCTCTACCCCTGGGGCTTCCCCGCTTCGTACGTCACCGAGGGCATCCGCACCTTCAAGGTCTCCGCGGGCAACGAGATCACGGCGTTCTGGCAGATTCGCGAGACCGTCATCGTGACCCAACCCGATCGGGACCTAGGCGGGGGATCGGGGGGCTCGGAGGCGGGTAAGCGAGGAGCGCTCTTCACCTCCGTGCACTGCCGCACGATCCAGACACCGCCGCTCGCCCCGACCGGCAACGACAGCCCCGGCGGCCAGTGGGCGGGGCTCAAGACGTTCACCCCCGAGGTGCTCAAGCCGGGTGGAGGGCGCGAGACCTTCGGGTTCGAGCTCGTCGGCATTGATCCCGACGGCAACGAGATCCCCTTCACGCAGCCGCTCCTTTTCGCCGAGCGCGCGGTCACAGACGATGCCGGTCCCCAGGGCCGTGCGCAGGCCCGGGCGCTTGCGGATGATCCCAACTTCTCCGAGATGGGCTCGGCGCAGCTGCGCCGCTTCTACGACGGCCTGCCGGACACAGACAAGATCGCGGAGTTCGCGGGTGCCGCGGTGAGCTTCGCGGTCAACGTCGTCAACTCGATCATCGGGCCCGACGGCGAGTCCATCATCGAGTCCGCATCGAAGGCGACAACCCAGTCGTCGCAATCGATGGTCTTCGGCATCGCCAACTCACTCGGCGTGGACGACCCGCTCCGCCTCATCGAGGGTTCGATCGCTGACCTCGCCGCCGAGCTCAACCCCAATAACTTCCCGATCCTCCAGGAGGCGCAGGTCTACCTCGACGAGCTCACACAGCTTGCGGGCGAGACCGTGACCGCCGCACTCAACTATCCGCGCGAGTTCCTCGAGGCGGGCTTCGACGAGCTCAAGAATCGCGGGCAGGTCTTCCTCCAGCAGGCCACGGAGGAGGCCACCGAACTCGCCATGGACGCTGCCAAGGCCGGCGGTGTCCTCGTCGCCAAGATGGGCATCGCGGGGCTCAGTCGCGCGGTCGGCCCGGTCTATGGCACCGCGACGGAGCTGCAGGCCATGGCGGCCGATGGGCGCATCACGCCGGGTGAGGCACTCAAGGCGATCGAACTCCTCGGCGGCGTCACGCTCGCCGACATCATCCCCAACCCGTACCCCGCCGTCGGCCGTGACGGCAAGCCGTCGGAGAAGGCGCTCGTCGTCTCCAGCGAGATCGTCGACGTCGGGCTCGACAGCGAGCGGGCCATCGTCACCATGACGATGACGTGGAACGAAGGCCTCACGACGGTTCCGCTCCTGGACGTGTCCGAGGCGACCCTGGCCATCCGCCTGGTCACCGAGGTGCCCACGGTGTCGGGTGCAGCCACGTGGTCCGTGCGAGGCGAGTTTTCGACGTTCACAGTGATCCTCGTGCCCGAGACGGGCATGGACTTCATCAAGATCATCGTCGACCGCATCATCTTCGAGGCGGGCAGCGGCCAGACGCCCAATGTCGACGTCGCGGTCAAGGAGATCGACTTCACGGGCCTGCTCCAGCTCATCAAGAAGCTGCAGGAGCTCCTGCCCTTCGGCGACGGTCTGGCCATCGACGTGGATTCGCGTGGCATCAAGGCCGACCTCACGCTTGATGTGCCCGACATCGTGCTGGGCACCTTCACGCTCACCGGCATTGGCGTCAAGACCGGTCTCACGCTGCCCTTCGACGACCGCCCCGTGCGCTTCCGCTTCGGCATGTCGGGCCTCGACGATCCCTTCTCCATGACGGTGATGGGCCTGGGCGGCGGCGGGTGGTTCACCGACGACCTCGGCCTCGACGGCATCGAGCGCCTAGACATCGCTGGCTTCTTCGAGGCCAAGGCGGCGGTCGACTTCGGCGTCGCCAGCGGAGGGGTATCGGTCAAGGCGGGCTTCCAGTTCTCGGTGGGCGCGCCCGCGCCGGAGCAGACCGCTGTCCTCGAGCTCACCGCATTCGTCTCCGTCAACGGCAACGTCGAGGTGCTCGGCATCGCCAGTGCCACGATGGATGTCTACATGGGTCTCTCCGTCGTCGTGCCCAGCACGCTGCCCGGCGACGTGCTCCTCAAGGGGCGCGCGGAGTGCAGCCTGCGCGTGTCCGTGGCGTTCTTCTCCAAGACGGTGCGTTTCGGTGTCGAGCGCTCGTTCAAGGGAGCGCGCATCCCGGCTCCGTCAGGGCGAAGCCTCACGCGAGCAGCCGACGAGCCTGAGGGCGCCGTCATCTTCTCCGACTCCATGTCCGCCGAGGCGTGGGATAGCTACTGCGGAGCGTTCGCATGATGCTCGAGACGGTCATCTTCACCGCGTTGCCCACCCGCCGCGCGGGTTCCGACCTGTACTTCAGTGTCCTCGTCTCTCCGCAGCTCGGTGGCAAGGAAGGCTCCCCCGGGCGGCACAAGCTGAGCGACTATCCCGACTTCCGGGATGGCGCCTGGACCGCCATCGTGGCGTCGATCAACTGGCAGCTCGCCCTGCGGTGGACCGCGGACGACCGCGATGAGCAGTTCTTCCCCGCACGCGTGATCTCACCCGCGCCCGACCGCGAACTCTTCGCGACTCTCTTTCCCCGCGACATGCCCGTGGATCCTTTCGCTACGGAAAATCCCGGTGCCATCCCGATCCTGTCGAGCCCCGCGGGGCTGCTCGCCAAGGCGCTGGACGACGTACAGGTGAAACTCGCTCGGCAATCACCGGAGGCGCGCCCTAGCTACGCCGAGCTGGTGACAGGGAAGTCGGGCAGCAACCGCGCACCGCTGGACGGCTTCGTCATTGATCCCGCCGCCCGCGTGCAGCTGGACGCGACGATCGACGGTCAGCTGTCCCAGGCCGGTGTCGTCTCTGCACCGACAGACCTGCAGCCGGCCAGCGTGCGGCTCGCCGTGCAGATGCTCCGCCGCATGATCGCGCCTACGGCGACCGAGGAGCAGCTCGCCGAGGCGCTCACCTGGCCGGATCTCGATTTCCACGCCGCGGTCTCGCTGCTGCAGTCGCATCCCAATCTCCTGCGCAAGCTCGGGCTTCTTGTCGATCTCGTTGCCCCTGTGAGCCGGTTGCGCCGCGAGTCGGGCGACGTCCGTGTCTACCCCTACTCGTCCTGGCCGGACGTCTACGACCCCGACGTCACGGGCGTAGACATCACCACGGCGTTCCCCCGGGTGATGACGACTCTGGGGGCGAGCACCTTCCTCCCCAAGCCGCGCACCAACGCTCTCACGCGCGAGGGATTCGTCTCCATGGACGGCGTGCAGGCGATCACCAGCAACCTCGAGAGCGAAGTGGTCGCGCACCAATCCTTCGCCACGGGCCTCGTCCGGATGTTCCGCGAGGAGCTGGAGTCCTTCGGCACTCCGGAGCGCGGAGGCACCCCTGCCCGACACTCGGGCGGCATCGAGTTGGTGCGCACGAGCTACGCGACGGCGTTCCACAAATTCCTGCAGGGGGTCGACATCAATCGCGCGCTCCTGGCCACCGGCGACGATGTCGAGATGTCCGCCGAGGACGTGATGATCGGCCAACGGCTCGACGTGCGGCGCAAGGGATCGCGCGACTGGCTGAGCCTGCATCGTCGCAAGGGCGCGGTGACGCCGTACGTCGGCAAGAATGCGGGGGCCAAGGTCGACCTCGGGCCGGACGAGGGGTGGGCGGAGACGGCTGCGACATCGACGGTCGGCGAAGGCACCCTGCTCTGGCGCGTGCGCGAGACGCTCGCCGCGTGGACCGGCTGGAGCCTCTCCCTGCCCGAGCCTGGACGCAGCCTCACCCCGGATAACGAGGCGGGCAATCCTCCCACCGCCGAGCAGGCCCCCGACGTCATCGCGACCCTGCACGCGACTGTGGACTACACCGCACCCGTGGGCGGTGCGCGACTGCCCACTCTGCGCTTCAACGAGGTCCCGTACGAGATCCGGATGCGCTGGGTCGATCTCGGCGGCAATTCCATCGCGCCGGAGAAGGAGGGTGGCCCCGTCCTCGAGGTCCCCTACATGCGACATGACCCTGTCGCATCGCCGGCGGCGTACCTCGCGGCGGATCCAGTGTGGGGCGAGTCGGTCAGCTTCGTGGTGTTGCGCACGGGCAATGAGCCCAGCTCGCGCCGGATGACCTCGGATCGCTACTTCGCGCCACCGCAGGTAACCGCTGCCCTCTGTCTGGCGCACGGCGAATTCGACGATCGGTCAGGCCGACCCGATCCCACGGCGTACAACACCATCGCGACGCGCGAGACCGCAGCACTTGCGGGCGACGTGACGCCCGACGTGCTCACTGATGCGCCGCGCACCGTGCCCTATCTCCCGGATCCCATCGCCGAGGGCCTCTACCTGCGTGGGGTGCCGACCAATCGCGACGCGTACGACGCTGACTTCTCCCTTGCCTGGGGGGGTGGCTGGCCCGAGCGTCAGCTCACGCGCGTGCGCTTCAGTGGCAGCGAGCCCAATGGCGCACGCATGGTGGGGGGCCAGCTCGTCGTCGGGCTCGTGCCTGGTCGCGTGGCGCACCTGCGCGCATCCAATGCGCTCACGCGCGAAGGGCTGAAGGTCATGGACCTGTGGCGCCGCGTGCGCGCGGCCGGCTTCGGCAACGAGGCTGCGGCGCGCACGGGTGCGTGGTGGCAGCTCAGCCCCGACCGGCTCATCGTCGTCGTGCATGCGGTGCAGCGACCCCTCTCGTCACCGAAGTTCGTCTCGGGGGGCGATGGCGCGTGGCGGGCGAATCGCAGTCCCGGCGATTCCGTCGCCGTCGTGAGCGGCACCCTGCGGCTGGACCAGCCGTCCACGGAGTCGGTCGACATCGTCGCGAGCCGCACGTACGCCGTCGACGGTGGTCCGGGGACTGCGCCGCCGGTCGTCGTCGTCAATGCACCCATGGGTGTCATCGGCACCAGCTCGGTGCCGGATCTGGGCCCCGGGGGCGCGGTCGAGGATCGACCGGTCGGTGCGCGGGTCCGTGCGACCCTCCCGGACACGCGTCGCGAGGCCCTCCTGCTCACGGCCAAGGCAAAGTCGCGATTCGCGGAGTACTTCCGGCTGTCGCGCACGGCAGTTTCCTCAGCCAATCCGGTCGTGCTCAACGGCGGACAGCCGATCGCCGACGGCAGCGTCCGCCTGACGTACGACGACGGCGGCCAGGTCGTGACCGCGCCCGCATCTGCGTACCTCATCGATGCCGCGTCCGGCACGCTCACACTTCGCGACGATGCGGAGCCCACCGCGCGTGTGCCGCTGGGCATCGACATCGAGGTCAGCTACATCCCCGGACCCATTGAGCGCTCGTCCAAGGAGCGCGGCGTGCCGGCCGGGCAGCAGACCACGCGCGTGAGCGTGCCCAGCAGCGCCCGACCACTCCCGCCGCAGGTCGAGCAGATCCTGCCCGCCTTCACCTGGGGCAATCCCGGCGGCGCCAACAAGAGCGAGCGCTCCGGCGGCACCCTGCGTCTCTACCTCGCGCGGCCGTGGTTCAGCTCCGGGATCGACGAGGACCTCGCGATCGTGCTCCTGCCTTCGGGGCGCCGCGAGGTCGTCGAGGCGCGCGACGCGCTGGTCACCCAGTGGGGCCAGGATCCGGTGGTGAAGAGTGGCAGCCTGCCCTCCTCCGGCCACCCGGGATTCCCCACGCGCACCGACTTCGAGGGCGGCACCTTCACGCAGGGCGTGCGCCTCGCGGAGGTCGATGCTCCCGTCGACGTGCTGCGCTTCCGTGTCGGCAGCTATGACGCTGAAGGTGCCGTCACCGGCTACGACGCCGAGCGTGACATGTGGTTCGTCGACATCACGATGAAGCCCGGTGCGGCGTACCGTCCGTTTGTCCGACTCGCGCTCGCGCGCTACCAGGATGCGAGTGTGGGCGGCCTCAAGCTCTCTCCCGTCACGCTGGTTGACGTGGTGCAGCTCGAGCCCAACCGCAACGCCGGCGTCGCGGTGCGGGCACCCGCCCGCGGCGCGCAGAAAACCATCGCGTCCGTGACGCTCACGGGCCCGTCGTACGTGAGCAATGCCGTGGGACCGGGCCCAGGCAAGGTCTACGCGATTCTCGAGAAGTACGACGGACCGACCGGACCCAAGGTCGTGCCGTCGGCGATGGCCGCGTGGACGGAGCTCCAGCGCGTGACCCTGCGCGGCAGCGTCACCGAGGGGGGTGCGGCCACGTGGACCGGCGGCATCCCGGTGCCAGCCAACAGGCCGAACGGCACCTATCGCATCGTGCTCGAGGAGTACGAGGTCCATCGCATCGACGGATCTGCGGCTCCCTTGCCGCAGGATCAGGCGGCGCGCGCGCAACTGCTCGGGGAGCGGCTCGTGCATCAGGACATCATCGGCATTTAGGGGAGTCATGCTCGTCTCACGCAGGATCATCCGCTGGAGCGCAGTGCCGCTGGCACTCGCGGTGTCGGCCGGCGTCCTGGTCGCCACTCAGCCTGCCGGCGCGCTCGTCACGCCGCGGGAGGGTGTCTGGACCATGGAGATCACGGGGGGCACCGCGGAGTTCACGTCGGACCACGACCTTGTCACCCTCCGTCCCAACGGCAGCGCGTTCGGACTCTTCTCCGTGCGCGACAGTTCCCTTGGCGTCGCCTTCACGCTGTCGGAGACTGGCAGGGCTTACGTCTCCGATTGGGTGTCCGGGCTCGGCAACGCCTGCGGACTCTTCGACGATCCGACGGCTCTGGACGACTACGTGTATAAGTGCGTGCCTGCAGAGGCCAGGTTCACGCTGCCTCGCGTCATCGAGACGCGCATGCGCGGCACCGTTGAGGTGCGCGTCGGTGATGACCTGACGAGCACGTCATCAGTTGTCGTCAGGTTTACCACGGACGATGCGCTCCCACCCACAGCTCCACTTCAGCTGATTGCCCTGCGGCCCGTTGCGACGAGCACGGAGTTCAAGTCAGACGTGCGGTGGAAGCCGCCGGCCAACTCCGGGGCGAGCGAAGTCACGCAGTATCGCGTGCGATTGAAGCGCAACGACGGTTCGGGCAGTGGGTGGGAAATCGAGCTCGTGACCAGGGCAACGCGGGCCGTTGTGACGGGACTGAAGCCGGCTACGGCCTATCTCGTCGAGGTGAGTGCGGAGAACGCCGAGGGAGTGGGCCCACCGGCGCGCTTCGACTTCAGGACCCCCGGCCCACAGGAGCGGGCCTGGGTTGTGTCCCTGGGTGACTCCTTCATCTCTGGCGAAGGTGGTCGCTGGGCTGGCAACGCCGACGTCGAGGATCACTCCAGCATTGACGCTCTTGGACGAAAGGCCTATTGGGACACGCCTACGGGTGAGGAGATCGAGGATTGCCACCGTTCTCAGTCTGCGATGATCCACATCGGCGATGTGTACTCCAAGAATTTTGCATGCAGCGGTGCCGTCACGGGTACGGTGCTCACGCGCGACAAGTTCAAGCCTGGTGTCGACTTCTACGCGAGCGGCAACGACAAGGTCCCGGAGGCTCACGGGCAGGCCGTCATGCTCCGCGACTTCGCGCTCACCCACAACGTGCGGATGGTGGTCTTGTCCATCGGGGGTAACGACATGAAGTTCGGCGACACGATTGAAGCGTGTCTATCGGCGTTCATGGCGCCGACAGGAAGCGACTGCATGGACAAGGAGAGCGTGACGGAGTCCTTCAGCACCGACAGAGTGCGTCGGGCGCAGGCAGCGATCAAGCGGTCCATCACGAACGTCTACGACGCCATGCGCAGCGCCGGCAAGCGCGATGGCGAGTGGACTCTTGTGAGCACGCTCTACCCCCAGCCCATGGCAACGGGACCGGAGATGCGCTACCCCGAGGACCTCGGAGTGACCGATCTCGACCGACAGTACGAGGGGGGTTGCGGATTCTCGGACCGGGATGCAACCTGGGCCAATAACGCTGTCCTGAACCTCGTCAACGAGACCGTCAAGGCTGCGGGACGCGATGCACGCGCAGAGCGCCCCGGACTGCGTCTGGTCACCATGGACTCCTCGAATGCTTTCAAGGGGCGCACCCTTTGCCACAAGGACGTCAAGCGGATCGACGACGATGACGCGTACGACGAGGGTGGCCCCAAGACGTGGCGCGAGCGGACGGCGGTCAATCGAGCCGAGTGGGCCGTGGAGATTGAGATCTCCAACTTCTCCGAGACGATGCAGCAGGAGTCGGTTCACCCCAACTACTGGGGTCAGCTCGCCCTGCGCAACTGCCTGCGGCAGGTGTGGAACAACGGCAATCCCGTAGGTGGCTTCTGCACCCGGGGGAGGGGGCTCAATGAGCGCGGTGAGCCCAACATGAGCCTGAAGCGAGTCCTCACGGACTAGCGGCGTCGGGCAGGGATGGTGACGCGGTTGGATGCCACGTCACCGTGGGTGAAGTAGACGTAGATCTTCTTGCCCGTGGAGCGCTGCCAGGTGAAGCGCCCGCTGTCGTTGACAGTGGCCGTGCTGCCGGGCGAGTACGCGGGCTGCCCTGCGAGCCTGACCATGGCGCGGACCTGCTTGCCGGCGAGTCCGGTGGTGGTGCCCGTGACCTTGACGGTGTCCTGGTGACGGCTGCCGGTAATGGTGATGGTGCGGGTCACGCCACCGGGGGTGACGGCGTCGCTCCAAGTTGACCATGGTCCCCATCCGGCACCGTTGAGCGCGCGAACAGAGAATCGGTAGGCGCGCCCGTTGGTGAGCCCGGTGACGGTGCACTCCAGGGGAGTGGCGGCAGCGACGGTGACCAGGCACGCCGCGCTGTCGACGTCGTTGCGGACCTCGTAGCTCGAGACAGGGAAGGTGCCGCTCGTGCTGGGCTCACTCCAGGTGACGGTCGCACGCGCATCGCTCGCAGAAGCTGCAGGATCGCGTGGAGCCGATGGAGGCGTGCCGGGCGTGGGGTTCGTCACCGTGAGGGTCGCCACTGCCGAGGTGTCGTCATTGCCGTAGTTGTCGACGGCGAGCACGCGCACCTGCAGGCCCGAGTCGGAGGCGGTTACCGAGGGGACGGTGAGAGTCGAGGTCTGCGTACCGGGGACGTTGCTCCAGGAAGTGCCGTCGGTGCTGCGCTGCCACTGGTAGGTGATGGACGGTTCGATGCCGGGGTAGCCGGTGACGGAGAAGGTCGCGTTGCTGCCGGGAGTGACCGTCACGCTGGCGGGGCCGGTCATCGAGGTGGGGCGCACCTGGACGGCCCCCGCTGAGGTGAGGCCGTTGGGGGAGTTGCGCAGCCCGTTGAGTTGGTCGGTGGTGATGCTGGGGAGGACGCTCAGCGGGACGTAGGCATTGACGACGGCGGTGTCGTCGGGGATGACGACCTGCCATCCAGGGGTGTCATCGGTGGTGAGGGTGGAGGCGGCTCCGAGGCTGTCGTCGGTCGTGTACATGGTGTTGATGCTCGTGCTGGGCGTGGGCGCGCCGCCCCCGCTGCAGGAGGTGTCGGTGGCGAAGGAGTAGGCCGAGTAGGAGGTGAGATCAAGATAGGTGGGACCAGTCGTATCGTCGAAGCACAGGGGGGCGATCCCGGACAGAACTGATCCGGTAAGGGATATCGGTGTTGTCTTGACCGCATTAATCGCAGCGCCCTGGTTAGCCACCGCAGTGTTATCAATGAACGAGCTGAAGGCAACTCTGGACGGGGCTGTGGGGTGGCCAAAACTGAGTGCCCCACCGTATCCCCCGTCGTTGTTCACGAAGGTGGAGTTGCTGATGTCAGCCGAGTGACCGACGAAGATGGCCCCTCCGTTGAATAGAGTCCGGTTGCCTGTGAAGGACGACAAGTCCATGACCAGGTCCTTTACGGAAACGGCTCCCCCGGTGCTGCCCGACGTGTCATCGGTGAAGGTGCTTCGCGAGATGGTGCCGGTGTCGTCGATCCATAGGGCGCCGCCTTGGCCTGATGTCGTGTTGGCATCGAAGGTCGAGTCCGTGACCGTGGCCGAACCGAGAGTGGCTACGGCACCTCCCCACTGGGTGGAGGAGTTGTCAGTGAACCCGCTTGATGTCACCGACACGTCATTGGAGGCTGACACGGCACCACCGTTCCGACCCGCAGACGTTGTGTGATTGAGCTCGAAAGTGCTCGAGGTGAGCGCGGCCGTGCCATCGACGCTGACTGCGCCGCCGTCTCTTCCACTCGTATTGCCCGTAAAGATTGCCCTAGTCGCGACAATCGAACCCGGTGCGGCCACATGGACTGCACCACCTTCAGCATTGACAGAGACATTGCCCGTGAAGGTGTCGTCAGTTAGTGCGACCAGGCGATTGGCGCTGAGGGCACCTCCTTCTTGCGCCGCCCGATTGGCGGTGAAAGTCGTACCGGTGATCGTGGCTGGACCATTCGAAACAATCGCGCCGCCGTATCCGTTGGAGCCGTAGCTGGGCCCGCGCGCCTCGTTGCTCTGGAAGAGTGAGTCGACGATGCTGACCGCGCCGTTGACCACGATCGCGCCACCTGAATTCATGGCGATGTTGTGACGGAAAGTGGAAGACACCACGGAGAGGGTGTCGTCCACGACGATGGCACCGCCGGTGTCTCCGGCCGTGTCGTCCTCGAAGAGGGAGTTCGTCACGGTCAAGGGCCTGAAGGTGAAGATCGCCCCTCCTTGGACTGCGGAGTCGTCGCGGAACGTGCTGCCCGTGAAGGTCGATGCTTGGCCAAGGTCAACCGCCCCACCCCGACTCAGCGACCGATTGCCGATGAACGTAGAACTGGAGTCGTCGAGGGACCCGGCCGCTACGCCACCTCCGTTGCGCTGTGCCCTGTTACTCGTGAATCTGCTGCTGGTGGTGGTGACTCGGCCCGCCTGAATGGCGCCGCCGTCATAGAGAGTCGTTCGGTTCCCCGTGAAGGTGTCGTCGGTTGAGGTCACCCGGTGAGGGGCGGAAATCGCTCCACCGTTGTCGCGGGCTCGATTAGTGCTGTACGTCGATCCTTGGCTGAAAACTGAGGCGGAGACCGAGATGATGGCCCCGCCAGCCTGCGCAGCTGTGTCGTCCTGAAACAATCTACTGGTGATGGTGATCGTGTCATCAGCTGCGATCGCGCCACCCGATCCACTTGCGGAGTCGTCTCGGAAGGTCGATCCCGTGACCGTCAGGAGACCCTGAGCGCGCACTGCCCCGCCGTGGCCCCCCGCCGAGTTGTTCGTAAAGGTTGCGTTGGTGATCTGGCTGGTGACGACGTCACCCTCGGCCAACACAGCGCCTCCGGCACCGCGTGCACGATTGCCGTGGAAGGTGCCTCCAGTCACGACGACGGATCCCCCTGCGTGGACCGCTCCGGCCGCGTCGCCTGAGGCTGTGTTGTTTGTGAAGTCCGTGTTGTTGAGCGTGGCGCTGCCGACTGTGTAAATGGCACCCCCAGCCCAGGATGCGCTGTCATCGGCGAAAGTGCCGCCGTGTGTCGTCAATTGGTGGTTGGTGCCGCAGCATGTGACGGCGATGGCACCACCGCTTTGGGCCAGACTGGTGTTGGAAAGAAAACTGACCGAGTCGTCACCCGGAGAGCCGATGGTGACCGTGCTCCCGGCCCCGGCTCCGATGCGTATGGCGCCGCCTAGTGCTTGGGTACTTCGGTTGCCTTGAAACTGCGAGTATCCATTGATGGTGATGTTCGCGCTGCCTCCGGCGGAGAGGTTGGCGGCGCCAGGGGCATCTCCCCCGAAGTTGTTGATGAAGGAAACATTGGTGAGGGCGACAGTGAGGCCCGCTAGTGACTCAGCGGTGAGAGCGGACGCGGTGCCGCCTGAACCTGAATCATCGAAACCCGAAAAGGTCAAGTTGGAGACTGTCAGATTCAGGTTCGTGTTTACGGGCGTGTCATCTGTTTTGATCACCACTCCCTGACGGGGCGCACTGGTCAATGTGGAGTCATCAGGATTGCCCGTGATAGTGAGCGAAGTGACCATGTCAGCATCAATGGTCTTCTGGGTTGCGAGATAGATGCTGTTCGTGATGGTGATCACGTTTCAGTCCCCGGAGTTGACCTTGGCGATTGCCGCATTGAACGAGTCGTCGGTCGAGACACTGCCCACGAGCGTTGAGCAGTTGACGGACATGGGCGGCGCAGCCTGAGCCGGGGAGGGGGCCACGGATGTCCCGGCGAGAGCGGTGGCCATGAGCAGGATCGCAGTGGCGATGCGGGTCCACGCGCTTGCGCTCGCCCGGGGGATCGGTCGAATCCCCCAGGGGAGCGCCATATCGTTTCCCTTCACTCGGGCCGTGCCCGTGTGGGCCTGCGTGAGTCTAGGCCTCGGTGTCCGATTTCGGGTCGACTTGGGGCCTTCGCCATCGCCGCGGACGCAGTAGCCCGCGCGAGTGGGGGCGCTCGGAAGCTATCCCGGTCGCCGAAAGGGTGTCTGCGAGACCTCGTCGGCAACATCCATGAGGACCTGGACGTCCGACGCGGTGGTGCGCACATTGGTGAAGCACGGACGCAGCCAGGTCTCGCCATCGACCGTGGCATGCGAGATGTAGACGCGCCCGTCGGCCTGGAGCCGCTGCACGAGCTCGGCGTTGTCGATGCCGGGCTTGCGCATGAGGACGATGGAGAGTTCAGGAGCCGGCCCGACCTCCCAGCCGCGGTCCGCCGCCATCGCGTGGAGGGATCGCGCCAGGGCGATATTGCCCTGGATGGTCTCGCGGAACTTCTCCGCGCCGTGCACCCGGAAGGCCAGCCACAGCTTGAGGGCGCGCAGCGGACGCGAGTACTCCAGCGTCACGTCGACCGCATTGCGCGTGCCAGGGATGTACGACGTCTCGTGACCGAAGGCGGCCGCGAGTGCGGCCTCGTCGCGGACCATGACGATGCCGCAGGCCTTGGGCACGAACATCCACTTGTGCGCATCGACCGTGACCGAGTCCGCGCGCTCGAGGCCCGCGAAG
>SXGQ01418608.1_pt1 | contig 14137 bp, 15 predicted proteins | sample 3178371 | NCBI WGS metagenome assembly SXGQ01 (sample SAMN11356859, study PRJNA531348) | freshwater metagenome | isolation source: freshwater sample F1-20 | place: China: Fuxian Lake, Yuxi | collected 2017-12-25
CTTTCGAGGCGTGTCCCTTAGGCCGCTCGGGCACCCTTCCGCTGATCGAGGTTATCGGCGAGAGGCGAAGAACTGCTCGAGCAACGCCGCGGATTCGGCGGCCAGAACACCGTGCGTGACCGGCGGATTGTGGTTCAGGCGAGGATCGGCACACACGTTGTAGAGGCTGGCCGTGGCTCCGCCCTTCAAATCGGCGGCGCCGTACACCAAACGACCGATGCGGGCGTTCAGCAGTGCTCCCGCACACATGACGCACGGCTCGAGGGTGACCACCAAGGTGCAATCGTCGAGGCGCCAACGCCCCAAGGCTTCGGCGGCGTCACGAAGGGCCAACACCTCGGCGTGAGCGGTGGGGTCCTGATGGTTCTCGCGCTCGTTGTGGCGCGCCGCGATGATCCGACCCTCGTGCAGCACGACGGCGCCCACGGGTACGTCGTCGTGGTTCAATGCGTCGCGCGCCTGTTGCAACGCGGACCGCATCGCCTCGATGAGTTCGTCGCTCACCTGTGCCATGGCGGACGGGGTGGGATTCGAACCCACGGAGGCTTGCACCTCACACGCTTTCCAAGCGTGCCGATTCGGCCGCTCTCGCACCCTTCCAAGGTGTCTTTACTTCGTGTCATGTGTCGCGCCCCGAACAGACTCCTGCCGGATGTGGTGACGGCCAGGCGATCTGCGGCACACGAGCGAATCCGCTGAAGGCTGCTACCTTCCGGTCCTGACCTGATTCACGGGAACCCGTTGCACAGGACCCGACCGTCACCACACCCGGCAGGCGCCGAATGGAGCAGTGACAGACTACCTGCCTCGTGAGCGAGCCAGACCAGCGGCCTTCTCCGCCAGTCGGGGCACGCCGAGGTCGACGCAGAAGTCGACGAAGTCGGCGGTCGGACCGTCCCAGTGCCACTCGGCGACCTTGCCCACCAGCACCGTGTCGACCGTGGTGGCGATGCGCCGGAACAGCAACGCCAGTTCGCGGTTCTCACTGAGCGATGCGGCCAACTTCGGAGCCCCGCGCAAGCCGGGCACGTCCCATTGACCCGCGGCGTCGGGGATGTCCTCGATGTGCCCGTAGCGGGCCAACACCGCGGCGGCGGATTTCGCACCCCAGCCGGCCAGACCCGGGAAACCATCGGCGGTGTCGCCCACCAGTCCGAGATAGTCGGCGATGCTCGACGGTGGAACGCCGAACTTGGCGATGACCGCGGCTTCGTTCACCAGCCCGTCCTCGCCCTTGGACATCTTGCGTCGATCGATCTGAACCACCCGATCGCCAACCACACACTGACCGAGGTCCTTGTCGGGACTGAGGATCCGCACCTGGGTCACCTTCGGGTCGGCGGCCGCGACCGCCGCGGCCGACGCCAGCGCGTCGTCGGCCTCGTATTCCTCCATCGCCCACACCGTGACGCCCATCGATCGCAACGCCTCCTCGACGATGGGGATCTGGGTGAGGATCTCGGGCTCCATGCCCTCGGACGTTTTGTACCCGTCCCACAGATCGTTGCGGAAGCTCTCGATGACGTGATCCGTGGCCACCCCGATGTAGGTGGCACCCTCCTGCAAAAGCTGCAAGGTGGAGTTCAGCACTCCGATGGTGGCCGCGTTCGGGGCCGGGGTCGACGAACGCACCGCTTGGCCGTAGTGCTGGCGGTACAGCTCGTAGGTGCCGTCAACCAGGTGGACGATCATCGCCAAGCTCCGCCAAGGACCTCTCAGCAACTGGCTTGCACGAGGGGGTACACGTCGAAACCGACCACTCCGCGGTCGCGTTGTGTCGTTTGGTTGATTCGGAAAACCGTTTGACGTCCACTCGATGAATCCATAAAAGCTTCCGGCATTAAGCTTTTCAGTCGGCCAACAACTTTTCTCGCAACAGCCAGACCTACGCCTTCGTTCAGTTCTTCTTTGGTGTCGTTTCCTCCATAGATGAGGACAAAGCCGAGCTTGATTTCCTGCAGATTCGATGCCCTGAGTTCCGGGTAGTCGGATGCCCTCTCAATCAATTGACTTGAGAATTCATCGCGCAACTTGTCATCTGACCAATTCTCACGCAGCTCGACATAAATTCCTTGGTCGAATCTGTTGCTCTCATCGCTGTAATTCGTGTTGAGCAAAGATGCGCAAGTCGGCAGTGTGGTGGATGTTTGCGATCCCTCCGGAATCGTTGTCGAGGTTGTCGTGGTCGTCGGTCGAGGCGGGACGACTTCACTCGCGTCTTTGAGAACCACGGACATCGCCAGCCCGACCACGAACAAGAGCAGGAACAGATCGGCGTACAACCAGCCGGCAAAGCCCACTGTGTCGGCCTCACTTCTCGATCGCCGCGAACGGTCGCGCCGCGCCATCACTTGCGATAGTCCTTCAGAATCTCGTGCAGGCCTTCGAGATCGCTCTTCACGAGAATCGCGGAGTTTTGGGCAACGGCCAGAGTTTTGGAGGTCGACTCGGACACCTGCTTCAGCAGATCCGCGGTGTCGCGCAAGTCAACGGCGACGTCAGCGAGTTTGCTGGTGATCTCTTGCGAAATGGTGCTGGAGGCAACTTGTGCCGTCCGTTCGACACCGTTGACGCCTTGCACAAGCCTCTGCGTCATTTCGTCGAGTCGAGCGCTGATCTGTAACGCAAAGTCTTGAGCAATCACCCTGGCGGAGTCGTTGAGTCCGTTGACTCCCAGCGCTAGTTGTGACTCGGTCGAGGAGACGATGGAGCGTGACCGGGTTTCCACCTCAGCCAGGAGCACCGAAAAGCCTTGCTTGAGGGTGCTCAGCTCCTGAGCGAAGTCGGAACGTAGTTGTTGCACCACCGAGATCATGTCCTGATGAATTGCCGCGGCTCCACCAAGGGCGCTCACCGTGACGTCCAGTTTCTCCACCACTGGCTGGAAGATGTTCCGTGTCGTCTCGACGACTCCAGTGACGGCCTGTCCCGCCTCGGAAGACGATTTGGCGAGCTCTGAAGTGGAACGGTTGATCTCGTCGGCGGCAGAACGCAGATACTTCAGGGTGTCCTCGACCACATCGTTCATCTCGCCGAGCGAAAGAAAGCGGTGCGCTGCGAGGCTTCTTTCCAACGAGATGATGAGGCCCTCGTAACCTTGGGTCACCTTGATGTTCTGAGCGTTGTCCACATACCCGGATGCGACTGTCAACGCAACGATCACCCCGATTATCAGCACGTCGAGCAGGGCGACGTTGCTGAGTTTCGCGAATCCGTCGAGTTTTTCCCAATAAATGAGGAAGTTGTCGTCCACCTTGGCTGAACGAGAAAACTCGATGACGGCTTCGCGTAGTGCGAACCAGGTCAACATGATCGGGATGAAGATGAGGAAGTTCCGGAGAGTCTGGAGCAGAAGCGACACACGACCCCGCCTCTCGACGAATGGGAGAATTCTCTCGTAATTGAGACCCGCAAGATCAGCGAGTCGACCATCCTTGAGGTCAGCGACGAACTGCTTCAGTTCCTCGCTCTGACGGCGTTGTTTCTGACCACTGAGCGAAAGCCAGGCCTCGACCTTTACGGCAAGCTCATTCCCCTTTTTCCGCGCGTCCGACATCTGAACTCCTCACTTGCTCGATTTCCTGAACCACGATAAGGCTCGACTCCACCATCTCGTTCGGGCTGGTGTTACAGCGGTGCGTGGCATCGCCCGGGCGTCATCTCTCCTGAGGGGCGGTTGGGGTGGGGTTGGCGGTCTCACCCCGACGATCACCTTGGGCTGAGAAAGGGTTCTCGGCGGGTTGGTTTCTGGTGCAATCATCTGGGACGGCCCACTCGGCATCGTCGTCGTACCAGCCCGAATGGGCGTTCTCGTTGGATTTTCTACGGGCTTCCTAGCCGCCAAAGCGATGGTAAGGGCTGCGGGGCTGACGATCTCGAGACCGACCGGTGAAGAGCACAATCTCATCTCGACGGTCAGACTCTCATCGGGGAGGCGACTCCGGTCGATCCAGAGACCCGGTCCGGCAGAAGTGCGGGAGACGAACTCGTCGAGGAACGACCGCCCTGTTGCGTTGCAGACCTTCACCCTCAATCCGCTCACTCCCGTCCAACCCGGCCAACTGCAATCGAGGCGAAGCCTCTCGTCGGACCACCGTTGGTTCACTTCCGGCGTACCAAATCCCGCCAGAGTCAACTCGACTGCCCGAACACAAATGGGACTCGGATCGTCCCCGAAGACACCATCTATGACCCCTTCCGCCACCTCGATGAATTTCCCGTCGAGCACCAGGTCGATGACCGACCAGTCATCACCGTGACTGATCGACGCCATCTTCTCCTGACTCAGGTCGAAGTCGAAGCCCGTAACTGCATTTTCAGTGCGAAGCCTGACTGCGCGGGCGAAAGGTGCCATTCCTTCCAAGTCGAGTTCCTTGTCACGCTGTGCCGCCGCTGCCTCGATCGGGGTCGCTTGACCAGCCGTCGGGCGTATCGGGGCGTAGGCCAACACCAAACGGGCGAAGCCCGTGTTTACAGCTTCGAGGAACTTTTGATCGACGTATTCGCGCTTGCGATAACTCGACAACCAGTCACGAATCTCGTTGAGCGCCTTGGCGGAGCCTGTCTTCCAGACCGTCAACAGCGACTTTTTTTCGTCAGGCTGGATCCGAGACAGGAAACCCGACTCCGACGACCCATCGGGATAGGAATGTGAGTCGATCGAAAGGATGCGCCATATCGCCAATGCAACCAAGGCCCGATCCCCTTCGGGAACCGACAAGCCAGGAAGAGGGAGCCAGTCGGGCGAGTGGTCCCCTTCTTCGTCAGGCCGAATGATGGAGTCCGCGTCAATGAGGAAGACCCGTGGTGCCGGCTTCAGGGACCAAAGGATGTTCCGGCTCGAAACATCCGAAAAGTAATAATTCGCTGACCACAGGAATTGGAAGACCGTCACCAACTCGAAAGCGATTTCGATCCGGTCCTCGAAGGGCACCTCGGTGAAGTCGGCATCGGCGACTGCAGGCTTGCCCAAAAACTCGCTCACCAAAAAAGAGAGATCCAAGGGACGTCTCTGGGGCTCACCAAAGACCTTGAACTCGATGAAAAACTCGTCGGGAGCCCGAGGAATCCGGATTCCGGAAATCTTCCCACCAGGAGCGTCGAAGGCTTCCACACACCAGGACATTCGCGTACTGAGAACCTGCCACGTGCTCTTGCGGACCTCGGCCGAGACACCGAGGATTCGGTCGACTTTTGCCGCTTTGTCGCCGGACAAGGGAACAGGATTACCGTCACTCTTGAACACCTTGATGAGGTAACCATCATTTTCCGGATCGGGCCAAAGTGTGCCAAACGAGCCGTGATCACTGAAGGGTTCACCTCTCAAGGGTGGAAGAGCGCGGCCCATTAACTCGTTCTCCAGTCCAGCGGATCACGTTCCCGCTTCCTGATCGGGGGAAGGTCGGAAATCGGCTCGTGTATTCCATCCCTCCAGTCCATCTGCCCTCGTGCGGCGATGCGCGATCGGCGGAGTCGCTCTTCTCTCTCGGACTCGAATCGATCGAAGAAGTTCACCCACTCTCCCGCGGTCGTGCGACCGGATGTTGCCGTTCCACGACGAGCGAGCTCGAGTAACTCCGCGTCGAACGGGTCAGAGGGGGGTGAACCATGATCGATCGGTAGCGCCACTTCCGCGGAGAAGTAGGCCCGGTACATCACCAAGGCCAGTTTGTGGAGATCGGAATCGATGCCGGTTTCATTTTGGTGCACCGGATCCACCCAATCCGGCGATTGCTTCGCCAGCGTCACGGCGCGGGTTCCTCGTGCACGTAACCCGTCACAATCGATCAGTAAAACTGCGGGCCGTGGGTCACACGTCCACATCAGGTTCCGTCCCGAAACGTCGCCGATGACCACATCCGTGCCGTGGAGGATGTCGAACAATTTTGCCACGTCGCTCAACAGATGCCGGAGATCCTCGGACCGATCCGACAGTGACAGGTTCACCATCGTGGTCTCGAGGTTCGGGTTCGCGAACACCCGGTCACGGTAGGTCAACTTGTTCCAGTCTTGCGCCGACGTGAGCGCTCCACCACGTCGACCGTGTTGGCAGAAGAATTGCGATCGGATTCGATCCATCAAATAGCCGACCAGACGTTCGCCGTCCTTCACAACCGTTTTGGGCCAGACCGTTCGCTCGCGGACGAAATCGAGGTCGTCCCCTTTCAATCGACCCTGGAGTTCGATCGTGTCAAGTAGTCCCGTCGACGAGATCTCTCCCGCGACCGAATCACGGAATCTCTTGAAGACCAGAAGGGGGTGAGCGCCACATGAGAAGACTTCGGCTTCGCCACCTTCGCCGAGAAGTTCCAGATTTCCGAGGGAGTCCAACGAACACCAGGGGACGTCAGCCATCTCTCGACACCCGCTCCACAATTCCCTTGTCGTAAACCGCAATCAAAGTGCGGTCGTCGTCTTCGCCCTGGCGGTCGAACGCCAATATGTCGTGAAGACGGGACTCGACCATGGGACCGATCAGGCTGCCGACACGCGGTGCGAGCCAACGCCCCACCGGGGTGTTGCCGTTCACCAACGAAGTCCCGATGCCGTCGGTTGCGAGCAAGATGATCTCTTTGGCTCCGACTTCGAATTCAGCCGTGCTGATCGCTACGGAATCCGAGGTCCGGGTAGGGAGAGCGGACGTTGCGTTTTCGACGATCACACCATCTTTCAGTACGTCCGACCGAACGGACCATCGATCTCCATCCAACGTGTAACACGGGCTGTCGCCAACAGAGGCGATTCGCACTACCCGTCGACCGTCTTCGCCGGACTGCAAAGGAATCTCCGCCACACACCAGGTCGAGGCGAGCATTTCGAGGCGATTCTCCTCGGACAATTCGACGCCTCGCAAGGGTGGTGCCGACAATCCCCGCTCATCCCACGCCAAAAGATCAGCACTGACTTCGGCGATCACTCTCCGAACCCGGACCTCGAACTCTCCATGAGTCTCGTCCGACTTCCGATCAAACTCAGCGAGCTTCGTCGCAGTTTTCTCGGCGAGGTATCTGGCCGTAAAAGCAGAGTAAGCGGCATTCGATACTCCATCGCAGACCACAGCGATGAGGATGTCCTTGCTCGCATCCAGATAGAAGGCATCCTGATTCTCTTCACCTCGGAAACGGTGCTTCCACCCGCGAACAGTTCCCCCGACAACCAAAAGATCGCCAACCTGCCCGAACTCGCACTCGAAGTCCCGTGCTGGACCCTTCTTGGCATGGAGTTTCGCCCATCCCGTGGCATACCAAGGGGCCGAGTTCAGTCTGGATGGTGCCTCGACGGTCGGAGGACCATTGGGGGATCTTTGCGCCTCGACGACGTGGTTGCGTCGCAATTCTCCCAACTCCATCTGCAACCTCTCGAGCTCTCTTTCAAGTTCGACGAGCCTCGAGGACAGAGGCGGTTCTGATGGCGTCCGTGGTTCGCTCAACTCAATCTCGGTGTCCGACCTGACTTCTTCCGCGGTGTGGTTCGGCGCTTCAAAATTGCGGGACGGCTCAGATTCGGGACGAAGAACGGGTGCGGACGCATCTGCGGTCCTTTTCCCGAACGGGCTCCAGCGACGCCGGGGCGTCACCTCGGACCATTCTTCTTCGACGTTGGCAACCACTGATGGGTCACCGTCATCATCTGTGTGGTCGTTGCCATCAGGCGCTGATTCGGTTTTCGGTTCGGTGCTGGTCGAGGTCATCGTCCCAACTTCTGAGTGATCGATTTTCGGACGATTCGCTCCGCTGTCACTCCGCCAACTTATGGGCATGCGGTCCAAGGGTTCGGCTACTGGTCCGATCGGCTCTACGAGAAGGGGCTCCCGCTCGACGCGTATCCGTTCGAGTCCCAGTCTCAGATACTCCTCAACCGGACGGGCATCGCCACTAGGGCGAATGTGGAAGCGGCGCACATCCGTCGACCACACGTCAAACTGCGTCCACCACGGACTTCGACCAAAGTGGACCAGACACACGTCGTGAAAGTCCGACACGTGGCCGACAACTCTGGAGAGACCTTTGTCGTCAGTTCGACCATCCGTGCCGATCACGAGCACTGACCGCCGATCAATTGCGGACGCCTTCCTGCTGTCCATCCAATCTTTCAATTGAAAGGCCAAAGCACCTTCACTTGACCGGAAGCGAGAAGCGTCGTGCCACGGCTCAGTCACGATGCACTCGGCTCCGACGTCCCTTGCCAACTGACGGACTCGATGCCGAAACTCCGGAGGCAAATCCCCGAAGAGAAGCAGAGCTCCTCCGTCAGACATTGGGAATGGGAAGCGGATCAATAAGCATGACGCCCGATGATTCCGGTATTTGCGGAATCACTACTTCGCTCTTGCGGGCGCTACCAACGATCGTCCCCGTGATGAAATGCATGATTTCCGCCAACGCAGGACCGGGCGACACGCCTTCGGCAGCGATGTAAGCGAAACGCGTGCCTTTGGCACGATCGACATCTGAAGCTACAGCTCTGATGACCTCACCTTTTGCCTCTCCTACGCCAAAACTTATGATGTGGGGCCGATAAGGGTTCTTAGAATCGTCACGTTCGACCAACGCGGCATGAGCTTCCTGCCAGTTTTCACGATTGGGTGCGCCGTCCGACATAAAAAACACAACCGGTCGACCAACCGAGTGACCCAGCGATCGAATCCGCTCAACGTCCACTTGGATTTGTTCCTTGAGTTTGATGAAGGCCGACTTATACGACGTAGTACCACCTGCGTTGCAGGACGGTATCGACGCTACTTCGGAAGTGCTCGAGAGCGGAACGAGTACTTCGGCGCTTGCCTGAAAAGCGATGACTCCAATCATCGCTTTGTCGTCAACAATGGGGTCGGCGGCAATCTCACGAAAAATCTGAGCGAGCCCTTGGTTCACCGCGTCTATCGGTGCACCGGCCATCGACCCGCTCTCGTCACACACGAGATAGAAGGGAATCTTGCCAACTCCACCTAATTGCTTTTCTCCGGCTGACCCCTGCAGGTCCGCGTTCTCATTTGAACTCATGATTCCCTCCTTCGCGAGAGTTTGACACCAAATTCATTTGGATTCAAGAAGCGGTGGTTAATACACTCATGTAACTAACGAGTCCCGATAGCGCTCCCGAATACGGCGCACCAATAACGTCAAGTTCGAACATCAGGTTTTCCCTAAGACCGTAGCTGGACCTTGCGAATTGTTGAAGAGACCCCCAATCTGCGCCAGCAAAGCCGAGCGGAATGATCCACGGTCGCATCGGGTTGTCCTCTCCACACAACGCAGCATGCTGATCGCGCCACGTCTCGACTGGTGGGGCGCCTTGGCTGACGAGGAAGACCCAGGGACGTCGGACTCTCCGACCTGATCGTTCGATTGCTGCGAAAGCTGCGTACATTTCGCCGTGGAGGCGACGGAACATACGACCGTACGACGAAGGTGACTCTGACGCCAAGAATCCCGGAATTTGATCGACGTTCGAGGTCGGAGAAAGCGGAACCAGAACCTCGAATTCCTGGGCAAATTGGATGACACACACCTGAATCTTGTCATCGAAGATCGGATCGGCGGCGATCCTCCCAAACAGTTCCACGGAGATCTGGTTCAATCGTGGAGTCCCGATGCCCTTCATCGACTCGCCGACGTCGACGACCAAAAACAACGGTTGGACCTCCGGTTGGTGGAATTCGGTCTCGAACACCAGATCAACCATCATCTTCGACTCGGATCAATGACGGAAAATAGGTCTGGACAGAGTCAAAACCCGCGAGCTTGAACACCAAGCCGGCTGCGTCTTCGAAAAACCAATAGAGCGACTCGCTCAATTCCTCTGGTTCAGAACTTCCCCACAAAAATGCGAAACCCTTACTCGCCACCTCGAACTGGACATCGGTTCGCGACCCGGGTGGACCGAACACCAATAGAAACGGATAAAAGGATTTTGTTCACCAACAAGGAGTCGATGTTCGGTTCTCCAGTCGGTGTCGCAGGGCTTGCCCGTTGTGAAGAGAAGGACACACGGGCGAACCACAGGCAGACCCTGATCTCGAAGACGTGTTACGTCCGCGTCGATGTGTTCCTTCAAACGCCGGAACATTGTGGAGTATCCGGACTCTCCGCCGGCTCGCGGTCGCGGAATTTTCGCGACATCGGTTAAGTGAACCAAGGGGGTCAGTACTGATACTTCATCGGCGAACTCCCACACGGCTAGAGAAAGACGCTCGTCGAGCATTGGGTCAGCAGAAATTCTGCGGAAAAGTGAGTCGATCACGGGCCCTACGAAGTCGACGATTTGTTGACCCGCAGCACCCCCCACGTCGACGACGATGTAGACGGGCACACACCTCATCACGGATGCCGCCAGTCGATCGGCTCCCTCGTCACAGGTCTTGGCTTTGTGGGCCGTGGTTCCCGCGTCCCGCCGTCCCGCCAGTCGATCGGTATGCGGGTATTGCCGGTCTTGACGATCGTGTCCTTAGGAAGCACCGGCACCGATACTGGAGGTCGCGAGACTCGACCCGAACTGTCCGGTCGGCGAATGGGTCTCCCGGTCAACTCACTGATGAATCGGGGCAGATCCTTGGTGACGGACCACCGACGAAGCATCATCTTGAGACCATTGGAGTACGTGAGGATGCCGTTTTCCAGGAGCCGACGTTGCACCCGTGCACCTTCGGGCCCCATCTCCTCGCCGAGGTACTGGTAGGCCATCAACTCACAAAATCCCTCACACTCCTCGCTCGTCAGTTCGTCTCCTTGTGGAGAGAAAGTGAAGTCGAGTGGATCGCACACGAGAACGATGTGGGCGTACTCGTGTACGAGAGTGGACATCAAACTGACCTCCGGAAGTCCGTCGTACAGCGAGATTTTTGATTCGACGAAAGAGCCATCGGTCTGCCACTGAGTCATCCCGTGAACCATCGAATTGAGAGCTGGCTCGCCCACCGAATGGACCGAAACGGATGACAAGCTGTGATCGCCGATCGTCCTCGTGTACCAATCGAGGGTCCTCAGACGTACGTTGTCGAGCGTCTCGGCGCGACGAGTCGTTCTCAGACATTTCCGGCAAGCAACGTGTCCAGGACTAGTAGGGCGCAGACAAAATTGGCAGATATCGAATCGCGGGTGACCGTCACAAACAACGTCACCCAATTCAGTGGTTCGACCTCGACGAGTGGAGCCACAAATGGCGCACGGCATGTCAGCCGTCCAGCCTCAAGGTTTCATCGGCTCCGTTGGTTGTCGTGGCCACGACCGAGCGCAGGATGCTCTTCACGGTCTCCGAGACAACTTCTTGAAGTGCTCCTCCCGCACTCTGCTTGATGATCGGTTCGACGATGCCGGTGGTGTTGCTCAACTCATTCTTCACTACCACGCCGACATCAGCGAGTGGGCAGAAGATCACCAGCGGAGGGTTGGCTCTACCGATGTCACAAAGCGATGTCAGTTCGTCCACCCAAGATTCGTCCGTCGGGCTCCCATCCGTGAGAAAGAACACCACGGGACGCAGGAGCCGATGAGTGGACTCGAGTGCCACATGATCCTCTGAGATGACCGACGACAGATGCGCGAACGCCTTGCCGTAGTTCGTGACACCGTTGGCCTCGATCTCCGGAATGACCGTGACGTCACTCGCGGAGGAAAGTGGCACCAGGCGCTCGGCCGCGGTCGAGAACGCACTGACCGACACGCGGCACCTGTCGTTGACTCCCGGATCGGAGGCGATGTAAGCGAACATCGCTCTCAATTCGGTGTTCAAAACCCTCATCGGCTCACCGAGCATCGAGAAAGAGCGGTCGCAAATCACATAAAACGTGTAGAGATCCGGCCGGAATTTGGTTGCGGTGACGGTCGGCGCGAGCGGGGGCACGTTCGGAGCCTGAGGAGCGGCGACAACGGGGACGTTAGGCGGAATCGGAGTCGGTCTTGGGACCTTTCGCAGGGGTGGGGGTGGCAAAATACGACGCCCGGTCTTCTGCGGTCCAGAGGGATCGTGGGGGGATTTCGTCGACTTGTCCTCAGGCTCGCCACCGTTCAGGATTTTCCTGACTTTGTCCGCGAAGTCGATCGCATTTCGCAGATCACTATCCGACAACGGTCGTTCGTTGTGGGTTGCCACATTTCGTAACCGTATGAAATCTCTTATCGCGGTGTTTCCCAAGCGTTTGACGTCCGGAAAGACCTCCGCTTGTGTGTTGTGCATCGACCAAAAAAAGAAGCATGGATCGTTGAGTGTCTCTGGCTGAAGATTCTGGCCGGGATTCATGCTTCGCCTCAATCGGCGCAGACGATCCAGAAAATCAGGGTTCCATGTCTTCCAACGCTCCTCGCACACCGATCGAACGTCATCGTGGAGTTGCATGAATGCTTCTTGTACGAGCAATTGATACCTGACGGTCGAAGTAGGCAATTCAGAACTCCATCTCTGAGAAGTCGTGGGGCGGGTGGCAGGTCATGCGAAGTCACCGTTGGAATTGATGTCCACAACGCCGGCAGCGGAACCACACTTTCGTGAAGTGGGTTCGACGTTCACAATCTTCGGTCCCACATAACGGGCACTTTGGGTACATAACAACACCCCCCTTTAATCTAAGGATAGTTCCCGAATTCGGGCCTTTGTTCCACGGAGGATTCCAACCTGTCAAACTTCCGGAATGCCCACCTCTTCTGGTCCGCGTCCGACGCCGTTGTTGCGCGGGTGGTCGCACCTCGTCTCGTTCCCGGTGATGCTCGTCTGTGGCGGAGCACTGTTGTGGTCCGCCGATCTGTCGATCGGGCGTCGCACGACTCTGGCGGTCTACGTGGTCGGAACGGCCACCATGTTCGGAGTGTCGGCGTTGTATCACCGCGTTCGTTGGCGACCGAAAGCCAAACGGTTGATGCAACGCTTCGATCACTCGGCGATCTTCCTTGCCATCGCCGGTGGATACACCCCCGTCGCCGTGCTGTGTCTCGATGGTTGGGCGCGGTGGGCCGTCGTCGGTGGCGTGTGGTGCGGAGCGGCACTGGGCATCGTCCTGCACTGGTTGCCGCGGGTTCCCTCGTTCTGGCACGGCGCCAGCTACATGATCGTCAGTTGGGCCGCCATCGGGACGGTGCCGGCGTTGTGGCGCGGACTCGGACCGGTCGGCTTCGGACTGATCCTCGGCGGTGGTGTGTGCTACACGTTGGGCGCCATCGCGCTGGCCACGCACCGTCCCAATCCGTGGCCCCGGGTGTTCGGATTTCACGAGATCTTCCACGCGTTCACGGTGGTGGCCGCCGGCCTGCAGTTCGCCGCCATCGCGGGCGTCGTGGCCCCGCGTCTGGCCGCCTGAGACCGTTCAATGTGGACGTGTCAGACGTCAATCACCTGCACGTCACGCGCGTAGTCGGCGAGTCGGGCCATGTCGACCCGATCAGTGCTGATCACCGTTCCACCGGGTTCGGCGTGGGCCACCACAACCGCGTCCACCGCCGAGCCATGCCGCGACAAACGACGGAGTTCGGCCGCACGAGTGGCGATCGAGGCGGGGAGCATCTCTTCGACGACACAGGTTCGGAGAAATCGAAGAGTGTTCGCGTCTTTGGGCGAATTCCCGTGCAGGGATTCGACCATCACCACTGTCGGAACAATGAGGGGCGAATCCAACTCTCGTAGCTTCTTCAGCAAAGCGAGGGCCTCGTGTGATCGCTCCGCCAGTTTGTTTATCCCACCACTGTCGAGAATGATCACTCAGCTCACCTGGCGACTTTGATGGGCTCGAATCGCATGCACGATGGCGTCGGCCCGGTTGGACTGTTGCGATGAGGTCGGTCCGAGTTCGGCCTCGAGCTCTGTGATGTACGAGTCGAGGGCCTCGAGAGCTTCGACCCGTTCCACCATCGCGCGAACGGCGATCTGCAGCAGTTCGGAGGCCGGGAGACCGCGCTCTTTGACCTGGCGATGCAAGTCGTCCGGCAGATATACCTGAAGGCGTGGCATGCGCCTAAGTATACGCCTACTTGGTACACCTGCTCACGGGCGGGATTCTCCGGGTCAAGGATTCGTCAAGACCCGTCACCGCCGGTACAGATGTGGTCTCTCGGGGCCGATAGCCCTGCGTGTTTCAACGGACCGCGCCCAAACAAGCTCCCGCGTCCACCCCGATGCTCGACGCCGAGCCGGCGTTGGCCGACTTCACCAC
>SXGQ01400193.1_pt1 | contig 14136 bp, 16 predicted proteins | sample 3178371 | NCBI WGS metagenome assembly SXGQ01 (sample SAMN11356859, study PRJNA531348) | freshwater metagenome | isolation source: freshwater sample F1-20 | place: China: Fuxian Lake, Yuxi | collected 2017-12-25
ATGCGCGCTTGGCTGACAGGAACGCCTTCGGCGAAGTACTGGCGAGAGATTTCTTTGAATGGCAAGAAGCCGTGGCGTTCTTCACCGTAGTCGACGAAGCAAGCTTCAAGCGATGGTTCTACGCGTGTGACAACTGCTTTGTAAATGTTGCCCTTGCGTTGTTCGCGGCCTTCAATTTCAATTTCGTAGTCGAGGAGTTTTTGTCCATCGACAATGGCCAAGCGGCGTTCTTCAGCCTGCGTGGCGTTGATCAGCATCCGTTTCATGATGCATCCCTTCTTTGTGTGTCAGCAATACCCACCCCGCCATGCGTGGCGTTGGGGCCGGATCACCTGTTTAACAACCAGCTCTCAAGGAGCCAACGGTGCCGAGACTGACGTTCGAAACGAAGGGAATTGCCAAAAGAATCCGACATTCATGGGCGCAAATGTGTCGCAGGAATGTGGATAGGGGCGCGTGGAAGAGTCGAGGCTGTGGGTGAGTGCAGGCGATGGTGCCTTGAGTGGCGCAAACAGCCACTGCAAAAAAGACAGCAAAGATCCAAACAACACACTCATTTCGATTCAGTCCGTTCAACAGCTGTAGAGCTGCCAAATAAAAGTATTCCGTATCTGGGTTTCAAAGCATCGGTCCAACCAAAAAGGTGGTCTACCACTGTTGGCCCTGGCCTTCAGTCTGCAGATTTCGCTCATGGCGGCATCGAACTTACGGCGCTTGTTGGTGGAGAGTGAACTAAACTCCTGTCATCAGGAATTCATTTCCATTCAAATCAACCACTTACAGCACAACGCCGGTGAATCGCATTATAGGGCCCGAAGCCACAAAAACGGCTACCACTTCCACCACAAATTCAGGTTTGGAGGTGAAATGGCTCACGGTTGATGAGGAGTCGGCCGGTCAGCGCTTAGACAATTTTCTCATTCGCCACCTGAAGGGTGTCCCCAAAACCCACGTTTACCTAATCATTCGAAGTGGTGAAGTGAGGGTCAATAAAGGGCGAGCGTCAGCTGACACCCGCATAGAAACGGGCGATGTGGTCCGACTTCCCCCTGTCAGAATTTCCGACAAAGTTGCAGAAAAAGCAGCCAGACCAGCGCCGGGCCGAGAATTTCCACTGTTGCTAGAAGACGACGCTTTGATGGCCATCGACAAGCCCGCTGGTGTTGCCGTCCATGGGGGCTCGGGGGTTAGTTTTGGCGTGATTGAGCAACTTCGGCAGGCCAGACCACTGGCAAAGTTGCTTGAATTGGTCCACCGACTTGACCGTGAAACCAGCGGTATTCTGCTGGTAGCCAAGAAAAGAAGTGCCCTGAAGCATGTTCAAGACCAGTTCAGGGAACGCGAAACGGGTAAGACCTATTTGGCCCTGGTGCAAGGTCAGTGGCCAGAAAAACTGAAGGTCATCGACAGCGCCCTACACAAATTCTTGTTGCCGGATGGCGAGCGCCGAGTTCGGGTCACGTCCAATGAGGACCCTGATGGCATGCGGTCAATCACCTTGGTCAAAGTGGCAGAGCGATTGGAAGCTTGCACTTTGTTGGAGGTCACCATCAAGACGGGTCGAACCCATCAAATAAGAGTGCACCTGGCTTCGCAAGGACACCCCATTGCTGGAGACGACAAATACGGCGATTTCGAATGGAACAAAGCGCTTCAAAAACAGGGCCTGAAGCGCATGTTTTTGCACGCATGGCGGCTTCAATTCACGCATCCTGCAACGGGAAAGCGTATCGAGCTCAAGTCCAATCTACCCCCCGAATTACAACTTTACGTGAACCATGTCAAATCCAAGTCTACGCCCCCGTCAGTTTGACCTGATTGCCTTCGATTGGGATGGCACCCTCTTTGACTCAACGGCCATCATCACGCGGTGTATTCAGCGTGCCGTTGTGGATGTGGGGGGTCAAGAGCCCTCGCGGGAAGCTGCCTCCTATGTGATTGGTTTGGGTTTGATGCAAGCACTGGCCCATGCTGCGCCAGATGTGCCCGTCGAGAAATACCCAGAACTGGGTCAACGTTACCGCCATCACTACATGGCCCATCAAAACGACATCATTCTTTTTGATGGCGTATTGCCCATGTTGGCTGAGCTGAAAGCGCGTCATCACTGGTTGAGTGTGGCAACCGGAAAGAGCCGAAAAGGCTTGAACGAAGCCTTGCATGACGTTGACTTGAAGGGCATGTTTGATGCTTCTAGAACAGCGGATGAAACCGCTGGCAAACCCAGTCCCCTGATGTTGCAGGAACTCATGCGGGAGTTAGGGGTCGAGCCAGAAAGAACCTTGATGATTGGCGACACCACCCACGATTTGCAAATGGCCTTGAACGCAGGGTGTGCCAGTGTGGGTGTGAGTTATGGCGCCCATGAGCCTTCAGCGTTTCAAGCCTTGCAGCCGCGCTACGTTGCTCATTCCGTCAATGACTTGCGCAGTTGGTTAAATGAAAACGCCTGACAGACTAGCCCTGCCAAGGCATCTTTAAAATCCGAAGATGGTGACAAACACAGTTTGAAGAAGGTGATGACATGAGCGAAGCAATTCCTTTGTGCAATTCAAGCGATTTGACTGACGGAGGGTTGGCGGTTCCTTTTGATGTCGTTTATGGCGGCCAAACCTGCCGTGCATTTGCCATTCGCTTCAAGGGCTCGGTGCATGCTTATCTCAACCGCTGCAGTCATGTTGCGATGGAAATGGATTTTCAACCGAATCGTTTTTTTGACACAACCGGACAATTCCTGATTTGTGCGACACATGGCGCCTTGTATCGACCAGAGTCGGGTGCTTGCGCAGGCGGCCCTTGTCATGGCGGATTGATCCCAATCACCTTGTCAGAACAAGGCGGTGTCGTTCACTGGCATACTGACTTCAATCTAAAACCTTTTGATTTCACATGAGTTCTGAAAATACTGAATCTTCCACAAATGACCGCAATGTCATGAGCGGCAACGCCGCGACTGCTGCGGCCTCCGTCCATCATCAAAATGCGGGGTCAACTTGGGAACGCCAAGTGCTATCTGATTTGGTCACTGGCAATTTGAAGGAGCAGCGAGCAGCCAGACGTTGGAAAGTCGGTTTGCGATTGGGTTGGTTGTGTTTCTGGGTGGTGGTCATGTGGCAGGTTTTGGCTCACAACCAAACTTCTACCACCATCTCGTCTCCCCATACCGCACTTGTCAATATCAAGGGTGAAATTGCCGATGGCGCAGATGCCAGCGCAGAAAGTGTGGTGTCTTCTATGCGGGCGGCCATGGAGGACACGGGTTCACAGGCCTTGATTTTGCTCATCAATTCGCCAGGCGGCAGTCCTGTTCAGGCCGGCATCATCAGTGATGAAATTGTCCGTTTGAAAGCGATTCATCAAAAACCGATCTATGCGGTTGTTGAAGAGTCTTGTGCATCCGCGGCTTATTACATTGCTGCATCCACCGACAAAATTTATGTCAATAAGGCCAGCATTGTTGGCAGCATTGGCGTGCTCATGGACGGCTTTGGCTTCACTGGACTGATGGACAAATTGGGTGTTGAGAGAAGGCTCATGACAGCGGGCGAAAACAAAGGATTTTTAGATCCTTTTAGCCCTCAAACTGAGGCCCAGAGAAAACACGCGCAATCGATGCTGAATCACATTCACTCGCAGTTTATTGCAGTGGTGAAACAAGGCCGCGGCGATCGTTTGAAAGAAACCCCCGATATGTTCAGTGGCCTGTTTTGGACGGGCCAACAAGCGGTTGAGTTGGGATTGGCAGACGACTTTGGCAGCATCGATCAAGTGGCGCGTGATGTTGTGAAAGCCCAAGAATTGGTTGACTATTCACGCCATGACAATGTTGCAGAGCGTTTGGTCAAGCGCTTTGGTGCAGCCATGGGTGAAGGCGCTTGGAAAGCCATGCGCTCAACAACTGTGATTCGCTAATCTAGCCGCCTGATAAGCGCCCTAACTTGCTTGAGGAAAATTGCTTGAGGAAAAGTTCAAGCACCAATGGCAAATACGGCGGGCGTCTGGTTGTTCAAACCTTCAGGCATCGATCCTGAATTCAACTGACGCCACTGCTGCGTGGTTCTGCATTGAGTGATGGCGCTTGGCAAGGTCAGTCCACTGCTAATAGACAGTCGGCTACTGGCTTGCATGCTTTGCAGAAGCGCCGCCCACAGCGCCGCATTGCGGTAAGGGGTTTCAATGAAAAGCTGAGTTTGACCTGTCTTGAGTGCCAGTTGCTCTAACTCTTTAATTCTTCGCGTCCGATCTTGGGGCTCCTGGGGTAAGTAGCCTACAAAGGCAAAATTTTGGCCATTGAGGCCGCTGCTTGCCAATGCCAACAACAGTGAAACAGGTCCAACCATTGCAATGACTTGAATGCCAAGTTCGTGTGCGGCACGAACCACAGAGCTGCCAGGGTCGGCAACGGCGGGCATGCCCGCTTCGCTCACCAGCCCAATGTCTTCACCTGCCAATGCCATGGCCAACAAGGGTTTGGCATCAAAGCCGCCCAAATGATCGCCTTTTTTGTGAACTTGCCTTGGCAACTCAGTGATGGTTTGCGTTTGGATGCTGGCTCTCAAAGGTGAGCAAGCATCAATTCGCTTCAAGTAGGCGCGGGTGGTTTTGGCGTTCTCGCAAATCCAATGCGTGATGTTGGCTGCCGCTGTGATGGTGCCCACTGGCATGACTTGAGGCAGGTCAACTTCTTGGCTGCAACCAAAGTCAAGGGGGGCTGGAACCAAAAATAGTCGGCCCATTCTGGTGTTGGCTTGGGTCATAGGATGTTCACGCCTGCCTCTCTCAGCATGAGGCAGGTGCGGATCAGAGGCAGGCCAATCAAGGCGGTGGGATCATCGCTCTCTATGCTGTCCAAAAGTGCAATGCCCAGTCCTTCACTCTTGGCGCTGCCAGCGCAGTCGTAGGGTTCTTCTGCGCGAAGGTAAGACTCAATCTCTGAATCGCTTAAGTGTCGAAACCTCACCTTGATGGCAGCCAAATCTGTTTTCTCAAAACGGGTGGCCAAACAAACCACGGACAAAGCCGTTTGAAAAATCACGGTTTTGCCTCGCATCCGTTGCAACTGCAGGGTGGCATTGGCGTGGTTGCCGGGTTTACCCAGCGGCGTGCCTTCTAAATCGGCTACTTGGTCAGAGCCAATCACCACCGCTTGCGGATTCTTGAGAGCAACTGCTCGAGCTTTGGCAAGCGCCAATCTCATGGCCAGATCTTTGGGTGACTCATTGGGGTGGGGGGTTTCGTCCACATCGGGCGCGGCGGTGTCAAACGGAATTTGCAGCCGAGACAGCAATTCTTTGCGGTAGCGCGAGGTCGAACCCAAAATAACTGGGCGACCGGAATAGGGCGGTTGGCGGTGTTGAGGGTCTTTGGACATCCCTCAATTCTCTTACACTGAAGGCATGCACAAAAATTTTGATTTGAATCGCCTCAATGTCAAGGCCTTTGCCAGGGAAGAAATCAGCTTAGAAGGCTTGCAAGACCTGTCTCAATTTGCACGCTTGGCCGAGCTGGAGGTCAAATTAGGCCCGGCTTCCCAAGAAGAATTGCCTGGGTCAACGCAAGTTTCATGGGCGATTCAGGGTGAGTTGGTGCCACTTTCGGGCGGCGGGGAGCAAATTTGGCTTCACTTGAAGGCAGAGCTTCATTTGCCGATGCAATGTCAGAGGTGCATGGGTGCGGTGAATGTTTTGGTCAGTTCTGATCAGTCTTTTCGCTTTGTGGCAGATGAGGCGACGGCAGAGGCTGAGGATGAGGCGTCCGAAGAGGATTTGTTGGTCCTCACCCCTGAATTGAATGTTTGGGAGCTCATAGAGGACGAGCTCATCATGTCGGCGCCAATCGTGCCCAAGCACGATATTTGCCCTACTTTGGTGCCAATGTCCGCTGTCGATGATGCTTTTGAGGAAGCCCTGGATGCCCGACCCAACCCTTTTGCAGCATTGGCCCAATTGAAGAAAAAACCAAATTAAGGGCTTGGATTGGGCTAAAACTTTGGGCTATAATCAGCGGCTTCGTGCCTTTCTAGGCATGTGAGTCCATTCACTGTTTAACCCAAAGCTGCGTTGCGCTTTTTAGCGCTTGGGCTGAAAAGGACGATCGACCCGATCGACCCGATCTTCAACAACGCTGCTTTCAACGCATCCAAGGAGCCATCATGGCTGTTCAACAAAATAAAAAGTCACCTTCTAAGCGTGGCATGCATCGTTCACACAATGCACTGAATGTGCCTGGTATCGCTGTCGAGCCAACCACTGGCGAAACGCACTTGCGTCACCACATTAGCCCCAACGGTTTCTACCGTGGCCGTCAAGTTCTGAAGAACAAATCAGAAGCTTAATTGACGCTTGAAATACTGGCCCGATGCTACTTTTTACGTAGCCTCGGGCCTTTGTATTTTTGGTGATTGAAACCATGTCCTCCAAAGAATTTTTCACCCTTGCTGTCGATTGCATGGGGGGTGATCACGGGCCAAGCGTTACTCTGCCCGCTTGCCGTCATTTTCTTGAAACGCATCCTGATGCCCGTTTGCGTTTGGTCGGAAGGGCTGCAGATTTGGCTTCTTTTCGCCATGAGCGGGCGGAGGTGGTTGTGGCCACTGAAGTGGTTGGGATGGATGACCCTGTGGAAGTGGCCTTGCGCAAGAAAAAAGATTCTTCCATGCGCATTGCCATCGAGTTGGTGAAGTCTGGCGAAGCCGATGCTGCCGTTTCTGCCGGCAACACCGGTGCATTGATGGCCATCGCCCGGTACGTCCTCAAAACCATGGATGGCATTGATCGCCCAGCCATTGCGGGACAAATGCCCAATTTCAAAGGTGGCGGCACCACCATGCTCGACTTGGGTGCCAATGTCGATTGCTCACCAGAGCATCTTTTGCAGTTTGCCGTCATGGGTTCCGCCTTGGTTTCTGTGTTGCAAGACAATGAAAGCCCCAGTGTGGGCTTGCTGAATATTGGCGAGGAAGCTATTAAAGGCAATGAAATTATCAAAAAAACAGGCGAATTGCTCCGATCTGCTGCTAACTCCGGCGATTTAAACTTTTACGGCAATGTCGAAGGAAATGATATTTTCAAGGGAACAGTCGATATTGTGGTGTGCGATGGTTTTGTAGGTAATGTTGCTTTAAAGGCCAGCGAAGGCTTGGCAACCATGATGGGTGGATTCTTGAAATCTGAGTTTTCTCGCAGTATCTTCACTAAAATTGCCGCTATCTTTGCCTATCCTGTTCTAAGTTCGTTTAAAAATAGAGTTGATCACCGTCGCTACAACGGTGCTGCTTTGCTGGGTTTGCGCGGCCTGGTATTCAAAAGTCATGGCTCGGCCGACGAGCTGGCGTTTGGTACGGCCCTGAACCGAGCGTATGATGCGGCCAGACATCAACTGCTTAGCCGTGTTGCTGCTCGAATTGCCCATGCTGCCCCTTTGTTGAATGCACAAACGGGAGCCCCAGACAATTCAGCCAACTCGGCCGCTATCGAATGACCATTTATTCTCGTATTTCTGGCACGGGCAGCTACTTGCCCCCAAGAAGACTGACCAACGCAGACCTGGTTGCTGAACTGGCCGTCCAGGGCATTGAGAGCTCTGACGAATGGATTGTTGAAAGAACAGGTATTCGAGCCCGTCATTTTGTAGAAGCTGGTGTTGGTAGCAGTGACTTGGGTGCTGAAGCCGCCAAGCGCGCCATTCAAGCCGCGGGTTGCCAAGCTTCAGACATCGATTTGATCATTGTGGCCACCTCAACGCCAGACATGGTGTTTCCATCCACTGCCGCTTTGCTACAGAACAAGCTTGGCATTGTGGGTTGTCCTGTATTTGATGTGCAAGCTGTTTGCAGTGGCTTTATTTATGCCATGACTGTGGCTGATGCCATGATCAAAACAGGCACGGCCAAGCGAGCCTTGGTCATCGGCGCCGAAGTTTTCAGCCGCATACTCGATTTCAAAGACCGCACGACTTGCGTTTTGTTTGGTGATGGCGCTGGCGCCGTGGTTCTGGAGGCCTCCAGCACCCCTGGTATTTTGGCCACCGATATTCACGCCGATGGCAAATATGCAGACATTCTTTGCGTGCCAGGTCATGTTTCAGGCGGTGCTATTTTGGGCGATCCCGTGTTGAAAATGGATGGACAGGCAGTCTTTAAATTGGCAGTGGGCGTGCTTGAAGAGACAGCCCGCGCTTCCCTGAGTAAAGCTGGTTTGAATGACACGGACATTGATTGGCTCATCCCTCACCAAGCCAATATTCGCATCATGCAGAGCACTGCGCGCAAACTCAAAATGCCGATGGAAAAAGTCATTGTGACTGTAGACCAGCATGGCAACACCTCGGCCGCTTCGATCCCATTGGCACTTGATCATGGCATTCGCTCAGGCCAAATTCACAAAGGCCAGACCTTGATGCTTGAAGGCGTTGGCGGCGGCTTCACCTGGGGCTCGGTCCTTTTAAAATATTGAAAATTTGCAACTGAAACCATGACTGCAATTGCCATCGTTTTCCCAGGCCAGGGTTCCCAATCTGTGGGCATGTTGGACGCTTGGGGTGATCACCCTGCGGTGCTCGAAACCCTGAAAGAGGCGTCCGATGCCATGGGCGAAAACTTAACTGCCCTGATCCATGATGGGCCCAAAGAAGCCCTGGCCTTGACCACCAACACCCAACCCGTGATGTTGGTCGCAGCCATTGCCGCCTACCGCGCATGGTTGGCGGAGGGTGGTGCTCAGCCAGCCGCGGTAGCAGGGCATTCCTTGGGTGAGTATTCGGCTTTGGTTGCTTCGGGAGTTTTAAGTCTGGCGCAGGCCGCACCCTTGGTTAGATTCCGTGCTGCTGCCATGCAAGATGCGGTGGCTGTAGGCGCTGGGGCAATGGCTGCTGTTTTGGGCATGGAAGCGGCCAAAGTCATTGAAGGCTGCGCACAAGCACAATCTACTTTCCCTGCAGACAGCGGTGAAGTCGTTGAGGCGGTGAACTTCAATGACCCGAGTCAAACCGTCATTGCAGGCAGCAAGGCGGCTGTCGAGAAGGCGTGCGAAGTGCTTAAAGCCATGGGGGCCAAGCGAGCCTTGAACTTGCCTGTGTCCGCGCCTTTCCATTCCAGCTTGATGAAGCCTGCCGCAGAAAAATTGAGAGAAAAACTGGCCAATACCCCTTTTGCAACACCGCGCATTCCGGTTGTCAACAACATTGACGTGGCGGTCGAAACCAATGCTGATCGCATTCGCGATGCGCTTTATCGACAGGCCTTTGGTCCCGTGCGCTGGGTGGAGTGTGTCCAGACCATCAAGTCGCGTGGTATCAACACTTTGGTCGAGTGCGGGCCCGGCAAAGTACTGGCAGGTATGGTGAAGCGAATTGATGCAGACATGACGGGATTGCCTTTGTTCGATCCTGCCTCATTGGCTGAAGTGAAAGGGGCTCTCGCATGAGCGACTCAAACACAGAAAACAAAGGGCAAGTGGCATTGGTCACGGGCGCCTCTAGGGGCATAGGCGCAGCCATTGCTTTGGAAATGGCCAAGCAAGGCTTTCAAGTCATTGGGACAGCCACCACAGACGAAGGTGCAGCGTGCATTTCGGCTGCTTTGTCGGCTTATCCGGGTTGCAAAGGTGCCAATTTGAACGTCAATGACGCTGCAGCAGGTGAGGCGCTGATTGATCAAATTGTGAAGTCACAAGGCGGCCTTCACGTGCTGGTCAACAATGCAGGCATTACGCGCGATACCTTGGCCATGCGAATGAAAGATGACGATTGGGATGCCGTTTTGGATACCAATTTAAAGGCTGTTTTTCGCATGAGTCGCGCGGCCATTCGTCCCATGATGAAGCAGCGGTATGGCCGAATCATCAGCATTACCAGCGTGGTGGGGGCCTCTGGCAACCCAGGACAGGCCAATTATGCAGCTGCCAAGGCTGGCGTGGCTGGCATGACCCGGGCTTTGGCTCGCGAGTTGGGAAGTCGAAATATCACCGTCAATTGCGTTGCGCCCGGCTTTATTGCCACGGACATGACCGCCGCATTGCCAGAAGCACAACACCAGGCCCTGATGGCCCAACTTCCAGTGGGTAAACGAGGCTTGCCGGAGGATATTGCCCATGCAGTGTCCTATTTGGCCAGCCCAGGGGCTGGTTACGTCACGGGTCAGGAATTGCATGTCAATGGCGGCATGCACATGTCCTGATAAAATCTCATTTTTTACAACCCTCAGAGGGCATCCATGAGCGATATCGAAGCACGTGTCAAAAAAATCATTGCTGAACAACTCGGCGTTGAAGAGTCACAAGTTACACCAGAGAAAGCATTCGTTGCTGACTTGGGTGCCGACTCTCTTGACACCGTAGAACTGGTGATGGCACTAGAAGACGAATTTGGCATTGAAATTCCAGACGAAGACGCTGAGAAGATCACCACGGTCAAAGCGGCCATTGACTACGCCCCAAGCAAAAAGGCTTGATCTGAGATGACCCGTCGCCGCGTTGTTGTTACGGGCCTGGGATGTATCAGCCCCGTTGGAAACACGGTGGCGGAGGCATGGGCTCATCTCTTGGCGGGTCAATCTGGTATTGGCCTGATTTCCAAATTTGACACTTCAGCCTTCTCTTGCAGAATTGCTGGAGAGGTCAAAGACTTCAATTTAGAGAAGTACATTGGTGCCAAAGAAGCCCGCACCATGGATACTTTCATCCACTACGGCATTGCGGCAGCTGTGCAAGCTGTCGAGGATGCAGGCTTGCCAGTTGGTGAAGCCTTGGACGAAGAGCTTGCCACGCGCATAGCCTGTGTCATTGGCTCAGGCATTGGTGGTTTGCCCATGATTGAGCAAACGCATGTCGAGTACACAGCGCGTGGCCCTCGCAGAATTTCCCCGTTCTTTGTGCCAGCGTCCATCATCAACATGATCGCAGGTCATGTGTCGATGCGGTTTGGTTTCAAAGGACCCAATTTGGCTGTTGTCACGGCATGCACTACAGGGCTCCACTGCATTGGCGAAGCCAGTCGCATGATTGAGTATGGTGACGCAGACGTGGTGGTGGCGGGTGGCTCCGAAGCCACTATTTCCCCTTTGGGTTTGGGCGGCTTCGCTGCCATGCGCGCTTTGTCCACCCGCAACGACGATCCTGCCGCAGCTTCAAGGCCCTGGGACAAAGACCGCGATGGCTTTGTGTTGGGTGAAGGTGCGGGTGTCATGGTGGTTGAAGAATACGAACATGCCAAAGCGCGTGGCGCCAAAATTTACGCAGAAGTCTGTGGCTATGGCATGAGCGCAGATGCAGGCCACATGACTGCGCCTAGCATGGATGGACCTAGGCGTGCCATGGTTTCTGCCATGCGCAATGCCGGAATCAATTCAGACCAAGTAGGTTATTTGAATGCCCACGGAACATCCACCCCTTTGGGCGATGTGAATGAAACCAACGCCATCAAAGCAGCCTTGGGCGATCACGCCAAGAAAACACTGATCAGTTCTACCAAATCCATGACCGGCCACTTGTTGGGTGGTGCTGGTGGCATTGAGAGTGTGTTCACAGTGTTGGCGCTGCACCATCAAAAAGTGCCGCCCACCATTAACTTAGACAACCAAGATCCCGAATGTGATTTGGACTATTGCGCCAATACTGCGCGCGATGTCAAGATTGAATACGCATTGAAAAATAACTTTGGTTTCGGTGGCACCAACGGCAGCTTGGTTTTCCGTCGGGTTTAATTCTTTTGAATCAAGGCGCCCCATCGGTCGATTACCCGGTAGGGCGTTTTTTTTGGAGCGCTTGGCTGGCGCTAGGGTTTTCATTTCTGAGTGCGCTGGCACTGGCACTGAATTATTGGTTCGGTTGGATAGAGGGTTGGCGCTTTGCATGGCTGTGCGGCGTTTGGTTTCTACTCACCTTGTATTCTGCTTTTTCTTTCAAACACCTTTCCCCAAAGGCTTGGTTGTGCTGGACTGGGCAGGCTTGGGAAATTCAGTTTTTGTTCGCGGCGCCGTCACAAGTTGCACACGCCATCAGCGTCCATTTGGATTTTCAAAATTACTTCTTGGTGTCCTTAAGCAATCCCAATTCGGCTCGTCAGTGGTTTTGGGTTTCGAGGAAAGCATTCCCCGAGCGTTGGCATGGATTTCGTTGCGCTGTATATTCGCGTTCGAAATGAGTTTCTTTTTAAAGAATCAAGTGGAGTTTTTTGGGTCATGAACAATATGAGTTTTAAATTGCCGCGTTTTTTCTTGCCTTTGACGGTGTCTTTGGGGCTTTCAATGCCAACGCTTTTGATGTTTGCCCCCGTCAATGTACAGGCACAGCAAGCCATGGTCAGAGGTTTGCCCGACTTCACGGAGTTGGTCGAGCAGGTTGGACCTTCTGTGGTCAATATTCGCACTTTGGAAAAAGTTCGCAGCCCTTCTGCTGCTGGTGGCGGCATGGACGAAGAGACCCAAGAATTGTTTCGTCGATTCTTTGGCATTCCCATGCCAAATACCCCCAATAATCCCAACGCACCTAGACAAGCACCGAGGCAGGGCAGAACTCCCTCACCAGAAGAGTCGCAACCCAGAGGTGTTGGCTCTGGTTTTATTCTCACGTCCGACGGTTTCATCATGACCAATGCGCATGTGGTGGACGGTGCTGATGAAGTGTTGGTCACACTCACGGACAAGCGTGAATTCAAAGCCAGAATCATTGGTGCTGACAAACGCTCAGATGTCGCTGTGGTCAAAATTCAGGCCACAGGACTTCCCGCCGTGAAAGTTGGCGATGTCTCTCGCTTGAAAGTTGGCGAGTGGGTCATGGCCATCGGTTCGCCATTCGGCTTAGACAACTCTGTCACGGCCGGTATCGTGAGCGCCAAGCAGCGTGACACGGGCGATTATTTGCCTTTTATTCAAACAGATGTTGCCATCAACCCTGGCAACTCGGGGGGGCCACTCATCAACATGCGCGGTGAGGTGGTGGGCATTAACAGCCAAATTTACTCCCGCTCTGGTGGTTTTATGGGAATCTCTTTTTCAATCCCCATGGACGAAGCCATGCGTGTCAGCGATCAATTGCGAACCAGTGGCAGGGTCACACGAGGTCGAATTGGGGTTCAAATTGAACCGGTCACCAAGGAAATAGCAGAGTCAATTGGTTTGGGCAGAGCGCAAGGCGCACTCATCAATCGAATTGAGCCTGGTGCACCCGCCGATAAAGCGGGTTTAGAGCCTGGTGATGTCATCATCAAGATCGATGGAAAGCCCATTGAAAAGTCGTCTGATTTGCCTCGCTTGGTGGGCAATACCAAACCGGGAACCAAAAGCAATTTGACGGTGTTTAGACGCGGTACCACCAAAGAGATCGGCATTGTCATTGCAGAGTTAGAGCCAGAGAGAGTGGCCAAGCGTGCCACTGAGCCAGAAGAAAAGCCAAAGAGTGGCCAATCGGTTCAGGGCTTAGGTCTTGTGGTGGCCGATCTCACCGATGCACAAAAAACAGAATTGAAACTCAAAGGTGGCGTGCGAGTGGAGAGTTTGGTTGAGCCTGCTTTGAGGTCAGGCCTGCGTGAAGGTGATGTGATCTTGGCCGTTGGCAACATCGAAGTCAGCCAAGTCAAAGACTTCACCCTTGCCGTAGGCAAATTGGACAAATCAAAACCAATCAGTGTGCTTTTTAGGCGTGGAGAACTGACGCGCTACACATTGATCCGACCCAATTCTTGATCTGTGGCTTGTCAAGAGTCCCTACCGCACTACAGGGTTTTCCATCTTTGAAAAATATTTTTTACGTGTGTGCCCACTAACTTTTTATTCATGTGAATATCAAAAATGGTTAAAATCTGAACACTTGAACCAATATTCAAGGCAAAAAATGCAGGAGTGGGTTCACAATGTGGGATGCCCCATGTCAGTCCACCGTTGATCCACAGAACACCCACAAGTTATTCATCTTAAGTCAATCTTAATTGTGTATAAGTTGTTGATAAGTTTTCTGTTGCGAGCTTGCAACGACCTGCAAAGTGCTGTTTCGGGGGTGTACGTGTTGGGCTTTATGCCTACAATGAAGTCCCAACTATCGCAGTTGCCATTGATTGTTGGTTCAGGGCGCGTCCTCATTCGACGCGCCCTTTTTTCTTGTCTAGTCCTTTGAATCTCAAACACTTGTAGCTGGTCCTTGATGA
>SXGQ01173487.1_pt1 | contig 14135 bp, 15 predicted proteins | sample 3178371 | NCBI WGS metagenome assembly SXGQ01 (sample SAMN11356859, study PRJNA531348) | freshwater metagenome | isolation source: freshwater sample F1-20 | place: China: Fuxian Lake, Yuxi | collected 2017-12-25
ATCGTCATCTTCGGCCATTCGGGTAGCAATGCATCCGGCATCGACACCGCGCTCTATGCCAAGAAGCGTGGGCTGACAGTGATCGCCATTACGGCGAAGTCCAATGCCTCCAAGCCCGCCACCCACTCGTCAGGCAAGCGCCTGCCGCATGCGTGACCGCGATGGCCGCGCGCTGGCACATGCCGCCTGAGAGCTCGTGGGGATAGCGCGCCAGTCTGGCATGTGGATCAGCGATGCCGACTTGATGCAATAAATCAGCGCTGCGCGCAAGCGCCTGGGCAGGGCTCAGGCCACGGTGCACTTGCAGCGTTTCGGCGATTTGCCGGCCTATGGTGAACACAGGATTGAGGGCAGTCATGGGCTCCTGAAAGATCATCGCAAGTTCGCGCCCCCGTACCCTGTTGAGCGCCGAATCTGACAGTCCCAGCAGGTCACGCCCGCCGTAGACGATACGACCGCTGACCTGGCCTGAGGCCAAGCCGAGGATCGACAGCGCAGTCAAAGACTTGCCTGAACCGGACTCACCCACAATGCCCAAAGTCTCACCGGGGGCCAGCGAGAATGACACATCGTCAACTGCCACCTGCGCGCTGCCAAAGGCGACCCGCAAATGCTCGACGCTTAGCAGCGCCTCAGCCATGTTGAACTTTCAGCCGAGGATCGAGCACATCGCGCAGGCCGTCACCCAGCAAGTTGAGGCCCATCGCTGTCAGGGCAATCGCGACACCCGGGAAAAGAGCCATCAGTGGCGCTTCGCGCAGATAGGCCTGTCCCTCAGCGATCATGCTGCCCCAGCTGGGGGTTGGCGGGGGCGGGCCGACACCGAGAAAACTGAGTATTGATTCGGCCAGAACGGCGTAGGCAAAAATGAAGGTCAGCTGCACAATTAAAGGCGCCATGCTGTTGGGCAGGATATGGCGCCAAATGACCCAGCCATGGCGTGCGCCGCTCGCCAGGGCAGCCTGAACATAGTCCAACTCGCGCACCACCAGCACGCTGCCGCGCACGATGCGCGCGGTGCGTGGTGTGTACACGGCTGACAAGGCAATGACGGCATTGATGGCCGATGGGCCGAGGGCAGAGGCAATGGCAATGGCCAGCAAAATTGCCGGGAAAGCCATCAGCGCATCCATCAGGCGCATCAATGGGCCGTCAAGGCGTTTGAAGTAACCCGCCAGCAAGCCGATGCAGGTGCCCGCCGCCCCAGTCACCAAGACCACAGCGAAGCCGATAGACAAGGACAGCCTGGAGCCATACAACAGCCGGCTCCAGATATCGCGGCCATAGTTGTCAGTACCAAGCAGGAATGCCCATTGCGGTGTGCGAAAACGCGCCCGTACATTCATTTTCTCGGGGGCTGCGGTTGCCAGCAGATCGGCAAACAAGGCCATGGCAAGCACCATGCCGAACAGGATGACGCCAGTGATGAACAGCCGGTGGCCGAGCAAGCGCCGCCAAATCGTGGTGTTGGCAGCCCTGTGCAGGTGCGGCGCTGGCGCAGCAACCGCTGCCGGGTCGGGCGGCTGGGCGCTGCTGCGGTCAGGATCGGCCATCATGCTTGATGCGTGGGTCTATCACGGCATAGAGCAGGTCGACCGCGAGGTTGAGCAGCACCAGCATGGCGGCGGTCACCAGCAGGCCGCCTTGGATCACTGGGTAGTCACGGCTGAAGATGGCCGTCGCAAGCAGCCGGCCAAGACCGGGTATGGAGTAGACAGTCTCGATCACCACTGAGCCCGACAACAGCAGGCCAAAGCTGATGCCGATGACAGTGACCACCGGCACCAGCACATTGCGCAGCGCATGCTGGCCTACCACCATATGAATTGGCAAGCCCTTGGCCCGAGCGGTTCGCACATAGTCTTGCCGCAGCACTTCGAGCATGGTCGCCCGGGTGATGCGCGCCAGCAACCCGATTTGCAACAGGGCCAGCGAAATACCGGGCAGGATCAGGCAGCGCACCCAGCCGATCGGGTCGTCAGCGAATGGCGTGTAGCCACCTGCTGGCAGAACCTCGAGCCAAACGCCGAAGGCCACGATCAGCATCAGACTGAGCCAGAAGTTTGGCACCGAGACGCCGATCAGGGCCAACATCAGCACCGCCTGGTCCATGGCTGTGTTGGCCTTGAGAGCGGCGATGATGCCCGCAGGAACCCCAATGATGATGGTCAATAGCAGGGCGAAACCAGCCAGCGCCAGCGTGACCGGCAGCCGCTCGGCGATCGCCGTGGTGACTGATCGGTTGAGCAGCAGGGATTGGCCGAGGTCGCCGCGCAACAGGCCGCCATACCATTCGAGCAGTCGCACACCAAAAGAGCGATCTAGCCCCAGTGCTTGGCGGACTTGCTGAACCTCTGCGTCCGAGGCCCCTGAGCCAGCGATGACCATGGCGGGGTCGCCCGGCACCAGTTGCATGATTGACGCAGCTATCAGGGTGACGAGCAGCAAGACCGGAATGGCGCTGAGCAAGCGCCTGAGGACGAATTCAGCCATGCCGAGCCCTTTGCTGGTGCAATCCCGATCAATGCGACAACTGGCGCAAACAGGGTGGCTTTGGATTCGGCCTCAATCCTCAAGCCGCACATTCCACATGCGCGGAATGCGGTAGGGCACAAAGCCTTTGACGTTGGCGCGTGACGCCTGTTTGCGGGTGAGGTCGCCAAACTTCAAAAACAGCACCTGGTCGTAGACCCGCTCCTGAAACTTAGAAAAAGTTGCCTTGCGCGCCTGGAAGGTGGCTCCGGTGATGAGTTCGGTGTACAGGGCGTCAACCACCGGATCAGCAGTGATCTGGTTCTTTTGCGGACTGACCACGTCTTTGAGCGCGGCATAGGGGCCAACCGAGGGGCCGCTACCTTGGCCGGTGAACCAGAGATTCCAGGCGTTGCCGTCACTGCGGCGGGCCATGGCCGTGGCCCAGTCGAACACATCGACGCGTACCTTGAAACCTGCTGCCTTGAGTTGTTCGGCCACCACCTGCGCGGCCTTGTACATGGACTGGTAGCTGGAGTTGGTGATGATCACGATCTCCTCGCCCTTGTAGCCGGCCTCTGCCAGCAGTTTGCGTGCCCCTGCAGTATCTTTTTTGTTGTAGAACTGCGCCCCGTTGGTGACATGGTAGGGGTTGCCGGGGTATTGCAGGCCGGGCTGGAGCACGTAGGCGCCGTCAGTGGCGATCTCCATGATCTCTTCCATGTCAAGGGCGATTTGCAAGGCGCGCCGGACTCGGTTGTCATTGGTTGGCGCCTTGGCGTGGTTGACCCAAGCCCCTTGCAGCCACCAGTTTTTGAGGTCATAAACGGCAATTGCCTTGTTGCCAGCAATGCGCTTGGCTGATTCGATTGGCAGGTCTTCAATGATGTGGAACTGTCCGGCCTCGAGGCCGGCCACGCGGGCTCCAGGATCCTTTACAAGCTTGAAGTCGACTTGCTCAAAGAAAATCTCTTTGCGCCCAGCAAACCCGTCGGTGCCCTGGTAGCGCCGGTCCGGCACATAGTCTGGGAAGCGCTTGAGCCGAACATGGCTGTCGGCTTGCCAATCGACGAACTGCAGCGGACCGGTGCCTATCAGATCAACTTTGCCGCCCTCGCGATCGCGCTGGCTCGCCGGCATGATGGCCAGCGGCGTGACGAAGCTTGACAACTCGTCAAGAAACACGGGCACCCGTTTGGACAGGCGCAGCACGACGGTGTAGGGGTCGGGCGTATCAATGGCGGTGACCGGATCCAGAACGACTTTTTGCAGTGCCACGCGCTTATAGCGCTCAAGAGAGGCCTTCACATCGGCGGCGGTCATCTCGGCGCCATTGTGAAACTTGACGCCCTTTCGTAGGTTAAAGGTGTAGCTCAGCCCGTCGCTGCTTTCTGTGATTTTGTCAGCGAGTTCCGGTACAACCGCATTGGTTTCGTCGCGGGTCACTAGGGTTTCGAAGATGTGCATCGCCACATTGCGGGTGGAGATCGAGGTTGAAAAATAGGGGTCCAGCGTTGGCGGCGGCGCCTCCTGCGCAAAAACCAGCATGGCAGCGCGTCTCTGGGTTTGAGCCAAGGCTGGTGTGGCTGCGTAAATGCACAAAGCGCACAGGGCGCCTAGCCTGATTAGCAATTGGTACAGGCCCAGCGGGACTTGGGGGGGTGTGGTCATGTTGTTTCAGCCTTGCGAGATTGGCAAACACTGGGGCCGCCTGGAATGCCTTGGTGGCACTGGTCAAAACGGGCATTGGAAAGCGGCTTGTAACATTTCTCGCAGTTCACCAAAAGAGGGTAAACCACTATGCGCTGGCCTTCACAAGCGCTGCTGGCCCAGACATTGCGCCCGCGCCGCCCTGACGCAGGCCTCTTCTCGGTACTGGCAGGCCCCGAACAGGGGTCGCTTCAAGGGTAAACACGGATGCTTGGGGAGTTTCAAGCGCGCTACCATTCACAACGCTATTTTTTTGCGCATCCGGCAGGCCTGCATTGTCAAAGTCTGAAATCCTGGCTGTCGCCAAGGTACATCCGCTCTATCTCAAAGCCCTCAAAGAGGTGTTTGTTGTGCACGACTGTGCACACGAAGCGGACGCCGCTGGCTTTGCCAAATTGGCGCCGCACATTCTGGGCCTGGCGGCGGGCGGGGAGTCGCTGGTGTCCAGTGCCCTGCTTGAGCAACTGCCCAACCTGAAGCTGGTATCGGTTTTTGGTGTGGGCTATGACGGCATTGATGTTCAGGCCGCAGTCGGCCGTGGTGTCATGGTGACGCACACGCCCGGGGTGTTAACCGATGACGTGGCAGACCTGGCAATGGGTTTGATGTTGTCTCTGAGCCGAAACATCGCGCAGGCAGACCACTATGTCAGGGCGGGGCGCTGGCCCTCTGGGCCCATGCCTCTGGGCAGAAAATTTTCAGGTGCCCGCCTGGGTATTGTTGGCCTGGGCCGTATTGGCATGGCGATTGCCCAGCGGGCTTTGGCCTTCAAAATGTCAATCGCCTATACCGGCCGCAGCGAGAAGCCTGGTTCAGGCTTTGTTTTTTATCCGACTGCCGCCCAGCTAGCGGCTGAGGTTGATTTTTTGCTTGTCATCACGCCGGGCGGGCAGGGCACCCGGCACCTGGTCAATGCCGGGGTGCTGGCTGCTCTGGGTCCGGCGGGCTACCTGATCAATGTGGCACGCGGCAGCGTGGTTGATGAGCAGGCCCTGATTGAGGCTCTCCAGTCAGGTGCTATTGCTGGTGCCGCACTCGATGTGTTTGCCGATGAGCCCAATGTGCCGCAGGTGTTGCGGGACATGCCCAACCTGGTGCTGACGCCGCACATGGCCAGCGCCACTCACCAGACCCGACAGGCCATGGCTGACCTGGCTTTTGCCAACATGGAGGCGGTCTTGGCGGGCCGGCCCGCGCTAACACCGGTGCCAGAGTGCCTGGCCGCTCAACACCCCCGACGCTGATGTCTATGCCAGCCACGTCTTTTACTGCCGGTCCCAAGGCCAGCGCGATTGTCGTGATGGGTGTTTGCGGCTGCGGAAAATCCACCGTGGCACGCGCCTTGGCCGACGCCTTGCAACTGCGCATGCTTGACGGCGACGACCTGCATGAGCCGCGCAGCGTCGACAAAATGCGATCGGGTATCCCCCTAGAAGACGCTGACCGCCTGCCCTGGTTAGACCGTGTTGGCAACTACCTCGCCGCCGTTGATGAGCAGTCTCCTCGAGGCTGTGTCGTGGCCTGCTCGGCCCTCAAGCGGGCCTACCGCGACCGCATTCGGCGCATCTGCCCGGCAGTGTGTTTTGTTTTTTTGGACGGCGAGCCCGAATTGATCCGACAGCGCATGGCGCAGCGGGTTGGGCACTATATGCACACCGGCTTGCTGGCCAGCCAGTTGCAAGCCTTGGAGCGGCCGCAGGCCGACGAGGCCGATGTCATTTCCCTGGATATTAGATTGCCGTTGCCGCGTTTGGTTGCGCTGTCTATCAGCGGGCTCGGGGCAAGCCTGGCCACTGGCTAAATCAGATACTCCGTTTTATTTCACACCGAAAGCCCACCATGTTTATCCGCTGTGCATTTTTTCGCGGTCAAGTCAGACCTGGTTTTGAAGAAGCCTTTGACAGCTATATCCATGAGCATCTGGTGCCCCTGTGGACCCGTTTTCCGGGCGCCCAAGAGGTGCGGGTGCTGCGCCAGGTAGAAAGTGATGTCAGTGATCCGCGCTTGGAGATGATTTTGTCGGTGCGCTACCCGAGCCGAGAATCCATCGAGTTGGCCCTCGCCTCCGAGGTTCGCCAGCGCAGCCGTGAGGTCTCCAAAGGCCTGATCGATATGTTTGATGGAACCGTTTTCCACACTGTCTTCAGCGCTGAAGAATTTCCCATGCCCAAGGGGTAGGCCGGTAACAAGAGAGTGCCATCACCCAATTCGCGGCTTCATGCCAGCTTGCGTGCTCTTTCCTGCCTCAGCGCATGACCCACCTTACCGCCGCCTGTGCGGTCCGTTTCAACCAGACAGCGGAGACCTTTTTCCATGACAAATTCCAAACCTGTGGCGGTACTTGACTCTTTTGGGCTGCAGGGCCGGCGGGCACTGATCACCGGCTCCTCGGCAGGCATCGGTCTGGCGCTGGCGCGTGCCTTGGGACAGGCCGGCGCGCAATTGGTGCTCAATGGGCGCGGTGCTGACAAGCTCGCTGCTGCCGCCACGCTGCTGCGTGCGGAGGGCCTGTCAGTCAGCACGGCGCTATTCGATGTTACCGATGCCGACGCGGTGGCTCAAGGTGTTAAAGCTCTGGAAACTGACGGTGCAGTGGACATTTTGGTCAATAACGCAGGCACCCAGATTCGCGGCCCGTTGCATGAATTCGCCCATCGGGATTGGCATACCCTGATGAAAACCAACCTGGACAGCGCCTTTTTGGTCGGTCAGGCGGTGGCGCGCCACATGATTTCGCGCGGGCGCGGCAAGATCATCAATATCTGCTCGGTACAAAGTGAACTCGGTCGCCCCGGCATTGCCCCTTACACGGCGAGCAAGGGTGCGCTCAAAATGCTCACCAAGGGCATGGCCATTGATTGGGGCCCGCTGGGCCTGAATGTGAACGGCATCGGACCGGGCTATTTCAGAACCGAGCTGACTGAAAAATTGGCAGCAGATCCGCAGTTCACCAGTTGGCTGGTCGGGCGTACCCCAAGCCGGCGCTGGGGCGATGTCGAGGATCTGGGCGGGGCGGTGGTATTCTTGGCCAGCGAGGCCTCCAGATTCGTCAACGGCCATATTTTGTATGTCGATGGCGGCGTGACCGCCACACTCTGAGAGGATCAACCATGCGCGCCCTGATTTGCCATGCGGCCGAAGATCTGAGGCTTGAGCACATTCAAACGCCTAGTCTGGGAGAGCAGCAACTGCTGGTGCAAGTGGCTTTTGGCGGCATTTGCGGCTCTGACCTGCATTACTACCAGCATGGTGGTTTTGGCGCGGTGCGCATCAAGCAGCCTATGGCCCTGGGCCATGAGGTTTCGGGTGTTGTTGAGGCTGTGGGCGGCAAGGTCAACGGCCTGCAGGTCGGCCAACGCATCGCCATTTCCCCTTCCCGGCCCTGCGGGGGTTGCAAGTTTTGCCAGGCTGGGCAGCACAACCACTGCTTGTTGATGCGTTTTTACGGCAGTGCCATGCCTTTTCCCCACATCCAGGGCGCATTCAGCGAAAAACTGGTCATTGATGCCGGCCAGGCGCATGCCATTGCGGACCACCTGAGCCTGTCCGAGGCGGCCCTGGCAGAGCCCTTGTCGGTTGGCCTGCATGCGATTGTGCGAGCGGGTGGCGTGCTGGGCAAGCAGGTGCTGGTGACCGGTTGTGGCCCGATTGGTTCGCTGCTGATTGGCGCACTGCGCCGCGCTGGTGCGGCGCGCATTGTTGCGGCCGACATTGCCGACCTGCCATTGGCCTGTGCCAAAAAAATGGGCGCAGACGAGACCATCAACCTGCGTGCCGATGCCCAGAGGCTTGACAAATACAAGGCTGATAAAGGCCAGTTTGACGCAGTTTTCGAAGCCTCAGGAAGTACTGCTGCGGTGCTCAGCGCGCTCGGTGTGATTGCGCCACGCGGCGTACTCGTGACTGTCGGGCTGGGAGGTGACATGAGTTTGCCGATGAACCAGATCGTCGCCAAAGAGGTGGACCTGCGGGGCACTTTTCGCTTTCATGCTGAATTTGCCACGGCCGTGCAGTTCCTCAACAGCGGTTTGATTGATGGCCGGCCGGTGATCACACAGGTGCTGCCGATGAGCCGCGCGCTGGAAGCCTTTGCGCTGGCGGCTGACAAAAGCCAGTCGCTGAAGGTGCAAATTGCTTTTCAAGAAGAAGCGTCGGCCGCATGATTGATCGCTGCCCAACCCGGCCAAAAGGGTTGCGATCGGCCCGGGCACCTGCTCAGCGTCTGTAGCTGACATGAAAAAAACATTCCAACTTGTCATCGAGGGCCGGCACCCGGACCGACTGCTTGAAGCAAGCAAGCACGATGTGCGGAAATACATGGCAAGGCAGCGCCGCGCCGCTCTGCCAGTGGGCGCCGACTACTGGGACTTTGCCTGCCAATTTGGCTTGACCGAGATCGACGCGTCCCCGGTGCATGTGGCCACGCTGATTGCTCTGATGGACGCTGCGGCGAAGGACGGCGCGACAGGGTTTTTTGTCGACATCATCGGCCGGGCCGCTCACCGCAAAGTTAAGGCCGAGCCCACCATGCCGCCGGCTGACTTGCAGGCCTGAGAAGATCTTGTTGCCGGGTTTGAACCCGGCGCGCGCCGTCAAAGCGCCGGCGCCAGTAGGTTTGAGCCATGTCGTCGACACGAACCTCGGCCCCGGGCTTTGGCGAATGAACAAACTTACCCCCACCGACATAAATGCCAACATGGCTGAAGGTGCGGCGCATGGTGTTGAAAAACACCAGGTCACCCGGCTGGAGCTCGGAGCGTTCAATTTCTTGGGTTTCGGCTGCCTGCTGGGCTGCGCTGCGCGGTAAAACCGTGTTGGCGCTCTGTTCGTACATGGCCTTGACAAAGCCACTGCAATCAAAGCCGGTTTCGGCTGTGGTCCCGCCTCGCAGGTAGGGACGGCCCATGAAGCCCAGGGCATTGAAAACCAGCGTCGCGGCCTGTTCGGTGGCGGTTTGTCGCACCTGTTCCAGGCGCAGCAGCAGACCTTTTTCGAGCAGCAGGCGCTCTAGATCGTCGGGTGCAGCGCTCGGATTGGCATGGGCTGGTGCGCCCAGAGCCAACACGAACACCAGTAGGATGAGGCCTCGCATCCCGGGTAGGATAGCGGCGTTCCCGCTGGGTTGTCAATGTTCAGGTAGCTCGCCCAATTGTGTTGCAGCGGCTGCGGCAAACAACACAGGCCAAGGGAACGGTTTGTCAAATCGGATTTTTAAAATGATGTTCAGAGCGCTGGTCTTGGAAAATGATGGTGGCTTTCGCGCCACCGTGAAATCGGTTGACGCGGCGCAGCTGCCTGCCGCGGACGTGACCTTGGCGGTGTCCTACGCCACCTTGAACTACAAGGACGGCCTGGCCATCACCAACCGGGGGCCAGTGGTGCGCCAGTGGCCCATGGTTGCCGGCGTTGACGGCGCTGGCACCGTAGTCGCATCCAATCACCCGGACTGGCAGGTCGGAGACTTGGCCGTGCACAACGGCTGGGGCGCAGGCGAGACCCACTGGGGCTGTTTGGCTGAGACAGCTCGGCTCAAGGGCGATTGGCTGATCCGTCTGCCCCAGGCTTTGAGCCTGCGCCAGTCGATGGCCGTTGGGACGGCTGGCTACACCGCGATGTTGTGTGTGCTGGCACTGGAAGACCATGGCCTGAAGCCAGACGCTGGCGAGGTGCTAGTCACAGGGGCGAGCGGTGGCGTGGGCAGCGTGGCCATTGCGCTGCTGGGTCGGCTAGGCTACACCGTGGTCGCGGCTACCGGCCGGGCGTCTGAAGAAACTTACCTCAAAGCCATGGGGGCCAGCAGTGTGATGGACCGGGCCATGCTGGCCAGCCCTGGCAAAGCCTTGCAAAAAGAACGCTGGGCCGGCGTGGTGGACGCGGTGGGCTCGCACACTTTGGCCAACGCGCTGGCCCAAACCCGTTACGGCGGCGTGGTCGCTGCCTGCGGTCTGGCCCAGGGCATGGATTTGGCAAGCACCGTCATGCCTTTTATCTTGCGCGGCGTGGCCCTGGTGGGCATCGATTCAGTGATGGCGCCTTTGTCTCGTCGACAGCGTGCCTGGGCGCGAATTGCCCGCGATCTCGACCCCGTCCTGCTCGAGACCATGGTTCAGGAATTGCCGCTCGACGGGGCGATTGACGCTGCCCATGCCTTGATGGACGGTCGGGTGCGGGGCCGCACCTTGATCAAGATCGGCGGCTGATGTAAGCCCCGTCCCAATTTTCGGAAAGTTAGACATGCTTCTTGAAGCCGACCAGGCCCAGCTGGTGCTACTTGATTACCAAGTACAACTGATGCCAACCATGTGGGAATCGCACTGGGTGCTGGCCAATGCTCTGCGTTTAGGCGCAGTCGCCCGTTTGTTGGGCATGCCCTGCTGGGGGACCGAACAACATCCCGCGCTGCTCGGGCCCCAGCTGCCACAGGTCCGGGCACTGTGCGGCCGCACGCTGACCAAAATGCAATTCAGTGCGGTCGAGGAGGGTCTCACAGATTGGCTTCGGCCCCCGACAAAACCCCAGGCAGGCAATGTGCGAAGCCTGCCCAAACATTTGCAAAAGGCCGTCAGCCCAGGGCGCCCGATGGTGGTGATTGCAGGCTGCGAGGCGCATGTCGGCGTGTTGCAAACCGCTCTTAATTTGCTTGAAGACGAGTTTGAGGTCTGGGTGGTGACTGATGCGTGCAGTTCGCGCACCGAACGCAGCCGCGATGCGGCCTTTGACCGACTGGCCAGCGCTGGCGCGGAGCTGCTGACCACCGAGATGTTCGCCTTTGAGTGCCTGCGCAGCGCCGAACATCCTGACTTCGCAGCGGTGCAGTCCTTGATCAAGTAGCCGCCATGTGCAGCGCTGCGGGCGCCCAAGGCGTTCGCCGCGGGTCTGCCAGTGCAGTCAGTTGGCTGCAAGTCGCGCGGCCATAATCTGTCTCGCACGCGCTTGCTTCGACCGGGGACAGACATGACAGCCTATGCGGATTTTTATCGCTACTCCATCAACCAGCCTGAATCTTTTTGGGCCGAGCAATCCCAATTGATTGACTGGCAGCTAGCGCCGCAAGAGATATACGACCACAGCCAGCCTCCCTTTGCCAAGTGGTTTGTCGGCGGTACCACTAACCTGTGCCATAACGCGGTGGATCGGCATTTGCTGCAGCGACCGCATCAGCCGGCCCTGATCGCGGTTTCCACTGAAACCGCTCAGGAGCGCAGCTATTCCTTCATCGAGCTGCATGCCGAGGTACAGCGCATGGCTGCAGTGATGCGCGAATTAGGGGTGCGCCAGGGCGACCTGGTGTTGATTTATATGCCTATGATCGCCGAGGCGGCCTTCGCCATGCTGGCCTGCGTCCGTATTGGCGCGATCCACTCGGTGGTGTTTGGCGGCTTTGCTTCGGGTTCGCTGGCCTCGCGGATTGAAGATGCCTTGCCCCGGCTGGTGGTGAGTGCAGACGCTGGTTCGCGTGGCGGCAAGGTGGTGCACTACAAACCGTTGCTCGATGGCGCGATCCAGTTGTCGCGCCACAAGCCAGAGGCGGTGTTGCTGGTAGACCGGCAACTCGCCCCGATGCCGCTGGTCGCGGGCCGCGATCACCAGTGGGAGCTGCTGCGGGCAAAACACCTGAACACCGTGGTGGACTGCGAATGGCTGGAGTCCACCCATCCCAGCTACACGCTCTACACCAGCGGCACTACTGGCAAACCCAAGGGCGTACAGCGGGACACCGGGGGCTATGCGGTTGCGCTGGCGGCGAGCATGAAGCATATTTTTTGCGCTCAAGCGGGCGAAGCCTATTTCTCAACCAGTGACCTCGGCGGGGTGGTGGGGCACAGCTACATTGTCTACGGGCCGCTGATCGCCGGCATGGCCACCGTCCTGTACGAAGGCTTGCCGACCCGCCCGGATGGCGGCGTGTGGTGGAGCTTGGTTGAAAAATACAAGGTGTCGATCATGTTCAGCGCCCCCACTGCGGTGCGCGTGCTCAAAAAACAAGACCCCGCGCTGCTGAAAAAATACGATCTCTCCAGCTTGCGGACCCTGTTTCTTGCCGGTGAGCCGCTCGACGAACCCACAGCGCGCTGGATTGCCGAGGGCCTGGGCGTGCCAGTCATCGACAACTACTGGCAGACTGAAAGCGGCTGGCCCATACTCACCGTGGCCAATGGGGTTGAGAAAACGCCCAGCAAATACGGTAGCCCCGGCCTGCCGATGTATGGCTACAAAGTCAAGCTGCTCGACGACCAGACCGGCGAGGAGTTGACCGAGCCTCACCAAAAAGGCGTGGTGGCCATTGGAGGCCCGCTGCCGCCGGGTTGCATGCAGACGATTTGGGGCGATGACGAGCGGTTTGTCAAAACCTACTGGAGCAGCGTGCCGGGTAAGCTGGTCTACAGCACCTTTGACTGGGGCGTACGAGACGAGGACGGCTACTACTTCATCCTCGGACGCACCGATGATGTGATCAATGTGGCGGGGCACCGTCTGGGCCCCCGGGAAATCGAAGAAAGCATTTCGGCCCATCCGAATGTCTCGGAGGTGGCGGTTGTCGGGGTGGCCGACAGCCTCAAGGGACAGGTGGCACTGGCCTTCGCCGTGGTCAAAGACCCGCAAGGGGTGAGCGAGGCCGCGGACAGACTCAAACTTGAAGGCGAGATCATGCGCCTGGTCGACCAGGACCTGGGCGCCGTAGCGCGACCGGCACGAGTCTTTTTTGTTAACGCGCTGCCCAAAACCCGCAGTGGCAAATTGCTGCGTCGAGCGGTCCAGGCGGTGTGGGAGGGACGCGACCCCGGCGACCTCACCACCATGGAAGACCCGGCTGCCTTGCAGCAGGTGCGAGACCTGGTAGGGCACTAGTTTCTAGTGAGCTTGGGGCCGGGTTTTGGTGGCACAATACGGTGCTTACTCATCCTCTGAGGGTTGAGTCGCATCCCGCAACCGGTTCAGCCGCGACGCGGGCGGTTAATCAACAAGCTTTAACCAGCTAATGTCTTCTTCAGGAAGACCGAGGTCCGCGAACTATGAACGATTCAAACCGGCCAGCGGCTACTAAAGCCTCGCCCACTTACCAAACCTACCAAGCCAGCACCTATCTTTTTGGCGGTAATGCGCCCTACGTGGAAGAGATGTACGAGAACTACCTTGCCAACCCTGGCAGTGTTCCCGAGACTTGGCGTGATTACTTTGATGCTCTTCAGCATGTTCCCGCTGGCGACGGCTCCAGCGCCAAAGACGTGCCCCACCTGCCAGTGATCAATGCGTTCGCCCAGCGTGCCAAGCGGGGCGGGACGCAGGTGGTGGGGGCAAGCGCAGATGCCGAAATGGGCCGTAAGCGCACATCGGTGCAGCAACTCATCGCCGCCTACCGCAATGTCGGTGCCCGCTGGGCTGATCTTGATCCCCTCAAGCGCGCCGAGCGGGACCAAATTCCTGAGCTGGAGCCTGCTTTTTACGGTTTCAGTGACGCCGATCAAGAGGCAGTGTTCAACACCAGCAACACCTTTTTTGGCAAAGACACCATGAGTCTGCGAGAGCTGATGAACGCATTGCGCCAGACTTACTGCGGCACCATTGGCGCCGAGTACATGTACGCCACCGATCAGAACCAAAAACGCTGGTGGCAGCAAAAACTAGAGCTCATCCGCAGCAAACCGAATTTCGATGCTGACAAGAAAAAACACATTTTGGAGAGACTCACAGCCTCCGAGGGTCTCGAGCGGTTTTTGCACACCAAGTTTGTTGGCCAAAAACGCTTCTCTCTTGAGGGCGGAGAAAGCTTTATCGCCTGCATGATTAGGCGAATCCACGCAGATTCTCATGCGGCAACTCTGGCGCAAAAAATAAGCGGATCCACGCAGATCCTCATTTGGGAAACTCTGGCCAAATAAGAACGAAGGGACGACTGAGGTATAGGTATGGTATTGTCTTACCCAGGATGTTGTCAGGCTTGATGTCAGCAT
>SXGQ01025498.1_pt1 | contig 14131 bp, 16 predicted proteins | sample 3178371 | NCBI WGS metagenome assembly SXGQ01 (sample SAMN11356859, study PRJNA531348) | freshwater metagenome | isolation source: freshwater sample F1-20 | place: China: Fuxian Lake, Yuxi | collected 2017-12-25
AGGCGCTCGGGGACGCTTCGTGCTTACGGGGTTCAGGATTCTTAGATTTACGATCCACCATCGTTCAATAGGTTGACTAAACCAAAGGCGGCGTACCCCCCTTTGGTCACAGCACACAACTGCGGGTGTTTGTTGATCTGGACTTGTTGCAGTACGACGAGGTGTGGGCCGCGGCAGGAACGTGGAACGACAACTTCGGTGCAGCACCTGCGGACATCGTGCGAGTCGCCGGTGGCGTCGTCACCGATTTGAAGCATTAGCTCGTTATCTAATTTGCAACAGTGAGAAAATACCTAGTTGAACAGACAATGTTGTGTTATTTACTTGATCTCATGGGTGTGGCTCGCTCTGCTTCGCTGACAATCGTCTTTCGGTGGTTACATACTGAAGTGAGCAATAGTCGCTGGTCCATAGAAGCTGCCCGCCAATGGAGCGAGCAAGTCGGTTGGCGAGTCGGTTGTAATTTTTCTCCATCTACCGCGGGCAACCAACTTGAAATGTGGCAGGCCGAAACTTTTGATATCAGTACAATTGAACGAGAGCTCACATGGGCTGCTGAAATCGGAATGAATACCGTTCGGATTTATCTTCATGATTTGTTATTTGCTGAAGAACCAAGATATTTTCTTGGGCGAATCGAGAAAGTCTTTTCAGTGGCCGCCTCAAAAGGCATTGGAGTCATCCCAGTTCTCTTTGATGGCGTGTGGAATCCAAAGCCACAGTTAGGCAAGCAATCTGAACCAAAACCCTTCCTTCATAACTCAATGTGGGTTCAAAGCCCTGGTTCGGACATTTTCTATGACCGCTCGCGATGGTCTGAGTTGCGAGACTATGTCTTTGAATTGCTTTCATTTTTCAAAGATGATAAGCGCGTGATCGCCTGGGACCTCTTTAATGAGCCTGATCAAGTTGATGTGGTGACTCTGAAACTCGGATCACGTGATGAAAAGATCGCCACGGCCACGGAACTTGTCTCAACGGTGTTTCATTGGGCGCGCGAAGTTGGTGTTGCCCAGCCGCTGACCGTCGGGGTGTGGGAATATGAAAAAGATGGTCAGGTAACTTCAAACTCTCTCAATCAACTCATCGTTGATCAAAGCGACATCATTTCATTTCACTGTTATGAGCCTCGCGAAAAACTGATGGCTGTGATTGATGCTTTAAAGACTCACGGCCGTCCACTGTTATGCAGCGAATGGTTGGCCCGCTCTGCTGGTTCAACAGTTGATCTCTTGTCAGTCTTTAAAGAAGCGGGAGTTGGGGCGATCAACTGGGGATTGGTCGATGGAAGAACTCAGACAAGGTTTCCGTGGCGCTCGTGGACCACACAAGTCAATAACGACGAGCCTTGGTTTCATGAACTTCTGCACCCTGATGGCACTGCCTATGACGCGCAAGAAATAGAAATCTTTCGGCGTCTGAGCGCCAATTAAACGCTCGGCGGGTAGGGAAAGGGCAAATGAGGTCGACAGTGAGTGAGAGCAGATCAGTTCGGTGGCATAATGTTCACATGAGTATTTCTTCAAGTCATCAATCCGCATTGCGCTTAGTTGCACTATTCGCCCCAGTCATTTTTCTCATCGCTGCATGTGGCGGTGGCAGTGGCTCGACAAACACGAACTCTCCAGAAACAACGGTTGCTGAGACGACGGTCCCAGTTCTTGAACTTGCGATCGACAGAGTTGTTGCACCTGAGGCAACTACGATCGCAGATTTGATCGCTCTTGAGCGACCTGTTGTCATTGCTCACGCTGGAGGCGATTTTGACTGGCCACATTCAACGATGTACGCCTTCACTCAGGCGGTGTTAAATGGCGCTGATGTCCTCGAAATGGATGTCATGCTCAGTTCAGACGGGGTTTTGATGGTGCAACACGACAACACTGTTGATCGACTCACGAACAACACTGGCTTATTTGCTTCGTACACCGCTGCCGAGTTGCAGGCAATGGATAATGCGTATTGGTTCTCGGGTGGCGTATGGAGTGATCACTCTCTTGCTGAAGGTGCCTACGTCTACCGTGGTGTTCGTACTGGTGAAGTGGCTCCACCCGAAGGGTTCACGGCTGATGATTTTGGTGTTGCAACCTTTGAACAGGTCGCTCGTGCCTTCCCGGATTTTCCGCTTGATGTTGAGATCAAAATCCCAGAAACTGAATCGGGTGAAGTTCTCTTGGACAGTGCCTTTGCAGCAGCAAAGGAGTTGGCGCGCTTGATCACCGAACTGGATCGCACCGATTCAGTTATTGTTGTTTCTTTCAATGATGATGTCCTCACTGAGTTTCGCTCCTTGATTGCTGATGTAGCCACGAGTCCAGGGCAGACCAGTCTTGTGAATTGGTATCTCGCGGGTGCTGCACTTGACCCACGTGATGTCGTTTTCCAGGCTCCACCGATCTACGAAGGTGTTGAAGTGCTGGGCAAGGAGACTTTTGACCGTGCCCACGCCGAAGGCTACGAGGTTTGGGTCTGGATGACCGAATCATCTCAAGAGACGACAGAGTACTTCAACGACTTACTGAGCCGAGGGGCCGACGGTCTTTTGGTCGCTGCTGTCACTGCTATTCCTTGATCACTTGGCTTTGACAGTGGGGCGGATTTCTTGAGTTCGTCTCCACTGGAGCGAGGGTTAACTTGAACGCTCATTTAAGGATTAGCTTGAAGCAATGCGAGCGCGTCCGCAAACTCAATGGGCAGTGGGGTTGCTTCTCACCACCTTGTCACTTTGTGGTTCAGAATCAGTGAAGGCATCGCAGGTTACGAATCCCTGTTTAGGCTTGCGCGGAATAGAACTTCCAGTTGATCAACCCGAGGAGCTGGCCGTCGTGCAGTCGCGAATCATCCGTTGTGCGTCTTATGTGCAACGCGTTGATTATGGGAATGAGGGGAAAGTTCAGTGCGTTGCGTTTGCGTACTTATTGATGGACAAGTTACGCGAGCCAGGGCAAAGACTTTTCAGTGGCGGTGATACGGCAGGTGCATATTTCGTGAGGTTAGAATCTTCTCGTAAAATCAGTAAGCCGGAAGCCGATGGTCGGCCAAAAGATCAATCAAAGCCGCTCTATGTTTGGTGGAATCGCAATATGGCTCAAGGCCACCTCGGGGTGTGGATTGGGGGCGATCTTTATATTGATAGTCAGTCAGCGCTTTTGGTTGTGACCCACAAATTGCCGATCAAGGATCCAACTTTGGCGGCTTGGAGCATTTCTACACCTCGCGCCCAAAAAACATTAGGTCGGTATATCGGCAGACCCTGGCCCCGCAATTCGCCATCAATTCCCGATGGTTACTCAACCGCTCGAGTCAATGGTGGTTCCTGCCGTAAGTGCCAGTGGACACCAACGAAATAATTTTGACTGGCATGGGCTATTAAGAATATGCAGGTATTTGAATGCTTGATTCGTTTGCCTCGAGCGAGGGACGAATCTCACGGAACAATCGGCGGTAACGGTAGAAAGGTACGCGCGGGTACATGTGATGTATGAGGTGATGGTCTTGACCGAGCAACATGATGTGACTACCAATCCAGCCACGAATACGCGTGTTGCGATAGCGACCCGTTTCGTTAAATGGTGAGTGGGGAAGCCAGACGAACCAAGTCTGCAAAATTAATTGACCAACCTGAGTCGGCAGCCACCACAACATCAAAAAGTTCAATCCTTGACCAAAGAAAAATGAAACGATCAAGAGCAATAAACTCAATTGCAAATGCCGATAGAGACCAGGTCGATCAGATTTAAAGTACCTAATACCAGCGCTGATCTGTGCCGGGAGAATTTTGAATAACACCTGTGCAACGAATGGGACGCAGGCAAGAGTTTTGATCACCGTCGTGATGAGCCAGCGCGGGAAAACTGCTTTGCCTGGCCCGGCCATGAAATAATCCGGATCTCGCCCAGGAATATTGGTGTGTGCATGGTGCAGAAGATGAGACGGAGCGTATGCCTGGAAGTTGAGTTGCAGCGGTAACGAAGCCACAGTCCCCATGAGTTTATCAACCCAACGCAGTGACTTATTTTGGGCACTGATATTTCCATGGTTCGCTTCATGGTGAATTGTGTAGAAAAAGTAAGTGATGATTGAGTTGATCACGAATCCGATGGGCATTGGTAGTGAGCCTTTGACACACAACAGGATCGTGCCCGTATAGACAGCACAGTTAAAGATGAAAAGCAACACCGTTGGCCAAGCAAAGCCACCAATATATTTGCTAGCGATTTCTCGTTCTTCGGCAGGAGTCACTTTTTTATTTTATATCTAAACTTCACATGAGGTAAAATCAGAACCAAGGTTAATGGTGCCAGAAAAGTGTGCGGCAGCCAGGCCGATCCATTCGTCTTCTTGTCCAGGCTGCACTGCTGGCACACAATGCGTAAGCATCAGATTTTTGACATTGTTGCGTTGGGCTGTTTGTCCGGCTTGGGCCACGGTACTGTGGTAATCCAAAATGTCAAGGAAACGTTGGCTATTAGGTAACAGCGTGGCGATTTGCTTGACTAGGTCATCGCGAATCACCGTCTGCACATAGATATCTGCGTTCCGGCACAAATCATCAAGGCCAGCACAAGGAATCGTGTCGCCCGCAAGTGCAGCAACTTTTCCATCGTGTTCAATGCGAAAGCCGATACTCGGATCGACGGGGCGATGATCAGTTGCGTGCGTTGACACCGAAACTTCACCCACTGTGAATGTTTCACCCGCACCCACTTCAACGACGTCAACGGTGAGTGGTCCATTGGCACGCAGGTCGTCGTGGTGCGCGTGGCGGTAGCCCTGATCGAGCGTGAGCATCTGCAACATGGCGTCAACGACCCGGTGCGTACCAACTGGGCCTACAACTTTGAGTGGAATATTGACTGGCATCATCACCCATCGCGTTGTCACGAGATCGTTGAGGTCGGTGATGTGATCGCTATGTAGGTGAGTGATCAAGATGGTGCTGACCATGCCTGGCAAAACACCAGCGCCGAGGAGACGCATGATGGCGGCACGCCCGCAGTCAATCATGATGTTTTGGCCTGCCGTTTGCACTAATGAGCACGGGCCAGCACGGTTGGCATCGGGGATCGGGCTACCAGTTCCGAGAAGGGTGACTTTCATAGTTTAAGTATGGCATAAACTGTCAGTAATACTGACATATTGCTAGTCACTGGCTTCTTGCAAAGCCTGTAGCAATGTATTCCATGATAAGACAGCACACTTAATTCGCACGGGGAACTTAACGACTCCCTGAAGGGCCTCAAGGTCGCCCAGTTTGACTTCAACAACTGGTGCATCTTCGGCATCTTCGGCAATTGACATCATCACTTTGAAGCGATGTACGAGTGCTTGCACTTCTGCGAGAGATTTACCTTTGACTGCCTGACTCATCATTGACGCAGAACTCTGCGAAATGCTGCACCCTTGCCCAGAGACTTTGATGTCACTCAGAACTCCATTTTCCACCTGCGCGTAGATCGTGATTTCATCTCCACACAAAGGATTATGACCTTCCGCCATATGTGCGGGTGGGGTTTCTAGTTCACCCCGATTACGTGGGGTGCGATAGTGATCAAGAATAATTTCACGGTACAAATCTTCTAAGCCGGGCATCGTGTTTCCTCTCGTGGCTACAGACCAAAGATATCGCTGGCACTGTCAAGAGCGTCGGCAAGAGCGTCGGCATCTGACTCATCGTTGTACAAATAAAAGCTGGCACGAGCCGTGGCATTTGCTCCGAGGAGCTTCATCAGGGGCTTGGCGCAGTGGTGACCTGCCCTAATACACACATTCTTTTGGTCTAAAACTTGGCTCAGATCGTGTGGGTGGATACCCCGGAAGGCAAAACTGAGAACCGCTCCACGCACTGCAATATCGCGCGGCCCATGGATGCAAATATCGGTACCGTAGCGATCATCAAGGGCGCGCAACGCGTAGTCCGTGAGATTCATTTCGTGCTGGCGGATATTACTCATCCCAATCTCACCGAGATAGTCAACTGCCGCCCCAAGACCAATGACTTCTACGATCGCTGGAGTGCCAGCCTCAAACTTTGATGGAAGTTCGGCGCAAGTAAAACCGTCGAGTCTCACATCGCCGATCATGTTGCCACCGCCCAAAAATGGTGGCATGGCGTGTAAAAGTTCACGTCGCCCCCACAACACTCCGACTCCCGATGGACCAAGCATCTTGTGGCTGCTAAACCAAGCAAAGTCGGCATCCCACGCTTGGACATCGGTGACATTGTGCGGGACGTATTGACAGGCATCCACGATGGCTATTGCTCCAGCAGCATGAGCGGCTTGGCAGAGTTGCGCGACAGGTGTGAGAGTTCCGAGGACATTACTCATCGCAGTGAAGGAAAGCACTTTTGCGCCAGCGAGCAATGATGACAAATTGGTGAGGTCAAGTTGACCATCAATAGTCAACGGAATCCAGCGAATTTCTAAGTTATGTTCTGCAGCCAGCATTTGCCAGGGGACAATGTTGGCGTGATGTTCCATATGAGTAAGTACGACGATGTCACCACTATGGAGATTCTCTCGACCCCAAGTTTGGGCAATTAAATTGAGCGCCTCCGTAGCGTTCTTAGTGAAAATGATTTCCTCCACGTGAGGTGCGTTAATAAACTTCTGAATCTTGGCGCGGGCGGCTTCAAAAAGGTCGGTTGCTTCAGCCGCTAGTTGATACGCACTACGACTGATTGGCGAGTAGCCATTGCGCATGAACTCAGCCATTGCATCAATCACTGCGTGAGGTTTTTGCGATGTATTAGCTGAGTCGAGGTACACCAATCGCTGATCGTCAATGATGCGTTGAAGTACCGGAAAGTCGGCCTTAACCGCCGCCCAATCGACTGCGCTCGTATTCATGAGCGGAATGACTCGTATCCGGAAACCTCGAGTTTCTCGGCGATTTCCATTCCACCGCTGACGACAATGCGACCATCAACCATGACATGGACATAATCGGGGGCGAGTTCATCGAGGAGACGTTGATAGTGAGTGATTAAGACGACACCCATGGTCGGTCGGTCGGCACGAACTGCGCGAATTCCTTTGGCGACAATACGCAGGGCATCGATATCCAAACCTGAATCTGTTTCATCAAGAACTGCTATGTCAGGTTCAAGAATTGCCATCTGCATAATTTCGTTGCGCTTTTTTTCTCCACCAGAGAAGCCCTCATTGAGATAGCGGTCCACGAAGGACGAATCCATGCCGAGGCGTTTCATCCAATCCATTGTCGCCAAGCGAAGTTCAAGAATGGATAAGTCAATACCTTTACGAGCGCTGAGGGCCTGTCGCAAAAACTGGATAACGGAGACACCAGCGATTTCTTGGGGATATTGGAAGCCAAGGAAGAGGCCGGCTTTGGCGCGCACGTCAGTCGGCCAATCGGTAATTTCATCGCCATGGAGGAATATCTGACCACTGGTGACTTCGTATTCAGACGACGCTAACAGGCAACTTGCGAGCGTACTTTTGCCACAACCGTTGGGGCCCATGATGGCGTGCACCTCGCCGGCATTGACGGTGATATTCAGACCCTTCAAGATGTCGGCGGGGACCACGGTGTCGAGATCGTCCGTGGCGGGGCGGGCATGTAGGTCAACGACCTGAAACAGGGGACTGCTCATGACCTAAAGTCTAGAGCCCACGACATATTTCTCCTATCGCCGTAGTGCAAATTATTTAGGCCCAGTGACAAGTGCCCGCCAGATCTTTGGGTAGGAGGAATATTCGTAGCCAGGATTGATATACCCGGACTCAATCAGCATGCGATGGAAGCGCGGCAAATGACGAAATGGGACTCCGGCATCGACATGGTGAGCCAGATGCCATCCGATGTGGAACGGGACTAAGAAAAACCGTCCAAGCCAGTTTTGGGTCACCGAATGTGTCGTTATTCGGCGATCCTCCGAGGCCATGAGTCCGCCGTGCTCGGCGATTGAGCGAAGGCGATTGATGACACGCCAGACAGTGAGATAGGGCAGGAGCCAGAACAAGGGGTAGGCCCACCAATACCCACTGATAATTGACGCAGCGATCAGCAGGGCCTGCACCACAAGAATTTTTATCAAGGTCCGACGTACGACAACAACATCACTATGAATGCCACGTAATTGTTCGCGTAACAAACGAAACCCTGTGCGACCACTGGCGTCGCGGACCAACTTACGGTGAAAACTTGTGCGTGAGATGGGGTAGTTGGCGTACAAAGCAAAGTCTGGTTCGTTGGGGCCAAACTCTTGTCGGTGATGCGCCATGTGGACGCGACGATAAGCATCTGTGTTGGTGAAGACCGGATAACCGATCAGCCAGCGACCGCAGAAATCATTCAGTCGTTGATCACGAAATAACAGACGATGTGCTGCTTCATGCATCAGCGAGGCGAATTGAGCGTGAGCGCGGCCCATCAAAATAAACACAGGTAGCCAAGTCCATGCACCGAAGTGCAAGGCGATGTACAGCAAGACAAAGGTTTGCCCAAAGGTGAAAAACACCGACAATCCATTGCGGAATGAAGGGATTTTTCGCAACGCTTGGCGCGTGGTCGCTGTAGGTCGACCATCTTGATCAACGAACTCTGTTTCTTTGCCAGGTTGAGTGAGATAAGCCTCAACAACCATTCCCCCAAAATGGCGGCTACCAACCACGCTGAATCCATTCCTGAAGATGAGGTCGTTCGGCACCGATAGTCGTGTCTAATCCATGTCCGGGCAACACGATTGTGTCGTGCGGATAAACCAGAAGAAGGTTATCAATGGAGTTGATGATCGTTTCGAATGATCCACCGTTGAGTTTGGTGTTGCCGGGTCCACCAGGAAATAAAGTGTCGCCCGTGAACAAGAGCGGAGTATTCTCAACGCGAAATGAAATCGAACCTGGCGTGTGTCCAGGATTGTGAATTGCGTGTAGGCGCAAGCGTCCGACTTCAATGACATCGTCGTGACCTAAAAACGCGTCATAGCCCATGTCGCCGAGCATCGGGGCGTCAAGTTCGGTGACGGCAACGTGATAGCCAGCTTCCCGCATCGCGGGTATGGCTTGAATATGGTCAAAGTGTCCGTGAGTTTCAAGGACTCGCCGCACGCCAAGTCGTTGGCAGAGTTGCAGCAACTTCTCATGTTCGTTTGCAGCATCAATTAACACTGCGTCGCCTGATTCTCGGCAACGAATCACGAACACATTGTTGTCGTAAGGACCGACGACCAATTTGTGCACTTCGACAGCCGAATCGGACCAGTGCAAGGTTGCGTCCAGTCCAGCGTCGGTCATTCCAACAGTCTCGCATGGCACAGCCCTGCTGGTGATGGTGAACAACAAAGACAACTGTTTTCGCTTTAGAGTGTCAGTCGTGTCACTGCCTCCGGATCGTTTTGACTTCAGTGATCTTGCGACTCCGAGTCGGACCGAGGCATTGGGTGGAGAACCGCTGTCATCTACTGCGGAAGGTTCAGTTGAGGCTATGCAACCTCGTCGTGGCCCGACGAGGTCTGTTTTGGCAGCCTTGGCTGCGCCTGGAGTGGGGTCGTTCTTTCGTCGTCGGGTACTTTCGTGGAGTTTGCTTCTTCTCGGATTTGTGATTCCACTGGCGGCCATTGCCGTCGCCATCATTCGTCGCCAGAACATCACCAGTTTGGTTTTGGACACCACAATTTTGTTATCAGTGCAGATCATCGCTCTTCTTTTTGTAGCGACCCGAGTGATTGCCGTGGTTGAAGTGATCCGTTCTCGAACCGAAGGATCACCACGACGGTTGGCTTCTTGGGTTGCTTCTGTAGGAGTCATTGTGCTTGCCCTGCCAGCGATGTGGTCAGTGGCGCGAAGTCAAGATTTAGTGGACGCGATTGATCAAGTCTTTGTCACCTCTGGTAGCGACGATCCACTGTCAATGAATCAGGGCGAGGATGGTTTTGAAACCATCCTGCTGCTCGGTGGCGATGAAGGTCCGAGTCGCTCGGGGTTACGCACGGACTCAATGATTTTGGTCACCATTCATGAAGAGTCTGGGCGGATGGCGATGATTTCGATACCGCGCAACTTGTCCCAATTGAAGTTTCCTCCAGGCAGCGCAATGGCTCAGGAGTTCCCCAATGGTTTCACGCAGTTGACCAATGCGGTCTATACCTATGTAATTTCTCGTCCTGAAATAGCTGCAAGTTATACGCAGGGCAATTTGCAACCTGAGGTAGTCGCTTTGGCTTCAGGACTGAGTTATTCAATGAATTTGTTGATTGACGACTATGTGTTGATCAATATGCAAGGTTTCGCCGACATTGTCGATGCGCTTGGTGGGGTAACAATGACTCTCGCAAAAGAGATTCCGCTGCCGAAGGCACTGCCAGGTTCAAAGACCCCGAACGCCCGCTCGATTGGGCCTGGTGTTGTCACTATGGATGGAACAACGGCGATTGCTTTTGCCCGTACCCGTAAGGCTGATAGTGATTACAACCGCATGGGAAGACAGCGCGAGATTCTCGCAGCACTCACAGCGCAGGCGTCGGGCACTGATCTCTTGTCTAAGTTCCCACGTTTAACTGAAATCATTAGTCGGACTGTGAGAACATCGCTGTCAACCAATGAGTTTGGCGGACTCGTTGATCGAGTGCGACGCGGCGCGACGATTAAAGAATCAGTGGGGTTAGTGCCTCCGCTGGTGGATACCGGCAATCCGAATTATGCCGATGTTGCGATGATTATTGACGCACTACAAGACGCGCTGCGTGATAATATTGATTTTCCTGATGCCTGACTAGTTGGGCGAGAAAACATGCCATATTTGGCACTGTGCAAGCCCGACTCACGAACTGATGACGTCGTAACCCATTGACAACGCAACGGGAATTTGAGCAGGATCAAATGTGACAAATCGCAGCGGTCGTGGCAATCGATCAGCGGCCGCTAAATGAATTGCGTCATTGATATGCACGGGCTGTTCGCGAGCGATCATTGCGGCACGGTCAAGACACATTTGATCAACTGGAACGATGTGCATGCGATCCCACAATAATCGCACAGCATCTTCAACGTCATCTTGTACAAATTTCTCATCACTGAGGCGCGGGACTAGTGCAAGTGCCTCAGATAACGCCAGAGCGGACGCGCACCAATCGGCTTCGCTTTCTAAAATATCCAAAACAACTTGGCGACCACGACCTTCAATCGCCACGCTCAAGAGCGCTGATGAATCGAGAAAAATTGTCATCGGATATCGCGCAGTAGTTTGTCAATCCGACTTTCGCTCCACGCTGAGACAGCTGCTGTTGGTCGGTAATCGCCGGTGCGTCGTGGGGCGATGACCAATCCTCGGGCGATCAAGTCGCTGAGTCGGGCCTGTCCCTCGGGTGCGCCCAACGGACCAAGTTGGGCAATGGGTCGTCCGCCAATGGAGATCACGATGTGTTCGCCGGCTCCGGCTCGTCGAACGCCTGCTGCGACATCGGCTCGGAGCTGTCGGATACCAATCGGGGGTCGTGCTTGAGACATACAGACACCCTATCAATTTTGTGTACGCAATGGTACACACTTCGATTTGAGCAGACTCTTGCGGTTCGGACATACTTTGTTTTATGAACTTTGCATTCTCAGAAGAACAAGAAGAACTCCGTAAAACAGTCCGTGCTTTCCTTGATAAAAGGAGCACCGAAGCGTCAGTGCGCGAACAGATGGACACTGAGGCCGGTTTCGACCAGGCCGTATGGTCGCAGATGGGCGAGCAAATGGGCCTGCAGGGCCTGCACATTCCTGAGGCCTACGGTGGCTCGGGCTACGGCTACGTTGAGTTGGGCGTCGTGCTCGAAGAGATGGGTCGCTCACTTTTGTGTGCTCCGTACTTCGCCACTGTTGTTCTCGCCGCTAACACTCTCATTCACTCGGGTGATGAGGCTGCCAAGAAGAAGTACCTCCCTGGTATTGCCGCTGGTGAGACCATCGCAACCCTCGCTTACACCGAGCCTTCGGGCAAGTGGGATGAGAGCGGCATTACGATGCAGGCATCAGGGAGTGGATCGTCGTTCACCTTGAGCGGCACCAAGATGTTCGTTCTCGACGGACACACCGCGAATCTCATCATTGTGGCTGCCAAGACCAGCAAGGGCACCAGTTTGTTTGCTGTTGATGGCAACGCTGCCGGTGTGACACGTACTGCTTTGTCAACGATGGATCAGACTCGTAAACAAGCCAAACTTGAGTTCAGCGATACTCCGGCGACACTCATCGGTACCGAAGGTGCTGGCTGGGCTGTTCTGTCAACTGTGCTTGATCTTGCTGCTGTTGGTCTTGCCGCCGAGCAAGTCGGTGGAGCACAAAAGGTTCTCGACATGGCCGTTGAATATGCCAAGGTTCGCGTGCAGTTCGGACGTCCGATCGGTTCGTTCCAGGCCATTAAGCATAAGTGCGCAGACATGTTGCTCGAGGTTGAATCGGCCAAGTCTGCTGCCTACTACGGCATGTGGTGCGCCAGCGAAATGAACGACGAGCTCGCATCGGTTGCTTCACTCGCCAAGGCCTACTGCTCCGAGGCTTACTTCCACGCAACCGCCGAAAACATTCAGATTCACGGTGGTATTGGTTTCACATGGGAACACCCAGCACACCTCTACTTCAAGCGCGCCAAGTCATCCGAATTGTTGTTCGGTGACCCGACGTACCACCGCGAGTTGCTCGCACAGCGCATCGGTATCTGAAGAAAGCCACATATCTGACCTGACCGAGTGGGTTTCGGACTCCTGGTGTATGCACAATGATCCGAGACCACATGATGATGACGGTTAGCGTGACGTTGTGATTTGGTTGTTCATTGTCCTCGCTGGTGTCAGCGTTTTTCTCATTGCGGCGTTGACGATCGGCCGTGAAGCGAGACGGCTTGATGCGCTTGCACCACGAGCGGTGTATCAACTTGAACAAGCTGCTGATTTTGTGGCGATGTCATTACCCGAATCAACTCAGGCCCGACTCACGATGGAAGAGCTTGAGAAGTTGTTGGTATTGCACATGAACTGGCTTCATGCCAAAGGTCTATTACCTGATAAAGCAGTGGACCATCGTCAGGATCAAGAAACTGCCGTTGTGGTCAGCGATGACTCACTCATCGGATTTCTTTTAAGCAAAGTTGAAGACTTGGGAATCGACCTTGTTGATGATGTGGACATCGTCAGTATTGCTCAGGCACACTTAGCGTACTTCGACGCCATCGGTGCGATTGGGCCACTTGCAAGTGACACAGATATCTAAAATTTTATTTGACGACAGCGCGCGGTAGCGCTCCGCTGATGAAGTGGCGCAGATACTCGCCAAGGCCGGTGTAGTCCTGTTTTCTACGAGCCTCAAGCAAGATAGAAAAAATGTGCTCCAGCAACGGATCTTTTGGATCAATTTTTCCAGTCCGCTCCACGATCGCTCGCGGTGGTTCAGTGGTTATAGCAATGGCATTTTGCACGGTGACATCGTAATTGTTCCATAGGTTGCGGTTATCTGGATCGGCGCACAAGATCATCAAACTTCCAGTCGGTGATGTATCAATCGGCAGAAGAATCAGTTTTGGGCGAGCGTACGCCAAGATATCAATCAACTTCCAGACATCCCCTGTCCAAAACCGTGATTCGCGGATGCGTGCCCCTTGCACCGGATGAGCGGGATAGATGTCATCAACAATGATGACAGAGCCAGCGTGCGAATATTTTTCAATATTCATAAAGTCTTTTAAGGCGAATTCAATTTGATGCATACCGTCGATATAGGCGAGGTCAATAGGCGCAAGTTGTGAGGCGGCACCTGTGAGATGAAAGAAATCGTCACTGGTTGTCAAACTCAAGCGGTGGTTCTCGGCGAGCGGTTTTTTTAACTGCGGAGCCGGGTCAATCCCTAATGCTGGACAGGTTGCCAATCGCAGACTTGCGCCATATTCAACGCCGATTTCAACATAGAAATCTGGCTGTAGTTGCTGATGCATACGAACGAGAAAGTCATAGCAATCTTCAGTTCCTGCACCATGTTCGACTTCTTCTGGCACATTCGGTGGAAAGCTGTTCTGAACTTTAGTTGCTAAACGCAAGGACAAATCAGGTGCCATATTGAGCAGGCTCGGGTTTGCCACTTCTTTGCGAAACACCCCGACAGCGTCATGCATCGGACCATATGGATTAATC
>SXGQ01104849.1_pt1 | contig 14131 bp, 14 predicted proteins | sample 3178371 | NCBI WGS metagenome assembly SXGQ01 (sample SAMN11356859, study PRJNA531348) | freshwater metagenome | isolation source: freshwater sample F1-20 | place: China: Fuxian Lake, Yuxi | collected 2017-12-25
CGACTTCCAGGAATTCATGATCATGCCGAAGGGCGCGAAGTCCTTCAGCGAAGCAATCCGCTGCGGCGCGGAAATCTTCCACGCGCTCAAAGGAGTGCTCAAAGGCCGCGGCCTGAGCACCGCAGTCGGTGACGAGGGCGGATTCGCCCCGAACCTCAAGGACGCGGACGACGCACTCGAAACAATCGCCGAAGCAGTGAAGAAGGCCGGCTACAAATTCGGCAAGGACGTGTTCATCGCGCTCGATGTCGCCAGCTCGGAATTCTACGACAAGGCGAAGAAGGAATACGTTTTCAAAAAGAGCAGCGGAGCCCGCATGAGCGCGGAAGAGCTCGTGGGCTACTACAAAAAGCTCTGCGCGAAGTTCCCAATCGTGAGCATCGAAGACGGATGCGCCGAAAACGACTGGGCCGGCTGGAAGAAGCTCACCGAAGCACTCGGTGACAAGGTGCAGCTCGTCGGCGACGATCTTTTCGTCACCACCGTCGATTTCCTCCGCCAGGGAATCGAAACCGGCACGGCAACCTCGAGCCTCGTGACGGTGAACCAGATTGGCGCGCTCACCGAGACGTTCGACGCCGTGGAGCTCGCAAAAGAGAACCGCTACACCGCCGTCATCTCGCACCGCTCCGGCGAAAGCGAGGACTCGACCATCGCCGACATCGCCGTGGCGACCAACGCCGGACAGATCAAAACCGGCTCCATGTCCCGCACCGACCGCGTCGCAAAATACAATCAATTGCTGCGCATCGAAGAGATTTTGGGTGACAATGCCGTTTATGGCGGCAAGATGCGCGCGTAAGCCAAAGCGCTGGAAGCCCGACCCACTTTGCAAGACCTCACCGACGAGTTATCGACAACAAGCGATAGAATCTGGCCCAAGCTGAATCTTTTGATCGGCGCCATGATTGCTATCGTCGTCGGCGTCACCGTTCTCTTTCAGGCCATGCCCGTGACGGAGGAAAAGGCGCAGCAGGACGAGCACATCGCGAAGCTCCAAAGCGCAATCGACTCCGCGGATATGCGAAATCGCCGGCTGACGAGGGAGGTCGATGCACTTCAACGCGACCCGGAGTATGCGGGAATCATCGCGCGTGATCGGCTTAATTTGATGAATGAGGGCGAGACCATTCTTCGTCTCGAGCCGCATAAGAAGTAGAGGCTTCCGCCGGCAAGCACTCATGAGACTCCTCGGATTCATCGCAACCATCGCACTGCTGTCCGCATGTGAGCGCGTTGATTTCGAGAAGCGAAAGGGACTCTCGCTCACCGACCGAGCGCTCGCCGTGCAGACGCTCAGGGTGAACAACGCCGCAATCAACGCCGGCGACATGGCTCTGTTTGAACGGACCTTCCACGACATCGCTCCAAATCTCGAGGCAATCATCGAGACGACAAGATTCTCGATCGAGAAACATGCTCCGAAGGTTTCCATCAGCGACGTGGCGACCGTTTACGAATCGCCCAATCAAATCATCCTCGAGTTCACGAGGAATGTGCAGAGCAACGACACGAAGCCCGGTGGTGCCACAGTGCGGATGCGGGCGACATTGCTGCGGAGCGGCGATGGATGGGGCATCGCTGTGATGGGGCCGATTGGCACCGTCCGCTGAGCCGCCTGCCGTATGAACAAGCCGCAAATCCGGGCCCGGATGCGAGCACTGCTTCCGCTGCCACCCGACGTTCGCGGTGAGCGGAGCCGGCGGATTTGCGAATCCATTGTCGCGCATCCCACGTGGGCCACTGCCCGCACCGTCGCGACCTTTGCGCCGCAGCAACGGGAGCCGGACGTCGATATCCTGTGGCAGTATGCAGACGCACGGACCTTTGCGTATCCTCGCGTGGAAGGTGAATTCATCGTGTTTCATAGCGTGGCGTCGATTTTCGAACTTCAGCCTGCGCAATGGGGCATACGCGAACCGGCTGCGTCCGCGCACTCGCAAATTCGCACGGATGAAATCGACCTCGTCCTCGTTCCCGGCGTTGCATTCACACGCGACGGCCAACGCTGCGGGCGCGGCGGAGGCTACTACGATCGCCTGCTGGCGCAACTGCCTGCGCGGACCGTGAAACTCGGCATTTGCTTCGCCGAGCAACTCGTCGACTCACTCCCGCTCGAAGCGCACGACGCCATGGTCGATGGCGTCATATTCGCATAATCAACCAAGCGCCCGCAGCGGAATCCCGATCCAATCCGGACGGTTGTTCATCTCGTAAGCCAGCTCATAGAGCGCCTTCTCCTCGATAAAAAGCGGCAGCAAACCGAGCCCCGCATGAAGGTCCGGCGCGGCTTCCTTCCACGCATCGAGAAATGCAGTCTGTGAACGCTCCACCCATCGCTCCGCAGTGTCACCGCCGCCCGCGGCATACGCCGCGTAATGAAACGAGCGCAGCATGCCCGCGACATCGCGCAGCGGCGAACGCTTCGCGCGGCGCTCTGCAAGCGTGCGGGAAGGCTCACCTTCGAAATCGATAATCACGAAATCCGCACCGGTCCAAAGCACCTGCCCGAGGTGATAGTCACCATGCGTCCGGGTTTTTACCGCGCCCGAAGGAAGATCGCAAAAAATCCCCCGCCCGGGCCGCGCGAGGTAATTGCGCGCAAGTTGCGCAGCCGCCGACGGCAATGCTTCCACGCGTCCTCCGAGCGCCGCGCGCGTTGCGGATTCGAGATGCGTGATGCCGCGCTCGAGCTCCTCCAAATCCCGCGCGGTGAAAGATTCCGGAGCAAAATCATCGCCGCTGCCGCGGAGCAGGGCGCTGTGCATTTCCCCGGTTCGCCTGCCAAGCAACGCAGCGCGCTCAAGCCAGTCTCCCATTTCTCCCGATGCGAAGAAAGCCCGCGCAGCAGCGAGTGCGAGCGGCCATGCATCGCCCTCGTTCGGCGTCAGCGAAACAGCCAGCGCGAGCGACGCGCCATGCCACGTTACCGAGCCGCCAAATGCCGGAACGTGCGGAAATCCCGCAACATCCGAAAGGTAGCGCGTGATTTCCGCATCGGGATTCGGCCCCTTCACGAGCCGGCGGTAGAGCTTCACGAAAAGCTTTTCGCCATAGACGATGGACGTGTTGCTCTGCTCCACCGTGAGCACCTTTGACTCGGGCACTCCGCCGCCGGGAAATAATCGCGGCAGCGCGGCTCCCGGCTCCAGAGCTTGGAATAGCCAGTCGCGAAACTCCGCCGTGGCAGTGGCGTCGCAAAGCACGCGTCCATCGCGTGAAGCAATCGACGCAACCCCGCAATCGCCTTCCCTCCACGCGAGCGGCACCGCGTAAACTTCGCGCCCATCGGCGTAGGTCACATCAACTTCGGCGATGCATCCCCAGCCAGCCGCGCGAATTTCGTCGACCCTCCACTCAATTACCTTCCGGGCCTTTCCGCCAAACCAGCGACGACCGGCTATCCAGTTCCAAAAATCATTCCGCTCCACACCGTGGAGAAACTGGCCATGTGAAAACGGATCGAACATGACCGGAAATGTGTCTCGCCATCGCGCCGCTGCCAAGTTCGGCGAACATCAGGATGAAACCCGCAACGGGAACTAAAGCCGGCGCCACGGTCCACGCGAAAACATCGCAAACGAGAACAACCCCGGCGGCGGACGCTTCACAAAATTCTCGTTGGCCGACCAATTCCGCACCGGCGGATGATAGACGTCACCCGTCTGCCAGCGCCCGGTGAACAGCTTCGAAGTGAAGAGCTGCACCATGGAGCCTTTGAAGTTCATATTCACACCCGTCCATTTTTCGAGCATGCGTGGGAAATTGTGGGCGCCGCCGCCTGGACCGTATTCATCGCCGCTGTTCGGAGCATTTGGAGTCGGGTCATATCCGCTCGGGATTGTGCCCGCCATGATCGCTGTGTGATACGTCGTCTCGGTGGCAACCCGCGCACTTCCCGGCACGGTTCCGCCCGCACCATCATCGACACCGGAAATCGGATTCGCCGCGCGCGAGTCGTTCCAATTGTTCGAGAGAAACATCACCGCATCCGCCATGATCGCGGACGGCACCTCGGGCGACGTCGTGTCCGTATTGAAATCGCCTTCGAGATACACGCCACCGGCCGTTGCAATCGTGAGTCCACGCTCGGAGGACGGCGCGTCCAGAGGCTGCTGATAGCTTGGGAGCCGGCTCGCATTCACCGTCTTGAATGCCCACTTTTCACCCGCAGCAGCAGAATCGTCTGAGAGGTAGACGAGACTGGTGAGCGACGCGCTGCTGCCCGTCACAGCCCTCATCTCCTGCTCGGCCAGCGCGAGCTTTCCCATGTCAACCGGCGTGACCATTACATTCCCTCCCTCACGTTTGTCGTACATGGGCGCACGGGTTCCGATCGCATCCCGCACCTTCGTGAGAACAGAGGAAGGCAGCGGCGTTCCGTTTGCACCTGTCGCGTTCACAACCTGAGTTCCCGAAACCACCGTCACACTGACGCGCAATGTCGCCTGGTTATAGAAACGCATGTTTGAGATCGCGACCGGATCCGGAGCCGACGCATCCGGCTTCTCGATCAGTTCCCGAAAGCCATCATTGTTCGGGTTTGTGTCGGTATCATCAAATGCCCCACGAAGCTCGCGCCCCGCAGGCTCCATGCGGCTCTTGAGTTGCAACTGCCTCGTTTTGCTGACGAGAAAATCCGGCGCTGCGTAGTTGGAGGCGCTGTAGATGGAGCCCGGCGGAAGCCCCTCGACGAAGCCTCCATCCGACGGCTGGCGATTGTTGTACGAGATTCCCGGAACCGCCTCGTTCGGCGCTTTGTTCGCGATCACGGCGCTGCCAAACGTGAGCGATTTCCCAGCAAGCACGCTGGCGTAGATCCGGTGATTCGAGATAACTGGTCCATTCATGTACATGGACTCGCCCGGGTGCAGTTCCAGATCGTCTTCGAAAAAGATTCCCGCCTGAAAAACCGGCGCTTCCGAACGCATAAACGTCCGCCGAAGGACCACGCCCGGGAGCGCCGCTCCGAACGTGCCCCCTTGAAATCCCACAGTCGCGCGGTAGCTGTGCACCCGCGCAAAGAGCCCGTCATACCCGGGCAACGGCCCCACGCTCACGCTGTAAACTCCGGAAGGCACGCTACCGCCGTAACCATCTACTTCTTCGAGCTGATAAGTATCCACGCCACCCATCGAGGCGATGAAGTTCCCGGCAACCGACGAGAAACCCGGATGCACGCCGGTCACTGCGGATGGCATCGGCGAATTGAGTGCCGCCATCTGCGCGCCCGTGGGCTTCTGACCCAGCGGCAGCGTATTCATGGTATTGCGCCAGTCGTTAAACAGCCGCTCCATCTTCGAATCCACCAACGAGACCATCCGCGAATGTTGGACAGAATTACGAGTCAATCGACCCTGGTGCGCAGTCATCGCGATCGCAACCGCAGTGATCGCAACCACGCCGGCCATCACGACGATAATCGCGATGAGCACTCCTCCGGATGTTTTAAGGCGGCGTCTCATGTCAGTCGGCAGGAGGCGGGACGGGAGTCGGCGCCGGTGTCGGAGTGGGCGCAGGCGTGGGCGTCGGGGTGGGCACCGGAGTTGGAACTGGCGTGGGCGTCGGCGCAGGGGTTGGCGTGGGAGCCGGTGTCGGAGTCGGCGCGGGCGTTGGTGTGGGTGCCGGCGTCGGCGTCGGCGCGGGTGTGGGAGTTGGCGAAGGAGTCGGTGTCGGCAGTGTAGGTATATTCGCGGGGATGGTGGAGCCATACTGGAGGTGCGCTTCGGACTTCCAAGCAACCGCAGTATTCACGACGAACATGTTGTTCACCGAATCCGAAAGACGGCGATCGGACTCATGCGCCTTCACTTGGAGACACACCCGAAGCGCCCGATACGTCGGGTCAAAATTCGCCGCGGGCAGCGCGGGGTTGTACGGAAGCACAGGGTTTCCGAGGTATGAAAAGGGGCGGCTTCCGCCGGCGTCGCGCCGGAAATTTGTCGCGAGCACCTCGTATCTCGCACGATCGGAGTACGCCACCGACGAAGCCGGATAGTAGGTCGGATAATAACGCAGTTCACCGCGATCCGTCGTCGAATTACCGACCATCATGAACGACGACCGCCGGTAAATCCGGACCGGGCTTCCCGGTTCGACAAAGTTGGGAGTCGAAACCGAGACAGGCGGCGCAGTCGCATCGCCCACCGCCTGGTCGAGCGAGATATCGAGAGTTTTGTAGATGCCACCCGAAGCACCCGAAGGAGTCACGCCCGCCACACGCACCCGAAATGAAGGATACGTGCACTCAAGAATATCCCCAATCTGAACCATGCCCCCATATCCAGCCGGCGGATCCACCGTAAAATCCGGACTCGAACCGGGCGGCATGTTCACAGCGACCACGGTCGATGACGTCGCATTGACACCCGAGTTGATTTTTAGCGAGCCGACGTAGCGATTGAACATCACACCTTCCGAAGGCTTGAAGTTCTCAGACTCCGACGCAATGCCGTCCGCGAACTCGCCGGAGGGCGCATCGACCGGCGTGTGGGGCTCAGCCACTGCATTGAGCAGGACCGGGCGCTCCGCCGCTTCATAGAGTTGCAACGCGATAAACTCCATCGCAGACCTCGCCGTGCGCTGCACGGCATTCACCTGCACAATGCGGGAGTACATGATACTGCCCGCAGAAAGGAATGAATACGCCACGGCAGAGACGATTCCCACAGCCGCCGCAGCCACCATTTGCTCGGCGATGGCGAGCCCCGCAGTTGAGTATTTGGGGAGTATCTTCATCAATCAGCTGCCCGTGTCACCCACGCCTCCTGCCCAATAAGCTGACCGCGCAGCACGTATTCGATTCGAAAAGTGATCCACAAAAGCCGTGAATTGCCCGTTACGCGCTGCACCTTCCGAAACACCCGCGCCGGTACGTTTTTCGAAACATCGCTGACATCTTCGTAGATCGGAATCAAAGGGTCGGTCCCCACGGCAGCATCAATCGCGCGATAAACGTCCCATTGCTTCCATGTTCCGTCGCCGACATTTGAGCTGGAATTGTAAGGAAGGGTATCGCCCGCAATGGTTGGTGCCAGGATATCCAGAGGAGCCGCTTCATTGTCCCATCCCCGCGACAGAGCCTGCTCGATTACAGTGCGCAACAAATTGTGGGCATTTGTAAGCGATCGGTTTGTGATCGCGCTCTGCTGCATCCGCGTGAGCGTCGAAAACACGCCCACCGCGCAGACCACAAGAAATGCCGCGGCAACCGCCACTTCCACGATCGTGATTCCCGCCCGGCGTGAGCGGGAATCTCCTAATCCATGGCATTTGCGTAAAGGCATACCCCGCCGAGAAAGCAGCGCGCATGCCTGTGGATGGCTAGAATTCAGCCAACCTGAAGCGTAACCCGCTATTGCAGTTCGTGATTCAGCACACTCAGGCAATACAGCGCGGCCGTTTCCGTTCGTAAAATAATTGGCCCGAGTGTGATAGGCCGGCATCCATAACTCTTGGCCAGAGCCATTTCCGCGGGCGTGAAATCCCCCTCCGGACCGACGAGAATCAAAACGCTACGCGGCCGCTTTTCCCTGCCGAATTCGGCTAGGCGCTGTTTCAATGGCTGTGCGTCGGCCTGGAGAGATGCGATCAGCATCAAATCATACTTCGCCGCCGCCTCGAAAAACGCCTTCGGAGTCTTCGCCGGAAACACGCGTGGGACCCAGTTCTGCCCACACTGTTTGCAGGCTTCCACAACCACGCGCTGCCACTTGTGCTGCTTCCGCTCGTGTTCGGCCTCGGTTCCGCGAACCACCGTCCGTTCGCTCAAAAGCGGTGCGATTTCGGCGGCACCAAGTTCCGTGGCCTTTTCGAGAATCAGCTCCATGTTTTTCCCCTTCGGAATCGCCTGCCCGAGCGTGACACGGCAGGCGAGTGGCTGGCTTTTGTGGAGGGTCAAACGGCGCAGCTCCACGCCCTGCCGGCCCGCCTTCACCACTTCCACCTCCGCCTCCGCACCCTCGCCGTTGAAAACCGTCGCGCGGTCGCCGGCCTTCATTCGCAGCACATCCACCGCGTGGTGGGCCTCGGCTGCATCAAGCGCGAGGCGATCGGGATTCCATGCAAATGGCGGAATGTAAAAACGTGGCATGCACCGAGAAAAGCCAATGACGCGGCGGGCGTCAAAGCCCGTTCATCGCGACTTAAAACGTCACAATTCGCCCGAGAGAACGCCAGCGAGGCGCTCGTAATCCCCGGGCACATTGTGGGCGTGAGCCGAGATACGGAACCATCGGCGCCCCATCGGGCCAAATCGGATCAATGGCATCTCGATTCCGTGCTTCTCAAACAGCGTCGTCTGGAGCGGATCGAAGCGTGAAATGACAGCGCGTGATTCGCCGGCCCCATTTTGGAAACGGTCTGGCAGCGGGAGCGTCGCCATGGACCCAATCATGTTTTCCGGGCATGGCGCTTCGATTCCCAATCGCTCGCAAAGCATCCGTCGCGCTGCAGTCACGATTTCGTGATTCCGCTGCATGAGCGCCGGGAACCCGCCGGGCAGGAGTCCTTCGCAAAATGAAATCGCCGCAGGGACGCTGAGCCACGACGTCACGTCCATCGTCCCCTGCCAGTCGAACTCGTCGTGAAAATGCGAGCGCCCCGCACGGGGTGTATTGTAGCCGTGGCTCAACGTCGCAGGATGCAATCCCTCACGGCATTCCTCTTTCGCGTAAATGAACGCGGCCCCCTTGGGCGCGCAGACCCACTTGTGGAGGTTTCCAGTATAGTAGCTCGCACCGAGCGCCGCGAGATTCAGCGGAAGCGTTCCGGGTGCATGCGCGCCATCGACCATCACGCGTACGCCGCGTGACTCAAGTTCGGCGACAAGTTCCTCCACGGGAAAAATCAGCGCCGTCGGGCTCGTAATGTGGTCGAGCAATACGAACCGCGTGCGCGCCGTCACAGCATTCAGGACGGCGGATTTCACCACGGTGGAATCGGAAATCGGAAACGGAACTTCCGCAACAACGACTCGCGCATTGGCGCAGCGTGCAGCCTCCGCGAGCACATTGCGGCAGGCGTTGTATCCGTGGCTGGTGGTGAGGAGTTCGTCACCCGGCTTCAATTCGAGCGAACGCACCACGGCATTCACAGCAGTCGTAGCATTCGTGACAAAGCCGAGCCCATCCACACCCGCATTCAGAAACCGCGCAAGTGCAGCGCGGGCAGAGTCAATGCGCCCCTCAATTTCGCGCCACAGGAATCGAACGGGTTCGCGTTCCATCTCCTCTCGAAGGCGCATCTGTGCTTCGAGCACGATCCGCGGACACGCGCCGAATGATCCGTGATTCAGAAACGTAATTGCCGGGTCCAGTATCCAATGGTGACGCATTTCGCCCACTCCACCAAACCGCTCCCGCCGGGACAATCTTCAGCGGAGCGACGGATGCGATTTATTTGTGAATTTTGTGAAACATTTCCTTGCATCGAAAACGATTTCGACGATGTTTCCACCCAGACGGGACTTTTGGACAATTCCTCCTTACCCGGACAAACAAAATGCGGCCCGCAGCGCGCCCAGTGCTGCGGGCCGCATTTCTTTTCCAGCGAGACGCACCTACCAGCGCTGCCAGTCCGGCTTGTGGTCAAATACCCAGCGGTAATACACCGTCTTCTTCAACGCACCCGCCGCCGGTTCGTCGATGATACATTTTGCGACCGGGTGCATCTGGAGCACGGTCGCCGGATTCATCGAAGTAATCGGCCCTTCAACAGCTTCCGCAATCGCGTCCGCCTTGTTCGCACCAAAGGCCAGCATAAGCACCTGCCGGCTCTCCATAATGGTTCCAACTCCCATGGTAATGCAGTGGAACGGCACTTTTGAAAGGTCGCCTTCGAAGAAGCGGGCATTGTCGGCACGCGTTTGCTCGGTGAGTGTCTTGATGCGCGTGCGCGAGGCGAGCGAGGAAGTGGGCTCGTTGAAGCCGATGTGCCCGTCCGTGCCGATGCCAAGAATCTGCAAATCAATTCCCCCGGCGGCACGAATCGCAGCCTCATATCGCGCACACTCAGCGGGAATATCCGCAGCCATGCCGTCCGGAATGTGAATGTTTGCCCGCGGCACATTCACGTGGGCGAAAAAATGCTCATCCATAAACGCGTGGTAACTCTGCGGATGTTCCGGTGGTAGGCCCACGTATTCATCGAGATTGAAGGTCGTCACCTTCGAAAAATCCAGTCCCTCCTCGCGATGCATCCGCACAAGCTCCCGATACGTCGGAATCGGCGTCGAGCCGGTGGCGAGTCCGAGGACGCAGTCCGGTTTGGTGCGCACAAGTTTCGCGATGATCCGGGCCGCAATGATGCTTCCTTCCGGAGGCGTGGGTTGAATGATGATTTCCATGACGTTGGTAGAGGTTTCGGTATTCCGGATATTGGCGTGCGTGAACCGCGCATCAAAATCAAGCCGCGAAAGCCCCGAAGCGAGCGACGATGCTCGCAGTCATGCCCCTACTTTCCGTCGATGTCAGAATCCTCGTGCAGCCGCGGATCAAGCCCCGGCAGCGGCCGTGCTTTATCGGCGAACCGATCAAATCGATTGGAAAGAATAAGAAAAGTCGGCGCCCACAATCCGACGAAAATCCCAAAACGCTCCGCATGCGCACGGGCCTCGGGAGTTTCACGATCCAGAAACCACCAGATGAAAATCGAGAGGACAATCGAGCCCATTCCGCCGAACAGGCAGAAGAGAGACATGGTGCGACAGATCGAAGGGTTCATTCCGAGACTCTACTGCTTCCCTCCGGCCCGCACTAACCTCCGATTGGCGGGCGCTGCACAGCTCTTGTATCGATTTTGCGCTTACTCTGCGCGAATCTCGACCGGTGTCCCAAGTTTCACTTTTTCGTAAATCAGCGGAGCGATCTCCTCCGGAAGTCGAACACATCCGTGGGATGCCGGATAGCCAGGCAGCTTCCCGATATGCATACCCACACCGTCGTTCGTCAGCCGGCAAAAGAATTTCATCGGTGAACCCACATACCGGGTTCCAGCAGGAGCGGAGTCCACTTTCAAACTCACACCACGTCGCACCGTACGACCACGCTTGTCCACAAAATCACCGTAGACGCTGGAGCGATGATCTTTATCTTTTTGAAGGACTGAAAACTTCCCCGTCGGCGTGCTTCCGGTCCGCTTCCCGGTCGAAACAGGAGTATCGATGTAAACCTGATTATCGCCAAACATCAGCCACGCGCGCTGCTTCGATATGGAGACAATGACGTACGCATTTTCCGGCGTTACCTGCGCAGCGAGTTCCTTGTTCACTACGGGCGGCGCCTGTTTTTGAATCAGCTCGGCAGGCTTCTTCACCGTCACCGGCGCAGGCGGAGCAAGAAGACCGGCCTGCTCCGGTACTGGCGGTGACACGCCAGCCTGCTGTGCATGCAACGCGCCAGCCACGAGGAAAGCAGCGATTCGAATGCAAAGACCCGGCGAAGACATGGGCGGGGTCATAGCGCACACGCGACGCGCTCTGCAATCGCGGAATATCCGCCGACCATTACGCCGGGTTCTGCGCAGCAAGCGCCGCGGCGGCCTTCGCCTTCGCCTCCTCGGCGCGGCGCGAAATCTCCTCCGGCGACGGAAGCGACTGCAACACTTCAAGCGGAATGTCACCGGCGGCAGCGAGCTTGGTGAGACATTTCTGCCGTTCCATCAGAGCCTTGTCGGAGTCACGCTCCTTGCTGAATCGGCTCTTATTCTTCTCACTGCGCTCGCGAAGCATCGAATAAACATCGCCTCCGAGCAGTGCGGAAATGTCGATTTTCATTTTCTCGCGCTGGAGGTCCGTCGCGCTCACTGCGTCACCATTGATCGGACCTGCCTTGTATTTTGGGAACATGATCGCCGCCTCCGGGCACACACGCGAGCAGGCCGGGCAGTTCGTTTTGCAGTTATCGTTGTTCTGCACCTCGATGCGGCTTTCCTTGTCGACCCCATATACGCCAAAAAGGCAGAAGCTCAGGCACTGCATGCAATTCGTACAGCGGTCGTAATCAATGACAGGAAACCATGGCTTCCATCCGCCGTGCTGCGCCGCTCCCGCAGCGACGCGCTGCTCCTCGACAAGCGCCGTAATACCGGCCACGTCGCGCCCGGCAACATCATGAAATCGGATATTCACCGGACCGCTTTCATCTGCCGGTTTCTCGCTGGAGAATTTTCCAATCACCACGAGCGAACCACGCGTCTGCGGTGCGACGTTGCCTTTCTTCACGCTCCGGGTCACAGCATAGCCCCGCTCCAGAAGCGCAGTCATCGTGGCAAGCCGATCATCGAGTGGAGTTGCACCATCGCCCTCATAGAGAACAACGCGGAGTGTGGATTCATCCTTGAGCATGGCGCTCGTGTACGCGACAGGCGGTGCGCGTGGAAGCCGAAATCACCGCGCTCTCACGCATCCGCCCTAGCGAGCGCGTCGTCGATCATCGCCCGCCGCTCCGCAGGCTGCGTCCAGCGCCGCTGCCAGTCACTTCCAAGCGACGAGATCGGATCAAAAAAGAGGAACTTCCGCCCCGCTTTGACACTCGGTGCGGTGAACACGCTGATGCCCGTTTCACGGTCATACACATCGGCGGTGTGGACATCGCGTTTTCCCCCGCCACCGGGGGCATCGAGCACGAACGACGGCGTGTTAAAGCCCGCGGTTGCGCCGCGCACGTGACGCTCCAGTTTCTGCGCGACGTGCAGAGGAGTCCGCAAATCCTCCACGCCCGGCACCATGTCGTGCACATAAACGTAGTAGGGATGCACATTGATGAAACTCAGCCTCCGCACGAGCAGCGTCATCGCATCAATCGAATCGTTCACGCCATGCTGAAGCACCGTCTGGCATCGCACATGAATCCCGCGCTCCGTCATCCGGCCGAGCGCATCGGCAGTGAAACCGGTGATCTCATTCGCATGGTTGAAGTGCGTGTGAACAACCACATCCTTGTGCAATTTGCGCCCCAGTTCCACCACACCGGTGAGGGCATCAAGCCACGCATTGTCCGTAAGAATCTTTTGCGGAAGCACGCAAAGCCCCTTAGTCGCAAATCGAATACGGCGAATATTTGGCATGCCGAGCAATCGCCGGCCAATCGTCTCGATATGCCCCGCGCTCAAATTGTAAGTATCGCCGCCGGAGATCACGATGTCCTCCAATTGCGGCTGGCTCGCGATATAAGCGAATGCCTCCTCCCACCTCGCCGCGGTCGCGGGCAGCTTCATTTTCTCGATTACATCCGTGTCGTTTCCCACTGCGTAACTGCGCGTGCAAAAGCGGCAGTAAACGGGGCAGCTCGGCTGCGGTAGAAAAAGCGCCTTGTCCGGATAGCGATGCGTGAGACCCGCGACCGGCGAATCCTCGCGCTCATTCAGCGAGTCAAAGCGAAGCATCGGATGATCCGCCTGCTGCTGCGAGCGAAGCGGAAGGAACTGCGTGCGAATCGGATCCGCCATCGGCGCGCTCCAGTCGATCAGCGCGAGCAAATAAGGAGAAATACGAAGCGCCATCGGCGCGTGCGCAATACCTGCCTCAAGGTCTTCGAAAAAAGCTTCCGTCACCCGCGAGCCGAGTGTCTCGCGGAGTTGCTTAACACTCGTGACGGTGTGGCGCTGCTGCCATTTGTGGTCACCAAATTCTGCAGAGGTGGCCTTTTCGTAAGCGGGAACATCACGCCAGAACTCATCGCGACGCAGCGTGCGGTGGTCTGTTTTCGGTTGGTTGAATGTGGATGGTTCAGTGAGCGAGGGAATCGGCGGAAATGCGGAATTTGCGGGCGGATCTACGTGCTCGGGATCGAGAACCGGATTGGATGTATGCATGGGCATGTGTGGAATGCGATAGGTAGGTCGTAAAACGATTGCGGCCTGCGGGCGGACTCGCCCGAGGGCACTCGGAGCTTCTAATTCATCACAGCGCGACTCGCGCGCAAAGCTGGCTGCCGGTTTGTAATCACAAGCGGATTGATGGAGAGAGGCTCATACGCATCGTCGCGGAGTGCAAGTGGAAGTTTTTCCCTCGACATGGGGCCTCGCCCGTCGGAGATTGTCAGCGCTTCAAATGCAGCCGTAGCTCAATTGGATAGAGCGTTGGTCTCCGAAGCCGAAGGTTGTGGGTTCGACCCCCGCCGGCTGCACTCCC
>SXGQ01682327.1_pt1 | contig 14129 bp, 7 predicted proteins | sample 3178371 | NCBI WGS metagenome assembly SXGQ01 (sample SAMN11356859, study PRJNA531348) | freshwater metagenome | isolation source: freshwater sample F1-20 | place: China: Fuxian Lake, Yuxi | collected 2017-12-25
AAGTAACTAAAATATTATTTACACCACAAGGTTTCTTACTTGCATTAGGTTGTACTAATTATGATGCATCAGCAGCAGCACCAGATTACTTAGGAACTTACGATCCATTACTAATTCGTTGGTCTAATGTTGATCCTGATATAGGCCCTGAACCCGAAGTTTGGCAACCTACCATTACTAATACAGCAGGGTTCTTACGACTACAATCAGGCTCAAGAATTGTCACTGCTATTAATACCCGACAAGAAACATTAGTATTTACAAACTTGTCTTTATCATCTTTACAATTTTTAGGTAATGCAGAAGTATTTAGTTTACAAGAGTTATCACATAATATATCTATCATTGGTCCCAATGCTTTAGTAGGCTCTAACAATATTACTTACTGGATGGGTCGAGATAGATTTTATACTTACTCTGGTCGCGTAGATACATTACCTTGTACAATCAGACAATACATATTTACTGATATTAACTATACTCAAAGTGCACTTATTTTTGCGGGGGTTAATAATAAATTCACAGAGATTATTTGGTTCTATCCTTCAGCTAGTTCAGATGAAATTGATCGTTATGTAGTCTTTAATTATCTTGAAAACATTTGGTACTATGGTCAACTAGAAAGAACTGCGTGGATTGATTCAGGTGTATTTAATAATCCTGTAGGACTGTATGATGGTTGGGTATATCAACATGAAAATGGTACGGATGATGGACAGCCTTTAGGAGCTCCTCCACTTCCTATTACATCTTACATTCAGTCTGCTGACGTTGATATTGATGATGGCGATAAATATATGTTAGTGCGTCGTATTATACCTGATGTAAACTTTAGAGGTTCTGAAACAACCAACCCTGTCACAGGTGCTACAATTATTCCTGAAGCTGATATTACTGTAGGTGTTAGAAACTTCCCTGGTGCTGTATCGTCTACTACAAATGCTGAAGGTGTTTTTACAGGTGCTACAATTGTTACAGCAACAGCTACTGTGGATCAATATACAAATCAAGTATTTATTCGTGCACGGGGACGTCAAATGAATTTTAAAATTGGCTCAGATACCGTAGGCACACAATGGCAACTAGGTTTACCAAGAGTTGATGCAAGACCAGACGGAACGAGAAATTAATGACTAACGTGGTTGTAAAAGGCACGAAAGCCCCTAACTTACCTATACCTACCATAGCGTATAGTCAAACAGTTCAAGAGTCTTTTAGTAATGCGCTTCGTTTATATTTTAATACGCTTGATGCCTTTACTGTTAATTTAAGTAATACTGCTGGAGGATCATCTTTAAGTTTTCCACATATTGCAGCATCAGATTTAACAGATCAAATAGCGTCTGGTAATGATACACCTACTATTGTTAAGTGGAATACATTAGATTCAGGATTAGGCTGGACATTAAATGCACCAGGTTCAGCTGTGGCAGGATACTCAGGTATATATAAAATTACTTATAGTTTGCAGTTTGTAAACACAGATAACACTATACACAATGCAGTAGTATGGATGAAAGTAAATAATGTTGACGTACCTAATTCATCTACTGAGTTTAGTATTGCGGCTCGTAAAAGTGCAGGGGTGCCTAGTTATATTGCAGGATATTCTGAAATTACTTTTACAGTAGAGGCGGGAGATGAGATTGAGCTTTATTGGGCAACTAATTTAGCAGGTAATCCTACAACGCCTATAGCAGGTGTTTATATTTTTCATGACGCTGCACAGACTGTGCCTTATGCTAGACCTGCAATTCCGTCTGCAATTGGCTCAATTACCTTTGTTTCTAGGCTTTAGATATGATATTATTAGACAAAATTAAGGACTTATTTATATGAACTACTCATCCCCCCAAGGTTTAGCCTCATTAGGTCGTAACGGCGACTCAATGCTCGTCCATATGAGCCCATCAGAAGTTCAAGGACTTCAAGGTTTAGCTATGGCTCAAGGCGGGTCTTTAACTATTAACCCAGATACAGGGCTTCCTGAAGCATTTAAACTTGGTGGGTTCTTCAAATCATTATTACCTACTTTAGTAGGAGCTATGACTGGTGGAGCAGGACTTCCTTTATATGCTGGTATTGCTGCTGGCGCTGCTACAGGAGCATTAACTAATAAAAACAATAGATTATTAGGAGCTATTACTGGTGGTCTTGGAGGATATAGTGGTTTTGGTATTGGAAATGCCTTAAAAGCTGCAGGTACTGCAGTTCCAAAATCTCTTGCTGCAACTACTCCATATAAAGGTGGGTATGTAAATCCTGAAGTAGCTACAGGAACAGGTTTTGGGGGCGCTGCTACTACTGGTGCTGATCTAGTTCAAAACGCCAACATATTAAATAATGCTAATCAATTTGGATTAACTAATTCTTCTTTAGCTGGAGCTTCAGCAGGCATGCCTGTAGAACAAGCATTAGCTACAAGCCAGCCTATTGGAATGGCTAATGTATTTAATTCTACAGCAAGTACTCCTACTTATATGGGTAATTTAAGCACTGCTGGTAGGGGGGTAGGAGAAATATTTTCTGGTAATCAAGCTGCTATTGATGCTTATACTAAATCAATAGGAGCTGAGTCTGCTATGGGGGCTTTAGGTAAAACAATGTTGCCTGTTGGTGGTGCCGCTGTGTTTGGTGGTTTAGAAGAGTCTGATATTTATGGTAAACCTATGCAAAGGGCAGAGGCTGAAAAATATGATCCTTATGCAAGACTTGATTTAGGTACTGACACAGGCCTTCGTTTAGTTGCAAAGGGCGGATACATTGATGGCTATGCAAATGGTGGATCAGTTAATAATATTAATTCTTCTGTAGGTGGCGGGTTATCTGATTTATATAATCGCCCAGAAGGCGCTACAACTCAATCACTTTCAACTGATGGTTATGGTATAGGACGTCTTAATAGCCTCGCGGGTGAACAAGCCATGACCCAAGCACAAACTTTAGGATACGCTGAAGGTGGTGTAGCTAGTTTAGAATTACCAGATCCGTCAAAAGCAGCTCCGGCTCCAGAAAATTTAGAAAGTATGATTATAAATGAAACAGCTAAAACAAACATGTTAGAAAGCCAATTAAATAATATGACTTCTAATGTATTAAATACTGGTACTATTCCTACTCAAAATTATGCTCCTGGCGCTTTATCTAATGTTGCAGCGGGTATGCAAAACCAACCAGTACCCCCTCAAGCTAGTTTTGTTCAAAACTTAACTAGCGCTAGAACAGGTTATGCTAAAGGTGGTTATTTAGATGGTGCGGGTGATGGTATGTCTGACTCAATACCTGCTACAATAGAAGGTAAACAACCAGCTCGCTTAGCTGATGGTGAATTTGTAATACCTGCAGATGTAGTTTCTCATTTAGGTAATGGCTCTACTAAAGCAGGATCAAAAAGATTATATGCAATGTTAGACAGAGTACGTAAAGCTAGAACTGGAACTAAAAAGCAAGGTAAACAAATTAACCCTGCTAAATACATGCCTGCATGAATACAGTTAAAGTAGTAGCACCAAACTTTATATATGATGTTTGGAAAGATGTTGAAAGTTTTTTAAACGCTTCTATTAATGTAAGCGGTGGTGACTTTACATTAGACCAATTAAAATTTAGTTTGGGAAGAGGTGAACAAACTCTTTTAGTTTCAGTTAATGAGCAAAATAAAATTAATGGAGCTATGACCGTAGAGTTTACAAATAGACCTAATGATCGAGTTATGTTTATAACAGCATTGGGTGGTAGTGGAATTGTTAATGATGAAACGTTTAGTCAAGTAGAATCATGGGCTAAAACGCAAGGGGCTACAAAAGCTAGTGCAATAGCACAAGAAGCTCAAGCAAGACTTTATAAAATAAAAGCAAACTTTGATACCGTTAGAATGGTTGTGGAGAAAGATTTATGAAATTATTTAACTTATTTAATTGGTTGACTTCTTTAGTAGAGTCAGTCACCTTTTATGGTGGAAGCTCTGGTGGAGGTGGAGGCGGAGGCAATCAAACTTCTACGTCGTATTCTACAAACTTACCTGAATATGCTAAGCCATACTATGAAGAGCTTTTAAAACAAACAGGTAAACAAGTTTATACCACAGACCCTTCTGGAGCTGTTACTGGCGTTAAATCATACACTCCGTATACAGGAGAACGTGTAGCAGGATTTACTCCAGGTCAAGAAGCAATACAAAGAGAAACCATGGGATTAGGGCTTCCTGGTCAGTTTGGTCAATCTAAAACAGGCTTAACTACTGGTCAAGCTATGGGATTTGGTGCAGGTGCTGCTGGTTTAACCGGAGCATTTGGTTATAGCCCTATGGCTGTTTCAGGCGGAACATTTGATGCTCCTGCAGCTTCTTATTATATGTCTCCATATCAATCTAATGTAACAGACATTGCCGTTCGTGAAGCTGAAAGAAAAGCAGCTATGGATAAGTCTGCCGGTGCATTGGGATCAATTGGCCGCGGTACATTTGGTGGTGCACGTCAAGCATTATTACAAGCGGAACAAGGCCGTAATGCTATGCAAACAATTGGTGATATTAGAGCTAAAGGTCAACAAGAAGCATTTGTAAATGCTCAAGCACAGTTTGAACGCGATCAAGCACGTCGTATGCAAGCAGCTCAATTAGGACAACAAGCACAACAATTCCAAGCTGGGTTAGGCAAAGATATTGGTCTAGCAGGTATGATGGCAGGTATTGATACATCAGGTAAACTTGGTGCTTTAGGTACTGCAGAACAAACAGCTAATCTAGAAAGATTAAAAGCTCAAGCTGCTACTGAAGGTGAAAAACAAGCTCTACAACAACAAATTAACGATATGAAATATCAACAGTTTCAAGAGCAAAAAGACTTTCAAAGAAATCAACTTGAATATCTTAGCAATATTCTTAGAGGTAACGCGGGTGCTTTGGGCTCTACTCAAGTGCAATACACACCACAACCAAGTACCGCATCTCAGATAGCCAGTTTAGGATTGTCTGGTCTTGCTCTTTCTAAAGCTTTAAGTTAAGGATTATATAATGAGTATTCAACAATCTAACGGATCTGTTAATTTACAAGCAGCTTTAAATACATTAGTTGAAACAGGGACAGTAGACCCTAATTTACTTTTAAAGTATAGTCAAAACCCACCACCTGAGCTTGGTGATAAAGGTGCATTACTTGTTAGTTTAGCATCTAGTATTGTTGCTCGTAATAGACAAGGTAGTAAGGCTAGTATGTCTGCTCCTACAGAAACAGTATCTGAACAAGTACAAAATAAACTAGCTCAATCTGATCAACCTCAAGGTATTGCGAGTTTAAATCCTTCACCTATGATGCCTCCTGAAATGATGGCACAAGCACCCCAAATGCCACAAGCTCCTACTGAAATGATGGCACAGGGGGGTGTAGCAGACTTAAATGTAGGTGATATGTTTAATGAGCAAAATTACGCTGATGGTGGTATTGTTGCATTTGCTAATAGAGGTTTGGTAGAAGATCCTTATGCGGCTTTTAGAATGCCTATTCCTAAAATACCTACAGCAGATGATTTAGTATTGGAAACACAAGACTTAAAATCACGTTTTGTTGATCCTGATTTTTATAAAAAACGTAAACAAGAATTAGAAGACCAAACACGAGAAGATATAAAAGAAAGTAAAGAGGCTGATAAAGCCAATATCTTGTTTAAATTAGCTGAAGGATTTGGCACAACACCTGGAAGTTTTGTAAAAGGCGCTGTAGCTGCAGGCGTTAAAGCTGGTCCTGCTGTTGCCGACATGAATAAAAATATTATTGCTGCTAAACGATTAAATCGTGCTGCTCTAAATGAGCTTGAGCAAGCTAAATATGCTGAATCTATAGGGGACTATAAAACTGCTGCTACTCTTAAAGAGTCAGCTAAGAATAAAGAATTTGAAGCTCAAAAACTTAACGCTACTACTGGAGCAACGCTTGGGGCTGCAACTATTAAAGCTGCTGCTCTAGCAAAAAATACTGAGTTTGCTAAACAAAAAGACGCATTATCTAGTGCTAAAGAACAATTTAAAGCACAGTTTGGCGACGCTCCTTTTGCTACATTCTTTGGATCTAGTGATAAAGCTACGAGAGATTACATGAATGCTTTGGTTCAAAGTAATATAGAATATTATAGAACAGGAAAACTTGGTCCAATTAATGTGCCTGTACCTAAAGAACTTTTAAAATTACAGGAAGAAAATAAAAATAAAAATAAAACTAAAAAAGAAACTAAAGCACCTGTAAAAGAAACGCAAGCCCAATACATAAACAGAAGAAAAGAAGAAACAGCAAAACAAAAATATCCGCTAGTAAATAAAAACTATGATCAAACAAGCTCAGATGCTGGAGGAAATGTAGTTGATCTTGAAAATGCAGAAGCTATGAGAATACTAGAGGGTCAAGGAGCTTTTGATAATTACTTTACTGATCAAGGTCCATAAAACCTAGTGTAATGAAAAATTTAGATGCTTTATATGAACAGCTTGTAGCAGCGGACGCAAAGGGAGACATACAATCTGCTAAACAACTACAATCTGAAATGAGAACTTTGCTTTCTGAAGAGTCTTCCTTAGCCCCTACTCCACCACAACAAAACCCTATCAATGTAGATTCCCTTTATGAACAGCTTGTAGAAGCTGATGCTAAGGGAGATATTGAAACTGCTAAACAGTTACAAACTCAAATGCGTTCTTTACTATCTAAAGAACCCGAAGTTACTGAACAACCTAAAACAACTCTACCTCCTAAAGAAGTACCTAAAATACCTATAGATGTTATGGGTCAAAAATTTACTTCTGATGAATATGCAAAATATTCTGGTATGCCTATTGCCACTAAACCGGGTGAAAAAGCTAAAGGAGCCTTTTCTGGTACTTTTGGTCAAGGTATTTATAATTTAGCAGCGGATGCTGTTATATCTTATGGCAGAACTTTAGGTAATCCTGAAGAAGCTGAACAAATTGCCAATCGTTTAAGAGAATACGCAGCTAATACTTATACTAGTGCTAATAAAAGTTTTAGAGAAGACCCTTTAACTAAAATACAAGAACTTCTTGGTAATTCTGCTCCTTATATGATTGGTCCTGTTATGGCCGCGTTAGGTAGCACCGCGTTAGGAGCAACTGGAGTAGTTGCAGGGGTAGCTCCCACTGTAGTTTCTGCTACTCAATTTTTAGGTTCTAATCTTCAACGTCAAATAGACGCTAACAACGTTGATCTTGCAGATACAAATTTATTAACTGCAGGGGCTGCTGCTATACCTCAAGCGTTGTTAGATACTATAGGCTTTAGATATATACCCGGAATTAAAAATATTTTTGGAGCGGCTGGTAAAAAAATATCAAATGAAACCGCTGAACAAATATTTAATCAATCTTTACTTGCTTCTGTAGGTAAAAAAGTTTTATCTTCTTCAGTTGCTGCAACTAAAGGTGCTACAGTAGAAGGTATTACAGAAGCTGCTCAACAAGTTTTTGAACGATTACAAGCAGGTTTAAACATTACAGATAAAGAAGCGCGAGATGAATACTTAGAAAGCTTCTTTGGTGGGTATATTGCAGGTAAAGCAATAGGCTTACCTGGCGCTCTTTTAACTAAAGAACCCTCTGCTGTTGCTCCTACAACAGAAGAACCAGAACCTACTACGGCAGAACCTAAAACCGAGCGCTTGTCTAAACAGCAACAAATAAAAAATATACTTAAAGATCTAGAACAAGAAGCTAACCAAGTTAACCAAGCTAAAATAGCTGCTGAAGCTAAACTTAAATCAGCTCAGCAAAAACAAGTGGTGTCTGAAGCGGCTGGTTTAGAAACTACTTTACCTGCTGAAACAGGTGTTATTACTCCGACTACGTTAACTTCGTGGGGTATTAGAAAAGGATCTATCCCATTTAAAACTTTAGAAGGGGTTGATGCAAGCACACCAGAAGGCCGATACCTTGTAGATAAAACCTTAGAAGCATATACAGGTAAACTAAACGAACAAGCTGTAAATACATTTACATCATTACTAGATAAGAAAGCAGAGGCTCCCGATGCAGGAATTGACCTTGGAACAACTACAATTAGCGATGCAGTACTTGGAGGACAAAAATATGGCACTCCCGGAGGAACTCAAGGACGTTTCGGACTTACAACTGATATCAGTGGAGGTGTTACTGGAATCCCTGAAACAAGAGAGAAAACAAGCGACAGTGCATTAGAAGAAACAAAACCTTTAGAAACTATAAAAGGTCCAGAAGCTCGTGCTAAAGCACCTACATTAGCAGGGGGTGAACGCCTACTTACTATTCAAGAACTACTTAACGATCCTAATCCACAACAACGTAAAGCTGCTAGACGTAAATTTATAGAGTTGTTTAAAAGAGATGAGACTAATGAACTCATTAAAGAAGGAGCTAAGCTAGAACGCGAAGAACGTGCTAAGTATGCTAAACTTAAAAAGACTCAGTATCCTGTTGTAGATCAATCTACAAACCTAGCTAATATCTTAAGCACATTAAGAGATAAACCAAGCTATTTAATTGAAGACTTAAGAAATCCTGATGTAATTGATGCTGAACGTCAAGAACTTAATCAACATGCTCGTGATTATTTATTAGCAGAAAGTCTACGCAATAAATATAAAAAGCGAATGACACCTGAAGAAGTAGCAGCTTTAGAACAAGAAGGCGAAACTATAGCGCGTAAAGAAGAACCTTTATCTCAAGATGAATTTACAGATTTGCAAAATAAATACTTAGCGCAGCAAGAAAAACCTCTTGAATCTAAAACAATCGGAACACCTGAAGGACAAGCAATTGTTAATACTACTAAACCTGCTAACACTTTAGGGCAGGCGTTAAATATTATAAAGAAACAACATTTTAACAAACTTAATCCTGTTGAAAAAATACTACAGAACTTATTTGAAACCTTACCTAACGTTCTTAAAGGTAAGTATAAAGTTATGGGCATGCCTAAAGGCGAGTATGGCAAATATACCTCTACGCTTAACGAAACTATTATTAGTCCTAAAGCAGGTACTGATACTATTTATCATGAAGGAACCCACGCTGCAACAGTATGGGCAATAAGACGACATGTAACTACAGACAAAAATGGTAGACCAAAAGCCAAAGGTAACTCTATTGTAGGTCAACAATTAGTAGACATATTTGATGCAGCTGAAGTAGCTGCTATGCAAGAAGAAGTAACTTTTGGTGAAGCATTCAAAAACATGGAAGAGTTTATATCTTATGCGTTTAACAATAAAGATTTCCAAAGATTCTTAGCTAAACAAAGAAGCGTAGCTCCTACTCCTTCTCCTAAGTCATCACTGTGGTTAGATCTAATGAATGCCTTTAATAAGCTTTTAGGTCTTGATATATCTGATTCATTAATGAGTGACATTGTTGCTTTAGCGCCAGAGTTAATGACAGGTGAACGTCCCGATAATCTTAAAGATTTTGGACAAGACAAGCCTTTATATAGTAAAGATGAAGAAGAAAAAGAATTAAATAAGCTTATTGAAAAAACAGGTCAAAAGCGTAAAGATAAAACACCTAAGCCTACCACATTTCAAAGGTTTAAAAAATCTCCTTTTAAAACACTGATAGAACAAATAACAACAATTAGAAAGTATACTTTTAGCTTTGACTTTGCAACCAATAAAAAAATATTAGACGCTATGGATAAAGCAAAGATTAGCCAGGTTGAAATATCTAATTCAACTATTGAATTAAATATTGCCCAAGCTTTATATAAGTCTGAAACAGCCAGGTCTTTTTTAGACAGAGGCAGTATTAATTATGATCCTAAACTATTTAAGTTTGTAGTTACTGATTCTGTTAGCAGTATAAAAAAACTTAAAGAAGCTATTTCAGATATAGCCAAAAAAAGAGGTATTAACGTTAATACCTTATTTGAAGGTGCTAGCACCGCATTTATTGCAAAACGTTCAAGAGGTTTAAATGAGTCTAATAAAAACGCAAAAGATAAAGCTAGAGCTTTATTCTTACAAGGTAAAACAGAAGCTGCAAAAAAAGAACTAAAAAACAATTTTAAATTAGTTCATATGTCAGATGCTGAAATAGACGCAGGATTTAAAATTTTAGAAAAATATCCTGAGCTAAATGAAGTATTTGATATGTGGAATGACGTTCGAGCTAAAGTATTAAATTTTGCTAATACTACAGGTTTATTAGATAAAAATACTGTAGAGCGTTTTTTAGAAGCCATGGATTATGTTCCTTTCTACAGAGTGTTTGAAGATGCCGATGGGCAAATAGAAGTTAAAGGAAGAAAAGATTACATTAATGGTTTACTTGACCCTTCAAAAGAACCAAAATTTGAAGGTAGCTACAGAGAAGTAAATAATGTATTTGATAATATGGAAAACTGGGCAAACTATCTTGTTATGAAAGGTATCGCAAATAAAGCCGCGGCTGTTAAACTTAAATATTATCAAGAGTATTTACCTGATGATATTAAAAAAATTACGGGTCAAAAATATAGTGCTAATACTAATTCTGTACAAATACACGAAAATGTAATTGTTAACGGAGAAGAAAAAAATATTCTTAATAGATATGAGTTTCAAGGATACGATGCTAAAAATATGGTTGATGGGTTTACGGGATTAGAACCTGTCACTATACCAGGAACAAACGTTATGGCTGCTTATAGTTCTTTTCTAAGACAAAGTATTGTTCTATACCCTATTTTTTCACTTAAACAAATTTTTATGGATATGCTATCGGCTATAACTTTATCAGGGGTTAATTTTGGAATACTTATACCTCTTCAAGTTTTAAAAGAAAGTGCTTTATCTCCTTTAAATTTAAGTAAGGCAAGAAATAGATTAAAAGATGTAGTAGCTGTAGGAAGACGTGATCCAACTAAAGAATTTAATAGAATAGATAATGTGGCTGCGGATGAGGCTAAAAAATATAAAACTTATGAAGCGTTTAAAAAAGCACTATTATCGCCTTTTAGTGCTCTTGCTATGGCCTCAGATAATGTAATTCGTCAAGCAATATATGCGCAAACAATGTTAGAAACAAAAGATGAAGCCTTGGCAATTCATCGTGCTTTTGAAATTATTAACTTTAAACGAACAGGTTCTGGTAAATTAGTTAATGCACTAAGACAAGTGGTTCCTTTTACAGGCGCTGGTTTACAAGCTTTACATGTAGCTGGTGCTACAATATTTGGTGAGGGTATAACACCTCGTACTCGTGTTCAAAACATGGCACGGTTTTATTTTAATGGTGCTCAAGTTGCTATAGGCACGTTAATGTATTGTATTTTAATGTCTGATGATGATGAGTATAAAAAATTAGACCCTTCTGAAAGAGATGGTTTTTTTATTCTGCCTAACGGATTTAAAATTCCAGTAAGAACTGATTATCCTGGTTTGCTATTTAAAGTGCTTACTGAACATACATATCAGCGATGGATTGCCCAAAGCGAAGATAATAAAAAAATGGCAAAAGCTTTATATGAGGGTTTTATTAAAGCCACTTCATTTCCCTCTGTTATGCCAGCTGCATTTAAACCTTATCTTGAGACTAAGTTAAATACTAATTTATATACTAATAGACCTATTGTGGGGCAAAGTCAACAAAATATTGAACCAGAATTTCAATTTAGCCCTAAAAACACATCTCAATTAGCGCTAGCATTCGGAGAAACAATTGGTGTTTCTCCACTCAAAGTAGACAATTTCTTTAAAACATTTTTAGGTTCTACTTCTCAGGTAATTACTATGTTTACAGAAAACATGATTGCTGATTTAAGAGGAGAAACTTTACCTAAAAAATCATTTAAAGAAAAGCTTATGATGTTTCCAGACGTAAAAAGTTTTATGACAAAAGAATTAGGAAATAGAGAATTAAACGATTTATATGAATTAAAAGATATAGTAGACGTGCATTATAATACTTATAAAAACTTAGAAAAAGCAGCGGTAGATGCCAAAGGACAAAAAGAGTTTGACGATTACTACACTAAAAATTATGAAAGTATTGCCGTTTCTAAACAACTTAGCTCTACAAATAATCTTTTAGCACGGATAAGAGCTTATGAAAATCAGATTCGCACTGACAGTGATATATCACCAGAAGCTAAAAGAAAAGAATTAGATAGGCTAGAAATTCAAAAGCGAGAGCTATTAAATTATCCTGTTGAGAGAGAAGATGGCTCTATTACTAACTATATACAAAGCTTACGAGAAAGAGCAGGTTTTAACGACTAGTTATAAACGCCAAACTCGTATACCTTTAACACCATCTTCTATAACTATTTTGTAAACATACTCAAACTCTAACCGTTTACTTTCTCGTTCTATTGCGGCAATAGCAGCTTTAGTATCTATAGCAGGTAGAAACATAGATGATCCTGGCTTAAATTCTGCCCATAAAATTTGATAATCGAGGCCGTTAGTGTACACTTCTAGGCACATCCAATGGTAAGTTATCTAATTTGATATCCTCAAAAGTTGAGTTATCAATCCATAAACAGCGTTTGCCTGCACCACTAATATCTAATCCTTTATGCAGCACTTTTAAATCTCCTGAACGACGATGTAAAACGTTAGCCTCTTTTAACTTTTTAACAAAATCATCTAGTTCAATTTTCCCTAGTGATTTTAAATATGTTCGCATTGTATCAACACCTATGTATATAGTGTTAGTATCTGGTTCAATTCTGACACATAATTCATTGGACGGTCTTAATATAGGTGCTTCTTGTAGTTGTGATCGAGAATCTACTTTACTATTAATAACAAGAGTATTCTTTAGGTTTTCATGTAAAAACGATGTTAGGGTTTCCATAGCATCAAAATCTCGCTCTTTAATTTGAACTCTAGAAGCATTTAACGCTTCACGAACGGCTTCTTGAACAGGCACGGGATCTATGTTGTGTATACCTAGCTCACGAGCAATCTTAGCACCTAAAAATACAGCGGCTAAAGTAGCAGAATATTTACGTTCACGACCTGTAATATTCCACGCCTTATCAATAATAAGTTGTGTTTCCTTTAACTTAACTCTAACAAGTTCTAAATTAGCAATAAGCCACTGAGCATAAATTTCCCCTGCATGACCAAAATTATCAAACAACAGTTCAAAGTAGTCATCAGCTTGTTCTTTAGTAAGTGTTTTATCTTCATCAATACGAATTTGTAAGAAACGAGCCATCTCCCCCGATGCCTTAGCATTTTCTGAAAAGACTACAGTCCTAAAATCTGTGTTAGAAGAAACAACGCTAATAAGATTAAATACGGTGTCATTATGCCTCTCCTTATTTTTACCACTACTATCCATACGATTTTTACCACGTCCTGTAGCCATAAACTTTAAGAATTCATGCAATTGATCTGCATTTACTTTTGTAAATTCATCTACGGCGGAAGGTAAATTATTCATATAACCCATACGATTAATAACTGCATTGCCTGTATCCCCCCATACTTGTATAAGGTTGGCATTCAGTTCAGGATTACCATAAATACTAGACATGGCTTGCAGTATAGTCGATTTACCTTGACCAGACTCAGGGTTATATAAATTAATTACTGCTGATTTTTCTTTTGATTTAAAGAAAGGCATTAGTAAAGAACCAAAACCACAAAAGAAACCAAATGCACGTAGCTCCATGCCAGGTCTTTCATAAACAGATACGGCTTTTTTCCATAACTCATAGCTGCCTTTTTTAGTTAAAGCAGGATTAACGTCTTTTAAATCATCAGACACAGGAACAAATTTAATTCCAAAAGCACTAATTTCTCGATTACCTATAAGTATCTTTTTGTGATCCGCTGTCCAACCATACTGTTTATACATAGGGGTAGAAGGATTTTGTTTTTGTTGATTAGCAATTACTGCCATAATGTAATAGATTACTTCATCTAATTGTTTTCCGTTTCTAACTATACCTTTAGCAGCTAATATCTTACGCGCTTCATCACGAGACAATAGTTGTGTCAAGGGGGCAATAAATTCTTGAACTCCATCTTGTGGAAGATGTATTTTAAACCATGCACAAAAACCGGCGGCATCTTTATCATTTAATATTTCTATTAAATAAAAGTCATAGTCATATATTAGTATAGCTTCTTCATCTTCATCTTTAATTGTTTTGTATACGCCA
>SXGQ01272249.1_pt1 | contig 14123 bp, 9 predicted proteins | sample 3178371 | NCBI WGS metagenome assembly SXGQ01 (sample SAMN11356859, study PRJNA531348) | freshwater metagenome | isolation source: freshwater sample F1-20 | place: China: Fuxian Lake, Yuxi | collected 2017-12-25
GGCTCTTCCGGCCCGGAGCACCCGGCGACCCCGACGCCCTGCTGGTCGACGCGCTCGTGCCCGACGCGCCGAGCCCGCCGCCCCCGGACTGTGGCGGCGACGCCAACGGCGACAAGATGGTCAACGGCGCCGACCTCTCCGTGCTCCTGAGCCAGTTCGGCCAGAAGGTGGCACCAGGGGTGGGAGCCGACTTCAACGGCGACGGGCAGGTCGACGGAGCCGACCTGAGCGTGCTCCTGTCCCGATTTGGACAGACCTGCTGATTCACACTTCCAGCCGACGCATCGTCCCGATACCCTTGTGCCGGGTGAACAAGCGGCCGGGCCCGAACCCCGGCACGACAGTAAGGAGAGGGTGCCATGACCATGCACTGGCCCGTGGCGGCGGCAGCCGCTGCGATAGCGGCCGCGACCGTCAGCGCCGAAACGGTGTCGATCCCGATCGACCAGACCCAGTCCAGCATCACGGTGCAGCTGTGCCTGTCGGGCTCGTGCGATTCGGATACATCGCCGGTCACCGGCTCGTACACCCTGGACCTCAACGCCCCGTCCGCGCCCACGCAGGCGTCGCTCCTCGACTTCGTCGCCGAGCTGACCCAGAGCATCGACCTGAGCATCAGCTTCGGGTTCCTCGGCGCGTTCAATGCCACCGGCGCCGACATCGTCGTGTCCTACGCGACCCCCGGGGTTCCGACGGGGCCGGTCGCCGTCGTGAACGATGAGTTCCAGTTCAGCGATGTGCCGACCGTCTCTGAGGGCAGCGTCTCGTACAACGCCACGGGCGTGGTGTGTGTGCTGTTTCAAGGGCTCACCCCGCCGCTGCCCTGCACCGGCGCCCTGAACCTCGATGGCACGGGTGTTCAGAGCGGCATCGTCGCGGGATCGCTGGTCGTAGTGGGCGACGTGATCACACTCACCGCCAGCATCAACGCCTCCGGGCCTCTGGACCCGGCCAATCCGTCGGCGGGCACGTTCTCGGTGTCCGGGATCATCCGAGGCAGCGCACCGGTCCCGCCCCCACCCCAGTGCCCGGGGGATGCCAACGGCGATAACCAGATCGACGCGGCGGATCTCTCGGTCCTCCTCAGCAACTTTGGCCAGCCGGCCGCCGGTCCGGGCTTCGGGGACTTCAACGGGGACGGGCAGTGCAACGGGGCCGATCTTTCGGTGCTGCTGGGCACTTTCGGCTCATCCTGCGGCTGATCCCCCGACAGCCAGTTGCAGAATTGCATTCTGTTCGGAATCTGGAAGCCGTTTTTGGGTATTCGGTCCTCCGCCAGAATGGCAGATGATCCCACCACGCCCATTGCTTCCCATCTGACGGGCGGTAATCTCTGAGGCAGAAGGACTCCGCATCCCGGGGCCGATGAAAGCTCCTTCCGTGGGCGAGGGGACGTCCAACCCCTTGAGGGCGGAGTTCGGGCATAGCGAGACGGAACAAGAGGAGTGTTCACGATGAAGTTGAGTTCAATTCTTGCCGGTGTCGCCGCACTGACGTGCGCCAGCACCGCTGCCATGGCGCGTCCGGGTGCCGACGTGATCGTCGGTGACCTTCCCAACTCGTTCAAGTGGGCGGGCATCGTTCAGGGCAACGGCGAAACCCTTGGCGCGTACTCGGTCGCCACCACGTCGTGCAACATCGGCACCGTTAACCTGAACTGGATCGACAACTCGGTCAATAAGCCGGTCATCGGCCAGAACTTCTACCGCATCAAGTCCGTCAACGGCGGCACGCGGTTCGAGCAGATCGGCGGCAGCTGGCTCAAGCACGGCTTCTGCGCCCTGCAGGGAACCATCTGCCTGAGCGGTTCGCCCAGCATGCCGTCCTGCAGCCCGACCTGCGGCAGCTGCTGCCAGACCCTCGGCATCGGATGCTCTGATCCGTACTCCAACTCGCGCAACGGCGAGCAGCAGCGGCTCGGCCCGCGCACGGATGTGAATCCGTGGACGGGTCAGTTCGCCTGGCCCTACACCATCGCCTTCGCCCAGACCGGAAACTCGATCTTCAAGCGCGGCCAGGTCTGGCAGTACGACCTCAACCCGGCCCTGAACGTCGGCGCCACCTACTACGTCGAGGGCCAGTACGTCGCCCGCGACGATGCTCTCGCTGGCAACCAGAACAACAACGCCTCGTACCGGCGCGTCCTCGTTGGCGCGACGCCCACCGGCACCCCGCCCACCTACAACATCAGCCACACGGGCAGCACCGTCCGCACGCTGCCGGCCATCTGGGCCTGGCAGGCGGCCGACCCCACCAACGTCGTTGTGCAGAACGTCGATGATCCGGCCGGTGGCCGCGTCGTCGTCGGCTACAACGTGACCGACCTCGGCAACGGCACCTGGCACTACGAGTACGCGATCCACAACCTGACCTCGGATCGCGCGATCCGTCGCGTCTCGATCCCCGTGCCCACCGGCGTCAACCTGACCAACGTCGAGCACCGCTTCGTCCCGATGCACTCGGGCGAGCCCAAGAGCTCGGCCCCGTGGACCTTCAGCCAGTCCGCCACCGAGGCCTCCTGGACGACCGAAGCGTTCGTTTCCAACGCCAACGCCAACGCGATCACCTGGGGCTTCACCTACAACTTCCGCTTCGACGCCGATCAGCCCCCGGAGACCGTGAACGCCACGCTCCGCACCTTCAAGGTTGAAGCCGACCTGGGCGTCTCGGTCAAGGGCCCCTCGGCTCCCCCGCCCCCCGCGTGCCCCGGCGACGCCAACGGCGACAACATGATCGACGCCGCCGACCTCTCGGTGCTCCTGAGCAACTTCGGCCAGCCCGCCGCCGGGCCCGGCTTCGGTGACTTCAACGGCGACGGCCAGTGCGACGGGGCGGACCTCTCCGTCCTGCTCGGACAGTTCGGCAGCAGCTGCTGATCACCGATCGCTGATGGTTTGATTCTCCGGCGATGGGAGGCCCTGGGCCTCCCATCGCTCTTTTTGGGTCGGCTGGACTCATCCAGTTCCGCTTCGCCTGACCCTCGGTGCAGGAGGCGGGGCTTGATTCCGATGTATTGACTGGTAGGGTCAGGGTGGTGGGGGCGCTGCGCCGGGTATCCGGACGTGCGGGCCGGCCCCGAGGTTGGAGCGGAGGGAGGTCCGGGTGGGTCATACGCGAACGGTTCTCGTCGCGATCGGAGCCGCGGCCGGCGCGGCGTCGGCGGGCACCATCGGTCCGGATATCGTGGTCAGCGCGATCCACAACACCGCGCGGTGGGGCGAGTTCGCCGGCATCGGCGCGTACTCCATCGGAACGGTGTCGTGCAACCTGGGCGACACCAACGCCGACTGGTACGCAGGAACCTCCGCCCATCCGGTGATCGCGCAGAACCTCTACAGGCTGTCAGACGGACGGTTCGTGCAGATCGGCATGAGCTGGGTCAAGCACGGCTTCTTCGCGGTGAACCAAAGCGCCTGCGCGCCGTGCGCCACCCCGCCCGGCTCGGTGCTCGGCGTCGGCTGCTCGGACCCGTACGACGCGTCGCTCAACGGTGATCAGTACCGACTGGGCCCGCGGTCGGACATCAACGCGTGGACCGGCGAGTTCCCGGTGCCTTCGACATTCGGATGGCAGCAGATCGGCCCCATCGTCTACAAACGGGCCCTCGTCCCCGGCACTGAGATGGACCCGCTCCAGCACCCGGGCGCCAGGTACTTCGCCGAGGGTCAATACGTCGCCCGCGACGATGCGCTGGCCGGCAACCAGATGAACAACGTCTCGTACCGGGAGTTTCTCCCCGAGCGTCCCTCGAGCGGCTCGTTCGATCTGATCCTGACCGGGCCGACGTTCCTTGAGCAGCCGGCGATTTTCGCCTGGAGAGACATCGACCCGCTTGTCGAGATCACGACCGTCGATGTGCCCGACGATGGGCGCATGCACGTGGCCGTGCGCGTCTACGACCTTGGTTCGGGGCTGTGGCGGTACGAGTACGCCCTGCACAACATGAACTCGCACCGCTCGGCGGCATCGTTCCGTGTGCCGATCGCGGCCGGGACCATCGTCTCCCAGACCGGGTTCAGAGATGTCGAGTACCACAGCGGAGAGCCCATCAGCTCGCAGGACTGGACGCTGACCGTGGACCCGGGGGAAGTCCGCTGGGAGACGCAGGGCTTTGTCGCCGACCCCAACGCCAACGCCGTGCGCTGGGGCACTGTGTACAACTTCTGGTTCACCGCCGACCGGCCCCCCGCGCCGACGGACGCCGCCATCGGCCTCTTCCGCCCCGGTACACCCGACCAGGTCAGCGTGGGCCTCTTGGCCCCGGCCGTCCCGCCGCCGCAGTGCACCGCGGACGCGAACAACGATGGCCAGACCAACGGCGCGGACCTTTCGGTGCTGCTGACGATGTTCGGTGGCGTCGCCGACCCCCCGGGCTCGGGCGCCGATTTCAACGGCGACGGAGATGTCAACGGCGCCGACCTGTCGATCCTTCTTTCAGAGTTCGGATGTGGAACATGAGCACGACACGTCAACACGTCCGTGGGCTCACCTTCGTCCTCGCGGCCGCCTGCGCGGCCTCACCGGCCTCGGCCGGGCCCGACATCATCGTTGGCGAGATCGCCGGCGTCTGGAAGTGGGGCACGCTCGGCGGCACCACCGGCTACACGCTCGGCGCGACGTCCTGCAATGTCGGTGACGCCGATGCGGAGTGGTTCCCGATCGAGGCCGAGCACCCGGTGATCGCCCAGAACATGTACCGCCTCCGCCCCATCGGCGGCGTGATGCGCATGGAGCAGATCGGCATGAGCTGGCTCAAGCACGCCGGCTCAACAGTCGCGGGCGATCTCTGCGGCACGTGCAACGGCGCGCAGGGCTATGTCCTTGGCGTCGGCTGCTCGGACCCGTACTCCGCGCAGCTCAACGGCGATCAGGTGCGCATGGGCCCTCGATCCGAGGTCAACCCGTGGACCGGTTCGTACCCCTACCCGTACAACCTGGGATGGAACCAGAGCGGTGACGTCCTCTACAAGCGCATGCAGGTGCCCAACACCGCGCTGGACCCCGCGGTCTACGGCGATTCGCTCTATTTCACCGAAGCGCAGTACGTCTGCACCGACGAGCCCGAAGCGGCCCGCCTCAACAACGTGTCTCACCGGAGGACCACCGTTGGGCCGATGGTCGGTGGCGGATGGACACTCAGCCACAGCGCCCAGGCCGGACTCACGCAGGTCGAGCGCCCGGCGATCTACGCATGGCGCGACCATGGCCTGGGGCTTGGGGTCCCGGACCCCGAGGTGCTCATCAGCGCGGTCGACGTGCCGGGCGACGGCCGGATCTACGTCGCCTCGCGCTGCTACTACCTCGGTGATGCGTATTGGCGGTACGAGTACGCGGTCTACAACATGAACGCCGATCGCGCGGTGCGTCTGCTTTCGATCCCCATCCCCAGCGCGATCACCTTCTGGGATGTCGGCATGAGCTTCCCGTCGCACCACAGCGGCGAACCGTTCAGCAACGCCACGTGGCAGTTCAGCGGCGACAATCAGGCAGGTACGTGGTGGGCCCCGACCTTTGATCAGGACCCCAACGCCAATGCCATTCGCTGGGGCACGATGTACACGTTCTGGCTGATGGTTGACCGCGCGCCATCGATCGCGCCGGCGACACTCGGGCTGTTCAAGCCCGGCGAGACTTCCTCGGTCACCGTCCCCGTCTACGCGGTGTCCGCCATTCCGCCGGTCTGCCCGATCGACGCCAACGGAGACGGGGCCACCAACGCCGCCGACCTGTCCGTGCTCCTCTTCCAGTTCGGACAGATGGTGGAACGTCCTGGAGCCGGGGCCGACTTCAACGCCGACGGCGTGGTCAACGGCGCAGACCTCTCAGCGCTGCTGTCCAACTTCGGCTGCGGCGGCTGATACGTCCCCCGATCCGGGCTCGATCGAGAAACCCGCCCTTTCACAGGCGCACGGACGTCCGAGTTCTCGTCGCGCCCCGGCCGTTCGACCGGCCTGCTCCGACCCTTCTGTCTGGGGCCACCCCCGACAGGCCCGGTGATCTGGGAAAGGCTGAGCGCCCCCTCTTCCCCATCCGAAACTGAACTGTCCGAGGCTCCGCGCCGGCCTGCCTGCAGGCCCGCCACCCGGAACGCTGCAACCGGTTGGCGACCTCGCGAGCACCGGACGGCAGTCGATCATATCAGCGTTTTGTTTGGTATGGCTCGAATAGGGGATGCGCACTTTTGAGCATGGACAGGGGTTAAAGACGTGTTATCGTGACGTTCGCATCTACATCGTGGGGTTACACCGGGGCCACGACGCTCGCTGGTGGAGGATGAGGGAGACTGCTTATGTTGACTTGGTATGTTCGAGGCGCAGTTATTGCGCTCGCGATGACGGGGGTTAGCTCTGCGTCTGGGTCGAATCGAACTGTCGTTTATGTCAACGCCGCAGCGGGAGCGGGAGGGAACGGCACGAGCTGGTCCGCCGCGTACCGCGACCTTCAGGATGCGCTCGCCGGCGCAACCTCCAACACCGACATCTGGGTCGCCCAGGGAACGTACCGCCCCGATCGCGGCGGCAACCAGCGCAGCGCGACGTTCATGGTCCCCGCGGGCACGCAGCTCTACGGCGGCTTTTCCGGCGGCGAGACGTCGGTGAACCAGCGGGACCTGTCGGTCCGCAACACGGTGCTCAGCGGCGACATCGGCGTCCCCGGCGACAACGCCGACAACAGCTTCCATGTGGTGCGGTTCATGGGCGGCGTCGCGGCTCCCAAGCTCGACGGCTTTGTGGTCACGGGCGGCCACGCCAACGGCGCGTCGTACCCCGACGAGTCTGGCGGCGGCATCCTGTCCGACGGCGCGGTTCCGACCATCGTCTCGTGCACCGTCGTTGGCAACACGGCCAAGTTTGGCGGCGGCATGTTCGCCAAGAACGGCGCCGTGACGGTCATCGCCTCCGATTTCAGATCCAACACCGGCGTGCAGGACGGCGGCGCGATCGTCGCTCGCAGCGGCGGACTGATCCGCGGCACGAGCTTCAGCGGCAACAACGCCGTCTTCGGCGGCGCAATCATGTGCTGCTGCGGCTCGATGCGCGTCGAGAGCTGCACCTTCAGGGCCAACCACGCCAACAAAGGCGGCGGCCTCTTCACCGCGGTCGGCACGCTGATGGTCGCCAACTCCGAGTTTTTCTCCAACAACGCCATCGAGGGCGGCGGGCTCTACACCTCGGCGTCCAACTACGGCATCAAGAACTGCCGGTTCGGCTCCAACAGCGCCCAGCTTGGCGGCGCGCTCCAGCTCATCGGGGCCGGGACCGTGGCCAACTGCACGTTCGTCCGAAACTTCGCCACCGCATCCGGCGGCGCCGTGCACTCGACCCAGGCGTCGAACCTCGTCAATAACACGTTCTACTCCAACGCGGCGCTGGTCTACGGCGGCGGGCTGCACGTCCTGCAGGGCAGCCCCACGGTCCGCAACTCGATCTTCTGGGCCAACAACGACAGCACCGGCCAGACGCAGAGCGCGCAGATCATGCGCATGAGCGGCACCCCGAGCATCGCCTACAACTGCGTCCAGGGCTGGACCGGCACGCTCGGCGGCGTCGGCAACTTCGCCGCATCGCCCGGGTTCGTCGACCCGACCGGGCCCGACGGCATCCCCGGCACGTCCGACGACGACCTCCGCCTCTCCCTCGGTTCGCCGTGCATTGACGCCGGCGACTACAGCTCGCTTCCCGCCGACTTGGCCGACCTCAACGGCAACGGCAACACCATGGAAATGCTGCCGCTGGACCTGGACATGCTCGAACGCGTCGTCCGTCACTATGGCGGCGCCAACACCGGCGTCCCGGGCCCCGGCGCCAATGACTGGGTCGACATCGGTGCTTTCGAGTTCCGCACCGCCGCGTGCGTCGGCGACGCCAACGGCGACAACCTCATCAACGGAGGCGACCTGTCGGTGCTCCTTCATCAGTTCGGCGACAGCGATCTCGACTCGTACGCCGGCGCCGATATGAACGGCGATGGGATCGTCAACGGCGAGGACCTGTCCGTCCTGCTGGGACGATTCGGCGAGGTCTGCCCGACGCCAAGCCCCGAGCAGTGATCCAGATCCATCGCACTTGTCAGCGAACGCGGCGGCCTTCCGCCGCGTTTTCATTGGTGGGGATCACGCAGGGTCGATCGCGACATCCAGCTCGACGATCGTCGCCCGCTCGCAGGCGCGATCGGTGCACGCCTGGAACCCGACCGTCAGGATCGGTCGCCCGTTCCAGCGATCGTCGGTCCGCGTCAGCACCAGCTCGATCTCAACATCGCCGGCGTGCACCAGGACCTCGGGCCCGGCACCGCCTCGGAACACCTCGGCCGCCGGATACACCGCACGGACCGCAAGACCGCTCCCCCCCTCAATGCGCACCGACAGCGGGGTCAGCGACGACAGCACCCGCACGTGGTCCTCGGGTGCGCCCGCAGGGACCGGCGCGGCCGCGATGATGTGGTACCCGTCCTCGATCTCGAGCTTGAGCATCAGCACCGATGGCGCGCCGGGCGCCACGGCCACCCGATCCGTGCTGGCGAACACCCGTACCGGCCCGGCTTGCTTGTCACCGTCGTCGGTCGATGTTGGTGCGCCCGACGGTCTCACGATGGTCGGATCAATGTTGGCCAGTCGGTGCAGCGCCCGCGTGCTGTTCACACATGCCAGCGGCGTGCCGCCGATCATCGCGCTGAGCCCCACGATGAGCCGGCGGGCGTCGCTCACGAACGCCTCGTCGCGCGTCAACTCGTGGAGGTCCAGCAGCGCGTGCAGCAGGACCGATGCACCAGACGGCATCGCGCCGTCGTAGGCTCCGCGGTGGCGCACCAGGAGGTCGGGGCGGTCGGGAAGCGTGTCGTACACCAGGGTGTACGCCTTGGGCTCGGCGCCATCGATCAGGGTGTGCCGCTCGCCGAAGCGATCGAGCGCCGCCCGCGCAAGCGCGACCGCGTGGCGCAGGTGCTCTCGGATGTCCCTACCCAACCCGACGCCCGCCTTGCACAGCGCTGTGCACCCCAGCGCCATCATCGCATAGTCCTCAAGGAAGCCGGGCACGGAGCGCGCCGCGGCTGTCCCGGTCCGCAGCAATCCGCCCGAGCCGTCGATCATCGAACCGAGCACGTGAGACGCTGCTCGCTCGGCCGCCTCGTAGCAGGTCACGTCGCCGATTGCCGCTGCGCCGTCGGCCATGCCCGCGATCATCAGGCCGTTCCACGCCGCGATGATCTTGTCGTCGGTCGTCGGCTGATCGCGCCGCGCGCGGACCTCGCGCAGTCGCTCGTTGATCTCGGCTCGGTGCTGCAGCAGCGTGCCGACGTCGACGCCCATGGCGCGGGCCAGTTCCTCCTCGCGGGCAGGCATGAAGAGCACGTTCCTCGGTCCGTCGCCCGGGTGGTGCGGATCGCGGAAGTTTGGCCCCTGATCCAGCCCGTAGAGCTTCAGCGCCAAGGCCGCTTCGTCGGGCGGGAGCGCGGCGCGGATCTCGTCGGGCGTCCACAGGTAGTTCTGCCCCTCGCGATGGTTGACCTCGGCGTCCTGAGCGCTGAAGAACGCCCCCGTCGAAGGATCGGTCATCTCACGGCGCACGTACTCGAGTGTCTCGGCAAGCACGCGCCCGTCCAAAGGATCGCGCGTCAGGCGGTAGCTCCGGGCGTACACGCTGGCGAGCTGGCCGTTGTCGTACAGCATCTTCTCAAAGTGCGGCACGCGCCACTGGCCATCCACGCTGTATCGGTGGAACCCGCCGCCGACCTGGTCGTACATCCCGCCCAGCGCCATGCGGTCGAGCGTGCGCCGGACCGCCCGCGTCGCCGTCGACTGCACCGCCGGGTCTGACAGGTGCGGGATCACGTCCAGCAGGAACTCAAGGAACACCGGTTGCGGGAACTTGGGCGCCTGACCGAAGCCGCCGTCGACCGCGTCGTGGAGCCGCAGCAGCATCGAGACCGCCTCGCCGACGTGGCCGGCGCTGAGCGAGACCGGTTCACTTTCGGTTTCGAGTTGCTCGCAGATCGCGCCAGTCGCCTGCGACGCCTGCTCGAGCACCTGGGCTCGGTCGGTCGCCCAATGCTCTGCGATGGACTGGATCAGTTGCGGGAAGCTCGGCCGGCCGTAGCGCGGGTCGGCAGTGGGGGGGAAGTAGGTTCCGGCGTAGAAGGGTTCAAGCCCCCGATCGTCAGCCCCCCGTGCGCCCGGCGGCGTCAGCCATACCGACATCGGCCACCCGCCGCGGCCCTGCGAGAAGAGCTGCACCGCGGCCATGTAGATGTCGTCGACGTCCGGCCGCTCCTCGCGGTCGACCTTGATGCACACCAAGTGCTCGTTCATCAACGTCGCGATCGCGGGGTTCTCAAAGCACTCACGCTCCATCACGTGGCACCAGTAGCAGGTGCTGTATCCCACCGACAGGAATACCGGCACGCCGCGACGCCGAGCCTCGGCAAACGCTTCGTCCCCCCAAGGCCACCAATCAACGGGGTTGTACATGTGCTGCCGCAGGTACGGGCTGGATTCCCGCCCGAGCCTATTGGGCGGCTGGGCTGTTCCGGAGGCGGAGGGGGAAGCGGGGGTGGGGCGATCCGGGGTCGTCAAAGGGCGGCTCCTGAACCATGCGGTGGGCGTGGTAAGCCACTCTAGGGGCCGCGGCGTCGGCCCCGGAGCACGGCCAGCCCGTCAGTCGCCCGTAGACTTGTATCCAACCCAAACACAGTCCTATCGCACGACCAGTTGTTGCCCCTGGCTTCTGCCGGCTTGGCTGTGCGGCCGGTGGACGGTACACTCCCCGACCCAGATCCGGACGCCCGGTGGGGGTGTCCCGAATCGGGACCGCTGTCAACGACTGCCTGTTCTGCGCGGAGATCGACGATGTCGAACATTTGCTACTTCACCGGCAAGAAGCCGACCCGTGGTAACACGATCGCCCGCAGCGGCGCCGCCGTGAAGAAGGGCGGCTTCGGTCTCAAGACCACCGGCATTTCCAAGCGGACCTTCAAGCCCAACGTCCAGAAGCTGACGGTGCTGATCGACGGCAAGCCCAAGCGCATCCGCGTGTCGACCAAGGCCATCCGATCCGGACTGGTTGTGAAGCCGCTCAAGCGCAAGTACGGCTACACCGCCCAGCAGAAGGCCGCCGCCGCCGCCGCGTCCAACGACTGAGTCGGCCCCGTTTTCTCAGCACCACCGCGACACCCTCGGCCCTTTGCTTGTGGCGGCCACCGGCAGGTATAGTTGCGCGGATGAGCCAACCCACACTCGGCCGTTCGCTGGCAGCGTTCCTCGTCCTTGCATCTGGCGCAGCCGCGCTGGCTCAGGATCAAGGCACGACGGCTCCGACATCAGCTCCGGACACCGCCACCTACGACACCACGCCCGTGCGCCCGTACTCGCCGACCGGCCCGATCGGCCCGCTCGAGGATTCTGAGGATCGCTGGACGTTGTCGATCGGCGGCCGCGCTCAGCACGCATTCCAGGCGGACCTGGATGACAGCGCGGGCGAGGTCAGCGTGCCCCGTGCGGGCGCTGATGTGGCGCTCTTGATCCCGATTGGTGAGAAGTTCAAGCTGTCGACCGGACTGGACTTTGAGGCATCGTTCTACGACTGGGACAGCCCCGATGATGTGGTTCCCGGGTCGGGTTCGAGCGATCCGTGGGACGAGATCTACACGGTCACGCTGTCCCTCACCGGCACCTACATCCTCGACGATAAGTGGTCCATCTTCGGCGGCGGCTTCGTCAGCTCGTCCGGTGAGTCGGGAGCGGACTTTGGCGACACCATCACCGGCGGCGGCTTCGTCGGCGTCGGCTACGCGTTCGGTCCGGAACTGACCGTGCAAGGCGGCATCGGTGCCCGCTCGCGCCTCGAGGACGATGCGCGAGTCTTCCCCGTGATCGGGGTCCAGTGGAAGATCAGTGAGCAGTTCAATCTGCGGACCGAGGGCCCCGGCCTCCGCATCACCTATGCCGCGAACGACCAGTGGTCGTTCTACCTCCGCGGGGCTTACGAAATGCGCGAGTTCCGCCTCGCCGACGACAACCGCACGGTTCCCGACGGCGTGGTCGAGGATCAGAGTGTGCCCATCGGCTTTGGCGTTGAATGGCGTCCGACGGGCGGCCTGTCGATCGGTCTGGAGGCCGGCGCGATCGTCTGGCAGGAATACGACATCCAGAGCCGCAGCGGCCGAACTCTGAACGAAATCGAAACAGACCCGACGCCCTACATCGGACTCCGCCTCGACTATCGTTTCTGACGACCGGGATACCCGGGCACCACCGCCCGTGTGCCGCCGTCAGAGAGCGACGATGACCGATCAGCCCGACAACCGTCCGTGCCCCCCGGCCGCCCTTGATCGGCGCGGGTTCATGCTCGCAGCCGGCGCTGTGGGTGCATCCCTTGTGGTGCCCGGCCGAGCGGTCGCGCGGGCACGCCCGGCCCATCGGGGTCGCCCGGGCCGAGCCCGCAACGTCATATTCATGGTCGCAGACGGCATGAGCTACGGCACGCTCGGGCTGGCCGAGTCGCTCATCCGTCAGCGCACCGGCCGATCCTCCAACTGGGCCGGTCTGATGCTCCGCGACGACGTCTCGCGATCGCTTGTGGACACTCGGGCCGCGAACTCGATGGTCACCGACTCCGCCGCCGCGGCCACGGCGTGGGCCATCGGCGAGCTAGTCGATAACGGGCGCATCGGCCTCACCCCCGATGGACGCATGCCCACGCCCATCCTGATGCACGCTCGCCAGGCGGGGCGGGCCATCGGCCTTGTGACCACCACCCGCATCACCCACGCGACTCCCGCCGGCTTCATCTGCAACGTGCCCACCACCCGCGACGACGAGAACGGCATCGCCGAGCAGATGATCGCACGGGCCCCCGATGTCATGCTCGGCGGCGGGTCACGATTCGTCTCCGACGGCCTGCTCGCCGCCGCGGGCTTCAACGGCACACTGGTGCGCACCGGCTCGGAACTGGCCGCGATCGATCCTGCCGCCGCAATCTGGCCGATCGTCGGCCTGTTCGCCCATTCCCACATGAGCTACGAGATCGACCGACTGAACGCGCCGAGCGGCGCCGACGAGCCGTCGCTGGCCGCCATGACGCGGGTCGCCCTCGCCACCCTCGGGCGCGCACCGGGCGGTTTCGCCGTGCAGATCGAGGGCGGGCGTGTCGACCACGGCGCCCACGCCAACGATGCGGGGGCAACGATCTTCGACCAGGTCGCCTTCGATGAGGCGATCGGCGTCGCGTGGGAGTTCGTCCAGGACCGCGACGACACGCTGCTCATCGTGACATCGGACCACAGCACCGCGAACCCCGGGCTCACCGAGTACGGCGGGCGCGGCAACCGCGGCTTCGAACTCGTCCACGGCTTCCGTCACAGCTTCGAGTGGATCGACGAGCAGCTTGGCACCGGCATGACGCTCGAGTCCAACGATTCGCCCCAGCGCCGCGCTGCCGCGGCACGCTCGGCCTCGTTCGCCGACATTCCCGCACAGCGACTCCGCGAGGTCGTCCAGGCCGCCGCAGGCATCGCCATCACCGACGACGAGATCGCCATGCTCCACCGCTGGAAGCGCGGCGAGATGGTCGATCCGTTCATGACCAACAACGTCCGCTACGCCCCCCTGTCCGCGGTGCTGGCCAATCACACCGGCATCGCCTTCCTCAGCCCCAACCACACCGCCGACCCCGTCGAGTTCACCGCGTGGGGCCCCGGCAGCGAACTCGTGCCCGGCGTGATGGCCATCAACCACGCCCACAGCCTGATGGTGCACGCGCTGGACCTCCGCCCCGCCAAGCCGCTGTGACCCCGTGGGCACGCTACGCTTAGCCGACGGGATCGGACCCACACCCATCGACGCCCAAGAGGGACTACGCGACCGATGTCCACGCCGCAGCCCATGACCATCGAGGAAGCCCGAATCGCCGCCGACGAGTTCCGCAAGGACTTCGCCGCGGTCCGCGAGCAGATCGGCCGGGCCGTCGTCGGTCACACGGAGATCGTCGATGGCGTACTGACCTGCCTGTTCACCAACGGCCACGCGCTGCTCGAGGGCGTACCCGGGCTGGGCAAGACGCTGCTGGTCCGTTCACTGGCCCAGGCGCTCAAGCTCGACTTCCGGCGCATCCAGTTCACCCCCGACC
>SXGQ01055966.1_pt1 | contig 14121 bp, 8 predicted proteins | sample 3178371 | NCBI WGS metagenome assembly SXGQ01 (sample SAMN11356859, study PRJNA531348) | freshwater metagenome | isolation source: freshwater sample F1-20 | place: China: Fuxian Lake, Yuxi | collected 2017-12-25
CGGTGGCCCGGCAGATTCGGGCCGGCCAGGTCGACATCAATGGCGGACGATTCAATCCGCTGGCGCCGTTCGGCGGTTACAAGAAGTCGGGCATCGGCCGCGAGAACGGTCCCCTGGCCCTCGAGGAGTATCTCCAGACCAAGGCCATCCAGCCATGATGCCCGTCGCGTCGCTCGTGCCCGGCGTGCTTGTGGCCGTGGCAGTCATGCTGGCGGGCTTTACCCTCGCCGAGAGCCTCGGGCAGGCCGTGCTCGCCTCGCAGGGACTGACGGGCAGCAGTCCGGTGTCGGGCGTGCCGGTGGCCATCGTGCTCGGCCTGCTGCTGCGCAACAGCCTGCCGCTGCCGCCACTGCTGACGCCCGGCCTCAAGTGGGCCACGAGCACCCTGCTGCGCGCGGGCATCGTGTTGGTGGGCATCCGCCTGAGCGTGTTCGATGTGCTCAAGCTCGGAGCGGCCGGCCTGCCCGTGGTGGTGCTGGCGATTGCCGCCGGCCTGCTGTTTGTCACGTGGTTCAACCGCCGGATGGGCCTGCCCGCCCGGCTCGGGACGCTGATTGCGGCCGGCACGAGCATCTGCGGGGTGACGGCCATTGTGTCGACCGCGCCGGCCATCGAGGCCGACGAACGGGAAGTGGCGTATGCGGTGGCCAACGTCGTGGCCTTCGGGCTGCTCGGCATGCTGACGTATCCGTACCTGGCGCATGCGCTGCTGACCCATTCGGAAACCATCGGCCTCTTCCTCGGGACTGCGGTGCACGATACGTCACAGGTGATGGGCGCGGCGCTGACGTATCGGCAGGTGTACGGCGACGAGGTCGTCCTGCGGACGGCGACGGTGACGAAGCTGACGCGGAACCTGTTCCTGGCGGCGGTGATTCCGCTGCTGTCGTGGTGGCATGCGCGCGAGTCGGGCACCGGCGCCGGTGGTGCGTCGCGCACGGACTGGCGCCAGCACATCCCGGGGTTCGTGGTGGGCTTCCTGCTGATGGCGGTGGTGCGGTCGGCGGGCGACTACTCGCTCGGGCTGTCAGGGGCGGCGTTCGGGTTCTTCGATGCGGGCGCATGGTCGCGGGCCACCTCGACGATGGGCGATGTCTGGGCGTCGCGGTGGCTGCTGGGCACGGCAATGGCTGCCGTGGGGCTGAACACGAACCTGGCCGTATTCCGGGGCGTGGGCCTGCGGCCCTTCTTCGTCGGACTGGCTGGTGCGCTGGTGGTGGGGCTGGTCGGGCTGCTCTCGGCGATCGTGTTCGGCCAGTTTGTGCAGTTGTAGCGGGCTGGCTCCGGGGCGGGCATTTCGACGGCCACCGGGGCTAGCGTCTCGCCTATACTTTCGCAAACGACTGCTCCGTTGCTCGTGGAGTGTGCTGAATGAGAACGCTGCTGATGGGAATTGGCGCTGCGGTGGTGGGCGCCGTGGCAGTGTCGGGCCCCTGGGCCCGGGTGCCGGTCGAGGCGAGCCCGCAGGCGGCTGCGCCCCGCACGGCTCCCGCGGCACCGGTTGCTCCCGGGGGCGCCGTCGCTTCGCCTGCGCTGCCGGCGTCCCACGCCGTGTCGCTGCCCGGCCCGCAGCAGGGCGAGATGGTGCGGCAGTATTGTGCGGGTTGCCACAGCGACCGGGCCAGGGCTGGCGGCCTGTCGCTGCAGGGATGGAGCGCCGAGGGAGCCGAGCGCGACCGCGTCACCACGGAAAAGATCATCAGGAAGGTGCGGGCCGGCATGATGCCGCCGGCCGGTGCGCGACGCCCTGAAGAGGCGCAGCTGCTGCGCCTGGCCTCCGCTCTCGAGACGCGCATGGACCAGCTGTCGGCGGCCTCGCCCGATCCGGGCTGGCGGCCATTCCAGCGCCTGAACCGTGCCGAGTATGCGCGCTCGGTGCGGCAGCTGGTCGGGCTTGACCTGGATGTGTCGGCGTTCCTGCCAGCCGACACCATCAGCGACGGCTTTGACAACGTGGCCGACGTGCAGGCGTTCTCGCCCACCCTGATGGAAGGCTACCTGCGCGCGGCGAGCCGCGTGGCGACGCTGGCCGTCGGCGATCCGCAGAGCGCGGCAACGCAGGCCACCTACACCCTTCCCAAGACGGCGTCGCAGCTCGCGCGTGCCGAGGGCGCGCCCCTGGGCACGCGCGGCGGCCTGTCGGTGCTGCACACCTTCCCGGCAGACGGCGACTATGTGTTCAGCATGGACTTCTATGCGGAACCCCTGGGGCTGCTCTATGGCAGCACGTCGGCCAACGAGCAGATCGAGGTGTCGGTTAACGGGGCGCGCGTGGGGATCTTCCCGATTGATCCGCGCATGAGTGAGGAGAAGACAGGCCTCACCATGAAGTCGTCACCGGTGCACGTGCGGGCCGGGGCCCACCGCGTGAGCGCAGCGTTCCTGCAGAAGTCGGACGGGCTCATCAACGACCTGATTGCGCCGATCGACCACACGATGGCCGACACGGAAATCGGCACGGCCTATGGCATCACGACGCTGCCGCACCTGCGGAGCCTGAGCGTGGTCGGGCCACACCGGGTGACGGGCGTGTCTGACACGCCGACCCGGCGTCAGATCTTCTCGTGCCGGCCGACGTCGGCCGCCGACGAGATGTCCTGTGCCTCGTCGATTGTGCGGCGACTGGCCACGCAGGCGTTCCGTCGCCCCGTGAGCGAGCGCGAGTTCACGCGCCTGCTGCAGTTCTACGAGCGGGGCCGGACCTCGCGCGACTTCGAGTACGGCATCACGAAGGCCCTCGAGGCCATTCTGGCCAGCCCGCAGTTCCTGCTGCGCACCGAAGAGATGCCGTCCCGTACGGCCGGGGGCACCTACCGGCTGGGTGACTATGCGCTGGCCTCGCGCCTGTCGTTCTTTCTCTGGGGCAGCGGCCCTGATGACGAGCTGCTGAAGGCGGCGGGCGCGGGACGGCTGTCGCTGCCTGGCGGCATCCAGACGCAGATGCGCCGCATGCTGGCCGATCCAAAGGCTGATGCGCTGTCGACGCGGTTTGCCTCGCAGTGGCTGCGCCTGCAGGATCTGGAGGGCACGACGCCTGACCCCATCCTGTATCCCTACGCGGACCAGACGCTGACGCGTGCCCTGCAGCGCGAGACGGAACTGTTCTTCGATGCCCTGGTGCGCGAGGACCGCAGCGTGCTCGACCTGCTGACGGCCGACTTCACGTATGTGAACGATCGCGTGGCCCGGCACTATGGCCTGCCGAACGTCAGCGGCCAGCAGTTCCGCCGCGTGACGCTGCCGCCGTCGCGGCGCGGCATCCTCGGGCACGGCAGTGTGCTGATGCTCACCTCGATTGCGGACCGCACGTCGCCGGTGATGCGCGGCAAGTGGGTGATGGAGGTGCTGCTCGGGACGCCGCCGCCCCCGCCGCCTCCGAATGTGCCTGCGCTTGAAGAGACCGCTGGCACCGGCGCCTCGGGCCAGACCCTGTCGGTGCGCCAGCGGATGGAGCAGCATCGGAGCAATCCGACCTGCAACTCGTGCCACCGCGTGATCGATCCGCTCGGCCTGGCGCTCGAGAACTTCGATGCCACTGGCCGCTACCGCATCAAGGATGGAGGCGCCCAGGTGGATACGGCCGGCACGCTCTACGACGGCACGCCGATTGACGGCCCCGACAGCCTGCGGCAGGCCGTGCTGCGCCGCAAGGACGTGTTCCTGACAAGCTTCACCGAGAGCCTGCTGACGTATGCGCTCGGGCGCCGCGTCGAGCCGGCGGACATGCCGCTTGTGCGGCGCATCATCCGTGACGCCGCGCGGCGCGACTACCGCATCAGCGCGTTTGTACAGGGCGTCGTCGACAGTGCGGCGTTCCAGCGCGTGCGGGTGCCGTCCGAGACGCCGGCCCCCGTGACCACCACCCTGCAGCAGGGCGTGGCCCGCTAGTCTTTTCCGGAGTACGACCCATGATGATTCTCCGTCACCCGCTCTCTCGACGCACAGTGCTGCAGGGCCTGGGCGTCACCATTGCCCTGCCGTTTCTCGACGCGATGCGCCCGGCCGGCCGCGCCCTTGCGCAGGGACGCAAGGCGCCGGTGCGGATGATTGCGATGGAAATGGTGCACGGGGCGGCCGGCAGCACGGCCTACGGCATCCGGAAGAACATGTGGGCGCCGGCCGAGGTGGGATCAGGATTCGACCTGACGCCGAGCAGCCTGCAGCCGCTCGAGCCGTACCGGAAGGCGCTGACGATTGTCAGCAACACCGACTGCCGCAATGCCGAGGCGTTCCTGCCGCCCGAGATTGGCGCCGACCACTTCCGGTCGGCGGCGGTCTTCCTGACCCAGGCCCGGCCGAAGCAGACGCAGGGCTCTGATGTGTTTGCCGGCACGTCGCTCGACCAGATCTACGCGCAGAAGATTGGCGACCAGACGCCCATCCCCTCGATGCAGCTCTGCATCGAGAATGTCGACCAGGCCGGCGGCTGCTCGTACAACTATTCGTGCGTCTACACCGACACGATCAGCTGGGCTTCGCCCACCGATCCGATGCCGATGATTCGTGACCCGCGGGCCGTGTTCGATCAGCTGTTCGGCGTCGGTGCCACGGCCGATGCCCGCCAGCTGCGCCGTGCCGATGATCGCAGCATCCTCGACTGGGTGACCGAGGCGGTGGCCGACCTGAAGCGCACGCTCGCGCCTGCGGATCAGGCGCGTCTGGCCGACTATCTCGATGACGTCCGCGAGATCGAGCGGCGCATCCAGAAGGTGGAAGCCTCGAACCGATCGGGCGAGCCCCGCGAGCTGCCGGACGCGCCGGTCGGCGTGCCTGACTCGTACGAAGACCACGTGCGCATCATGTTCGACCTGCAGGCACTGGCGCTGGCGTCGGACATCACCCGCATCTTCTCGTTCAAGATGTCGCGCGACGTGTCGAATCGGGTGTTCCGTCCGAGCGGATCGACGACGGCGTTCCACACGGCCTCGCATCACCTCGATCGCGACGACCGCATCACCGACTTCCAGAAGATCAACACCTACCACGTCGGCCTGCTGCCTTACCTGGTCGAGCGGCTGATGAAGATTCCCGACGGCGACGGCACGCTGCTCGACAACACGCTGGTCGTCTACGGTTCGTCGATGGGCAACTCGAACGTGCACAACCACAAGCGCTGCCCGCTGATCATGCTCGGGCACGCCGGCGGTGCGCTGAAGGGGAACATGCACGTGCGGGCGGCTGACGGCACCCCGATGGCCAATGCCATGCTGTCGATGCTGCACGGCCTCAACGTCGATGTCGCGCAGTTTGGCGACAGCACCGGCGCGATGGACCTGAACAGCGGCGGCGTGGCGGTCACGCGGGCGGAGGCCCTGTGAGGGGGGCGCGCCGGATGCGGGTCGCCCTGCCCGAGGGCATGGCGGCGGCCCTGCGCCGCTGTGTCTGCGGCGGCGTGGTGGCTGTGGCGCTGGCCGTGGCCTGCGAGGCTGGCGTCGGCGCGCATGACGGCGCCGACACCGTGGTCGAGGCGGCCCGGGCCGGTGACGTGGCCACGGTGCGCGCGCTGCTCAAGCGGGGCGGCGACGTGAACCAGGCGCAGGGAGACGGGATGACGGCGCTGCACTATGCGGCGCAGCTGGGCCAGGTCGACCTCGTGCAGATGCTGCTGTCGGCCGGCGCCAACGTGAAGGCGACGACGAGGCTCGGTGGCTATACGCCGCTGCACCTCGCCAGCCTCAGTGGAAATGCATCGGCGGTGGCGGCGCTGATTGCCTCGGGTGCCTCGGCGGACGCGCGCACGTCGACGGGGGCCACGGCGCTGATGCTGGCGGCCCGGTCGGGGAGCGTCGACACGGTGACTCGCCTGGTTGAGAACGGCGCACCGGTCAACGCGGCTGACAAGGCCAATGGACAGACGGCGCTGATGGTGGCGGCCGGGCTTGACCGCGCCGACGTGGTGCGGGCTCTGGTGGCGAGGGGCGCAGACACGTCACTGGCCTCGACCGTGGTGAACCTGGCGAAGCTGACGCAGGAGGTCGAGGCTGACCCGCTCAACGGACAGGTGCGTCGCAATGCGCCGGCGTCGGCCAGCGAGTCGATGCAGGTGGCGGGCCTGACGCGGCCGTACACCTACAACGAACTCATCTCTGCGCAGGGCGGGCTGACGGCGCTGCACTTCGCAGCGCGGCAGGGAGCATCGTCGTCGGTGGCGGCGCTGGTCGAGAGCGGGGCAGTCATCGACCAGCCGAGCCCCGGCGATCGCGCGACGCCCCTGCTCGTGGCCATCATCAACGGCCACTTCGACGTGGCGCGCTACCTGCTCGGCAAAGGCGCCAATCCCAACCAGGTGAGTGAAGCCGGCGTGAGTCCCCTCTACGCCACGCTCAATGTGCAGTGGGCGCCGATTGCGGCCTACCCGCAGCCGCGCGCGCACCTGCAGCAGCAGACGACCTACCTCGACATGATGCGGCTGCTGCTCGAGCGCGGTGCTGACTCGAACGTACGCGTCAACCGCAAGGTATGGTACTCGAGCTACAACTTCGACCAGTCGAGCGTCGACGAAATCGGAGCGACGCCGTTCTGGCGTGCGGCGTATGCCGCCGATCTCGAGGCGATGACGCTGCTCGTGAAGGCTGGCGCCGATCCGTCGATCTCGACGATGAAGCCGATGTCGCGCCGCTTTGGCGGCGGGGGCGCGGCGGATGCCGACAAGTCAGGCCTGCCTGCGGTGCCGGTCGGCGGCCCGAATGTCACGCCCCTCCAGGCGGCCGCAGGCGTCGGATACGGGTTTGGCTTCGCTGCCAACTCGCATCACTTTGCCAAGACCGGGCTGCTGGCCGCGGTGAAGTATCTGGTCGAGGAGACGGGCGCAGATGTGAACGCGCGCGACGCCGACGGCAACACGGCGGTGCACCATGCCGCGGCCCGTGGCGACAACGCGATGATTCAGTACCTCATCAGCAAGGGTGCCGTCGTCACCCACGTCAACCGATCGGGCCAGACGACGGTCGACATGGCCAACGGACCGGTGCAGCGGACGCAGCCGTTTCCCGAGACCATTGCCCTGCTCGAGAAGCTGGGTGCGGTCAACAACCACAAATGCGTCTCATGCTGACCCCGCACGTGTAGGTGCCGGGGTGGCCGGGCCTCTTCTCCCGGAAGGGTGGGGGACTCGTGTGCCCGATCGGCGGCACTGACCTGCCGGTGTGAGGCCAGGCTGAGTCTGGGAGTGGCCGGCGTCCGGGCCTGTGCCGGATGGGCGGCGTGGCCCCGCCATTCAGGGTGCGTAGAGACGGCGATCTGCTGCCGATGACGGGCTACGGATGCCGGGGCACGCTGGCCGGCATCGGCTGGTCGATGCTGATGCGCTTCGGCGCATCGGCAACCGCCCACACCACCGAGAAGAGGAGCCGCGCCACCTGCTGCATCTGCACCGGATCGAGGAAGCGGGCTTCGTCAGTGGGCAGGTGATAGCGCTCGTGCGTGCCGGTGTTGAACCCGATGGTCAGGATGCCGCGCTCGAGGAACGGGCCGGCATCGGTCCTCGGATAAAAGAACTCGCTGTCGGTACGATCGAAGGCGCGGTTGACCTGCAGGCCCTGATACTCGGCGTTCACGCGGGTGATGAGTGCATCGGCCTGCCGGCTGAGCACGGTAGGCCCGAGCATGTACACCTCGCCCCTCCGTGTGACGCCCTTGACGCCGTCGGCTGCTGCCGCCGCGCTCTCGGTGCGGCTGGAGCCGATCATGTCGACGTTCACGTGCGCCACAATCGCGCTGCGCGGTACCGGAGGCGCATGGACAAACCACCGGATGCCCCAGAGTCCCTGCTCTTCGCCGCTGTCCCACACGAAGATGACGCTGCGCTTCGGGCGGGCCGTGGCCATCTGCTCTGCGAGTGCGAGCAGCCCTGCGCTGCCTGACGCGTTGTCATCGGCGGCGTTGTAGATGGCATCGCCTGCGAGGTCACGCGTGCCGACCGCCCCATCGAGGTGTGCCGCCACGGTGACCACTTCGGCGCGCAGCGCGGGATCGGTCCCCTCGAGCCGGGCCACCACGTTGTAGGGACGCAGGCGCGTGGCCTGCGCCACCGGCAGACCGAGCGTGACCGTCTTGCCGAGGCGGAACGATGCGGGATAGGGGCCACCCTCGGGCAGCTGCAGCGCGGCCGCGCCATCGAGGGCCTCGCCCTCGAGCAGGGCTCGCGTGGTGTCGGGAGAGAGCAGCAGCGACGGGATGTCCGGCGTGGCGTAGGCCGAGGGCACGTTCGGCACCATCTCGCGCCGCACCTGGCCGGCAGACCGGAGATCATCCCAGCGCAGCAGTTCACTGGCCTGGGTGATGAACAGGACGCCCACGGCCCCGCGGCGTGCCGCTTCGTCCATGACGGTTCGGGCGCCGACCGTCACCCGTCCCACCTGGCTGATGCTGACGCCGGCAGGCATGACGCGAGGCCCGTGCGCCACCACGAGCGCGCCTTTCACGTCGACGCCGGCGAATGCATCGATGCCGCGGTCAGGTACCGTCCATCCGTGGCCGACGTAGACCACCGGCACCGTGCCCGAACGGGGCACGCCCAGCGTGCGCATGGCGATGTCCTTCCCGACATCGAAGCGGCGCGTGCCAATGGTGAGCGAGGCACGCGAGGCCTCGAGGCGGGTGTCGTCGAGGTCGTAGTACTGGCGAAAGCCCCCGCGATCGCCAGCCGGTGCGAGGCCTGCCCGCTGTAGTCGAGCGATCAGGTAGTCGGCTGCGGCGTCGAAGCCCGGCGATGGGGTGTTGCGTCCCTTCAGGTCGTCGGAGGCCAGCTGCGCCACATCCCACGCCAGCTGCGGTGCCGCGATGCGCTCGGCGGCGGCCCTGGCAGCGGGAGACAGCACGGGCCCCTGGGCCAGTGTGGGACTGGTGATGGTGCCGACAGCCAGCAGGACGAGGGCAGACAGGCGCAGGCGCATGTCTGCAGTCTACTGCGGCGACGTGGCGGCTGCCGCCGCGGCAGGGTCGGCCAGCCAGATGACCGCAGCGTTCATCATCTCGTCGATGCGTGATGTCGGAGTGGTGTACTGGTTGGCCATCATCGAAAAGACCAGCGGTTCACCGTTCGCGGCGGTCACGAATCCCGACAGGGTGCGGATGTTGAACATCGACCCGGTCTTGGCCCAGACACGGCCCGCGGCCGGCGTGCCCACAAACCGGCGCTCGAACGAGCCGGGCTGGCCCGGGTGGGGCAGCGCCGCCATGTAGGGTTCACGCAGGACAGGATCCTTCCAGACAGCCGTGAGGGTCTGCACAAGCGCCAGCGGCGAGAGCATGTTGTAGCGCGACAGGCCCGATCCGTCGAAGGCCCGATAGGTGGCCGGGTCGACGCCCATGTCGGTCAGCGTCTGGCGGAGGACCGCCAGGCCGGCCGCCTCACTCGCCGGGGCCCCGGCGGGCGACAGGGCCCACAGCAGCGACTCGGCATAGCCATTCATGCTGTGACGCAGCACGGGGTCGATCATCGTGCGCAGCGGCAGCGACTGGTCGGTGATCCACGTCTCGGCCTGCGTCACGTCGAGTGTGGCCGGCAGGTCGTCGATGTCGATGGCGGCGCCATCGACGAAGATGCCGCGGCGGACCAGTGCCTCGCGGACGGTGGCCGCGAAGGCCCGCGTCGGGTTGGCAAGCGAGGTGCGCACCAGGCGCGGACGCGCGTCGCGCGCGATGGTGCCCGACAGCGTCAGCACGTCGGTGCCCGGGGCGCGGTCGAGGGCAATGCGCGTGGCCGATCCGGCTTCGCCCGTGCCGACCCGATTGACCAGCGTGAGTGCATGCTGGGCCGGAACGGCGGTGATTGACGTCGCCTGGCCGGCCTGACCGGCAGGCGTGATCGTCAGGTGCAACTCGTTCTCGTTGAGCTGCAGGGCACCGATCTGCGATCCGTAGTCTTCCGTCAGGTCATCCCACGACCAGCCCGAACCCCACCCCGGCTTCCCCGCCCCATCGTCTCCGATGATGCGGCCGGTGATGCGCGTGACGCCCCGTGCGGCAATGCGGTCGGCCCACGCGTCAATGACGGCCCAGCGCTCGGGGAACCGGGGACTGATGGTGGGATCACCAGAGCCACTGATGATGAGGTCGCCATTGAGCACCCCACGGCTGTCGACGCGACCGAGGGCACGGATGGTGGTGGTCAGCCGGAAGTCCCATCCGAGGCGCCGCGCGGCGGCGGCGGTGGTGAGCACCTTCTGGTTGGAGGCCGGCACCAGCAGGTGCCGGGGATTCAGGGCATACAGCGTCTCGCCCGACGACAGCGACCGCACCAGCACGGCGATGTGCGCATGGGCGAGGTCGTCCGGCGTGAAGATGCGATGGAGGGCCGCTGTCGCCGCCTGCGCGGCCGCACTCGGCGCGACCGCGGCCGGGGAGGCTGTTGCCGTCGGTCCGGCGGTGGGTCTGGCCGCCGGCGGGGCGGTGCGCGACGCGCACGCCGCCAGGGCGCCCGTCACGAGGAAGAGTGCGGTGAGGCGCCCTGCGGCGGATGGTGTCATGGCGTGGGAGGAGATGGGGGCGTGGTCGACTGTGCTGGCGGCGCACCGGACGCAGGTGCGGCTGCCGGGGGCGCCGGTGCGAGCGCGGCATCCAGCGCCGCGTCGACGCCGTCGATGAACGAGGCCAGCACCGAGCCGATGACGCCCTCGCCATCGCGACGGCCGACGAACGTGCCGCCCACCTGCCCGATGCGGACGCGCTCGAACTTGCCCTCGTCATAGCTGACGCTCGCGGACATCACCGGAGTCGTGAGCGCCGACGCCTTCGCCGGCTCGACACTGTCGGCGATGCGCAGCCCGTTGAGCGCGGTCAGCAGGGCATCGACCCTGGCCTTGTCGATCGCGGCGGCTGCGCCGCCATCCACGGCGACGGTCCAGGTGGCATCGACACTGGCGCCTCCCGTCTTCACGAAATCCCACGTGTGCGACGAACCGCGCCGTGTGCGCGACAGCCGCAGGCGGTCGATGAAGTAGGGACGCGACTCGAACAGCTCCTTGACCCGGTATTCATCGAACGACTTGGTGAGGTCGTCGTTAAGCGTCGTGTCGAGCGTGAAGACCAGCGACCGTGAGAGATCGCGGGCATACGGGCGACCCTGCTGCTCGGGCGACTGCTCGCTGATGGCCAGTGTGGTTTCCTTGCCGCCGCCAGCCAGGACGATGCTCATGCCGGGTGTGTCGAGGCCGTAGGCCTTCAGGTCGCCTGCGGTTTCGGTGACGACCCGTTCCATGGCGGTGGTGCCGAGGCGGGTGAGCAGGGCATCGATGGACGGGCCATCGGCGCGCCCCGAACCCTCGCCCTCGACGCGCCACGCGCCATCGGCCTTGACCAGCCGCATGCGGTCGCGTCCGCGCGCCAGGTCGATGCGGTCAATGGCATCGCGATCGAAGACCAGCGCGCGCTTGTCGCGCAGCGCGAAGGTCTTCTTGTTGAACGTGGTGTCGAGATAGGCCCCGACGAGGAACACGCGTCGCGTTCCGGGCTTGACGGCATACATGTCGCCCTGCGTGGGCGTGGTGTCGCCGAAGGCCACTTCGCCGCTGACCGCACCTGCCTTGAACGAGACGGTGACCTTGGGGGTCTGCAGGCCGTATGGGGCGAGGTCGGCGGCATTCTCGTCAACGACGCGCGTCTGTTCGAGCGAGGCCAGGTTGGTGGTCAGGCTGGTGGTTTCCGTGGCGTCGGCCGCGGCCGTGACCGGTGCTGTCAGCTGCCAGCCCTGGTCGCCCTTCCGGAGCGTGGTGGTCTCACCGCCGGCGCTGACGGTGATTTCCTGAATGGCGTCTGCCTCGACGCTGAAGACCTTCTCCGTCGGCGTGGTGCCGGCGGCGGGCTTCTCGCGCTCGACGAAGTAGATGTAGCCCCCGAGCGCCCCGAGCAGGACGACCAGTGCAATCGTGGACCAGCCGCGATTCACAGCCTCAGCGCCTCCCGCGCCAGTTGAGCAGTCCGAGCGCGAAGATGAAGCCCGGAATGCCGAAAATCGAGAGCCAGAACACCATGTTCTGCGCCTCGGCGGTCATGGTGATGCGGCGGTCCTCCGGTTCACGCGGGCGGATGGCGATGAGCCCTTCCTGCTGGGCCAGCCAGTTCACCGTGTTCTGGAAGAAGTCGCGGTTGCCCTGCACGCCGAGGATGCCGTTCGAGGCAAAGTCAGAGTCGCCGATGACGACCACGCGCGACTGCGGCGTGGGCTTGTTCTCGGCGGGAGCGGCGCCTTCGGCCGGTGGCGGCGGGGCCGGTGCCTCGGTCGCCGGTGCCGACACGGCGGCCGCCAGCGAAATGGGGCCGGGCCTGTCGCCCTTGTCCTCGTTGAGCTCGACGCGTCCGCCTCCGGACGTGATGGCGACTAGGTCAGTCTCGGCCCAGCTCTGGGCACCGGTCTGGGCGAAGACCTCTGGCGTGCGTCCCCCGCTGGTGGCGGCATCGCCGGCCACCACGGAACGTGCCAGGGGGAAGGCGGTCATCAGCTGGAAGTTCTCGGTGATCGGATGCGGCGGATAGTTGGCCACGACCGGCACGGACGCGTCGGTGCCCAGCAGCTGTCCGATGCCGCTGGCATCGACCACGATGTTCATGCCGAGCGCGAAGCCCCACGACTGCAGCAGGCCGTCGAGGAGCGGTGTGGTCGAGCCGGTGCCGGCGGGCGGATCGATGAGCGCGAGCAGCTTGCCACCCTTCGCCAGGTAGCGCTCCACCGCCTCGATTTCCGGCTGGAGGAAATCGGTCGCAGGACCGGCCACGACGAGCACGGTGGCGTCGGCGGGCACTTCGCGGGTCTGGGCGAGGACGACCTTCTCGACGCCGTAGTTGTCGGTCGAGAGGGCCTGCGCAATGGCGCTGTAGCCGGTGCGCTCGGTGCTGACGTGGTCCTTCTCGCCGTGGCCCTGTGTGAAGTAGACCTTGCGGGTCTCGCCGGTGATGGCCTTGACGAGGGCGTTGGCGACCGCCTGCTCCTGCATGGACGACACCCGTTCGGTGCGGTCCTTGTACTGAATGAGCACGGTGCCGAGCGCGGTGATTTCCGCGGCGCGTGCGCGGAGCGGATTCTTTTCCGGATCGATGTACTCGGCGCTCACCTTCGACGACTGGTAGGTGTACGTCTCCATCTGCTTGCGGTAGCCGTCGAGGGCCAGCTCGCGGTCGAAGACGGTGAACGTGACCGGTGCGTCGAGGTCCTTGAGAATCTTCACGGTCTGGTCAGACAGGCTGTAGACCTGGTTGGCCGTGAGGTCCCACCGCTTGTTCTGGCGCGACGCCAGGTAATTGACCGCGACGAGGATGCCGAGGAAGGCCATGAGGCCGATGGCCGACATCGACCCGTAGCGGCCGCTGCGGCTCTGCAGCAGGGTGAGCACCTCGCGCCACTCGCTGGCCACGTACACGAGCACCATGGCCAGGCCGGCCCAGGCGGCGTACTGCTGGTACTGGGCCCACTCGGGGCGCAGGAAGCGGATGCCGACCGACGCGAAGACGAGCAGGGTGCCCAGCCAGCCGATGATGCCGAACACGGTGACGCTGGATGACTGTGAAGGGGACGTCTGGGATGCCATGGCGACTCAGCCTCTCCACCGTTCGCTGTCGACCGACTTCATCGTGAGGAAGAGGCCGGTAGCGATGAAGCTCAGGTAATAGACGACGTGCTTGGTGTCGATGATGCCCCGCGCGAAGTCATCGAAGTGCTCGGTGACCGAGAGATAGTTGATGACCGTTTGCGCCTCGGGACTGACGAAGGTCGACACCCAGTTAATGACCCAGAGCAGCAGGAACACCGAGAAGGTGATCATGCCTGCGACGATCTGGTTCTTCGTCAGGCTGGAAATGAACAGGCCCAGCGACAGGAAGCTGCCGCCCATCATCAGCAGGCCGAGGTAGCCGGTGGCGATGGGCTTCCACTCGGGGTTGCCGTAGGCGAAGAGCAGCCCCATGTGCAGCAGCGTCACCGACAGCATGCCGGCGAACAGGGCGAGGGCCCCGAGGAACTTGCCCATGATGATTTCAAAGTCGGTGATGGGCGCGGTGAGCAGCAGCTCGATCGTGCCCGACCGCTTCTCTTCCGCGTAGGTGCGCATGGTGATGAGCGGGAAGACCAGCAGCATCACCACCGTCGAGTTGAGCAGCAGTGGCGTGATGAGCATCTGGTTGACGTTC
>SXGQ01282201.1_pt1 | contig 14121 bp, 12 predicted proteins | sample 3178371 | NCBI WGS metagenome assembly SXGQ01 (sample SAMN11356859, study PRJNA531348) | freshwater metagenome | isolation source: freshwater sample F1-20 | place: China: Fuxian Lake, Yuxi | collected 2017-12-25
ACACTATCGCTTGGACGAAGACAAGCAACCGTATATCGTGGGCCGCAGCCATTGGCGTGGCACACTGGAGTCAGGAGAATTCAGCAAAGACCATGGTGAAATGACACGTACATTGGCCAACATGTTTATCAAACTGTGCGAGCGTTATGCCACAAGGAGCAACTGGCGTGGCTACACCTACAATGAAGAAATGCGCGGTCAAGCTCTATTGCAGCTATCACAGATTGGCTTGCAGTTTGATGAGAGCAAGAGCCAGAACCCATTTGCTTATTACACGGCTGCAATTACTAACAGCTTTACTAGAATTCTCAACATTGAAAAGAAAATGCAGAATATCCGAGATGACATCCTTGAAATGAACGGCCTCAACCCTTCGTGGACTAGACAGAACTCTGGATCGCGTAGTGCTGCCAGCATGTCCGGTCCGGTTGTGTCTAGCCTAGATGAGTGATGTTTTTGTACAATGACAGTATTTTGCACAGCACCGTGGAATGGTATCACAGTTCGCGAAGACGGGCATGTTAGAACTTGCTGTGTCGGACGAACTTCTTTGGGCAATCTAAATGATATTGCTATAGATCAAATTATAGATTCAATCGAGCTTGAAAAAATTAGACAAGATATGTTGTCTAACAAACCAAACCTGCACAACTGTCAAAGTTGTATAAAATTAGAAAAACACTCAGGTCTAGCCACGCTCAAACAACACTACAACAAATTCTATCCCATATCTAAAAACAATGAATTTAGATTAAAAAATCTGGACATTAGGTGGAACAATGCCTGTAATCTTGGATGCATGTACTGCAATCAAACTTTCAGCAGTACATGGGAAAATCGGCTTGGTCTTTCTCGAAGTTCTGTGATCAAACCGTATCAAGATGACTTGTTGAATTGGATCCTAAAGCACATTGACCAGTTGCAAGAAATTATGTTGGTAGGTGGCGAACCAATGTTGATGAAACAAAATTATGAACTGATAAAACAATTGCCTGACCACTGTAAGATCAGTATCATTACCAATCTAAATTATGATCTTCCCAATTTACCATGTACCCAAAAGCTGCTTGATCGTCCAAAAGAAAATACATTATGGAATGTAAGTTTAGAAAATACCGGCAGTCAATTTGAATATGTCAGAAACGGAAGTCAATGGGCACTGGTAAAACAAAATTTAGAATACCTCAATCAACATTGGCCGGGCGTGATCTCTATCAACTTTGTTTACAGCATGTTCAGCGCATTCAGCATAATCGATACTGTGCAAACACTACACGAAATTGGTATAAAAAAAATAAACTTCTTTGTGATAGACAATAACCCAATCATGGATATTTTCAATATGCCTTTGCCAATTAGGTTGGCCGCTGCGGAAAATCTTCAACGTGCAATCCAATGGCATATTGATCAATTGCACCCCGAAGACAAGGATCTATACCAGTTTCAAGGAGCAGATTCAATTTTGTCCCAATTGCAAAAGTCAACTTCCCCTGGCCAAGTCACGCTGGAAGAATTTTTGTCTAAGATAGCATGGTACAACCAGTACAATGATGTTGATTTTGGTACTCTGTGGCCAGATCAACTTGACTTAGTAAAAAAACATTTGTATACTTGATTGATGACCAACTTATTTCGCAAGGCGGCAATTTTTACTGACATTCATTTTGGTCTCAAATCAAACAGTCAACAGCACAACGAAGACTGTTTGGCTTTTGTAAAGTGGGCCACCGCCAAGGCCCGAGATGAAGGCTGCGAAACCTGTATGTTCTTAGGAGACTGGCACAACAATCGTGCCAGCTTAAATATTGTCACACTGAATTACAGCTTGCGAGCACTGGAGCATCTCAATGCTAATTTTGAACGTGTATACTTTATTCCTGGCAATCACGATCTTTATTATCGCGACAAACGCGACATTCAAAGTGTGGAATGGGCTCGTCACCTCCCCAATGTAGAGATTTGCAACGATTGGTTCACTAGTGACAATGTGGTTATTGCTCCTTGGCTGGTTGGTGACGATCATAGACGACTGGCCCGCATGAGCGGACAATATCTGTTTGGTCATTTTGAACTGCCAGGCTACTTGATGAATGCCATGGTGGAAATGCCAGATCATGGAGAATTGCAAAGAGATCATCTCTCAGGATTTGGACATGTATTCACAGGACATTTTCACAAGCGACAGACCAAAAAGAACATCACCTACATTGGCAATGCGTTCCCGCACAATTATGCAGATGCTGGTGACGACGAACGAGGCCTCACTGTTATCGAGTGGGGCAAACAGCCTGTATACCATGCTTGGCCCGATCAACCAACCTACAGAGTTTATGGCCTGGCGAACCTTATCGACAATGCTGCGAATCTTCTTCGGCCCAAGATGCATGTTAGAGTTAACCTTGACATTGAGATCTCATACGAAGAAGCCAACTTCATCAAAGAAACGTTTGTCAAAGACTACAGTCTACGCGAGATGGCTCTCATCCCCAACAAAACAGCCGGCGTAGACGAAGATCTTGCGCCTGGCGCAATCAGGTTTGAATCTGTAGATCAGATTGTCACAGATCAGATTACTAAGATTGAAAGTGACTTTTATGATCCAAAGTTACTATTGCAAATCTATCAGGCGCTATGATTACTTCGTTACAAGATCTAGAACAACAACTGAAGTCTCAGTTTGAGCTCAAAGCTATGGTCGATATTGGGGAGTTTTCACGTAGTCCCAATGGGTTGTTTAAGCTATTGCATAAAGTATATCAGCCCAGTTACCAACCAAACGATCGTATAGTGTTTTACACTTCACATACGCTACCAGAAAAATTTTTAAAGCATTTATACGAGAGCACAAACTATATTGATATCAGCAACTGGTTTGTATTGATCTGCGGACCTGCTGAACTAGAAGCAAGAATTGTAAACAGTTGTCAACAGTTTTCATCTGACCCTGTGCCGTTTCAGTTTCATTCGGTTGACCTATTGCCCACACAGGGAATCGATGATAAGTTTTTATTGCCCGATACCATGTGTGCAATACCGTGGACCAACTTAGAGATACAAACCGAGGGTACTATCTCGCCGTGTTGTATGACCACCGGAGTTAAACTAGGAAACATCAATAGCTCCACGCTCGAGCAAGCATTTAATAGCAAAGAGCTACAATCCTTGCGAAATAGTCTGCGCTCTGGTGAACGTCCAGATGTGTGTAAGTTTTGCTGGAAGGTAGAGGAAAAAAATCTAACTTCAATACGCATGCACAACATTAAGAGATTGAAAAAAGACTTGTTGCTTGAGTATTTAGACCAGCCCAAACTAGCAACATTGGATCTCAAGTTCAACAATACTTGTAACTTTAAATGTAGAATATGTGATCCAACTAGCAGTTCTCTGTTTGCACTAGAGAGTCATAAGTTTCGTGGTATACCTTTGGTAGTACAAGATAACTGGAGCGAAAGTAAGAACTTTGTTGATCAAATGAAGATACATCTATCTAGTTTGCATAACATTGACATGTATGGCGGAGAACCATTTTTAGTAAAAAAATTCAAACAAGTTCTAGAACTAGCAGTAGAAAAGAACTATGCTAAAAATATTCGTCTACACTACAACAGCAACGGGTCTATTTGGCCAGACGAGTTTATTCCTTACTGGAAACACTTTAAAAATGTTGATATTCACTTTAGTATAGATGCTGTTGAAAAACAGTTTGAACTACAACGCGGCGGCAAATGGGAAGAAGTTGAAGATAATATTCTACGTCTCAAAGATCTTGGACTATCCAATCTGTCTATTAGTCTCATGCCAACTGTTGGTGCAATGAATGTATACTATATCGATCAAGTTTACGATTGGGCAACCAAGCACGGATTTCAGGTATTCGTTAGTCATGCTCGGGGTTCTGGATTAGAGCTCGGCGATTTAACTCGAGAAGCCAAAGATTTAGTTATTAAAAAGTTCAAAGATCATCCCTGGAGCGAGATGCAACATATTATTAAAGTCATACAAGAGATACCCGATAACAACGGCGAAGAATTTAGAAACAAAATCAAGTGGTTCGACGAAGTTCGCAAAGAAGACTTTTCTGAAAGTCACAGTGAGATTGCAAACGCCATGGGATACGTGTATAATAAAAACCTATGATACAGATCAAAGACCTAACAGTTAAAAACTTTATGAGTGTGGGTAATGCCACACAAGCCATCAACTTTGATCGTCGGGATCTTACTCTAGTTTTGGGTGAAAACCTAGATCTTGGCGGCGATGGTAGTCGCAACGGCACAGGCAAGACTACAATCATCAATGCGCTGAGTTATGCCCTATACGGTAATGCATTGACCAACATTCGCAAAGACAATCTTATCAACAAGACCAACGTTAAAAACATGTTGGTTAGTTTAGACTTTAATATCAATGGTCGTGACTATCGAATTGAGCGCGGCCGCAAACCCAACGTACTCAAGTTTTACGTCAATAACGAAGAGCAGGCCGCCGATGACAACAGCCAAGGCGATAGTCGCGAAACACAAGATGCAATAGAATCTGCGCTGGGAATGACACACGACATGTTCCGTCATGTACTGGCGTTAAACACGTATACTGAACCATTTCTTAGTTTAAAATCCAACGATCAACGAGTGATCATCGAGCAGTTATTGGGTATTACCATGCTCAGTGAACGTGCCGAACGTATTAAAGAACTCAATAGAGAAACCAAAGATGCTATCAGTCAAGAAGAAATGCGCATTCGTGCAGTGCAGGAAGCCAACAAACGCATAGAGGAACAAATTGAAAATCTCAAACGTCGGCAAACGCTCTGGATTACCAAGCAAGATGAGGATGTCGCTAAACTTACAGCGGCCATTGCAGGTCTCAAGGCCATTGACATTGAAGCAGAAATACAGGCGCACAAAGATCACGCCACTTGGGATCAGAAAAGGAAGGACTTCAATGATCTACAAAGTGCTGTATCTCGGACAAAGCTCGAGCGTGACCGAGAGACGAAGTCTGTTAAAAAATTGGAGCAGGAAATTTCGTCGCTTGAAGCGCACACCTGTCATACGTGTGGTCAGGCATTTCATGACGAGAAGCACCAACAAGTACTGAAAAAAAAGCAGAAAGAACTGGCAGATGCTAGAGCGGCAAGCCAACAGCATAGTACCACAATATCAGAAGTGGAGGCTGCCATCTCCGCCTTGGGCGAGCTAGGCAAGCCACCTAAGATGTTCTATGATCAAGAAAGTGATGCCATTGAACATCGTGCTAACCTTGCCGCGTTGGGAAAACAACTGGAAAACAAAAAGATTGAAACAGATCCCTATGCTGAACAGATTGGAGAGATGGCCGGTCAAGCTCTACAGACTGTGAGCTATGACACACTGAATGAACTCACTAGATTACAAGAGCATCAAGACTTCTTGCTCAAACTACTCACCAACAAAGATAGTTTTATTCGCAAGAAGATCATTGAACAAAACTTGAGCTATCTCAATCAGAGATTAACATACTATCTAGATCGTATTGGTTTGCCACATTCAGTGATCTTCCAAAATGATCTCTCAGTAGAGATTCAAGAACTGGGTCGTGATCTAGACTTTGACAACTTGAGTCGCGGTGAGCGCAATCGCTTGATACTAAGTATGAGCTGGGCATTCCGTGATGTTTGGGAAAGTCTTTATCATCCCATTAATGTGTTGTTCATTGATGAACTTGTCGATTCAGGCATGGACACACAGGGTGTAGAAAATTCATTGGCCTTGCTGAAGAAAATGAGCCGCGAGCGTCACAAATCTATCTGGCTGGTCAGTCACAAGGATGAACTGGCTGGTCGAGTAGAAAACATACTCCGAGTTGTGAAAGAGAATGGATTCACACAATACAACACCGATGTCGACCTTGCGTGAAATAAAAATTTTGCATCTTGAACCCACAGACGTATGCCAAGCTGCATGCCTTTTGTGTGCGCGGGAGACTGATGCACATTTCCGCAAACACCAGCAACATCATCTTGACATGAAACAAATTTTGCAAGTGTTTGATGCCGATAGCATAGCTGGTCTAGACAAAATGTTTATGTGTGGCAACTATGGTGATCCAGCCGCGGGTCAGCACACTCTTGACATCTATCAACAGTTTCGTGTGATAAATCCCACTGTGGTCTTGGGCATGAATACCAATGGTGCCTTGCGTACCACACAGTGGTGGAAAGAATTGGCTGCTGTGCTGTGTCAAAATCAAGACTATGTGGTGTTCAGCATTGATGGTCTCGCAGATACCAACCATGTGTACCGGCGCAACGTGGATTGGTCCATGTTGATGCGTAATGCGCAAGCCTATATCAATGCCGGCGGGTCGGCTCACTGGGACATGCTGGTTTATCAACACAATCAACACCAAGTGGAAGCTTGTGAAGCCATGGCACGTGACATGGGTTTTACTTGGTTCCGAGCCAAGGTCAGCAAGAGACCTTATATCAATGGCTTGAAATTTCCTCAGGGTTGGCAAAACCCCATACAAGAATCAGGGCCTATCCAGTGTCAAATCTTGAAAGACTGCTCACTGTACATTGATGCACAGGGGCGAGTTCATCCCTGTTGCTGGTTAGGCGGACGCCAAAAAGATTTTGTCACTTGGGAAGCAGTGCAGGCTTCGTGGTCAACTAATGCACATCCAATCTGCAAGCAAACGTGCTCATCACACAAAAACAGTTTTGTAAATCAATGGCAACGCGAGGTAGATCTGTGTTGAAATGGGATCATTGGCACATTGAAGTCAGCAGTATCTGTGCGCTGCAATGCCCCAGATGTCCCAGATCTGAACTGCCAAAAACACTGGCAAACCGTCAACTCACCTTGGCTTTTTTTCAACAACAAATTGGTGCCACAGTTATTTCACAGATTAAAAAAATAACATTTTGCGGCAATGATGGAGACCCAATTTACTGTAGAGAATTTCTTGACATCTGTGCATGGTTGAAAAAGATCAATCCCAATATTCACCTGGTGGTGATCACCAACGGCAGTCATAAACCAGTGCTGTGGTGGAATCATTTGGGACAGATACTAGACAATCGAGATGAAGTGCACTGGAGCCTTGATGGATGGGATCAGTCCAGCAATGCACAGTATCGGGTCAACAGTGACTGGCACAGTATCATGCAAGGTTACACAGCTTTTTGCACAGTGAACCATGAGTCGTACCGAGTATGGGCTGCTATTGCATTTAGATTCAATCAAGATCAATTGGCACACATGAACAACTTGGCTGGAAAATTGCAATTTGACTGTTTTCAATTGACCAAAAGCACAAAATTTGGTTGTAAGTATCCTGCAGCTTATGGTTCAAACGACATTCTTGAACCCACCGATCAAAATTTGATTGCAAGTGGTCACAGATTTGAACGACAGAGCGGTCAGTTGAGTTCAAAAAATCGACCCAGTGAACAGTTTAAAATTCTGTTTCGTCAGAGAATCTCTAGTATGGGCCAGCACAGTGGGATTTGTTTGATTGGCAACAAAGGAGTTTTTGTCAACAGCCAGGGAGAATTTTATCCTTGCTGTTGGACTGCAAATCGCTATCCGCACAACAGTGCGTGGCAAGGACGATTCAATCTCAACACTCATACATTTGATGAAATTATTAGTGATTCTTTTTGGACAAGTGATTTTTTACGATTTGACAGTTTGGAATGTCAAAGCAAATGCACATCTGATCGACTGACTGATCCATCTCACACTCTAGAATGGTAAAAATTCAATGATACTTGGAACGAGGTAATTACGATGCATGACATGGCTTTACGAAAATCAACCAGTGCAAACTCTCCCAGAAGATTGCGTGGGCTTTGTATACATCATAACCAATCTCACCAACAATCGGCGATACATAGGCAAAAAATTAGCAAAATTCTCTCGCACCTCTCAACGCACAGTCAAACTCAAAAACGGCACCAAGAAAAAACGCAAAATTCGAAGCAAAGTGGATTCAGACTGGCGCGACTACTATGGTAGTTCTCCAGAATTACTGAGAGATATCGAACTCATAGGCAAAGAACATTTTCAACGACAAATCTTGTATTATTGTAAAAGCAAGGCAGAATGCAGCTACATCGAAGCAAGAGAACAGTTTTCACAACGTGTGCTTGAAAGTCAAGACTGGTACAACGGTCATATTCAAGTTCGCGTTCACGGCAGCCACATAATCAACCGACTCAGCAGTTAAGGCTCGCACAGGCCAACGTCGTGTGCCCTAGACCTGGATCACGGATCACAGGGATGGAAGACTCACCGCGCTAGTGAGCACTCAGCAACTATCCTTGACCGGACGACGATCGCAAAATGCCGCGGTTTTGCTGTTTGAACAGAATTTCTAAGGCCCAAAGACGCTCAAGCGATTGAGCACCCAATGACCCAAGCTAGTATTTGACGTCATTGGCGCCGTTGTGACAAAGACGGGGATGGAGGTACCGGACAACCGCCTCTGCTGAATACCCTAATACTAGTGACTGTGCTACTCGGATGATGTACAGCTTTGCCCTGAGCGGGCAAAGTGTGACTGATTAATCTGGATGATACTAAAACAAAAAACGTTGATGAACGAAGTGAATCAACAGAACTTCGTAGAAGTTCTCCATAGATGTATCATTGTTTGATAAAAGGAATCAGTGCATTGGCCAACATATCAGTATATCTATCATTGGAGTGGATACCGGGATGTGTATAGTCTGGGTTTACGTCAATTTTACACTGTTTGAGTGATGAGTATAAGTTTAACCAGTCTGACAAGCAAATTCCTCCTGCTTGATCAAAGTTGTCATGCATTTTGTTGTACAACAAAAAAATTTCTGAATCGTCTCGGTTGTCAACATTGAGTATCTTTTTGGTGTACTCAGAATAGTTACAAGGCATGACATCTGTTTGTCTGACAAAAAAGTCCTGATCCCATGTTGCTAACCCATTGACAAAGAACACCTGGGTGCCTACTTTTTTTGCCAATCTTTTTATGATGTTGGCACATTCTATCAAATGTGTGATGTCACTGCAGGGATGAGACAACGTGGTCACACGGTCCCTGATAGAATTCAAATACTGAGCAGAATAGCTTATATCATTTAAATTGTGATCCGTGCACGGCGAATTTGGTATAAGATGCTGTGTGGTTGTATAAGATTCAAAACCCAAATCTATTTCATATCTGGGATAATCTGTCCATGCAACTATGGCAAACTCAACAGGATAACTCAACAGTGATTTAACTGTGTCCTGAAAAATGCCTGCATTTGATCTTCCGCCTTTGCCAACGTTGAGTTTTGTTGTGTGCGCAAACAATCTATCATGCAGTTGATTGACCCATAAACAAGGTTCGTTTTTTCCCAATAAAAACCCTGTGCCTGCAGTGTACGAACACCCTGCATACAGTGTATAGGTCATTGATCGGGCCAATCTCTAAACAGCGCGTGCTGAATGTTGCCTGACACAAACTGATTGAATGAACGATGTTTGGTTTCAAGTTCGCCCTGCAGTGGTGCCACACGCCGGAAAGCCTGATCCATTTGAGCCATGTCCGCAAACTCCATGATAATCATCCATTCGGGAAGATCTGGAATAGAACGAAATCCCATTTTGCATCGGGTGATGCGATAGGTTTGCATTTTGCCTTCAGAAATCAAGTGATCAAAAAAACTGCGCATGCCGTTGACCCAGTCTAGATCTGAGATGTCGCCTTGTTTGTCAGCCCAAATTGTGTATAAGTCTGCCATTTTTACTCCATGGGTCCCAGTATTTCAAACCCGTCTATTTCTGTTTTGTACAGATGTGCCTGTTCAAGATAGAGATAACGAAATCCTCGAGCCTTGTAAATGGCACATTCTGTTTTCATGGTTTCAATACCCAACCTTGACCGCGGTTGATGATAAGTCCAAGCAAATTGATCACACAGTGCATTGTGTTCGTCAAAGCGTCGTATCAAACTCCAGGCCACCATGCGGTCTTGATCCCAGTATGCTATCACATCGGCCATGGGATCAAGATAGCGACTGTGGAACATGGGCATGACCGACGCAAAGTGTTTGTACACACAGTAGGTGTGATAGATGTGATCCAATCGAGCCAATGTTTCAGTGTCAAAGTCAGTGATGTAACTCCATTGCACCTTAGCAGTGTACATGGTCTTGTCAAGATCAATCCTGGCAAACTGATAAGTCATGATCTGGGATCTCGGCGATGACAAAACAGCTGATCTAGGTATGCTTCTGGCCAGGCATGATAGAATCCTTGCCGGCCCACGGCTCTGGCTTTGACATTGAGATCACTGAGAGCCTGTACCAGAACCAAGGCCCAGGTGCCTTGGTTCATTGTGACTCCGTTGACCACTTCGGTATCTGCAGGGTGATCACACAGGGCTATGAGATCTTCACGCAGCAAGTGTTCTTGATTGGCCTGTTCAATGCTGTGTGCAAACTGAGTGGCTGACCACGCAGCAGGATCGTACACAAATATCATGACTTCTTTTTGATCAGGCAGACCCCAACGAGCTTGATTTTTGAGATCAAAGTAGGGATCAGTGCCCAGCAAGATTTGATAGCTATGTTTGAGTCTTGCCGAGCGAGCATACGGGCATGGCGGCCAATTACCCAGGGCTGGATGCGGAACTTCTACAAAATTCTCAATCCAGTGCTCGATGTCGCGAGTGGCAGTTATAATGTCCAACATTAGAAAAACGGCAATTTGCTCTTGCTGGTGGTTTCAAGATTTTCTTTGATCATTTCGCTAATCAGTCTGCGTTCAGTGGTGCTCATGTTGAGCACATCTTCGTATGTGCCACCACCGCGCAAGTACCAACTCATTTTCAACGCCTGTGCTCTGATGTTGTTGGCCTCCGTCTCCATGCTGTCTAGCCATTCAGATATTTCGTCTGAAGTCAGGGTCAGGAGGCGGCTTCGAAAAAACTGGCTTGATCCAAGTTGACATTGCTTTTGTATTTGTGATGACAGTGTTCGCACTCAATGTCCAAGGGCGGCAAGTCGGCTTGCACACGCATTTCAACCACGGCATCGCGCATTTTGTTGAACAGGTTGCGATCACAGTGGTTGACAAATTCTTCAATGTGCTCGCGTTCGGTCACAGTGGCAGTGGGTGTGCGTATGCTGCCAATGCTGGCCACCAAGGCATTGACTGTCAGCGCAGTGATCTGTTGCAGCGCGGCATTGAGCTGTTTGACTTTTTCATCATCGGGCATTTCGGCCAGGGACACACTCTGTATGGTACGCTGATATTCAAACTGTTGCTGACTGGTGCGATTGGCTTCGCGATAGTCAATAGGCTGGAATGTGACTTCGAGATCGCCATGTCTAAACGGTGTGCTGTAGTCTGCACGACCAGTGTTGTCCAGCAGCACTCGCAAGTCCACGGCCATTTCGGCTGCGGTGTTGCAGGCCGGGCATTCGGGAGTGATGGACATTTCGTGCCCAAAACTGGCTATGCGTATGGCCACCAGGATGGCGTTGATGTCAATGGCCGGTGCTGCCCAGGCATCTAAAATATTGGGCACACAACTTTGTATCACTGTGGTCACAGCTGATCCGTTAAACAGTGCATCAGGTGTGCGATACGTGATTTCGTCTATGGCAGTCATGGGGTACACCGGCAGCTCACCATTGGTGGGCATGTTCAAACTGCCAGCGGGCCAGTAGTTTCCACCACTGGGCAAACGCAAAAAGATTGCAGGCTGTCTAAAATATTGTTTGAGAGGGTTAGCAGATTGGGCCATTTTTCACCTATAAATATACTGGTACTTATGGATGTAAAACGTGGCAGACGCAGAATTTGAAGCACGACGATTAGCCGAACTGTTGGAACAGGCCAATTACCAACTGGCACAATTTGGTGAAGTCACCCAGCGAACTCAACAAGAGCTGGTTGATGCTCAGATGAAGGCCAAATATGGCATCAACAACTACACCGCTGTGACACGCAAAGCTGGCGAAGCTTTGGGCGCTGTGGCATCGGCTGGCATCACAGCTGGCAAAGCCATGCTGGAGGGCAAAAAAGGTGCAGCAGCCCTCAACGGCAGTCTGGATGACTTAGCCAAAGCAGCCACCATAGCAGGCACAGCTCTTACACTGTTGATGCCAGGCGGCATCTTGATCAAGGGTGTGGTGGCAGCATTCACTGCTGTGACAGCAGCCACCATAGGATCAGTCAAAGCGGCCAACGAAATGGCCGACAAGCTGTACAAAGGCTACTCTGGCCTAGCCAAATCTGGAGGTGCAGCAGCCGACGGCATGACTGGCGTGTTCAACAACGCCAAGAAGCTGGGCCTCAGCATGAACGAGCTGGACGGCTTTGTCAGTCTCATCAATGAAAACAGCTCAGATCTAGCACAGTTCAGTGGCTCTGTGGCCAAGGGTCGACAACGCCTGGCCGACATGGGCGATGCGCTGCGCGGCAGTAGGCAAGGCTTTTTGGCCATGGGCCTCAGCATGCAAGATGTCAGCGAGGGCATGGCTGGCTACATGCGCCTGCAGGCACGCACAGGTAACATTCAAGAACGCAGTGCTAGAGATTCAGCAGCGGCAGCCAAAGAATACATTTATCAACAAGACGCCTTGGCCAAGATCACAGGTATCAGCGTCAAAGAACAACAGAAACAGCGTGAAGCTGCCCTAACCGAACAGATGTTTTTGGCTCAAGTCAGAAAACTTCAGAGCGAAGGAAGACACAAAGAAGCCAAAGAACTGCAAGATTTAAACATCTTAATGAACAACATGGGCGAAGAAACTGGGCGAGCCTATCGTGCTAGTGTTACTGGCAGACTCACCGATGAGGCGGCTCGCAAAGGTTTGATGAGCTCAAATGGTGAAATGCAGCGCAGCATTGAAATGGTCAAGAATGGACAACTGACAGCTGCCCAGGCTGCCAATCGCGTTGGTCGATCTTTTTCTGAAGTCAATGCCCGTCAAGGTGATCAATTGGCATTGTTGGGCGTACAAGAACAAACTGGACTGAAGTATCACGAAACAGTCAAGGGTGCCACCATGGCACAGCAAGATTATGAAAAGCAGTTGCGAGAAGCCGAGGACCAGCGTAAAAAACAGGTAGCAGGAGCCGATGGTATAACTGGCCGCCAGGCTGAGTTGATGAATCGACAGATCAGCACCAATGAAAAGATGGAACGTGCTCTGTTTGATCTAATACCAGCGGCCCAAGACGTGATGTTGACCATGCAGGACGGGGCTGACATGGTGGCCGATGCGTTCAAACGCATTGTTGAAGCCATTAACGAACTTCTAGACATGTTTGGTTTTGGCAAAAGCAAAGAAGCCAAGGCCAAGGAAAAGAAAACTGACGAAGCACAGGCGGCCTATAAAAAATCCATGGAAGGCACAGGTTTCTTGGACAAAGTGGGCATTGGTCTAGGAATCAAAGAGCGCACTGCTGAACAACAAAAAGCTTACGAAGATTATAGAAAAAAAGAAGCGGATTACAATATACAACGGGCACAAGATCGTACTGCAAGACGAGGCAAAGGAGGTGCTGCTGGCACCGGTGCTGAGTTAGGCATGGCTGATATACCCATGGCCGCCAAGGGTGGCCTGCTGTCCGGACCCGATAGTGGCTATTTGGCCATGCTGCACGGCACAGAAATGGTGGTGCCTGTTACTGGAACTGGCAAAAAGATTGAAGAATTAGGCGCGGCCCTGGCAGTATCCAAAATGAATGATGCCGTGAAAAATCTCGGCGAGGAGCAGGCACGGCGACTAAAAATGCTCTCTACTGGCCGCGATGATAGCACTGCCGCCAGCAAAGCAACGCAATCTGGTAATACTACAGCTCTTGGGGCACCTGATCAAACCAATTTGACCTATAGCGAGATGGTTAAAAAGTCAATGCAGGCAGCCACTACTGCTAGCGAAATGAACCGTGCTATAGAAGACATGTTGGCCAAGTCCAAACCAGCCGGTGCAGAAGGCAAAGACTCGGCAGAAAAAATCAGCGGTTATATCCAAGAAATCAGCAGCGACTTGTTGCAACAGACCAAGACTTTTGACAAAGATACCAAAAACATCAAAAAGTTTGGCGAATTCCAGGAAAATTATCAGCGCAAGATGACCAAGTACATGCAGGAAGT
>SXGQ01649455.1_pt1 | contig 14121 bp, 7 predicted proteins | sample 3178371 | NCBI WGS metagenome assembly SXGQ01 (sample SAMN11356859, study PRJNA531348) | freshwater metagenome | isolation source: freshwater sample F1-20 | place: China: Fuxian Lake, Yuxi | collected 2017-12-25
AATTTGTCAGTTACGTTTCCGATAACTACGTGTGGTTCTTCAGCAACTGCTTCAGCAAGTGCTTGTTGACCGCAAACTAGTGTACGGAATACGCGTGCACTTGAACCACCATCGGTGGCGTTGTACAAGCGTGGTGATTCTACGAAGTAGGCACCTTCGAATGTTCCAATTTCTCCTGCCCAAATTTCAGCATTTGATTGGTATTCGTGAGGTAGTCTCCAAGAAGCAGAACCAGTTTCTGCACGAAGGTCGTGTGAAACTTCTGGATGTATTCCAACCCAGTATAATGCACCTTTACGAGCAACTGCTTTACCTGCACGTAGTTTTGCAACTGCGAGACGGATATCGGCTGCTTTCAAAGTGTGTGCGCCAGTAACGTTTGTTGTTGCTGTTGCGCGAGTACCTGAAGCGTTGCTTGCGTAGATTACGTTTGTTCCACCACGAAGTTCTGTTTGAACAATTTCGTCAATGGAATCTGCCATGTTGAACGCAACAATGTTTGCAATTGCTGGGTCAACTTCAGCAAGTGACATTAATTGCAGTTTGCGTGTGGTCAACACTGCGTTACCGTATTCGTTAAGAGTTACGGTTACAGCAGTTGGAGCACCAATCGCTACTGAATCTGGGTCAACTTGTTCTGACAAAGCAGTTGTTGCTTTGCTTAGGTCACTGTAGATTTGGAATACTACAGATGAGCCTGGCATTGATTGGCGTGCTGGTCGTTTGTCTGCGACTGAACGTAGTAATGGTTGAGAGCGTAGTGCGAACTCAACTAGACGGTCATATGCTTTTTGTACGAGACCTGCACCATTGGATGGTGTAAAGGTTCCTACGTTATCAGCACTTGAATATTGACCGCCACCAAGACCACCGTTAGTTGCAGCAGAACCACCAGAGAGCGCGGTATATGCATTAGCCATTTCGGTTATTTCCTTAGATAGTAGTTAGTTAGCCTAAACCTCGCCGCCTTGTTGGAAAATCATACTTGTGATTTCTTCAGCAGATTCTGCGTTTTGTAATCTTAAATATAAATCATCCAAGCCAGCAGGAGACTGGGCATTAGCAGTAACAGAATCGATTTGTCTGAGTGTAGCCAAGTCTGGCTTCACATCATCGGGCGTCTGTACTGTTAAACCAAAGACATCAGCATTTTCTGCAATCCAGTTATCGATAATATCTGGATTAGCCTCAATATCTTGAGGAATAAATTTTGCTATCTTTGGACTTACGCCCTTGCTTTCAAGAACTGATTTGATAACGTTGTGACGTTGCTCAGTCTTAATCGAAGAAAGTTGTCCTTCCATTTCGGAAAGCATTTTAGATTTAGTTTTTAACTCCTTACGAAGTTGTTTTAATAAATCGCTTTCTGATTGTTGACTTTGATTAATATCATCATCGTCATCTTCCCATTCTTGATATGTGTTGCTCATCGCAACGCTCCCATTCTATTGTTGTTAGTCGCAAGCCTCATAATAAATCGGGGAAAATATTATGGCTCTTGCTACCAGTCTTTTACTCCTACAGGGGCTGGTAGGTCCTGTGAGGGGTTTAAATTGAGCCAGCAGTTGATTGCCCTAGTCCAACAGTTGAAATACCTGCTTGACCAGCAAATGTTGCTTTCTCTTTCTCTTGTAATTTTTTACGTCTTTGTGATGCTAAACCAAAAAATGCTTCTTGTTGAAGTTCTGGTTGTAAACCAGCAGAATCTTCACCATAAATTTGTGAAAGTTTAGTTGTTGTTGGTTGAATTTCAGCAAGTTGTTGAAATCCTTTTTGACCTGCACCATAAACATCAACAACACCTTGTGTTTCAAGTTGTTGTTGTAAGGATTCAATGTTAGCCTCAGCAATATTATAAGCATATTGTGATGCACCTGTACGAAGTTGCGCTTTCTTTAAACTACGTTCAAGTGATTGTGCACTAGTATCACCAGTAAGAATTGCTTTAGCAATTTGAGAACGTTGAGTATTAGCATTACCAACACCATACGCACTAAAGTATTGGTTAAGTTGTTGTTTTAATGCAGGGTCTGCTGCATCTATTTTATTAAAAACATTTTGTATACGGTCTTGTGCTTCAAGAGCAGAAACAGCACCGCCAATAAGTGTAGCAAAGTTTTCTTTAATGGCTAAATCTTGTAAACCACTAGATGCTAAAACATTACGATATGTTTCTTCTGCTTGTAAATATTCAGCAGGTGAATATGCTGCGAGACCTTTAGCGATACGTCCTTCGTTGCCTTTGAATCTTAATTTGTATGGTTGACTTTGACGTAAACGAAGTGTTGCTTCTTCAGATGAAATACCTTCAATCATATAGTTTTGTATTTCTGAAGCAAGTTCATCTAAACCATACTGTTTAAAAGCATCTTGCAATACCGCAAAAGCAGATTTACGTTCTGCTTCATCTCTATCTCTTTGATATTGTATTGATGGGTCTTCTCCACCACCAGTACCAGTAACACCTGTGGTGCCTGTGGTGCCTGTGCCAGCAGTAGGACCAGTAGGACCAGTGCGACCATCTCTTCTTATGGTAGGACCAGTAGGACCAGTTTGTGTAATAATACGTGGAGTAACGGTTGAAGGTTTACCTGGAATATAAGGTGAACCCATTACTCCATAAACTTTATTTTGAACATTAGGATTAATTTTTGGACCAGCAGGAGTTGTGTATTGTTGAACTGCTTTAATTGCACCAGGTAATGTTGATGGTTTAATAGCAGAAGGAAAGGCTGGAGGTTTAGGAGGGGTAGGTAATTTTGGTTTATTATCTTTTGTAGCCATTTATATTAATCCAAAATCTTGTAACGTAGTAATAGCATAACTAGATGCTAACTCACGTGCATTGTTTGTATATTGCCATTTAGGGTTCTTACGTAACTGAGTTTCAAATTGATACAAAGGAGTAAGAGCACTACCAGTTAAAGCAGATTGAACATCTGAATCATCAAGAGTAATGCCAGCAGGATTAAGTTCTAAAAGATTTGCTTTCTTAGAAATATATTCATTAGCAATATCTCTAACACTTAAACCTTGGTCTAAATATGGAGTAAGTGCAGCATACTTAACCCTAGCAAGATTATTAAACTTAGTTAAAGTATTCTGTAAACCATCTTTTTGACTAATGCTATTTAAAGCATATTGACGTAAATCGGCAGGTGATAAAGATAAACCATAGTCTGAAGCAGATGCTTTAATTTGTCTAAGATTATTACCAATAGCACCACCAGCATTTTTTAAACCTTCAACAGTAACGTATTTACCAATAAGGTCTAAAGCAATTTGTTCTGCTTCATCTTCATTTAAACCACCAGCAATAGTTTCACTATAACCATCGCCACTTCTAGTTGTTGTTGGACGATTGCGTTCTAATTTATTTTTTTGCTTTTGATAAGCCTTAGCATCAGCATCAATAACTTTAGGATTTAAAGTAGCGTAAACTTCTTCACCAAGATATTGTTTAACAAGGTCTTTGTATTCTGCAACAGCAACTTCAGGGGCTGTTAAAGAAACACTTTTAGAAGTACCACCAGCAGTAGTAGTTTTATATGCTGGATTAAACAATTTATCTTGAAAGGATACAGTTTGTTGTTTATTCCAAGATTTAAAATAGTTCTCAGAAGAAAGTTTTTTTGCTTCTTTTAAAGCCTTATCAACAAAGTCTTTGTTAGGAACAACGGAAGAATCAGTAATACCTAAAGCGCGTTTATATGTTTGATAATCAGCACCAGACAAACGATATAGATTGCGTTCAAAAAGTACGGCATCTTGAATTTCAGATTCTCCACCAGGTTGAGGAAGAACTAACCAAGTTTTAGAAGAAACACTAGGGTCATCGGTATTGATAACAAATATGCCATCTTGATTTGGTACTTGAACAATGCTTTCAACATTATAACCTGAAATATTTACAGGTCCTGTTGGTTGTGCAACGTTAGTGTAGTTAGGAAGTGGTGACTTATATCCTGTGCTTGGGGCTACCAATTAAACTCCTAATAGTTCTCTGAATATTGAACGAACAATTGCTTTTGCTTGCGGGTCTTGTCCAGCAATTCTTTCAAGGTTTTGATAAGCAGATTTACGTAGTATTTCTTTTTGCATTCTATTTTCAGTGGTATCAAACATAATCATACTAATCATACCATCTGCTTCATCAAATGTTTGAATCATTTCTTTATATTTTGATGCTAATTCATTGTTTGGCGCATCACCTGATTCAAGTAATCTGCGTAAATCTTCGTAAGCATTTTCTATTTGTTGACGATTATTACGTGTTTCAAGTTCTTCTTTAAGAAGTGGTTTATCTTTTTTAAAACGTTCTACTTCTTTACTCTTTTGTTCACGTAGTATAGGTTTTAAATACTGATTAGCATTATCAATTTTTTCATCCCATGAATTAACCAATGCATAGTATGATTGTTTTTCATTAGCAACACTAACTGATTTAATAAAATCTTTAATAGGAATATATTGAATATATCCTTCTTGTTCTAAAAATTCAAAATCATCATAGTCAAATGTTCCAGTATTAGGTGCAAAAAACAAAGAACCTTCTGGATATTTCTTTACCAGTTCACGGTTGTTTCTAATCCACTGTGCTGCTTCTTTTGTTTTGCGCACGGTAGCAATTTTATCTAAATCACTTTCAGGTACCCTGTATGCTAAAAGACCAGGGTTAGCCAAATCGTATCTGATAATTGCTTCATTGTATGGGTCTGGATGACCTTGTTTAGTTAATTCACCAACAAGTTTATTAAACTCTGCTTTAAAGTTTACGTTACCTAAGTCTTTTAAGTAATCAGGTATATCTTTACCTATACCAAGTTGTGGTGATACAGGTGATATTAAACCAAGAAAAAATCTAACAGTAACAGTGTTTGTTGCTATTGCTTCTATTCTTTTTTGATGGGCAAGTTTTTCTGCTTCAGTAGCATCCATAGATATACCTTCACCTTTGGCTTCTAAAGCGATTGCTGCTTTGCGTGCAGCAGATGCCCACTGTGAATCTATTTCATTGTTATCAAGAAATGCGTCCATGAAACGTTTCATTTGTGATGGAATAATAACATCACGATATGTAACATTTTTTGACATTGGTCCAAGTGTTGCACCACTTAATTTATCTCTGATACCCCAGTAGTTTGGCATTAAATTTCTTAATGTAAGTATTGTTACACCAGAGATAGGACCTGATAATGTTGGTATAGATGAATTAGGGTCTAGTGATGGGGTTAAGAATTTTACTTTTCCAGTAAATTCTAAAGGTGTTGGAATTAAAGGTGTTTCTCTATTGAATACCCAAGTTACTTTAGATAAAGCACTGTAGATAATGTCGTCACCTGGGAATACAAAATATTTTTCGCCGTTCTCATCGTTATAGATGAAACCAGAGTGGTCTAATCCCTCTGATGCAATACGTAATCTAACTATAGATTGTGGATTTTTTATTGTTGCCCTGTATGCACGGCGATAAAAGTCTTCAGTTGCGCGATAAAATCTTGCAAAGTTACGCATAGTAAATGCTAGATTTGTACGAACTAATGGGTTATCTACGAAGTCTAATGTTCTTTTAACACCAATATCTGTGGCTTGTTCTGAAGCCCAGCGTCTTGCTAATTCTGTTGCTTCTTCTTTTTTAATACCATTTTTCATTAATTGGTCACGTCTTAAAGTTTCTAAACTTCTAAGTTCGTTTCTATAAAATAAATAGTTAGCAAAAGATATAGGTTCTCTACCAAGTGTAGTGATTTGACGGTCCATTAAACCATAACCGTTGTCTACTATTTTTTTTATAAAACTTCCAGCGTCTTGAAATGTTTCAACATATTGTTGTGAAAGAATTGTTCTAGGTAAATCGTTATCTTTAAAACTTCTTAAAACATCAAAGTCTATTTCTGAAGTAAACTTGTAACCTTTTTCTCCTGGTTTACGAACTAAGTTAACTAGGTTAAGGTTGACTCTTCCTATACGGTCTTCAAAAGGTTCGCGTACGGACCAATAAATTGAGGTTGCTAATTTATTTGAATCTACTTTTCCAGAACTGTATGCATTAGCAAATCTTTGTTTAACAATAGGGTTATTATCTAAAAACTTTCTTAATTCAGTTATAGCCTTAGTTGGATTTTCAATATACGTTAAGGCTATTATTGCTGTTTTTCCACCAAACTCTACACGTCTAACCATTTCATTGTTTAATGAATAATAGTAGGCATCAGTTTCTGAATAAACTAGTTCTTCATATTTTTGTTGACGTTTAAAATTACGTTTGGCTGCTTCTTTATCTGCAAAAAAAGGTGCAACGTCACCATGAATACGTGCTATTTCCCTAGAAGAACCTACTGCTTTAGTTGCTAAAGGAATATTGCGTACACCATATGAACCACCAAGTGTTACGTCTGCCCAAACTGAGCGTCCCCAGCCATATTTAACCCAGTCTTTAATATCTTCAGCGTCTTGTATTCTGTTTTTAGTTTTTGGAAATACTCTGCTGTTTAAAGTTAGTTCTGCTACAAGGTCTGCTATCTCGTCAATATTTTTTGCTGCAGATGCACGTTTAACAATGTCTTCTGTTCTACCTCGTGCAAGAACATTAAACCAAATACGGTTAAATAAACCTAAACCTTTAGGGTCAAAAAATCCACCGCGACTATTCATTACAACTCTTGTTATAACAGATAGTTTAAAACCCTTAGTAATGTAAAATTGTAAAGATTTTAATGGTGCTGTTAAACCAAACATCATTACTTCTTCAAGTACTGAACGGTATCCTAAACGTGGAACAAGTGTTAAAAATGCCCAAGCATTAACTAATCCTTCAGATATTTTACCATTAAACACTGTTCCCATACTTCTAAAGAACCATGTTTTATTACTGTAAGATAGTTTTGTCCATTCACGAATATCTGGAATACTTACTTGTCTAGCAAGTTGAGATTCGTTAACTGCTTTATTTACGCCGTCACCAAATGTTGCAGGATTAAATTCTATTCTTTCACCAGGTGTTTGAATAAATGGTTTTAATGCTGCTTGGTCTTTTGCGGAAAACTTTAAATAATCATTCCACTCTATTACTCTTTTAGCAGCATATTGTTCAGGCTTTATAAATTCTAATGCTGCTTTAAAATCATCTTGACCTGATTTAGTTTTTGTATATCCAATAGAATCCCCTAGTGCAATAACTAAACCATCACGAATATTAAATCGTTCGCCTTCTGTTGCGCGATTCCATCTTAAACCTATTTCGTCAGCAAATGGTCTTGAAAAACCTGCTGCTCTTGCAATTGCAATAACGGCACCTGTTGATTCTAAACCTTTGTCAACTGTTTTGTAGATTGCTTTACCGTTCTTTTCACCAATTTTTTCAACAACACGACTTACTTGTAGTGTTTTAATGTTTGGTGCTATTTCGCCAATTCTAGCAATTTTATCTAATTTGTTTGATGTTTCTTTTACAGCATTAAGTACTTCTCTAAGACGTGGGTCCTCAACAGCATTTTTGCCACCACTAAAAAGAATGTTTAAACCTTCACCTTGTAAGTCAAAAGAAGGTGTTGCTTTTCTAACATTTAAACCTGTTGTTTTAACAAGCGTACTTCTAATAGCATTTTTTGCTCTATTGATAACAGTGTATGTTGGTAGTACAGGTATACTTCTTGTTGACCTACCTCTTAATAAAAGTTCTGCTCTTTCTTGGTCTCCTAAGAATTTTTTAGCAGCAGAAGCATTAAAGACTTTATTGTCAGCAAATTCTTTAATTGTTTGCTCATTAATGTCTTTACCAAATTCTCTTCTTATATCAGAATAAACTTCTTGTTTTGCTGTACCTTTACTTGTTGTAAACTTTTCAATTTGTGCACCAAATTTATCAAACCATTGTGTTACACGGCGACCATATAATGGGTGTTCAAATGTTTTTTCTATTCCTTTAGCAAATGCTAGTTCTCTAGCACCAGCAGTTGCTCCTGTTTTGGCTGCTTGTTTGGCAATACCTGTTATTGCTAGTTGTGAAATCTTGTATGCTTGACCAAATATTGGAATGTATGTTATTGGGTCGGCTGCTATTTGTTGTGCTAAATCTGTTACACCAGAAAGAATGTTAAAACCTTTACGGTTTGCACCAAACTCACCTGGGTCTATGTCAAAAATATTATAAAAAGCATCTCTACCTATAGAAATTTTTGCTGTATCATAATCAGCAATTGCTTTACGTATTTCATCATCACTATTAAGCATTTTTTGAAATGCTTCAATTTCTTCAATGTTTGATGTATCTAGGAATGCAGCAATTTCGCCAATAGTTTTACCTGTTGCTGCAAGTTTTGCTATCTTTGCTAGACCTGGTTTGTAAAAATTGTCAACTTTTCTTTCACGTTCTTTATCAAAAAGAGTATCACCATTTTTTGCAAGTTTCCATGCATCGTCCCATGAAACATTTTGTTGTTGGCGTACTTTAAATGCGCGATATGGTTCAGATAAAGCACTTGTATATTTTTGTAAACCTGTGCCTACTTTAGATAATATTCCTTGTTGTTCTTGTTCAAGAAATGGTGCTTTAGGGTCCCATTGTTTAATGATTGTTTGAACATCTTCATCAAGTTTTTTAAATTCTTTAGAAGCATCAGTTGTTGGAATTGAACGTAAGTTTTTATTTATGTCAACAATGTTTAAATAGTTTGCAACTTTATCAATATCTTGTTGTGGAAGTTTTGCTTGTTGCATGCCAGCATAAAGTTGTTTACTGGTTCTTAAGATAATATCTTCTTCGCCAGCCATTAAAATCCTTTAAGTAATGAATCTTCGTATATTGCGTTTATTTCACCAGTTGGGTCGTATTGTGCTGCATCTGCAAGTATTTGCGAAACGGTTCTTCCACCTTGTGGGGTGATACCTAAAATTTCTGTTCCTGGTCCTTCACCAAATGGCATACCTGTTTCTGGTACTTCATCTACTCTTGTTGTTTCAGATAATAAAGGTATTATTTTTTCTACAGGTGCTGCTGGTTGTGTTGCAGTAATTCTTGGTGTTTTAGCAGACGCACCTTGCATTGGTGCAGATGTTTGCAATTCGTTTAACATTTTACGTTCACCGTATTTTGTTGAAGGAATTTCTTTTGCACCTTGCGTGGTACGGCTTGAAATATTTTTATCTGTTCTGCGTGACATTTTACCTACGCCTGAAATTATTTCATTAGCCAATTTAAATCCTTTATCCTACTAGTTGTCCTAGTACTTGTTGTATATCTGGTTGTTGTAATGCTCGTTCTGGTGCTGTTTCTGGGTTAGGAGCCCCTGGAGGGGCTACAACAGGAGCATTGGGGACGGTTTGCTCAACTGGAGCCTGCACCTCAGCAGGGGCAACTTGTGGAGGTTCTGGAGCAAATACTTTCTTTACGGCATCTTCAATGTTTGTGCCTTTTTGACGCTCCTTTATCACCTCGGCTATATTCATTACGAGTTGACTTGGGTCTTGTCCCTGTGCTGTTATTTGAGGTATGGCTTGTGCTAATGCGCTCATTGATGCATTTAAGTTGTCACGCATTTTTTGTACATCTATTGATTGTTGTTCACCTGTAACATTCATTGACCAAGGTAGTTCGCGCATAACAAAGTCGCGTGATACTAAATCGGCACCTAATGCTTGTAGTGAGAAAATTAATGCACGGCTTGGGTCAAGTCCTGACATAAGTCCGTAGCGTACTTGTATTGTGTAATCTCCACGAATATCTATGCGTGGGTTGTATGTTAGTTCGTATCTTGCACCACCTGAGGTGGCAGCAATTTTTTTGTCAACTGGAAAAAGTTTTTCATCCATTCTAAAACATAATGCAAGTACGTCTTCAAATGTGTCTGAAAGTATTTGTTGACCTGTTTTTACTTGAGTGTCAAATGCACCTAGGAGGGCTTGTACGCCCTGTCCTGTAATGATGCTGGCATCCAAAACACCTGAACGACCTTCTGGATAACGTGCACCTAGACGCATTTCTCGTTGTAATAGTTCTGCTTCAGTAAACGCAGCAGGTGGAACCTCAAGTCCTACACGGCGTATGTTCTGCGGTTGAGCAGTTCTTAGTATTGCATCAGGACCAAACGCAAATTCTTGTACATCGTTTGGTACAGCAAGTGGTGCGTTGATAGATTTCTCTGCAGCGTCCATCGCTAACTGTGCAAATCTTGCTCTGGCTATTTGTACCCATAGAACATCATCAAACTGTCCACGTGGTTCGTCATCTATGCCAGGACGTTTTGCTATACGCACTGTTACTTCACCCATTGGGTTATCGGTGCGTGTTAAAACAAGATTACCTCTTGTTGGAAGGTATAGAAGAATAATATTTTTATCTTCATACTTTATCATTTCAATATCAGAATAAAGGTCTACTTCTTCTATTTTGTAGCCGTTTAATATTTCACGTTCGTATTCTGGAAATTCTGCAATAAGTTCAGCAACAGTTTTAATGTAACGTTTAGCGTATGATACTAAACGATTGTATCTGTCAAATTCTGGATAAAAACCTAAAGGGTTTTCTACACGAATACGTGGAATGTTTAATTGAAAATCTGCTTCGACTGCAATTGGTACAAATCCGTATGAACCGTACCAGTCTGCACCTTGGTACATTTGTGTTTGTAAACGTGATATTTGTATATAGTTGTTTGCTATTAGTGTTCTTGTGTCAGCAAATTTTTTAGCACGGTCAGAGTTATTATTGCTTGTGCAGTTAAATGATGGTAGCGGTGCTAATACTTCGGAGACGTCTCTTGCTGCTACGTCAACAAAGTTTGCAACCATAGCCTTAGTTGCACCCTCTGGAAACATTTCTGGAAATACGTTTACAAGGTTGCCTCTGCGTACTTCAAGAATGTCAGCCATTCTAGCGTCACGATTTTGGTTGCGGCGTTTTAACGCTTCAACTTTGTTTGCTATTTGTGTTATATTAAGAGCCACTAAATTCCTTATGCGTAGAATATTTCTGCTTGTTGTTCAGCGTATGCTTCATCTAAATCAACAATGTATCTTGTGTTTAATTGTTTTCTTGAATGCCATTTAGAACTTAAAAATTGTTGAGAATAGTTACCACGTTCTAACCATTCACGTGCAACAATTTCAGTAAACCATAAAGCCATTACACAATCTGTTGGTAGGTTTTTTTTCATTTCAGGTTTCCAAACAATAAGTTGGTTAACCAAAGCCTTAACACCTTCAGATGATTCAGAAGATGGTAATTCTAAAAGATTTGAGCCTTTTATAAATTTGTTATCGTTGGCAACACCAAAGAGCGTAGCCATAGAAGCAACACCAAAGTCCACATCCCACTTGTTATTTCCAGTGAAATGCTCACGGAACTGGATACCCCTTGAAGATAAAAAGTCACGTATCGTTTCGTCTCTGGTGAGGTATAATTGGAAGGCATTTTTCTCCGCAACAATAACATTAGGCTGATATTTAACAGCCCAATCATGTATTAAGTTTTTAATTTTTTCAGGAGTAGGTTCAGTCATATTTATTGCGTCAAGTAAATAACGTTTTTTAGTTGACATATCTACCACTACAACAACTGCTGCAGTTGCACCAGACATCGCTGGGTCAATACCTACAATAGTTCGCCAAGTACCATAATCTTTTGGATGACCTGGGGCACCTGGGTTAAGCACACCAGTTTTACGCATACCATTAATAGAACCCTGCACACATAGAGGTGGGAAAATAGAATCATCTTCTACATCTTGTTGCTGGTAAACCATCGCCCATGTTGAAGGAGTTACTTCTGAACGCCTAGCAAACAGGGCAGGACCGTCCCATTTAGAATACAAATTATTTTCATCAGCCACAGCATCATCTTCTCCATCCCAAGGACGGTCAGATTTAGCCCAAAGTGTTTTCCACTTTTCTGGTTTATTATTAAATTCTAAAACGGCTGGCATAGCCAAATAAGTAAAAGGTGTTTTACCACCAGACCAATGCTCAGGATTACGCAATTCCCTATACAAATCATTAGGGGCAACACGTGTACCAACAACAAGAAGTTTACCATTTTTACCTAAACGAGTAATAACCTCTTGCTGCAACCACTTAATCTGCTTCTCCCACTCATGGGCGTTAGCATTAGTAACACAGTCATCAAGAATAATTAAATCTGCGCGGGCACCATAAATCTGTCCACCCATACCAAGAGCCTGCAGGGTGGGGTCCTTCTCACTAGAATCCCTAGTTTCAGAACCAAGGTAAACCGTATCGGTTCGCCAAGTATCAGCATCCTCTTTCCAACCACCCTCAGGACCGTACATTTGCTGCATCTTCAGCCAACGAGGATGAGACAAACGCTGTTTGATGGCGTAAATGAACTCCCTCGCCTTGTACAAGGTTTTGGACACAATAATGATTCGAACATTAGGGTCCAAAGCAACACGATACGTAGAGTAATTTACCGTAATCGTAGTTGACTTAGCATGCTCAGGCGCAATATTAATCAAAACCCTATTAGCAGTACCAGGTTCATAAACCATAGCATCATGCAACCAGGCAGGTTCACCCTTTTCCAACAACGAAATAAAATTACGTTGATGCGGAAAAACCTTCATATTCAAAAACTGCTCAGAAAAATCCTCAAAAGACAAAAGTAACTTCTCAGGCTTTACAATAGACGACCGAACGTTATCCCTAGAAACCCTAGCATCATCTAAAGAAGCCCTAAACTTCTTATCAGACTTCAACCAATACTTAGCCGTATCAACCGAAACCCCAGCCACCCTACACGCATCCACATTACTCATACCAGATGCAATAGCAGCCAAATAATCATCACGCTTCTTCAAAGAAGCAGCCCTCAAATGATGGGCATCACCCTTACCAGCAGCCATAAACCTAATAATCCCCAATCAAGAAACAAAAAAAAAGGTGGCGTAAAGCCACCGATAATACTTACCCATCCACAACCCCAGGATGGGGTAAATAATACAATAAAAAAAATACCTTCTACTATATATAAGTCGTTACCAAGCAATTAGGTAACACACAACAACAAAAAAACTTACACAAACTACATTTTCGCAGGTCAAACGCATCCCAAATAACCCACAAAAATATAAAAAGGGGTACACTATACGGTGCTGTCGCTCCGAGTTAAAACATGGGGTACCTATTTTGTAGGTATTTTGTAGCAAATGCCTCTTATTATTTTGTATTGTTACCCTGCAAAACAAATAAACAAATACTTATAAGTGCTGATTGACCCCAGGTGTTGTTTGTTTTGTTTGTGCCCCCCTGTTGTTTGTTTTGTTTGTTTCACGTTGTGGAATAGGTGTTTCATATTGTGGGGGGTGTTTTGTGGGGGTGTGTGTTTATGCGCATATGCGCATATGTTTGTCCCTATATAGGGAGATTGTGGGGGGCGCGACATGGGGGCAGGGGGGTATTTGACTATGCCCCTAATTTTGGTATTGTGGAATTAGCACACCCCTAGTTTGCTGAAGGCCTCTAGTCCAGGCATCGCACATTCTAGGCGTGAACCAGGCTACAAATGATTGATAACTCAATAGTGTTTATTTTGTTTTGTTTTGTAGATGCGACAACTATTCGCAAATTGCGAATGGTTGCAGTATCTACAAAATGGAGAGCAAAAAAATGCAAACAAAAAATGATGCAAAAATAGTAGTTACAAAAATTGCAATTGAAGATGTTCAAAATGCAATTTTGCAGGCGATGAATAGTGAAACAAACTATTTACAAAAATCTGCAGAATTGCAGGCCTTAAATGCTACAAATCAAAAACTAGTAGCAAATGCAGGCCTATTAACATTTCAATATTGCAATGCAAATGGTCGAGGTGCGCAATCAAAATTAGTTACCGATACCATTACAAAATCTACTATCAGCAGATATTTTGCAGTAGGCATGGTCATTAACAAATTAGGCGCAAAAAAATTAGTTAAGTCTAATGTCACTGCAAATGATATAAACAACGCATTAAGTCGTGGAGATGCTTCAACTGCAAAACTTGAGGCAGTCAAAAATGTTTCACAACTTAAGGCAGTGTTAAGCCCTAAGCATCCAGCAGGCACAAAATCTGCAAAATCTAAAGGCAAAAAATCTGCTACACCTGCAAATTACTCAAGCCTTGAGGCG
>SXGQ01313535.1_pt1 | contig 14118 bp, 11 predicted proteins | sample 3178371 | NCBI WGS metagenome assembly SXGQ01 (sample SAMN11356859, study PRJNA531348) | freshwater metagenome | isolation source: freshwater sample F1-20 | place: China: Fuxian Lake, Yuxi | collected 2017-12-25
CGACGACCACCCCATCGACCTCTGGCACGCCCATCGCATCAAGGCCGGACGCACACTCCGACTCGGCGCGTCCGCCACCGGCGCCCGCGCCTACCTCGCCATCGCCGGCGGCATCAACACCCCGCCAATCCTCGCCAGCCGCAGCACGCACATCGCCTCCGGCCTCGGCGGCCACCAAGGCCGCCCCCTCCGCGCAGGCGACATCCTTGACCTCACCGACACGCCCCAGCCCCCGCGCCTGCCCGCGCTCACCGACACCCAGCGCACACTGGTCGCCGAGATCCTCAACCGGCGCACGCTCCGCATCACCACGGGCCCGCACATCGAGCTGTTCAACACCGACGCCCTGCGCGCGCTCGAATCGGCGACATACACCGTCACCGATCGCTCCGATCGCATGGGCCTGCGCCTTGACGGCACGCCCCTCACCTCGACATCCTCCGGCGATCTGCCCTCGGAACCCACGCCCCCCGGCGCGATCCAGGTCCCGCCCGGCCGCCGACCGATCATCCTCGGCCCCGACCGCCCCACCACCGGCGGCTACCCGATGATCGCCTGCATCATCACCGCCGACCTCCCGGCCCTGGGCCAGTGCCGCCCGCGCGATATCCTGCGCTTTCGGCTCGTCACTCTTGACGACGCCCGCGCCGCGTGGCGTGAGCAGAACCACCAGATCCAGAGCATCGTCAACGCCCGATGACCACCGCCCCCCGCACCATCGACCTCAACGCGGACCTCGGCGAAGCCACCGGCCCCGAAGCCTTGGCGCACGATGCCGCGCTGCTCGACATCGTCACTTCCGCCAGCATCGCCTGCACCGGCCACGCCGGCGACGATGAGTCCATGCGGGCCACCGCCGTCGTCGCCATCGCCAAGGGCCGCGCACTGGGCGCCCATCCCTCGTACCCCGACCGCGCCGGCTTCGGACGCCTCCCGATGGCCATCGAGCCGCCCGCGCTCGAAGCCGAGATCCACCGCCAGATCGCCGCACTCGGGCACATCGTCCGTTCCCTCGGCGCCGAGCTGACCCACATCAAGCCCCACGGCGCGCTCTACCACGCCGCGGCCGACTCAGCCCCCATCGCCCGCGCCATCGGCGCTGCCGCACAGCGCTGGAACCCCGACCTGATCCTCGTCGGCCCCTGCGCCGCACCGTGCCTCGAACTCTGGCGCTCAATGGGCCTGCGGGTCCACGCCGAAGCCTTCGCCGATCGCGCCTACGAGCCCGACGGCCGCCTGCGCTCGCGCTCGCTCCCCGGCGCGCTCATCACCGACCCCCAGCGCGCCGCGCTACAGGCAGTCTCCATCGCCCGCGATCAGCGCACGATCGCGCTCGACGGCTCTCGCGTGCCGCTCAACGCCGACACCCTCTGCATCCACGGCGACACGCCAAGCGCCCTTGCTATTGCCCGGGCCATCGCCGAAGCACTCTGCGATGCCGGCATCACACCCGCAGCGCCGATGCACGGCTGAGCATCACTGCGGCTGCGTGCAGTCGCGTCCGAAGGTTGCGAGCAGGACCGACAGGTCCGCGGCATTGGTCAGACCGTCGCAGTTGGCATCCCCGCCGGGTGTCTGCCCGAAAGAGAAGAGCAGCACCGACAGGTCCGCGCCGTTGACCATGAGGTCGCCGTTGAAGTCCGCCGCGCACGGGTTGCAGTTGAGCCCCGCGCACGTCGACCCCGCGCCGAAGAACGCCAGCCCGCCCGCGGGCACGCAGAACTCCTGCGTCGTGATCACGCACCCGATGCACGCCGGGAAGCAGCACGCACCATTCTCAGCGGTCGGCGTCGCCGTCAGCGTGCCCTTCCACGCCGAGCCGCACGGCACCCCCTGGAAGTGCTCGGGCGACACGAACGCCAGGTACGTCCCCGGGTCGAGCGTCACCCTCGCGTTCGCCGCCTGGCAGGCGTTGCCGGTCGCGAACGCCAGCACCTGTTGCTGGAAGCTGCACGTGTTGGTCAGGATCAGCGCCTGCACCAGGAACTCCGACTCGACCGACCACGTGACCTCACTCCGCGCGGTCAGCGTGAACCGGAACCAGTCCGTGTCGCGCCCGAGCCCGCCCGTCGGGGTGCTGAACGTCCCCGAGGTGCCGCAGATCGTGGAGTTGATCTGAATGGTCCCGAAGGCCTCCGCCGCCGTGCCGCAGCCGCCGTTGACGGTGTCGACATACCCGACATCGCACACCGGCTCGTTTTCGTTGGCCGAACCCGGCGGGCACGACACCGTGCACGACGCCCCGCAGAACGCCGCCGGCGAGCAGGGCTCCGCCTCGGTCTCAATGCTGATGCGGAAGTTGCCCTGCTGGCTCTCAAAGCCGTTCACGAAGATGTAGTACAGCCGCCCCTGCTGGGTGCACCACGAGATCTCCGACGACAACACGCACGGCCCCTCGCCGTCCTCGTTGGTCGCCACGCAGGTGAACGGGCCGCCGTCGCAACCGTTGCACAGCACCGTGAGGCGCGTATCAAAGTTCGTCTCGGGGTGACACAGCGACGCCGTCAGCCGCTTGCCGTTCCCCACCACCGTGTACCACACCCCCGGCGCCGGCGACAGCAGGCCGCAATCCGGCAGCCCCGCATCCGCCTGCCCAAACAGCGTGGACCCCGTCACACTCGCGCCGATTGTCAGCGCCTGTGCGCTGAAGCAGTCGTCGTTCTCGGGTGCGCCTTGCGTCGGGCAGTCGATCCCGACCACCGCGCACTGGGTCCCCAACCCGCGCCACAGCCCGCCCAGGAACCCGCACGTGAACTCGGTCGTATCAGTGCACCCGCCCGCCTCAAGACAGCACGCCCCATTGACCAGCGGCACGCATCCGCAGCTGAACTGGAGCTGATACACCGCCCGCGCCGCGGCCGTGGCGGCCTGCACCTGGATGAAATACGTCTGTCCGATGTTCGTCGGGAAGCACAGCGATGCCAGCCGGTTCGTCGGCCCGCACCCCTGGAAGCTGCACGCCGTCTCCGTCAGTGTCCCGCCGCACGTCCCGACATACGCAGTCAGAATGCAGTCCAGCGCTAGCGGGTCCGACAGATCCGCATTACACGCCGAGACCGAGACCGGCTGCCCCGTCCCGGTGATCCGGTACCACACCGACCCCACCCCAAGCGCCGAGCAGCTCGGCTGCGTCTCGGGCTGCGACAGCGTCGCGTTCCGCAGATCCGCCGACACAACCGATGTGCACCCCACCTGCGCCGCGTTCTGGCACGTGTCGTTCGACGGCGGCTGACAGTTCGTCGCGCCGCACGTCGTCCCATCGCCCTGGTACCGCCCGCTCAGTTGCAGGCACGCCAGGAGATCACCCACCGCCTGGCACGAGTTGTTCGGCAGGCAGCACGCGCCGCCGGGGCACGGTGTCGCGCACGCGAACGATGCCGTGTACTTCGCGCCGCACGGGAACGTCGGTCCGTTGAAGTCCGGCGCGACCACAAACCACCACGTCCCGGGGTTCAGGCACACCGTCACCGTCGCCGCCTCGCCCGGGTTCCGGATCGCAAAGGGATTGATCAGCCCCGCCAGCGTGCAGTCGGGGATCCCGTTCGTCCCGCTGATCAGCCCCGCCACCACGCGGAACTCGGCCGTCACTGTGAACGTCACCTGCTGGCGCGTCAGCAGCGTCAGCTCGTACCAGTCAGTATCCCGGTCCAGCCCGTTGAAGAACGATGTGCCGCACCACGTCAGCCCACAGAACGCCGTCGTGAACGGGCGCAGAAAACTGTTGCACCCGCCGTTGACCGTGTCGATCGGCTGCCCGCAGTTCCCCTCCCCTTCAGGGATTCCGCCGGGCGGGCACGGCACCGTCACGCCGCCGCGTTCCTGCGGCTCGCGGAGCCCCTCGGGCGCCGCCATCGCCTCAAGTCGTCGCGCAGACCACGACATACCGCCGCTCTGCGCCTCAGCATGCACCAGCGCGCCGGGAGCAGCGCCCACCGGCTCGCCCCGCGCGACGCCCGCAGCCACCGCCAGCATCACGCCGGCACATCCAAGCACACGCACGAACAATCGCTCAAACATGCCGGGCTCTCTCGTGATCTTTCGCTGACAAGGCACGCTCCGACCAGTCGGCCATACGCCCGGCTCGCCCGGAAGTTCCGACATCCTCTTCTCACGATTGTTGGACGCACGAACCCCCGGCGGGGTTCAGCCCCTTGTTCACCCTTTGATCGGTCATCGGCCCCCTTTTCTTGGCCCTTTCGGGCCCGCTCAGCGATTTGGACGATCCACCTCCCCCACTCGCCTCACCGCCCCCTCCGGATCGCCACAATGGCGCATCGCCCAGGCCACCCCCGGCCCGCCCGCCTGCATCGCCGGACAACCCCCCAGCGAAGCCCACCAACACGCATGCGACCTCACACAACCGCACTCGACCGCAACCACACCCCACGGTGGATGTCGACCATCCTCCGCATCGCCGGCTTCTACAACCTCCTCTGGGGCGCCGCCGTCATCCTCTCTCCGAACGCACTGTTCGATCTCACCGGCGCAGCGCGACCCAACTACCCGCAGATCTGGCAGTGCGTCGGCATGATTGTCGGCGTCTACGGCCTGGGCTACCTGATCGCCGCTCGCGATCCGTTGCGCCACTGGCCCATCGTCTTCGTCGGGCTGGTCGGCAAGATCCTGGGACCCATCGGCTTCATCATGGCGCTGCCCCAGGGCGTCTTCCCCCCCGCCTTCGGCCTCACCATCATCACCAACGACCTGATCTGGTGGGCCCCCTTCGCCATGATCCTCTGGCTCGCCTTCCGCACCGACGGCGGCCGCCGCCCCTCGAACGACGTCGGCGCAGCGCTCCCCATCGAAGCCGCTCTCCAGCGCGCCCGCACCGACTCCGGGCAATCACTCCTCGATCTCTCGCACGAATCGCCCGTGCTGCTCGTCTTCCTCCGACACGCCGGCTGCACCTTCTGCAAAGAAGCCCTCGCCGACATCGCCCACCGGCGCAGCGCCATCGAATCCCGCGGCCCGACCATCGCCCTTGTCCACATGAGCCCCGATGCCGATGCCGCGCAGGTCTTCGAGCGCTACGGCCTCGCCGATCTCCCCCGCGTCAGCGACCCCGCCTGCGAGCTCTACCGCTCACTTGGACTGCGCCGTGGCACGTTGAAGCAACTCTTCGGGCCCGGCGTCGCCCTCCGCGGCGCGGGCGCAGCGCTCCGAGGCCACTGGCCCTCGAGCCTCAAGGGCGACGGCTTCCGCATGCCCGGCGTGTTCCTCATCGACGAGGGCCGCATCCTGCGCTCGCACATCCACGCGACCGCGGCCGATCGACCGGATTACACCGCGATCGCCGCGTGCGACATGCCTGTCCCGGCACAGCGCTGACCGAAGCTACTCCCCGCCGGCCGCCGACGACGAGTCAGTGCCCCGCAGCAGGTCCAGCGGCCGCGACGGATCGATCGATCCCGCTCGACCACCCCCCGCGCCGCCCAGCAGCGATGCCCGAAGCTGCGCCGCCATCTCCGCACCCGACGGTGCGGCACCGCCCGTGACACCCGTCACGGCATTGCGCAACTGCGCGGTCAATCGTGCGATCTCGGCCGCGGCCCCGGCCCGCAACGCCTCGGCATCACGCAGCGAGCCTGCAACGGTCGCCGCAACATCATCGACCACCTTCAGCGCCCCATCCGTGGACCCGGCACCGACCGCCAGCGGCCCGCCCGCCCCCAAGTCATCAAGCTTCGCCGACAGCGACCCGGGCGCCGGCGCACCGGCCGCCTCCGGTGCGCGCGCCGTGATCGTGAACGCCCGGAACGTCCCGAGGTTCTGCGCGTTGGCCTCACCCTCACCGATCGCGCCGATTCCAAGCCGCAGATACACCGCCAGGTCCGGATCAATCCGCACCTTCAGCTCCGTCCCGTTGGACCGGGCCTGCACGCCGTTCACCCACGCCTCGACATCCTGCCCGCGGTCCTCCACGGCATTCGCGCCTTCGGCAAACGTCACACGGCTCGTCGCGTCGGCCCGGTTGGCATCGTCGGCCTGGAGGCGGTACATCCCGATGCCGTTGGCCTTCCCGATGTCGCCATCCTCAAAGACCTCGACCGATACGAACTCGCTCGACCCGTAGCCGCTGCTCGAGAGGGTCAGCCCCGTCGTTCCGGAGATCGACGCCGAAACTCCAGTGCTCTGCGTAAAGCTGTTGATGGCGGTGACCATGTCCTGAATCGTGGCCCCAGACGAGAACGACAGCTCCTTCGCACCCGCTCCCCCACGGATGTTCAAGATGAACGATGTTGCCCCCCCGTCCGTTGCCCCCGCTCCGCCAAGGTTGATCGTCGACGCCCCGAACGACAGGTACAGCCCCGCCAACTGCGCCGACGCCCGCACATCCACCTCAACATCCCGCACCGTCCCCGGTTCGAGATTCGCGTTGAAGCGGTAGTCCTCGACCTGACCGGACACATTGCTCACCGTGTACGTCGCGCCCGTCGGCGGCCCGCCTTGGGCGCCCGCCGCCTCCTCGGCCGTCGCGATCGCCCGCAGCACCTCATCAACGCGCGACTGCGCCCGCTTCACCTCCGCCGGATCGGCCGCATCCCGCGAGCGCTCCACGAGCTCACGAAGCTCCCCGATCGCCCGCCCAAGATCCTCAAGACGGTCCTGCCGCGCGAGCAACCCAAAACCCGCGCGCTCCGCCTCGCTGATCCGTGCCGCGATCGACCGGACATCCGACCCCGGCCCGTCAACCGCCGCCGATCCCTCCACCGCCCGCGTCTGCGGCCCACCGACCGACCCCGGACGAGCCGCCCCGCCCGCCGCGGCCGGCGGCAGCGGAGTGAAGTTCAGAGGCAGACCCTGGGGAAGGTTGGGGCGAATCGTGTTCATGGCGCATCCTCGCGCAGGCGGTGCCTCCTGCTGCGGTCACGATCGGCCCGTCGTGCCCCGACGCGTCAAAACCAGCGCGCACCCACAACCGCAGGGGATCCCCCAGGTTCAACGGGATATCAGCCGGCTGTCGACCCCGACCGACTCAGCGCCGGGCGGCCAGCAGGTCCCGGATCTCGGTGAGCAGTTCCTGATCCTTGGTCGGACCGGCGGGCGGCGGAGCGGCCTTCTCCGCCTCAAACTTCCGCCGGGCGGTGTTGAACACCTTGATGACCATGAACACGCAGAACGCCAGGATCAGGAAGTTCAGGGACGTCGTGATGAAGTTGCCGTAGGCCAACACGGGGCCGACCTTGCGAGCGCCCTCCAGCCCCAGCGGCGTGCCGGCTGCCTGATTTTGTTCCACGGCTTCCGCCACCCGCTTCGTCAGGGGCAGATAGAGGTTCGAGAAATCCGCCTTCCCCGCGATGCCGATGACCGGCATGATCACATCATTGATCCTCGAGTTCACGATCGTGCCGAACGCACCGCCGATGATGACGCCGACCGCCAGGTCCAGCACGTTGCCCTTCAGCGCGAACTCACGGAACTCTTTGACAATGCCCATGGACATCCTCCATCCGGCGGCGTGCACCACTCACCGCGGCCCCCCGCCGGAGGGCCGCGAACCCCCATCCTACGGGGTCCGCCCCTCCCCCAGAATGAACAACCGCCGGGCGGCGGCGCCCGGCGGTTGAAAAAGTCGATTGGCGCAAGGATTGCGCGAGCGGCCCGATCAGCCCTTGGCGGCCGGCTGCTCCTTCAGGAGAGCCTCGATCGCGTCGCCCACGTTGTTGGGCTTGAGCCCCGCCGCCCGCACGTTGCCCTCGCGATCCACCAGGACGTAGAAGGGCCAGAACTCGACGCCGTACGCCGCTTCAGACTTCCCGTTGATGTCCTTGGCCGTCGGGTACGCCATCTTCAGCGTCCGGGCCGCCTCTTCCATCTTGGCAGCGTCACGCTTGGAGTGAACCCCCACAACCACCACGCCCTGATCCTTGAACTTCTGGGCCATCTCGTTCGTGTGGGGAACGGCCTTGCGGCACGGGCCGCACCATGCGCCCCAGAAATCCACCACCACGATCTTGCCCTTGAGATCCTTCATGCTCGTCGCCGAGCCGCCGAACCAGTCGGTGACTTCAAGCTCCGGCGCGGGCTTGCCCAGCAGCTTGCCCTTGTTGCCGTAGAAGAACCAGCTATTGGGGAACACCGCCTTGCCGTCCCCTGCTTGCCCACCCTCGGCCGGAGGCGACGCCGGCTGCGCCGTCAGCATCGGAACCGAGGCAGCGCCGGCGATCATCGCCAGCACCATCGCAGACACAACAGTTCGCTTCGACATGGCTTGAAACTCCAGTTGGCCCTTCCGGGCGTCTCTCGAACCCGATCCCCAGCTGTGCATCCTGCGCGTCGCCCAACATGGTCGACCACCGATACACGGCTCTCAAGACGATCGGCGTCCGGGCTGCTCGGCCAGCAACGCCGCGACGGCGTCATCCACATGATCCGGCGACAGCCCGGCAGCCCGGACCACGCCCTTGCGATCGATCAGCACATAGAACGGCCAGAAGGGGGTCGCGTAATCCCTCGCCGTCTCACCTTTTTCATCTTTGGCCGTCGGGAACCGCATTCCAAGCTCCTGGGCCGCTTTCACCATGTTCTCGTGCCCTCGCTGGGAATGCACCCCCAGCACCCTGACACCTTCCGACCGCAGCCGCTCCGCCACGGCGTCCGTGTGCGGGATTGCCCGCCGGCAGGGCCCGCACCACGAGCCCCAGAAGTCCAGCAGCACGATCTCCCCGCGCAGCTCGGCCAGACTCACCGGCTCCCCGCCGTGCCACTGGCTCACCGTCAGCTCCGGCGCGGGACGCCCCACCAGTCGCGATTGGTTGCCCTCGTAGAACCACTCATCCGGGAACCGGGCTGACGGCCCGGAGTTCCGGCACGCGCTCAGCGTCGAGGCCAGCACCATCGCCAGCACCGAGCCCATCAGCACCCATCCCAGCGGCCTCATCTGCTGTTGCTCCCGGATCGTGGTCCAGTTCGCGGCGACGTCCTGCCGCCACGGCAACCAGCCTCCCGGGCCCGCGGTTTATTCGCGGGCCATCGCACGAACAGCCCCGCCGCGCTCGCCTCAGATCACCTCGATCGACGCCCGCGGCACCCACGTCTCGCGCCCGTCGCCCAGCCGGATCAGCACCCACCCCGACCGCTCCTCCACCACCCGCGCCTCGACCCCCGCCGTCAACGCCCGCACGAACGACGGCTCATACCCCCGCTCATCCGGACCCTTGCGCCCCACCACCGACTCGGCCACCACCACCGCCTCAACCCCGCTCCGAGCAGCACGATCCTCGGCCAGCAGCGACACGACCCCCAACACACCGATCACGAACAGCCCCGCGACCACACCCAGCGGCGCGATCGCCCTCCGGCGCGGCTCAAGCCGCACCGCCAGCCCGACCCACCCCAGCCCCAGCGCCCCGCACACCACCCACAGACGCACCCGCGCAGGGATGTCGTAGTGCGGCGCCAGCAGCGTCCGCGCCAGCCGCCCGCCCCCCGACGGTTCCACGCGCGTCGCAACCTTGGCACGCGTGACGCTCAAGTTCGCCTGAAGCTCCGCGTGCCCCGGCGTCAGCCGCTCGGCCCGCCGATAGCTGGCGATCGCCCGTCCCACATCACCCGCCAGCGCGTACGCGTTGCCAAGGTTGTAGTACACCCCGCCGCTGCGCACGCCGAACTCGTCGATCAGCCGCCGGTACAGCGCGATCGCTTCGACATACTTCTCCTGTGCCGCCCCGTCGTCGGACCCGCGCAGCCCCGTCGCTTCCGCAAACAGTTCATTCGCCCGCTCAAACACCCCCGCCGCGCCAGGCGCGACGTCACCCGGCATGCCAACCCGACCCACCGCCGGATTCGCGCCCGCCAAGAGCACCACCATCACCACGATCATCCCGAGCACACGCCCCATCACGACACCCCCCGCACGCGTGCATCCACATCCGTGACCAGCGACCGCGCCTCGGCCGCCAGCCGCTCAGGCTCACCGGCCGCCGCACCGGCGAACCGCACGCCGTCGCACGCCGCCAGCAGCCCCCGCACACGCTCGGCCAGCCCCGCATCAACCCGTGCCAGCGCTTCGCCCGCCGTCTCCGGCGTGATCGCCGCCGCGCTCGCCGTCACCCCCGGCACACGATCGGCCAGGAACTGACGCACCGCCAGGCTCACAGCCGTCGCCATCGCCGTCGCATCACCCGCGGGCAGCCGCGCCAGCGAAGCCTGCGCCGTCTCGGCCGCACGCCGACGTCGGCGCTGCGCCTCCTGATCCGGCGAACGCCGCCGCGCCATCGCCATCACCGCCGCCGCCACATACCCCACCGGCGGCAGCACCAGCGCCGCCGCCACGCCCGGCGACATCACCGCCGACCGCAGTTCAAACCCATCATCGCGCAGCACCCGCGGATCAACGATGTTGGCCGCCAGCCCGCCGGCCCGGTCTTCCACCGCCAGCCCCACCGGCCCCATCGGCGTCGAGCCCACCGCATCCCCCGCCGTCACCACGCGCGTCGCCCGGATCTGCAGCGGGATCGCCCCCGATCGCGCCACCTGATACGTCCCGCTCGACGGATCAAAGTACGCCAGCTCGATCGACGGGATCTCCCGAACATCCCCGCTCGTCGGCCGGATCGACTGTCTGAACACGACCCGCCCGTTGCCCCGCTGCGCCGGCGCACTCTCGCCCGCAAGTCGAAACGCATCCCCCAGCACCCCGCGGTCAGACGCCAGAAGGTCCGGCACGCGCTCCAGCGGCTCGGCGATCGCCACCGCCACCGTCAGCGTGATCGGATCACCAACGTTCGCCTCCGTCGCCGACGCCTCAGCCGTGATCGACACCGGGCCCACAAGCCCGGAGAACCCCGCCGGACGCCCTTCCTGCGGCAGCGGGCGCACGTTCAGCGTGATCGCTTCAGCCTCGGCCCGCACCGGACGCGACGACGAACGCTCAAAGAACGACCGCGAGACCCGCTCATCAAGCTGGCAGCTCATCGAGATGGGCCCGATCGTCACCTCGCCCGCCACGCGGGGCACCAGCACCCGCTCGACCGTGAATGTCGTGTAGTCCACACCGTCGATCGTCCCCGAACCGCGCACCGCCAGCCCGGGGCGCCCCAGCACCTCCAGCCACGTCTCGCCCGCGCGCGGGTCGCGCCGGTCCGACGAGTACACATCAAACCGGTCCGCCACCCCCGGCACATCAAACACCGGCGCCGACGCCTGACGCGCCAGATACACCGTCAGTCTCAGCCGCACCGGCTGCCCGACGAACGGCGTGCGATTGTCCACCGACGCCCGCAGCCGCACATACTCGCTCTTTCCCGGCACGCGCGCATGCAGCCGGATCTCCTGCGTCGTGTACACCTGCCCGCCGACATCCACCCGCACCGGAGGCACCACGATCTGCCCCTCGCGCGACGGCGTCAGCGCGTACTGAAACGTCGTCGTCATCTGGTTCTGCACCACGCGCCGACCGTTCACAATGCTCGTCGACTGCACCGTCGACACCGTCGGGCCAAGGTACGACACCGTCACCCCGTCGATCGGCGGGATCGTCGGCGGCGCCACATCATCAGCACCCTCCACCGTGATGCCCAGCCGGGCCGACTCACCGAGGTACACCACCCCGCCGCCAACCTCCGCGGACACCCGCACCGCCTGGGCCAGCGCCCAAAGCGGCGCCACCAACCACAGCGCCAGCAGCGCCGCCGCCGCCATCATCATCCTCGGGTTGCTTCGCGCCGTCCTCATGCTCACCAATCCTTGTCTACCGGCCGCACCCGCGCCCGTTCCCGCTGGTACTGCCGGTGCAGCTCCCGCACCTGCCGCTCCTTGTCGAGGATCTGACGCGCCAGATCCTTCGACGGGTCCTGCGGCTCGCCCGGCTGCTGCTCGCCAGACGCCTGCTGTTCCGCGGCATCCTGCGCCTGGTCCTGCTGCTGCTCGGGACTCGATTCCTGCTGATCACCCTCCTGCGGATCCTCCGGCTGTTCCTCACCGGGCTGCTGCTCCCTCGGCTCAGACTCACCCTCACGCCGCTCGCCCGCAGCTTTGGCCAGCTCCTCCGCGGCCTTAGCCAGTTCGTCCGCCGCCTCCCCCTGGGTCTGCGGAGCCTCCTGCGCCTTGTCCTGACCGAGCTGCTGCTCCGCCTCGCGCTGCCGCTGCTTCGCCTCCTCCAGCGCTTCGATCGCCTGTTCGATCGCCTCACGCTGCTGCGGCGACGACGCCTGATCCTTCATCTCCTCAAGCCTGCGCTGCAGATCCTCGGTCCGCTCGCGAAGATCCTGCTGCTGCCGCTGCGCGCCCGGCGATCCCGCCCCGCTCGGCTGCCCCTGCTGCGACGCCGCCTCCCCCTGCTGCCCGTCCTGCGGCTGCTGCTGATCCTGCGGCTGCTCGCCCTGACTCTGCTCCTGCGGCTCCTGGTCCGCCTGCTCGCTCTGCTCCTGCTCGTCCTGCTGTTCCTGTTCTTCTTGCTGTTCCTGCTGCTTCTGAGCATTCTGCTCCGCGGCCTCGCGCTGCTCCTGCTCCAGTTGCTCGGCCTGCTCACGCATCTGCTCCAGAGCCTGCTGCTGCTCCTGGGCTTGCTGAATCAGTTGCTCAAGATCGTGAATCGCCCGCCGCGTCAGTTCCAGATTTCGCGCCGCCTCGGCATCATCGGGACGGCGATCCAGCGCCGACCGGAAGTCCGATGCCGCGCTGCGCAGCGTCTTCACCGCCGCCTTGGGGTCCGTCGACGCCTGCTCACGAGCCCGCTCGAACGCCGTGCGGCCAAGGTTGTACCGGGCCCGCTGCGCCAGCTCCGGCTTGCCCGCCGCGCCGTCGACCTGCCGGAACAGCCGCTCGGCCTCATCCAGCCGCCCCAGCGAGAACGCCGCCACCGCCCGGTTGTACACCGCCTCCGTCAACGCGCCGTCGGCCTCCATCGCCGACGAATACCGTTCCAGCGCCCCCGCCACATCCCCCTGCTCAAACAGCGCGTTGCCCTCCGCCACCAGCGCCCGTCCGCGCGATGTGTCCGACTGCGCCCGCGCAGTCCCCGCCGCCGCGATCACCACCATCGCCGCCATCGCCAGCCGCCGCATCATGCCGCCACCCCCCGGGCCGAGCCCCGACGCCCGCGCAGCAGCGACTCAAGCACCAGCAGCGCGATCGCCCCCGCCACGAACACCTGGAACTGCTCCTCGTACCGCACGCGCTCCTCGACCATCGTCTCGCGCTGCTCGGCCTCGCGGATCAGCTGAGCGTACACACTGTCCATCTCCAGCGTCCCCGTGCCTACGTGCAGATACCGCCCGTTGTTCGACCGCAGCGCCATCTCCCGCAGCGTCGCCCCGTCCAGCTTCGTCCGGACCTCCTGCCCCTCGTGCACCATGTTCGAGCGTCGCCCGAACCGGTCGGTGATCGGGATCGGCGTCCCCTCCGTCTCACTGCCGATGCCCAGCACGATCAGCCGGACACCCGCCGCTCCCGCCGCCTCCGCCGCCGCCACCGGCAGGCTCTCGTGGTCCTCGCCATCGGTAATCAAAATGATGTCGCGGTACCGCGCCTCGGGCTCGTTGAAGATCTCGGTCATCACCAGCCGCAACGCGTCGCCGATGTTCGTCCCGCCGCGCGTCACGCTGTCGGGCGACAGATCCTGCACCGCCGCTCGGAAAAACCCGTAGTCCAGCGTCAGCGGGCTCTTCACCACCGCCTCGCCCGCGAACGCCACCAGCGCCACCCGGTCCCCGCGCGCCGCCGCCAACCCGTCGTTGATCCACAGCTTCGCCCGCTCCAGCCGGTTCGGCGCCAGATCTTCCGCCAGCATGCTCCGCGACACGTCTACCACGAACACCACATCACGCCCGCGAGCACGCACCTCCTGCGGCTTCAAGTTCCACATCGGGCGCGCCATCGCCACCACCGCCAGCCCCAGCGCGAGTGCCAGGAGCCCGCTCTTGATCGCCCGGCGCACCGCGCTACCCCACGGGTTCAAGAGCGGCTCAAGCTCCGTCCCCGCGAACCGCCGCGCCGCCCCACGCGCCCGCGCCGCCGCCCACACCGCAAGTCCCAGCGCCAGCGGCACGACCCACAGCAGCACCAGCCATCGCTCGTCGCCGAAACGCATCACGGCGACCTCCTCAGAACCGTCGCCCCCAGCAGCAGCTCGCACCCAAGGAGCGCCGCCGCGCCCGCCGCCCACCACCAGAAGCG
>SXGQ01290244.1_pt1 | contig 14115 bp, 18 predicted proteins | sample 3178371 | NCBI WGS metagenome assembly SXGQ01 (sample SAMN11356859, study PRJNA531348) | freshwater metagenome | isolation source: freshwater sample F1-20 | place: China: Fuxian Lake, Yuxi | collected 2017-12-25
GGTGGCAACGTGTACTGGGGTGGCGCCGATCTGGACGCCACTTACACCCACGCATCGGGCGAGGTGCACAGCGTGTACTTCCAGACGGGACCCGCCTCCAACGCGTACTTCCCGCACAACATCGGCCACACCGCGTACTACTTCGAAGATCTTTACATTCACCCGTACTTCCGCACACGAGAGACGGTCGACATCAACCCGCTGAAGTACGAGGTCATGGCCTCGGGTGACGACTTCACGATGTGGAACCGCTGGTTGGCAGGATTCGTGACCGACGCCGAAGTTCGCTGCGTGTCGGCAGGCACGGGGCAATCGGTGCATCGACTCGTTCATGCAAACAACGCGGCCGGCTCGAAACTTGCCATGGTGCCGACATCCACCGGTGAAGCGCTCTTTGCCGAATACATCAACAACGGCGTGCACGTCTACGAGTTGAACAGCAATATCAGCCACGGCGCTGGGCCTATGAAGACCCTCGGATTACTCGTTGCCGGTCAGAGTATCACTCACGCCGGAGTGACATTTCAGATTTCCGCTTCCGACTCAAGCGGTGTGTACATCACGGTGACGCGCTAGCAAACTTTGAGTTCAGGCGAGCTGCTCAAGGCGTGAGGTGAGCAGGTCTTCATTACTCGCAAGATCCCCCCATTCATCTCGCACCTGAAACAGCCCGTTCACTGACGCAGCCGAAAACATTGAGCCTACGATCGTGACGGGAATAGGCACCCCCACGGCTTGCAAACCAATCGCCACGCCGTACGCGGTACCGGAACTCACCGCATCGCGTGTCGTTGCCGACTTGATTTCCGCGCGTGATAATCCTTGTTGATGGCGTTTACGAAATCGATATGCAAGGAATCCGATCGTGAAAATTGGCAGGTTGTCGATGACCCATCCGCCATCAAGCCAACTCGATAGCCCGGTATCGCCGTCAGTCACAAACTGCTCGAAGGAGTCCCGAAACTCCTGTGCTGAAATCCCCGTTCGGACCACAACTGCGTCGTTGGTTGCAGGCAGAGAATCGCTGAGACCGTCGACAACGGTGTAGCCCGCCTCCGCTGCCGCGTTGGCGGCCTCGTCAGTGACGAAGACGTAGTTCACCTCTGGATACCTGGCAAAGTGTTCGGCAATCACGTCATGTCCGAGACTCGCCTTGGTGTTCATCAGCCCGATAACTCTGTCGTCTGAATCAATGAATCGAAAGTCTGAGCCCGCGTTTGTGAAACTTGCCAGCTCGATCTTGGCGGTCCCTGGAGGCACAGCCAACTCGCCCGCCTGAAACATTCTCTGCACCTCAAGTTCGAAAGCGGCCCCCGTAGCTTTGTTCAGGGCAGTAATCACGGTCTCGAGGTTGTCCGACTGCAGGTGTTCCACAGACACCGATGATCGCTCTAGCGCAGCACCAATCTGCTCGCGATTGCCGCTGAAGATGTCGGAGGCGCCGCGAGACGACTCCGAGGACGCAGCGCGAACCGCATCGACGGTTGTCACTATCGAAATGGGAATCGTACCCTTCCATTTTCCAACCGAGCGTGACTTGTAACTCCCGGCTCGACGAGCCAAATGTTCCATCTTCTCAATAGTGGCACGACGAACATCGAGAATCCCCGCATCAAACTGTTCGTCAATATTCAACTTCGAATCACTCATGCATCACTCCTGATTCAAGTTCGGCGACTCGCTGACGCAGTCGACCGATTTCTATGTCGCGGCGGGTGATTGAATCCTCCAACGACTGGACGACTGCCGCAAGTCGATTGTTTATTTCGGTGGCCTTACTCTTGTACTCGTCGCTACCCATGACATGGTGAACAGCCTTGACGACAAGTTCTTGAGTCTTCTTAGCCCCTTTCGCCGCACCTTGCGCAGTCGACGACGCAACGCTCTTGAGCATCCGATTGGTTGCTTCGCCGGCAGCCTGGCCTCGTGGATACCACTTGGCTTTGATTTCGGCGCGCCGAGCAATCTGCTCAGCCTTGGTGCGTGGATTCTTCATAAGTCCTTGGGTTTCCTCTCATTGAACCAACATTATTGGAATTCGACTTCCCCCGCCCACAAAGGGTACTCAAAGACGCTACGACTCTGCTTCCAGCAGCTTGGTGAGGGCGGCTTCGAGGCTGTTGCCCGAGTCGGTGGCCATGGTGCTTGCCTCGCGCATCGCGCTGTCGGCTGCGTAAGTGCGGAAGAGTTCGGCTTTTTCGCGCAACAGATCCACGATCCGCTCTTCTATGGTCTGGCGCACCATCAGGCGGTGTACGGTGACGGTCTTGCTCTGACCCATGCGGTGGGCGCGGGCAATTGCATGCCACTCGGTGCTCGGCTTGAGTTGTGGTTCCATGATGATCACCACTTGGGCGGCCTGAAGGTTGACGCCGATCCCGACCGCATCAATCTGGCCGACCAGCACCCGCGCGTCCGGGGCGTCGGTGAACTCGTCGATGATTCGCTGACGATCCCCGTGGCTGGTGGCGCCAGTGATCTGGGCTGCCCCACCGACCAGCTCACTCACATCAGCAATCACTTGCAGAAAGAATGAGAAAATGAGGATCTTTCGGCCTTGGTCGCGGTGTTCGTCGATGATTTCCATCAGCCGTTCGTACTTCGCCGAGGTTCTCGTGCCGTCACCAAGTGTTGCAGCCATTCGCTTGTAGACGAGCACCAACGGAGCGGCTTGGTATGCGGCGAGATCGGCGGGCGTTGGCTCAACCCACTCGTCGATCTCGATGCGGTCGGGCAACTCCACAAGCACATCTGCCTGGGTTCGCCGCAGATACACGGGCGCCAACTCTGTGCGAATCTGTTGGGGATCGGGCCGGCGCTGTGCGCCGATGATGCGGTCAAGCGCATCCCGCATTCCCGGCTGTGCCGACGTGATGAGGAACCTCATCTCCTCTAGTCGGTTCTCCAGTGCGGTGCCAGTCATGAGCGTCACTCGTGATGAGCGTTGTGCAAGACGCAATACTGCCTGTGTGCGCTGGGCCTCGGGGTTCTTTACGTAGTGCGCTTCATCTACGGCGAGGAAGTCGATCTTTTCGATCGAGTCAGCGAGGCGACCGACTGTGCCGTAGGTGGTGATTGCGACACCACCACGGCGCTTCCAACGAGCAAGTTCATGATCACGGTCGACACCGTGAATCACAACCGGATGTAAACGCGTGTGCTTACGAACCTCGCGCTCCCAGTTGGCGATCACTCCGTTCGGCGCGACTACGAAGAACCACTTTGCGCCCTCTGCATGAGCATGACACATTGCTGCGAGCACCTGCACCGTCTTGCCGAGCCCCATGTCGTCACCGAGCAACGAGCGCTCCTGAAGAATGAGGTAGCGCGACCCGAACTCTTGGTACCGACGGAGGATGGCGGTGAGTGGCCCGCGCTGCAGTGGCGTGGTCTCCACTCGTGCCGCAATTTCCAAGGGCAACCCGCCGTAGATCGGTGGTGCCACCTCAACCGCGGGCATCTCGCCGGTTGGCGTAGCTGGCGACGACCGCAATCGTTGATTGTTGAGAAACTCGAGAGCAGCCATCGATGCCGCATTGTTCTGTCGGAATCGTTGCAACGATTCGTTCGTGGATACGACGGGCTGTGCCGCCACCTTCAAAGCCTCTGTTGTTAAAGCCTCCGGGAGCAGTTCATGCACTTCGCGCAGCGACCGCTCAACGCTGCTGAGATGCTCTGCATAGCGGGCCCGCGCTTCGCGGGAGAAGATTATCGCCAGCGTGTTCGCCAACGAGAGCACGTATTGGCGATCGGCGGAACTCTGCTTCCATAAACTGAAAACCTCAGTGGCCGGTAGTTCGAGTTGCTCGCGTACATGGCGGTAGTTGTCCAGTGCGACAATCAACTCACGGTCGAGCGCCCCACCATCAGGGTTGGGCATCGCGCGAGTGCCACGTTGCCGCTGGAAGGCATCTTGTGCACCGAAGACTCGCGCTTGTGCCGAATTCACCAGCCACAGAGCATGCCCAATGTTCGGCTCCGCCTCACGCACCGACGCGACAACCGCTTGCCGACGCAAGAGGAGGTTCAGCAAACCTGGCACTGGATTCACGATAGAGCAAAGGTGTCATGCCGACAGCCACGTCCAAGAAGTGCATTTACGTCTCCCGATGGGCTGCAGCCAAAAGCTGACGAGAGCAATCATGAGGCTCTGGAGAAAGCGCTCAAGGAGCACCTTGACCAGGCAAGAGTCCATCTGTCGGATGAGTATGTCGATGTTCATCAGAAGAAATTCCAATATGAACACGAGGATTATGACGATTTGAAGGTGAAACGCGAGGCGGAGAAGAGCGCACTCAAGGAGTTCTTTGAGACCTTTGAGGAGTGGTTCGGGATGACGGAACACCAGTTCGGCAAGGCATCTAAAGCCAGCAGAGCGGCGGTCTGCTCTGACAGAGTTTTCACTGCTTCGTCAACGCTCGTTTTGTTGCGATCGTTCTGCCGATCGAGTTCAAGGACTTGGCGACCCAATTCGCCCATCTGTTGCTCGAAGGGATGCAGTAGTCGCTCGGCTTCAGTTTTCATGGTCTCGCGTTGCTACTCAAAGACCCCCTTGCCTTCTTCGCGTAACTACCGTCCGGTTTTCATCATGACGTCGGTGGCAACCTCACGCACCTTTGCTTCAACCTCGCTCTTCATCAGATTGATGGCGTTTGATTCAAGCGTGACAACGGCTTGAGGTTGGCGACGGAGCGCTGCCAAAAGCGCAACCGTGAGACCGATGAAGCCGATCGTGAGAATTGTGATAATAATTTCGATTCTTACTATTTAGAGTATCCCATCAACACAATGGTTTTCGTTGCAACTTCTGCAAGTCGCACAAGTTGAGACATCACAAACCCTTTCCACAATAGAAGAGCAGGACCAAGAGCGGCACGACGATTGCAAGCCCGAAAGCCACACTCAAGAACACCAGCCCAATCGGCAAAAAAATCCACTTCAACACCTGCACTTCGCTCATTGATGCCCCTTTCGACGCGGGATTCGGACTTACCTCAATGACTATCCCTAACAAGGGGGTCACACACAGTTCTCGATCTCCATACAGCATTTGGTTCAGATCCGGCCCGAGGCCTTATCGCGAATTACGCAATTGTGGAGACAGGGCCAAACTATCAACGGTTTACTAAGGCCATTTTCAACAGCATCAAGAGCCAATTCATCAGGAAGTGTATTACGAGTGATTCTTTGTTCATGATTGCGCAGCCTGAGCATCAGGCAACTCTGTTTGTCTTCAATGACAATGAAGAGAAGTTCCTGGCGCACCTTTTCGCGGCCGACAACCCATTCGGCGCAGCTGCGCTCTCGGTACCGAGTCAATCAAAGCAAAATCCTGACTCAGTGACTCAGCGCGACAACGAGCTTGCGTTAAGCACGCCGGCTGCGATGAGTTCTTTGGCGAGAGTCGACTTTCCCTTCTCGTCGGGTGCGCAGTTCTTGATTCCCTTCCACTGCAATACCTTGCGACTTATCGGATGCACTTCTATTGCTTCGTAAGGCTTGCCGTCGCGCTCAACCACGAAGATCCAGGTCTCGCCTCTCTTTACTTTTTCCCAGTACTGTGAGATACAGTTTTTCAGGTAGCTGGCGGTGCGATCTATCTGTTGACGAGAGTCGATTGCCCGAACCGTCACTTTCCGCAATGACCTGCTTTGAAGAGGACGACCAGTGAGCGGTGTTGGCAATGTTGAAGCGGCCCTTGCTGCAACTTGCGTCGGTGCGACCTCGGGCTCATCATCCTCGAGCTCAACTCGATTCTCGAAGTACCATGCGCCAACGACAGGTCGCTGCTGAAACCCACCACCAGTGCGGGCGATTCGTCGAAGAGTGAGTAATAGGGACTGAGCCTCATCATCCGTCATCAAAGCGCCAGTCTCGGAACGTTCATAAATCTGCACTGCCGACCCAGGCAGACCGCTAGCAGAAAGCAGACGGGCCAAAGTTCGCATGAAGTACGGAGTGCGACCAGCCCTGATATACCCAGCTGCTACTCGGCTTGCGTTGCGGGTTTGCCCGACATCTACGAGCGATGCAACATGAACATTCATAAATGGCTCGTGCTCCGGATGCAACGTCAGCGCCGTTTGACAGAGTTGGAGAGCCAGCTCACGATGTGCCACTGATCGCCGAAGCTGCCCGGCGAATTCGGCAATCTCATAAACAGTATTGCATCGGAGAAGCTGTAGTCGGCCTTCCTGGGTACGGACAAGTCGAAGCGCTTCTGTGAGTTGAACTTGAGTCATGACTAGACCCTTCCTCCTGCGCGAGCAACGCGGTGTTTTAGATAGTGACAAAGCCGCTGGTACACCTGTGCCCCGTTCTCGTCGTATTCTGAAAACACGGTTATCAGTGCACGGATGCCGCGCTCATTTGGCTCAGACACCACAATGGTGATGCCATCAACCCGGATCTCCTCTCGCCGACCATGCGGTCCGTTCAGTGAGACTCGGACGATTCGTTGGTCATACGCCACCATGGCGATGGCGCCGACTGCACCGCTTAAGCCCCTGGTCTTGAGACGCTCACGCGCATGACGGGTGATGTGGAGGTAGTTCCGATTGGGGTGGCGCTTGTGCTGTTCCATACGAACATCACACAGCAGACTTTGGATTCTGAAAAGGCGCCGTCTCGGCGTTTTTTCGCGCGCCAACAAAATATTTTAGAATTCTTTAATTACCTATAAAAGCTTATAATTACTTTTATAAGTATTAGTATTGTTGGTCCCTAGTCAAAATGATTTGTCTTCAAACGCCATGGCCCGGTCCATGAACAAGACATCAACGTCACACAAGCCGCGGGGGCGCCCAAAGGGTCCGAGGAGGTACGACGTCAGGGCCAGCATTAACGAGTGGCGACAGATTCTCGACAACCTCGACCAAGATCGACTGCTCGTTACAGTCAGTGACCCGATTGCATCGCTCGCTACAGGCAAGTACCTCGGGGTACCCGCCATGGCCTTCGGACTCCATCATTCGCAGGACGGCGACAAACCCAACCGAGAGTCGCTCCAGTATGGCCAGACTCTTACTGTGAAGAGTTCCTTTGCTGCAAAGTTGTACTTAGCTCTAGTCATCCGCACTCAACTGGTGAACCCAGGGGACGAATTGAGAGACTTCGGGTGCTACAGCATTTATCAATCAGATTTTGATCCCACGATTGCAATTCGCAAAGGCGCTAATATTTCTCTATACCGAAGTTCAGAGACGCCATCCCGAACAGGGCGAATGGCACTCAACCGCATGCTCGGAGAAGTGTCCCCTACCAATAGCTTTCTCCGCAAGTTTCAGACAGCGCTAAGGACTCTGAAAGCCACTAAGTTCATTCAGGTTGAGCCCAATCAATACGGCAGAGGCAAGGCCAAGAAAGTCGAGAGCCTTCCCAAGTGGCAACTGGCACTGACAGATCAGAATCGCAAGCTGATGGTTGAGCCTGTGACGTATAAATATCGTGGCATGAATACTCCGAACCTCGTGCCAGTTCCAACTGATCTAGTTCGAAACGGATGGCTAGCTGTATTGGAACCGAAGGAGTTGCAGACACTCTTCGCTCTCTTTTATCAGCGTGTGTCAACTCCGATCAACATCCGTGACAGGTCGAGCAAGGCATCTTGGTTTCTGTCCGCAGAGCGCCGTATGCAGTGCGGCCTAAGTGAGGACACTTATCGAAGTGCTCACCGTCGGCTGGTTGAGCTTGGCATCTTGCGGCCCGCAGATATGGACCGATATACAGATCCACGAGGACGTGGAGGACAACATGACAAACCTCATGAGTTTGTGATTGAAGATATGCGATTGGCTGAACCGCCGGTGCCAGAGAACTAATTCAGCGGGTTGCTCATCTGCTCCCGTTTCAGGTAATGTCCCATGAATGCATTTTTCAAAAGCAAAAGATGCACAAGGGCTTCTCGCTGAACGACTGAGTGACTTTCAACTTGGCGAGGTTGAACTAATCACCGAGTCACGTGTCGAAGAATTTGTGGACGATATTCAGCGCTGGTGTGACTGGATGGACGAGGAACATCGCAACGCTTTTCTAACTGGACTTCTAAGCTCCCTTGGTGCAACTACTGGAGCAGAGAAGATGTTTTTGAACTTTTTGAGGGTGAAGAATTCAATACAGCCAACTCGCTCCACCTAGTGCACGTCCAGGAAGATGAATCCAGCCAGACCAAGCTGGTAAAGCTTCTTCGTGAAACATCCAGTGGCGAATTTGATGAGACCCAAGGGCTAGATACGTCCGTACTTTTATATGTGGACGATGCGACATTCACAGGTCGAGCACTCGCAAGAAATCTCGATTTACTTGCCGACAAGATTGAGCTACTACCCCCGTCGTCTCGAGTCTTGATCGTTTTCCATTCGCAGTGACCAATCAAACAGCAAAGCTTCGGCGAAGCGTGCGGTGTCAATCGTGCTCGATCGCTCAGGCAGCATGAATGGGCGAAAGATGGTGTGGCCACGGCTCTTGCAGCGCTCAATGCAGTCGTTGAGCTAGTAGACCAACACACCAGATAAGATGCGCACTGATGGCAACAGACATTCAACAGAAGAAGTTCGACGAATTCCAAGAGTCACAGCTGCGCCACGAAGCAATTGAGTTCGTGAAAGCCGCAATCGCCGCCGCAGGACTGGCTGAATCGGAACGGGGCGTAACTTGGGGTGTCACCGTTTGCCCTGACAAAGAAACCATCATCCGGCTGAACGTCGGCAACATTGCACAACTGAGCGTGCGCCAAGGTCGTGTTGCAAAGAAGGATTCTTTGGGAAGCCGTGAACGTATTACCGTAGCCGTGCGCAAACAGGCACTTGGCTGGTTGGGTATTCCCGGAAGCTTGAGCGACCAAGCGGGGTTTGTCGACTGGGTCGACGACTCCATCATTCTTCGCGGATACTTCGATCAGTGGGCGAGCCGCTTCTTCAAGAAAAAGCGGTTGGCTGTGGCGTTTGCCGACCATGCACGAGCGGCCCACAAGAGGATGCCGGATGTAAACTGGCACAACCCGTTAGTTGATGCACTAATTAGCTAGATATTTAGGCTCTTTCGTATCTTGTTCGCCTCCCGTTGCTCACCGCGGGATTGCGCACCACGCTCGTGAGGCCTAGAGCGACGAAGAACTGCTGAAGAATTATCAGTCTGATTGAGGGTGCCTTTTGGCGCCAACTGCAGCTAGCTGATCAAAAAGTATCTGCCGCATTGGAACAGTTCGTCGAATCAAGGCGACCAAATCTGGGTGAACCCACCCGATGTGGTCTCCGATTTCACTCACGAAGACCTTCTGCACTTCATGCCACACATAGCCTGCGTAGTCGAGACCCTGTTCGCTATGTCGCGGCACCCGACGACCCTCTGGATCTCCCTCGACTTCAGTAGTGAGCGAGAGCACTCTCCACTTGTTTGCGCCTACCTTCTCAACGATCAGCGCTGGATGATGCAGCTCGCTGCGGCGCCCTCTTCGCGACTCATGCAACTGAACCCAGCGAATCTCGCCGACTTGATAGCTGTCTCGGGAATCAACCTTTCGACGGAATCTTTTCCTCTGGGGGGACTCGCGTTTTCGAAATACCAGCCTTGCAGTTGGTGCCTCACCATCGGTAACCCAGAGTTCCGAAAGATTTCCTCGCCGGCTACGTGCTACGGCCCAGTAGACGTCCCCTTTAAACGTGTGACCCTTTCGGGGTTTCGGAACGTCAACTACAGCCGCAAGAGCGGCGCCGATCGTTGAGAGCGGCACACCTTCCCGTAGCAGCGCATCGCGCACAAGGGAATCTGACGTCATGCGATCCATGAGCCTCAGAAGGAAATAATTGTGGCCTTTGGCGCCGTTTGCAAGCTCTTCTGTTACAAGCGCCGAGATTTTCTGCTGCAGAGCTGATGGACGTTGTGATTGAAGTTCGTTGCCTTGACCAACTGCGATCACTTCCCTACGTGAGCTCTCAGACATCCAGTTCAAAGCATCATGCTCAACTGGCGGAGGCCAATCGGCCGGAGCATTTGCCAGCAGGCCAAGATCCACTAACCAGTCATTAAGACCTTTAGCGTGCGATGAACTCATGCGCGAATTCGTTGTATTCAGCCACCCAATCCCCGAATCTCTGGCGTGCTGAAGGTACTGCTCTGGGTCAATTCCTACGTGTCGAGCTACTAATCGCAACGGAACGAAGCGTGGGCGATCGCACCATTCGGAGAAGAGAGCACTAATTTGCATTCGTTGTTGACTAGTGAACTCATTCGGTGGATATCTCAGCCCGTGCGCTTCCAAGAAGCTTCGCAGGCCAGCAACCTTAATCCCAAGTTCCTGCGCTAGTTCAAGATATGACTGTTCACTCATGCTTTTGAGCCGACTCAGTGATTCCCATTTATTTATTTTTTTCTGCCTCACCCTGTAACTTACCAAATGACTTCTACTGAAGTTCAGCAACGGGCCCAAGCGCATCAAAGGGATACCGTGTGATGGGGATGCCAACTGAGACGGACTCCAACACCCGTATGGGACAATCCGACTATGAAGCTTTTGCGTCGCTACCTGATGCCGCTCTTGTTACTGAGTCTGACCAGCGCATGTGGGTCGGGTGCCGCACCTGCGACCGATTCCGACCCGACCAGGGTGACTGCAGCAGCAAACGCATCCGACCCGTTGAGTCTTGACGATCTTGTTGATGCTCATACCTACCCGGCACGCACCCACGAACCGCAGTTCCGACCTCATTGGTCAGCCTTTGACCACGCCTAAGACTGCTTAACAAAACAAGTTTGACGAGTTCCAGAAGCGTCCCTTTCGAGAGGACTGCATCAAAGTTGTGAAGGTGGCGATAGGGAAATTCGGTCTCGACGTTGCGGACCGCGGGACCACCTGGGCGTGACGATTTGCGCCGACAATAGAACGCTCATCTGTCTCAATGTAGGTAACATCTCCCAGATGAGCGTTTAACTAGTGATGTTCGGAAAGCTTTATCCCAGTGGGGAGGCATCTTCAACATCGTCGGCCAGCGCAAGGAACGCTGCACCTAAATTAACTGCCGCGATCTGCTTCGGTGGGCAGTTTGGAAAGCTCAATCGCATTGCATGACGTTATTCAGCAATGAGTTTGGGTATTGTCATCAGTCGGCAGGCTCCTACGAATTCCAGGTCACCTGTCGAGGCGCATCAACACTGAGCTGAGCGACATCCCTCAAATCGTTTGATTGCACTCCGAGTTCCGTCACCCGCCTGGCTTGACGATTGACGGTGTTTTCAAGGTAGCTTGCCGCCGTGTTGTAGTTGTTGATCGCCGTGGTTAATCCACTGGCCACGACGTTGAACTTCGTGATGAAAGCCACCAGACTGTTGACGAGCTCCTTTGATTGCTCAGCGATGACCATTGCGTTTCGACTTTGCTCGATCTGCTTCCACCCGTACTCCACCGCGCGCAGCAGTGCAAGAAGCGTCATGGGGGTCGCAAGCAACACCCGCCGGCTAATGGCCTCCTCGGCAAGCTTCGGCTCGTAGCGAAGAGCGGAAGCAAGGAGTCCTTCGGTGGGAACGAACAGCACGACGAAATCCACAGCATCGGTGACCCACGTCGAGTAATCACGCTTGGCCAGGTCGTTGATGTGAATTCTGAGTGCGTCGACTAGTGCATTCCCAACGTCCTTCTCCGTGCCGTCGAAATCCACTTTGGGTGCCTTTGCATCAACCACTACCTTGCGTGAATTCGGAAGGTGAACGATGAGATCCGGAATCAGTTTCTTTCCGTTAACCGATATCTGTTCCTTGGCAACCCATGAGATGTGTTCGGTCATGTTCGCCAGCTCGACGGTCCGCTCGAGTTGCAATTCACCCCAATCGCCCGAAGTTGAAGAACTGGTCAAAGCCTCGGAGAGACGAGTGGTCTGGGTGCGGAGATCTTGGCTTTGGGTCAAGAGCTGACCATTAACCATCATCACCTTCTCGATTTCCCCTACCAGCGACGTTTGGTGTTTCACCGCGTCGAGCCGTGAGTCTTCGATCTTCCGCTGCAGCTCCTGGATTGAACCGAGCAATGACTGCACGACGGCCTGTGAGTCCAGCGGCAGCTGATTGGCGCCGTCAGTCTGTCCTTGACTTCGACGCTGAGCGGTCAATACGACCAGCAGCGCAACCACCACAACGCCAAGTACCACGATTGCAATTGGGCCAAACTTATTCATGTAATCCTCCCTTTCGGCCCACATTGCCGAAACTTGTAGCCACTTCCAGAGTGACCCCTGGAAGACTCACTAGCAAGCCCCTTACTTGCTCAGTTGTTCTAGGACTGCTTGGCGCACCCACTTGCTGGTGTCCGTGCCTGCCAAGTCCGAGGCTGACCGTACCTTTTGGTACAACTCTTCGGTCACTCGCAACACAATGAACTTGTCTGCCGTGACTTCCTTGCGCCTGCGTGGCTTGCGTGGCTTCTTCGCCACCGAGGCCCCGCCAGCGGTCAAGTCTGGTCGGTCGTGGAAAGGCAATAGCATCTTCACTTCGGGCAGACCGTAGCGCATGGGTCTACCTTCCCTAATCCATGTTGGGGTCGTAAAACCGTTCTGTTCCATACTGTCAATCAACCGTATCGGTTATTTTGCACAATCACGGTGCACTAATGGGTCACTTCATATCTACATCTGGCCGAAGCACCGACTTTGGAACGGGGTTCCTGTTCGACTCCGTTGACTCTTTGGGTACGAATCACTGCCAGAGCCATTGAGCCACCGTGCCACAGGGGTGTTATTGGGATGGATACCGGAGCTGAACCGCGAACACCCCCGTGACAGGCTGTCTCCGTATGGAAAGCCTGCGTCTCACCACACATTTCAACCGAGTCGGTACGTAATCCGTGGAGGATTTATGCCGATCTGGAATTGCATCATCACCGGTACTCAGCCCGACGGCTCGTACACATGGCGACGCATTGATGCCGCACAACCGCGTGGCATCTTGCCGCTGGACAAGACGCCTGAGGGGGTGAACATCGGAGTCGAAGTGTCCATTACCGCCCAACGTGGCGAGCGTGGCGAATGGGATGTCACTCGCTGCCGATTGCGCGAAGCTGAGACGTTTACCCACGAGAACCTCCGATTCGAGCCGCCGCCAACTGACGTCTACCAGGTGCAGAGCCACATTCACTTCGGTGAGATTCGGTGGACCAACGTTCGTAATCCACTAGAGAACGCTCGAGCCAACGGAAAGTATCGTCCAGCTCTGATGATGTCCGAGAACCTCGGGCGATGGCGCGTCATGGGACTGACCACCAAGCCGACCTACGAGGACGGCTCGTCCCGCCGTGCGATTCCCGACTACCGGGCTATCGGGCTGGAAACTCCGGGATATCTCTGGGGCCACAAACTCACTCGAGTGATCGTCGATGACGTCGGTCAGTACATCGGGAAGGCAGACCAGGGTCTGCTCAACGAGGTCCTCCAACAGGCTCGTGCCGATCTCACCATGGACGAAATCGCGATGATCCGACGAGGGCTTGCACCCGGATGATCAGCATTATCAGCAGCCAATTCTTGAGAGACGGGATCAATGGGGACTTTGTTTTCATGATTCGGCAGCCGATACACGCCGCAACCTTGTTCGTCTACAACGACAACGAGGAACAGTTCCTCTCCCACTTCCTGGATCCGTCGAACCCCTATGGCGCTTCACTGCTCAAGGATGAATCGCTTCCACCTCAGCCTTGCGTCGATGCGTGCGCCAAGGGTGGTGGGAATGCCGTAATCCGTCCGTACCCATGTGCGCCGCATCACCGCGCCAGCGGAGTGCCAACGGGAAGCCTCCAAGATGACAGCCCTCACTACATGGGTTACTCGCACCTCGACTAGCACGTTTGAAGGATGGTCCGATACTCCATGCATCAAGTCGCTGCACTACTCGCCTCCGGCCGGTTCACGACCCTTGCCTTCAGCTGCAACCCGTATACGAAACTCGGTGGCAGGATCTTCGACACCGCACTGGAAGTACGCAGTCACATCGTTGAAGAACTCGAACGAGTGACTGCACTGTTTTAGCGAACTCTTCTCCATCGAATCCTCAAGCAATAGTTTCAGTGATTGATTTTGGTATTGCAGCGAGTCATTCACCGAAACAATCACGAAAGATTCGTGATCCAAAAGAAAC
>SXGQ01509069.1_pt1 | contig 14115 bp, 12 predicted proteins | sample 3178371 | NCBI WGS metagenome assembly SXGQ01 (sample SAMN11356859, study PRJNA531348) | freshwater metagenome | isolation source: freshwater sample F1-20 | place: China: Fuxian Lake, Yuxi | collected 2017-12-25
CGAAGCGGTTGGTGCCGGGCGGTGCAAATCCCAGTTGCTGCGTGCCCCAGATGGCCGTGGCCGCGAGCTCCTCGTTCACGCCCGGCTGGAACACGATGTTCTGCTGCTTGAGGTAGGGCGCGGCTTTTTGCAGCGACTGGTCGTACCCGCCCAGCGGCGAGCCGCGGTAGCCGCTCACGAAACCGGCGGTGTTCTTGCCCAGCAGCGCATCGCGCTGGCGCTGCAGCATGGGCAGCTTCACCAGGGCTTGCACGCCGCTCATGAAGGCACGCCCGTGTTCCAGCGCGTATTTGTCGTCCAGGGTGACGGTTTCGAGGGCTTGTCGGATGTGCTCGGGCAGCGGCGCGTTCATGTTGTGTGTCTCCTGTGGGGGGGGTGGAGCGCCTTGTGGGCACCCATCGGCCGACCGGGTAGGGGTAGCTCTCCAGTCTGCCGCGCAGTGTATGTCCGACTCGGCGACAGGTGTTTGCGTTTCATGCCCGGTTTACCGATCATCGAGAAATCTTCTTTCTCGAACGGGGTATTCATGGAAACGCTCGACAGATTCGACCTCGCCATCCTGCAAGAGCTGCAGAGCGACGGCCGCCTGACCAACGCCGAGCTCGCCCAGCGTGTCGGCCTGTCGGCCGCGCCTTGCTGGCGGCGCGTGCGTGCCTTGGAGGAGGGGGGCTACATCAAGGGCTACCGTGCCGTGCTCGACCGCGACAAGCTCGGCCTGGGCGTGCTGGCCTTCGTGCGCCTGGACGCCGACCGCAACAGCGGCGACGTGACGCGCCAGATGGAGCAGGCCATCCGCGCCATTCCCGAGGTGGTGTCGTGCCACTACATCAGCGGCTCGGGCACCTTCGAGCTGCAGGTGGTCAGCCGCGACCTGCACCACTTCAGCACCTTCGCCCGCGAGGTGCTGCTCAACCTGCCCAACGTGAAGGACCTGCACACCAGTTTCTCGCTGGGCGAGGTCAAGGCCGACGCGGCACTGCCTTTGACTCACTGGCTGGCAGACAAAGGTATGCACACGGCAGACAGGCGGAAAACTTGAGCAGGACGCCCCACCTTTGGTGCATTCATTTCGACCGCTAAGTCACAAATACGCGTCAAGTGCTTGAAAAATGTGACTTTTTCAACTCTGATGACTTGTCACAAATGGTGCATTTACCTACGATCGCACCACTTGCTGCACAGATGTAGTAGGTCCAAAAGTACTCATCTGCCTCCCGACCGCCAACCGAAGGAACCGTCGTGAACAAGTCTCTGCTCCTGAAATCCACCTTGGCGCTGGCCCTGGCGGCGCCGCTGCTGGCCCAGGCCGAATCGAACGTCGCCACCAACGCCGCAGCCAACGCAGGTGGCGCCGGCGCCTCGGCCCGCCTGAACGTCAGCATCACCATCCCGCGCTTCATTTCGTTGCAGGTGGGCACAACCGGCACCAACAACGTCGACACCGTGGCGTTCGTGCTCAACGAAACCCAGGCCACCACCGGCGGCGCCGTGAACGCCACCTCGGGCAGCCCCGTCAACGTGGCGCTGCGCTCCAACGTCGGCAGCGTCGACCTGGAGGCCTCCGGTGGCAACCTGAGCGACGGGACGAACAACATTCCGTTGACCGACCTGTCGGTCACCACCACCGGCGATCTGGCCCACCCGGCATTCGGCGGCTCCCTGCCCGTGGCGCCCAACGTCGGCACCGCCGTGATCAACCGCAGCGGCACCTGGGCCTACACCTACAACCACAACACGTCGCGAGCCGCTGGCACCTATACCGCCACCGTGACTTACACCGCCTCGGCACCCTGAAGCGCCCCTTTGCGGTCCGCCACTGCAGCGCCTCTCTGCAGGGCGGCCTTCCCCGGAGCGGCAGTTCGCCCCAAGGCAACGCCGCTATTGCTGTTTTCAGTCGCCCCGTTCCACTGATTCCGGCCTGCCCCGATGTCCGCCGCACACGCACTTCGCCAACTGCTGACGACAGCCACCCTGACGCTGGCACTGCTGCCCGTCGCTGCATCGGCCTGGGTGCTGGATATCGACAGCGGCCCGCGCCGCCTGTTCTTGCAGGTGGGCATGGACAGCGCGGTCAATACCGTGAGCCTGACGGTGCCCGTCAGCAGCGTGGGCAACGGCACGGCACTTCGCTTGAACAGCAACAGCACCCAGGCCAGCAGTCCCTACGACGGCTACACCGTGTGCCAGCCATCGCAGCACCAGGTGTATGTGGGCGCATCCTGGCGCACGCCAAACAACAATTTCGACAACGCGCAGTTGCGGCTAGAGGCACCGGCAGCACTCCTTGGCGGCCTCAACGGCGACACCATTCCCATTGGTGAACTCTCCTGGACGAGCACCGCGCTGGGCAATTCCAACGCCGACATCCCCAACGTAGCTTCCATCGGTGCGGGTCTGCAGACATTGCGCACGGTGACGCGCAACACCTGGGTCGAGAACTGCCTCACGTTCTTCTATGCCAACACCGCCATCCGCGGCGCCGGCACCTACACGGGCACCCTGCGGTTCTCGCTGGTGGTGCCATGACGCGCTTCGGACTGTTCACGTTGTTGCTGGCCTTGTGCCTGCCGGCTGCGGCCGAGGTTGTGCTGCTGGACGACAGTGCGAGCCAGGTGGTGAGCAGTCAGCGCCAGATGCAATGGCGCTCGCCCCTGCCCGGCCGCGGTACCGACCACGACGTGGTGATGACCGTGGTGGTGGACCTGCGCCTGAACACCGCCGCCTGGGTGGGACGCCCGGCGCGCATCCACATGCGCCTCGCGCGCGACAGTGGGCCCGATGTCCGCGCAGTGTGGCGCACGCAACGCGGGCGCATGCTCGACGGCGAGGTCGTCTCGGGCGATCGCAGCCTGATCTTTGCCGGCACCATCACGCAACCGCTGATGGAAGAGCGCCTCACCATTGACTTGCGCACGGATGGTCGCTGGATGACCGATCGGCGCCGCCTGCAATTCACCTACGAACTCGATGAGCAGTGAGTCCTGTCGTGCAGCGCGCTGGCTCGCCCGCGCGCTTGTCCTGTGCCTGGTGACAGCGCCCGCTTTGGCCATCGCCCAAGGCTTTGCTGCCTATGTGTCGCCACCCCGCGTGCTCATGCAGATGCAGCCAGGCCAGACCCAGCGCCAGGTGATCGAGATCCAGCACGCCGGCAACCAGCCCGGGCGTTACCGCTTCTATACGGTGGACTGGAGCCTCAGCGCCAACGGTACGGTGGAGTTCTCGCAGGAACTGGTGCCGCAAAGCTGCCGACCCTGGGTGGCCATCGAACGCCGTGAGCTCACCCTGGGCCCAGGCGATCGCTACCGCTACCGCTTCGAGGTACAGGCCCCTGCCGATGCACCGGTGCGTGAATGCCGCTTCGCCATCATGATGGAAGGCCTGGATCCCGCAGCCGTTTCCGGCGGGCTGAACATGCCAGTGTCGGGCCGCATCGGCGTGATCGTCTATGCGAACGTTGGTGGTGCCAAGCCACAGCTCACGGTGGTCGAACACCGCACCGAAGCCGAGGGCAGCAGGAAAGTGCCCGTGTTGATCGTTCGCAACCAGGGCCAGGCGCATGGCCGGCTCGAGGGCTTTCTTGACGGGCGCGATGCCGATGATCGACGCTACGAGCTCGCCCCGCGGGATCTGCCGGTGCTGCCCGGGGAAGTGCGCAACATCGAACTCATCGTGCTCGATCAGGATCGGCCCGAAGCCGTGAAGCCGCGCTTCCCGTTGCGCGTGCAAGGACGCCTGGAGTGGGGTGATCAGCGCCTGCCTATCGACCTGACCTTCGCGCCATGAACTGGCGCCGCAACCGCTGGGCGCAGAGCTTGCTGGCAACGGCCGGTTTGCTGGCCGGTCCGGCGGTCGCACAAGCGCCCGAGCCCGCCCCCTATGTGGACCGCGTGATTGAAGGCATCACCCCGGAAGAGCCTGCTCCGCAGGCCGCCTACGACGACAGCGGGTGGCCCCGTTACCTGCGCTGGGACCTTCGCGCCGCATCGCGCAACCAGTTGGGCGATGTGCAGACCCGCTGGGGCACCGCGCTCTATGGCCAGATCGAGACCCCCAACCACGGCAGCATGTCGCTCGACGCCAACGGTGACCTGCACGGCGGCGGTGGCACGTTCACCTTGCGTCAACGAGGCATGCCGATCGAAGGCGGGTGGCTGGCCAACCACGAGTTCGGCCTGATCACCGCGCCGTCGCCCGGGATGTTCCGACGCCCCTCGCGCGTCTTCGTGCCCTCGCCCATCCTGCGCGGCTTGAGTGCCGACTGGGGCCAACCCCAGGGCGGTTGGGCGTTTCAGGCCACCGTGGGCGATCCGGGACAGCTCAGCATCTATCCCGACACGCGCTTCGAGCGCTTGCCCGGCAACCGTACGCGCCTGGGCGGTGAGTGGTCGGCCTCGCCGGGGGGTGAACAGGGACTCGCGGTGGCCGTGCAGTACGAGCGCGCGCGCGACATTACCCCGGGTGCCTCAAGCGGCAGCGCGAGTCGCCTCGACGCCGACGCCACATTGCTCGGCCTGCGCCATGCCGGCAACGGTTGGCACGCTCAAGGCCAATGGATGCAAAGCCGAGCGCAGGGCACCACCCGCAACGGCTTTTGGGTGGACACCGAATGGGACGACCAGCCCGTGCGTTGGGGCGCCGGCGTGTACCGCCTGGACACCGACCTGCGCTGGACCGAACTGCCGATGGCGAGCGACCTCGAAGGTGGCTACCTGCGCGGGCTGTGGCGCCAGCGGCAATGGACGCTCGACGGATCGCTTGATCTCTTGCGCTCCCTGCGCCCTGGCCGCAACTGGGGACACTACGCCACGCTCAATGGCCGCTGGCGCCTCTCGCGCGACAGCAGCCTGGGCAGCGGCCTCGCCTGGCGCGAATTCAGTGGACGGGCAGGCTCCGCGTACGTCGATTGGCGATTCGTCAATGGCCAGGGGCAGGCCGGCCTGCGGCTGGAGCACAGCTTCGGCCTGGGACGGCCTGACAACACTGAACTCAGCTACGACCAGGACTGGCGCACGCAGGTCGGCTGGTCACTGTCCACATCCCTGGGGGCGGTGATCGAAAGCGCCGACCCCGCGAACGGCCTGCCGGGCGACACGCTGCTCAAGGCCGCCGTCAGCCTGAACGGTCGCCTCGGCAACCGCGGCAACCTCTTTGGCAGCCTGACCAGCGAACGCGGCAGCGACGGGCGCGACTCGCACAACCTGTCCTTCACCGCCCAATGGCGGCTGACCCAGCGCTGGAGCCTGGAGGGCACGTTCACCCGCGTTCTGGGCCGCCCGCGCCTGGCCACGTCGCTCGACCCGCTGGTGGTCAACGCATTGCTCGCCAGTACCGCCGACCGCAGCTATCTGGTGCTGTTGCGCTATCAGTTCGAGGCCGGCAGTCGCGACGTGCCGCTGGGTGGCGGGGCGGGAGCGGGCAGCGGTCGCGTGGAGGGCATGGTGTTCTTCGACGCCAACCGCAACGGTGTGCAGGAAGCCAGCGAGCAGGGCGTGCCGGGCGTCACCATCTACCTGGACAACCGCTATGCCGTGCGAACCGACAACCAGGGGCGGTTCGAGTTTCCATCGGTTGCCACCGGCGCGCGCAGCGTGACCTTGCGCAACGAAACGCTGCCGTTGCCCTGGAACGTGGTCGATGACGGCCAGGCCCGCATCGAGGTGCGCCTGCGCGAGACGATTCGGGTGCAATTGCCGGTACAGCGGCCCGAGTAAGCGGGCGCGGGATCAACCCGCATGCCGTCATGGTTTTGGCTTCAAGTCGGGCGGGCGAATGCCGATAACGGGGCATGACCCCGCTGGCCCTTCGCCTGCTGCCCCTCGTCCTCGCCCTGTGCATGCCGGCTGCGGGCAGGGCGGAATCGCGCGTCGCGGGCGGTGCCCAACCCGCGGCGAGCGCCTCGATCCGTTTGCGCGTGGAAGTACCGGCGCTGCTGCAGTTGCGTGACAACCGGCACCCGCTGGCGGTGCCGCTGGCCGGCGCATCGGTGCAGCAATTGCTGGATGTACAAACCAATCTGCGGCAAGGTTTCTGTGCCACGCTGCGTCTGACCACGAGCGCTGTGCGGGACTGGACGGTGCAGTCGGTGGGCTCGCCGGCGCGGGTGCAACGCACGCCCGAGGGCTACCGCGTGTGCGCCGAGCGCCAGGGTCGCCACCAGGTTGCGCTGGAACACCGCTTCGATTTCGGCTTGTCACAGGCCACGGGCAGCGTGAGCTGGCCGGTGCAGATCGAGCTCAGCGCGATCTGAACGCACCACCGACGCTCATTTCGGCCACAGCGCCCACATCTGCAGCGGCTGCTTGAGCATGGCCGCCAGGCGGTAGGGCTCGTCGTTCCATCCCCCCCAGCCGGTGAACAGGTCGGCGCGCACCGCGCCCACGATGGCACCACCCGTGTCTTGCGCCAGCACCAGCCGCTGCGTGTTCAGCGCCGCGCCCTGCGTGGCCAGCCACACCGGGGTGCCGTAGGGAATGCTCAGCGGGTCGACCGCGATCGAGCGTCCTGGCGTGAGCGGCACACCTTGCGCGCCGCGCGGGCCGAAACGGGCATCGAATTCGCTCAGCGCCTCCTCGCGGAAGAACACGGTGCGCGGGTTGGACCACAGCATCTCGTTGAGCCGCTGCGGGTTCTGCCGGGCCCAGGCGCGGATGCCGTCCCACGAGCCTTCGCGGATGGCGCCCTGGTCAAGCAACCAGCGGCCCACGCTCTGGTACGGATGGCCGTTGTGGCCGGCAAAGGCCAGCCGAACCGCGCTCACCCGCCCATCGGGCTCGGTGATGTTCACGCGCCCCGAGCCCTGGATCTGCAACACCAGCGCGTCGATCGGGTCGGCCAGCCAGGCGATGGCGCGTCCGCGCAAGGCCGCCTGTGCCTCGGGCAGGGAGTCGATCTGTTGACGCGAGTACCAGCGCTGGCCGCTGTTGGCCGCGGGCAGGCCCGCCGGCGGCGCGAACAGCGGCACGCGCTGTGTGGCCGTGGGTTGGCGCGAGGCCTCCAGGATCGGCTCGTAGTAACCGGTGAGCAAACCCTCGGGCGCGCGGCCATCGGCCTCCGTCACGCGGTAGGGCTGCAGGCGCCGCTCCATCCATGCCCGCTGCTCGGCGGCGCTGGCGATGGCCAGCGGACGTGCCTCGGCGCAAACAGCCTCGAAGCCGGCGGCAGGCTTCTCACAGCCGCGCAGCAGCGCGTTCCAGGCCTCGTGCAGCGCGTCCTGGCCCCAGCCTGGCAGATCGCGCCAATGCACCGCCACCCAGCGGCTGCGCGCGCGCTGCTGCACCGCCGGTGCAGGGGCGCCGTCGTGCACCCCCGGTGCGGGCTGGGGCGGGGATGGGGGCATCACCACCGGGGCGCCGGCACAGGCCAGCAGGCTGCCTACAATCGCCGCGGCCACGAGCCACCGCACGCTGCGGCCCACCGACTGTTGTCCCATGACCCTGTTGCTGCTCGAAGCGCTTGGCGCGCTGTTGCTCCTGATCTTCATCGTGTGGTGGACCATGTTCTCCGGACGCAAGAAAGGGGAACTGCCGGACGAGGTGGAGCGCGAAAAGCGCGAAAAAGCCGGCAGCGGCGACGCCGAGCCCCCGGCGCGCTGAGCCCGCGCGGCCATCGGCGCAGGGCCCTGCGAGCAGCGAACGCTGGAGCCGTGAGCCTCGGCAAGCACACGCTGCCTCATATGCCGCGCAGCAAGTTGGCCAGCTCGACCGCGGACTTCACACCCATCTTGTCGAACACGCGCGAGCGGTGCACCTCCACCGTGCGCACGCTGATCTGCAACTGATCGGCGACGAGCTTGTTGGGCAGGCCAGCCACCACCAGGTTCATCACGTCGCGCTCGCGCTCGGTGAGGCTGTCCAGGCGCTGCTGCAGGCCGCGCTGGGTGGCCCGCTGCGCGAGCTCGCTGGCCGAGCGGCGCAACGCGTGTTCGACACGGTCGACCAACGCGTTGTCGGAGAACGGCTTCTCGCAGAAGTCGAACGCGCCGCGCTTGACCGCGTCGACCGCGGTGGCCACATCGGCGTGGCCCGAGAGGAAGATGATCGGCATCGCTGCCTGCCAGGGCAGTTCGCGCAGCTGCTCGAACAGCGCCAGCCCGCTCATGCCGGCCATGCGCACGTCCAGCAGCACGCAGCAGGGCGCGTCGGGTTCGCGCCGCGCCACCGCAGCTTCGGCCAGAAAGGCCTCGGCGCTGTCGTAGCCGTCACTCACCAACCGGCGGGTGCGCAGCAACCAGCCCAGGGCCTCGCGCACGCCCGCGTCGTCGTCGACGAGGTAGATCTTGGCGTCGGGGAACTCGGTCACAGGCGCGCTCATGGAGGCAATGATAGGCAGACCGGATCAGGCCGAAGCCGCGGTGGCGGTGGCTTGCGCGGCCCCGCCCTGCCTGGGCGCGACCGGCAGCGTGAAGGAAAAGCGCATGCCGCGCGGCGGTGACGGCTCGCCGGTGAGCACGCCGCCGTGCTGTTCGACCACCGTGCGACACAGGCTCAGGCCCAGACCCATGCCCTCGGCCTTGGTGGTGAAGAAGGGCGTGAACAGGCGCTCGGCTGCCTCGGCCGACAGGCCCTGGCCGTGATCGATGACGTCAAAGCGCACCCAGCGCGGCGGCGCCCCGTCGCGCTCGGGCACCGGCGCGATGACGATGCGCAGCAGGCGCAGGCCACTGGCGGTGGACGGATCGCCCAGGGGCATCGCCTGCATACCGTTGCGCGCGAGGTTGAGCAACACCTGCTCGACCATGGTTCGGTCGCAGTGCACGGCGGGTGTGGCGGGTGCGATGTCGATGCCCACCCGGATGCTTTGTTTCTTGGCCTGCAAGGTCAGCAGCGTGTTGATGCCGTCGATCAGTCGTTGCGGCGCGACCGCCTCACGCACCTGATCGCGCCGGCGCACGAAGTCGGCCACGCTGCGGATCACGCGGCCCGCGCGCTCGGCCTGCTCGGCAATGCGGCGAATCGCGCCAGCGATGTCGGGGTCGGCGGCGGTGCGTGCGTCGTGCTGCAGCAGATTGAGCGTGCCGCTGGCATAGCTCGCAATCGCCGCCAGCGGCTGGTTGAGTTCGTGGCTGATGAGCGAGGCCATCTCGCCCACGGTGGCCAGGCGCGCGGTGGCCTGCAGTTTGTCCTGCGAAGCGCGGTTGAGCTCTTCCACCCGACGCTGCTCGGTGAGGTCGATGATGGCGCTCATGTAGCCGGTCTGCACGCCGCGCGCATCGATCAGCGGGGCCTCGATGATGAGCACCGGAAACCGCGTGCCGTCGCTGCGCTGGAACACCGATTCGTAGCCCTCGCGCGGCAGCGTCTGGCCGGCCAGGCGCACGGCCTGGCGCTGCTGGTATTCGTCGACCAGTTCGGGCGGCCACCAGGGCGCTGGCAGGCCGGTGCCGATGAGCTGTTCGGCAGACAGGCCCACCATCTGGCAGAAGGCGGGGTTCACATAGGTGATGCGCCCCGTCATGTCGCGCGCTCGCAGGCCGGTGACGAGCGAATCCTCCATCGCCTTGCGAAACGCCAGCGCCTCGGCCGCGCGCTCCTCGGCGTGCTGGCGCCGACGCATGTCGCGCGCCAGCAGGTACAGCACCGCCAGCAGCGCCAGCGACAGCGCGCCCACCACCGCGGTGAGCACGTTGGGGAACAGGCCCAGTGCGCGGCGCGTGCTCTCCAGCTGCAGGAGCAAGGTGTGGCCCGGCAGGTCGATCAGCGTCTGCGCGCGCAGCGTGCGGCGGTTGCTGGCCAGCACGCTGTGCACCGCCAGCCGGGTGCCATCCACATCGGCAAAACTCAGGCCCCGCCCACGCACCTGGGCCAGATCGGCGAGATCGGCGAGCAGCCCCCGCAGGCTGTAGGTGGCCACCAGAAATCCGCGCGCCACGCCGGCTTCACTGAGCGGCAGGCACAGCTCCATGAGCTCCATGCCGCGACCATCGCGCAGCGGCCAGAAGTAGCTCGACGAGTAGGCCGGGCCGGAGAGGCGGCGCGCCGCGTCGCAGGCCTGGCGCACCTCGGGCAGGGCCTGCTCGCGCGCGAGCACGCCGAACACATCACCGGTGTAGGGCGACTGGCGCTGGGCCAGGGGACGCAGCGCGGTGTCGCGCCACTCCAGCCGCACGATCTCGCGCTGGGCCGCCAGCGTCTCGGCCGCGGGCACCTCCCAGCTCTGGGGGGTGGGCGAGAAGGCGTGCAACGACTGCAGGGTCTGCACGTTGCGCAGCAGGTTGCTGCGGATGTCGCTGGCCACGTCCAGCGTGTCCTGCTCGAGCGCGGCCTGATCGCGCCCGACTTCGTACTCCGCCGCCAGGAAGACCAGCACCGTGAGCAGCGCCGCCACCAGCAGCAGCAGCGCCCCCCACAGTGGCCACCTGGGCGATTTCACGTCAACACACGGTGCTGCAGGGAGGGCAGTTGCTCGCGCACCTGGTGCAGCCGCGCCATGTCGATGTCGGCCAGCACCACGCCCGGGCCTTCGGCCTGCAAGGCCATGACGTGGCCCCAGGGGTCGATCACCATGCTGTGGCCCCAGGTGCGACGGCCGTTCTCGTGCAGGCCGCCCTGCGCACTGGCGATCACGTAGGCCTGGTTCTCGATGGCGCGCGCACGCAGCAGCACCTCCCAGTGCGCCGATCCGGTGGTGTGGGTGAAGGCCGCGGGCACCAGCAGCACCTCGGCGCCCAGCATGCGGTAGAGCTCGGCAAATCGCAGGTCGTAGCACACGCTTTGACCGATGCGCCAGACCTGGCCGTCGCGGTCGCGCAGCTCGAAGCTGGTGGGCGTATCGCCGGCGCGCAGCACCGCGGCTTCGTCGTAGCGCTCGCGACCGTTGTCGTAGCGGAACAGGTGGATCTTGTCGTAGCGGCTGATGGGAGGGCCCTTGGCGTCGAAGGCCAGCGAGGCGTTGGCGGCGTGCGTCGGATCGTCGGTGGCCATGGGCAGCGTGCCGCCCACGATGGTGAGCTTGAGATCGCGCGCAGCGTCGCTGAGGAAATCCTGCACGCGGCCCAGGCCCGGCGTTTCGGCGATCACGAGCTTGTCCTCGTCGCGCGCGCCCATGAAGCAGAAGTACTCGGGCAGCACCGCGAGTTCGGCGCCCGCGGCGGCGGCCTGGCGCAGCAGGCGCAGGGCTTCGCTGAGGTTGGCGTCCAGGCTGATGCCCGAGACCATCTGAAGGGCGGCGACTTTCATGCGGCTTCCTGTGACAGCGGTGAGGGGGAGCGGTCGAGCTTACTGCAGCGTGGGCGTGGGCGTGGCAGGGGCTGGCGCGGGGTTGCGCGCGATCTTCTGCACCTGCGGGTCGGCCCAGCTGCCGCTGACATGGAATTCCTGCGTGGCTGCGCTTTGCAGGGGCTGGCGCAACAGGAACTGGGCGAGGAACGTGCCCAGCCCGACCGCCGGGTTGATGGCGGTCGCGATCAGCGAGGCGGTGCCGGCGTTGAGTTCGGGCACCACCACGACCTTGAGGTCCTGCGTCTCGCGCGCGACGTCGGCCGAGCCTTCCATCAGCACGGCTGCGTTCACGCCCTTCATCTGCAGGTTGTTGGTGAACAGCACGCCGCGCTCGATACGCGCGTCGCCGCGCACGAAGTCGAACGCGAAGCCCTCGGAGAAGACGTCGCGGAAGTCGAGCACCAGGCGGCGCGGCAGGGCCTGCAGGCTGAGCACGCCGAGCAGGCGCCCGGCGCCCGGGTCGGCCTTGAGGAACTGGCCGCGCTCGACATCGAGCTTCATCTGGCCCGCCAGCGTGGGCAGGTCGATCGAGAACGGTGTGCCGAGCCAGCCGATGCTGCCTTCAAGACGGCCGCGCCCGCCGCGCACCAGCCCCTCGCGCCCGAAACGCGTGAGCAGCGCCCCGCTGTCCTGCACGTCCAGGCGGAACTGCAGCGCGGTGCGGCGCTGCCCGGGCGTGCCGCCGTCGGCCTGCGCCGCCATGGGTGCCCAGTTGCCGCTCGCGGTGAGCCTGGCCTCGGGCAGGGTGGCGCGCAGCGCGTTCAAGCGCCATTCCCCCACGCGCGCCGGGCCGGCACCGCGGTTCACGGCGTCGATCTCCACACGGCCGAGCGAGCGCCCGTCCCATTGCAGCTCGTCCACCGCGATGTCGAGCGCGGGCACGGTCGTGGGCTGCTCCAGCAGGCGCTCGACTTCACGCGGCGCAGCCTTGGGCAGCGTGAGCCGCGCCAGCCGCGCGTACACGCTGCCCGCACCCGCCGCACCGGCCACACCGGTGCCGCCCGCGGGGCGGAACTCCACGTAACCGTTGAGTTCGTCGGCGTCCACGCTGGCACGCCACAACGCCCCTTCGCGCGATGCCCCCAACAACACGCGCTGGAAGCGCCGCCCGTCCACGGTGATGGCGTCGGCCTGCAACGACACGCGCGCGGGCAGCCAGGCCGTGGCTTCGCCGCGAGGCAGTGCGTTGCTGCCAGCCAGCCGGCGCCAGGCGTCCGCATCGAGTTCACCAACGCGCGCCTGCACGGCGATGCCCTGCTCCGGCAGCGGCGCGCGCTCCCCCGCCGGTAGGCCCACGGCGATGCTGCCGCGCGGGCCCGGCGCGGCGTTTGCCGCGCCCGCGCCGAGATCGCGTTCGAGATGCAGATCAAGCACAGGAAGGTTGGCCGGGCCGAGGGTGAGCAGCGTGCGCTCGCGCGCGGCGCGGCCGTCGCCTTGCAGTGCCGTCACGCTGCTGTCGTAGCGCAGCGGCCAGCTGGCCTCGGCCGGTTTGGCCAGCGGCGCGGGCAGTTGCAGGCTCAACCCCTGCAACGTGCTGCTGATGCGCAGCTCGGGTTCGCCGCCGCGAAAACCCAGCTGCACCGCGTAGGGGGTGCTGCCACTGGCGTGGGCAAACAACGCCGACGCAGCGCCCAGACCGCCTTCGCGCAGGCCGACGGCACTGGCGCTGCCCTGCCCGCGGAACTGCAGCAGGGGCTGGCCCTGGGCGTCCGGGCGCAAGCTGCCGTCGAACACCAGCTCGCCACCCAGCACCTGCGCGCGGGCACCGCTGAAAGCAAAGCCGTTTTCGGAGAAGCTGAGCTTGCCGCGCGCACGTGCCAGCAGGGGCGAGTCAGGGGTGATGCGCAGGTCGGTGCCGTCGAGCTGCACCGAGCCGCGCACCCTTGTGGCGGCCAGATCGTTCAGCGGCAGGTCAAGCTGCAACTCGGTGCTCGCCGGGCCGCTCGCACTGGCCTGGGCCAGCGCCCGCTGGGTGTAGTCGTTGACCGGTGTGCGCTGCACGTGCCCGAGCAGCGACGCGCCGGGCCCCTGCGCGCGCAGGCCCACCTGCACCACGGGGTCGTGCACGAGGTCCTCGACCACCACGGAACCCTGGTCGAGCCGAACACCGTCGGCGGCGGCGATGCGGCCTTCGATGCCGGTGATGCGCAGCGCGGCGCGATCGAGCTCGAACCGCGCACGCGCACCGCGCACGCCTGGCCAGGGCGCATCGCCTGCCGCTTGGAGGTAAGCAGGCAGATGATCGAAGTCCACACCCTCCAGCGCAGCGCTGATGCGAAACGTGCCCGCCGTGTGTTGCGCTTCGTTGAAGGGCATGTCCCAGACCTCGCCCTGGATGCGAAAAGCCGCGTCCCGAGCGCTGCCGGCGATCACGGCCTCGCGCACATAGCGCCGCGCGCTCTCGGGCACGCTCAAGGGCAGGTAGCGGTGCACCGCGGTGCCCTCGGCGCGCGTGAGTTGCGCGGTGAGGTCGAGCACTCCCGGAAAGCGCGAGCGCGCAGGGCTGGTGGCGGGGTCGCCGGTGTGCCAGCTCGCCCGCACCGTGCCCTCGGCATGCGCATTGGCGAAGCTGCCTTCGTCGAGATCGACCTCGATGCGATCGCCCTGCAGCCGCCAGCGCAGACGCGCGTCGAGCCGTTCGAGGTCGATGCGCGGGTTCTCGAATACGTCGGGGAAGTCGAGCGCCCCCTGGCGCAACGCGAGCTGTGCGCGCCCGCCGTCCTGATCCAGCTCGAATGCGATGTCGGCGCCTTGCACACCGGGGCGTCCGGGCAGCGGGAAGCGCCCGCTGTGCGAGCGCTGGCCACTGGGCTCGCCACTGAGCGCCAGGCCGCTCACGCGCCCCTTCGCGCGCGCGACCACGTGCTCGGCCATCGGGCCGCTGCCGCGCGCCTGCCAC
>SXGQ01119327.1_pt1 | contig 14113 bp, 10 predicted proteins | sample 3178371 | NCBI WGS metagenome assembly SXGQ01 (sample SAMN11356859, study PRJNA531348) | freshwater metagenome | isolation source: freshwater sample F1-20 | place: China: Fuxian Lake, Yuxi | collected 2017-12-25
GAACTGGGCGGCAACGATCCGGCGATCGTCCTGCCGGACGCCGACGTTGAATCCATCGCTCAGCGCATTTACGACGCTGCATTCGTCAATTGCGGCCAAGTCTGCATGGCGATCAAGCGCCTGTACGTGCACGAGACCCGGTATGACGCCGCGTGCGAAGCCCTGGCGGCCATCGCCCGGAGCGTGAAGGTGGGCGACCCCTTCGAGTCGGGCACGCAGCTCGGCCCGGTGCAGAACCGCGCGCAGTTCGGCATCGTGCGGTCCATCCTGGACGACACGCGCAGCCGTCCGGGTGCCCGCATCCTTGCCGGCGGACAGGCGCTGGACCGGCCCGGCTATTTCGTTCAGCCAACCGTGGTGGCCGACGTGACCGATGGCGCGCGCATCGTGGACGAGGAGCCGTTCGGACCGCTGCTTCCCGTGATCCGCTACGCCGAGGTGGACGATGCCATCGCGCGGGCCAATGCGGGCCCGCATGGCCTCGGTGCATCCGTGTGGGGCAGCGACCCAAGGCGCGCCACCGACGTGGCCGGCCGGCTGCATGCCGGCATGGTCTGGGTCAATCGCCACATGGGCGCCGACCCGCTTGCCCCTTTCGGCGGCGCAAAGCAGTCGGGCATCGGGCGGCAGTATGGGCTCAAGGGCCTGCAGGGCTACATGGAAGGCGTGACCCTGTTCCTGCCGCCGAGCCCCGGTCTGCGCGCGACGACGGGCGGGTGATGCCGTTCGTCATGAGACATTTGGCGCGGGCGGCGCCCGCGTGCGTCAGGGGCGGAGAAAGCGTCTGATCTTCGACTTCCTAGGGTTCACCCACGTCTGTGTGAAATCCCGGTCGAACTGCTGGTTCCAGCTCAAGCGGCTGACCTCGACGAAGCGGATTCGTGCGCCCCTTGAGACGAAGCGACGGACGCCGCAGCCAGGGGCCGATCTCGGCAACGGCCGGCAGCTGCGGCGTGGTTAGCGTGGTCGCCTGCCCTGTCCCGGTTCGGCGCCCTTGCCGATCCTGCCTTTCGCGGTTCCGGTGCAGCATCCGCCCCCGCATCGACGCTTCGCGGAGCACGCGACGCAAGGCGCAGGAGTCGTATGCGGTCGTTCCGACCGTACGGACCTGTGCGTGCGGGGGGCGGGCAACCTCCACCCCCACCGGCGTGACCGCTGCAGGAGCGCCGACCGGCGTCGCGCAGCCTCCACCCGGCCTCGGGCTACAGCGCCAGCAAGATCTTGCCCTCTGCGGAGCGCGAGCAGCAGGCCATCATGCGGTTCTGGGCGGCGCGCTCGCTCTTGCTCAGGACCTTGTCGCGATGGTCAATCGCCCCATCCAGCACCGCGACCTCGCAGGCGCCGCAAAGGCCTTCCCCGCAGTCGCTGGGCACGTCGTGGCCGGCGCTCCGCAGCGCCTGCAGCAGCGTCTGGTCCGCCGCCACCCGTACCGTCATGCTCGAGTCGCGCAGCTCCGCCTCGAAGCCGTGCTCGCGCGATGCGTCCAGCGCCGCTACCTCCGAGGTAAAGTGCTCGAACCGCAGCCGACCCTCGGGCCAGTCGGCGGCCAGATCTTCCAATTCGGCGATAAGCCGCGTCGGCCCACAGGCGTAGACACGCGCGCCGTCGCCCAGATCTGCCAGCAGGGCCGGCAATGCCATGCGCCGCCCCTCCTCCGTCACGTAAAGGCTCAAGCGAGCCCCGTGGTCGCGCTGCAGGCGCGCGAGAAGGGCCATGCGGCTGCGCGACCTCCCCGCGTAGTGCAGCCGGTAGGACTTGCCGAGCCGCTTGAGCCGGTCGGCCATTGCAAGCATGGGCGTGATGCCGATGCCGCCGGCGACCAGCACATAGTTGTCCGCCGACTCGTCGAGGCGGAACAGGTTCTTCGGGCCCGACAGCTGCAGCGCGTCGCCGGGGCGCAAGTGGTCGAAGAAGTGCCGCGAGCCGCCGCGGCCCTCGGCCTCGCGCTGGATGACGACTTCCAGCCGCGCCGGGTCGTCGGCTTCCCCGCACAGCGAGTACTTGCGGCGGAACCCGCCGGCGATCAGATCGACATGCGCGCCTGCGGTCCAGGCAGGCAGGCGCCCACCTGCCGGATCGGCCAGGACGAGACGCACCAGATCCTCGCCTTCCGCGTGGCGCTCCCGCACCACCATGCGGCGCGCAAGGCTGTCCTTGGACGGCGGCCCGACGGTGAATGGCGCAAGGGCTGGCATCGTGGCGCCGGCGACGCGCTCCGGATTGCGCACCGGGTCCCACTCCACCCACAGCTCCGACGGGCCGCGCATCGAGATGTTGGAGAGAAAGTCGAACTTCTGTCCGGGCGCCAGCCTCATGTGCGGTAGCCGGCGTGCAAACTCCTCCAGGAACACGCGCATCTGCATCCGGCCGATGTTTTTTCCCATGCACTGGTGCGCACCGTAGCCGAAGGTCAGGTGTTCCACTGCGTTCTCGCGGTACAGGTCCACCTCGCCGGGGTTCTCGAAGTGCAGAGCGTCCTGGTTGGCCGATGCCATCACGATCAGAAGCCGGCTTCCCGTCGGAATAGCGACGCCCCCCAAAGTCGTGTCCGCCGTCGTGAGGCGCCGCCACGCGACGGTGGAGCCGGCCACGCGCAGGCACTCCTCCACCGCGTTGGGGATCAGCGCGGGATCTGCGCAGATGGCCTCCCACGCCGGGCGGTTCGACAGCAGCGTCATGAATGCGTTGGTCGTGGCCTTCGACGTGGTCTCATGGGCGGCGACCAGAATGGCCATCATCATCGAGCGCAGATACGACTCGGTGACGATCTCCGGGTGCAAGCGGTGCTGGCGGACGGACTCGTACATCCAGCCTTCGCCGTCGGGGTTCGCCATCATGTCATCCACGATCCGCTGAGCGGCCTGCCAGAAGCGGCCCACGCTCTCCGCGATCTCGATCTGCTCCTGTGGCGTCGGGCGACCGAAAGTGTTGAGCGTGTGCGCCACCCCGAACTGGCGCAACTGCTCGGCGCCGTCTTCGGGCACGCCCAGGAAGCGCAGCGCGATGTTCAGCGGGATCTCGTAGAACATCTCGCGCACGAGGTCTGCCCGGCCGCTGTCGACGAAACGGTCCATGCACTGCCGCGCCAAGGCGCGGATTGTGGGCTCGTAGCGCACGATCCGCTCCGGCAGGAAGGCGTCCATGAGCAGACGGCGCCGCTCCATGTGGTCGGGCTCGTCTTCGTTCACCATGGTGCGCTTCAAGGCGAAGCCGTAGCGCTCCAGGATGGCCACCGTCTCGGGACCGCCCGGCGTGAGCTTTTCGAGCACGATCGACGGCGAGAAGAGGATGTTGTCGCGGAATACCGCCTTCACGTCCTCATACCGCGTAACCACCCAGTAACCGAGCTGCGGGCTGTAGAAGACCGGCTCCTCCTCGCGCGACCATCGGACGTAGGCCGCCGGGTCCTGCAGATACGCGGGTTCGAAGGGGTCGAAGGCCGCGGCGTTGGCGCTCACGGGACAGCCGATGGGAGCCCGCGCTCCATCACCGCTGGTGTGCGCCGGGCAGACCGGGTGCGATGCAATCTCATGCCGGTTCATGCTGAGCTCCCTAAGTTGCGCGGACCTAGTCCACCTTGATGTTCTGGGAGGCTTGGATGCCCTTCCACCGTGCCCGCTCCCTTTCAACCATCGCCGAGAACTCGGCCGGGCTCAAGCTCGATGGCTCGACACTCGCTCCCGACAGCTTGGCCGCCACCGCCGGGTTGTGAATGGCCTTGGCCAGCGCCCGGCCGAGGCTCTCGATGGTTCCCTTGGGCGTCCCAGCCGTCGTCACCACGCCGGTAAAAGCGACCGCTTCCACGGCGGGCATTCCGATTTCCGCGAATGTAGGCACGTCGGGGAGCTGCGGCATCCGGACAGCGTCGGCTACGGCGAGCGCCCGCACCTTCCCGGACTTGACAAAGCCTCCGGCGAAGGCCATGTCGGCCATCATCACCGGCACCTGCCCCGACGCCACATCGGCAATGGCCGGGCTGCCGCCACAGTAAGGCACGTGGACAAAGGGAGCGCCCGTCACCTGCTTGAACAATTCCATGCCGATGTGGTGCGGACTACCCGGACCGACCGATGCGTAATTGAGGCCACTCGGCGCCACCTTCGACTCCGCAAGCAACTCCTTGACCGAGCGGGACTGAGTTCCCGGCCCGGCAACCAGCACCAGGGGGATGCGGCCGGTTGTCGAAACAAGTGCCATGTCACGATCCGGGCTGTACGCGAGATTCTTGTAGAGGTCGGGGTTGTAGATGAGGTGCCCGTTGTCGACGGACATGATGGTCAGGCCGTCTGCTGGCGAGCGCATCAAGTCAGCGGCCGCAACGGATCCGTTCGCGCCCGGCTTGTTGTCGATGATGACTGGCCGGTTGAGTTCGGCGGACAACTGCTGGCCGACGGTCCGCGCAATGAAATCCTGGCCGCCGCCTGCGGCGTAAGGGACGATCCAGCGCAAGGGTTTGGAAGCCGGCGACTGCGCGCTCGACGCGATCGCAAAGCCCGACAGCCAGACAAGCGCAAACAACGCAACGGACTTTCTCATAGGTGACCTCTCAGATGGTGAAAGTTCGCCAGGTCGGCGGGATTGGCGCACGCGGCGCTGACGCTGTCACAGTGCTTCCAATACATGCACGCGTGACTCAAGCTTTCTCCGAGGTGCTCGCGGGAGAAATTTGCGAAAAACCGATCACCAGCCGCGCCTGGCGGACCACTTGGTGATCAGATCAACGGACTGCTGGAGATGCTCGGGTTGCCCTTGGCAATAATGGGTCGCCCCAGCCAGGCAGTGGAATGTCTTGTCCGCGCCCGCCCATGCCTGGTACATCAGGCCGGTATCCGGCTGCGGCACCGCATCGTCTGCGCCGTGCTCGATGGCAAGCAGGGGGACGCTGATGTCCATCGCGTTGGCGACCCCGGCTGCTCGAGAGTGGTCCACGGACCACTGCGACAGCCACGATCGCAGCGTCGAGAATCTCGCCAGGCCCACCGGCCCATTGTTGACGGTGGCGGGGATGCCCAGGTAGCAGATCCCGATGGCCCGATCATTCGGGTCGATCGTGGCATCCAGGAAACGCGGCTCAGCCATGGTGCGGTGCGTGACAAAGCCTCGTTCCACTTCCTGCCCACCCTTTTGCCTGAGAGCGGCGAGGGTCTCCTGCACGTGCGCGGTGATGCGCCGCACCCGTGCCAGTTGCGCGGCCCTGTATTCGTGCAGCCAGTCCTTTGGATAGGGAGGCCGCACGGGACATTCAGGCGAATAGATGTCGAACCGCGCCTCACGGCTGTCGGGATCGTTCTCGTCCACGACCGACGGGTCGATCCATTGGCTCAGGCAGACCGCGCGCGACTGATGCGCGGCTTCCAGGATCACGCCGTCGGCGGGGGGCAGCTTTGCGGCGATCAGGTCCACCGGGTCGCCGGCCGGAGTTTCCGTGATGGTGGGCCTTTCGGCCTGCGCTTGATAGAAGAGGGACAGTGATCCGCCTCCCGACCAGCCAAGCAGAATGACATGCCTGAATCCTAGGATCTCCTTGGCGTGCCGGATGCAGGCGCCGAGATCCAGGGCGACCTTCTCGTAAATCAGGGGAGCATCGTTCTTGACGTATCGGCTCCCCATGCACAGCACCGAGCAGCCGGCCCTGGCCAGCGCAGACGGGAGCGGCAGCAGTTGAAGGGTGGAGCTCGGGTGCATCAGCAGATAGACGGTGCTCCGCTGCTGCCCCTCGGGCTCTATCAGCAAGCCCTCCAGGTTGATCGTGCCCTGGCTTCCTACGAAGCCGTAGGTCTCCTTGAACTGGGTGGCTTCCGGGTAGGCGATGTGCACCCACTGGCGATTCAGAATGGTGTCGTGATTCATGGTGACGGCATCCGGCAAGCCCAGTCACCCCAGTCGCCCCGGGGTGCCGAGACTTCAGGTGCCTCCAGCCAAGCTGCAGGCCGAACGGCCAGCCGCTCGGCTTGCCCGGACTCCTGCACACAGGAGAGCGCCAACTTCAACTGGTGCATATGCATTGGTCCTCGGCTGCGAATGCTCGGTGATGGCCGCGACTGCGGCGGCTTATTGAAAGGTAGATCCTGCAGTTCAAGTTGCTGGGCCAGCGAGGTTCGCATGCGCAGGCGGTGAACCTCTAGTGACCCGCCGTTGCGTGGCGCTGCGCCTTTTCTTCCACCCAGGCCGCCAACTGAACGTGTGCCCGGTCGATCTGCGCCTGCGACACCCCCTCGGGGGCTTGATCGACGGTGAATTCCAGGCGAATTCCGTTCGGATCGAAGAAGTAGATGGATTGCATGGACCCGTGATCCGTCACGCCCAGCACATCGATGCCGGCTTGTTCGAGCCGGACCTTGAATCGCGCGAGGGCCTCCACTGACGTCAGCTTCATTGCGAAGTGATTGACCCAGGCCGGCGTGTTGGGCGACGGCTGCGCCTTCACGTCGTCTCCGAGATCGAAAAAGGCAATGTAGGAGTTGTCCTCCATCTTGAAGAAGAGGTGCACGTAAGGGCAATACTCGCCGGTACTCGGAACGACGTCGGCGCGAATGATGTGGGCCAGGGGCATCCCCAGAAGATCTTCGTAGAAGGCGCGGGTTTCCTCGGCGTCCTTGCACCGCCAGGCGAAGTGATGGAGTCGCAGAACCGGATCGTTTTCGGAAGTCATGGGCAAGAATTTCCTCGAGCAGTCGTCTGCGCATAATTTTAATAGTATCCAAAATCGATACTGTAAGGGTTATCCCGCGATGGGACGCCGGGTTCGAATGAAGCTGGCTGGGTGTAAAGTCGCGCCCCGATGAGCAAATTCGCGCGGATGGTCGATGTTCTTGACCTGTTTTCCGGCCAGGCCACTCTATTGACCGCCGAGGACATCGCAACCTGTCTGCAGTTGTCCCGACCGACCGCTTTTCGCTACGCGCGAGAACTCACGGCCGCGGGATTCCTGGCGAACTATTCGGGCAGGTACTCGCTGGGCGCGCGCATCATCACGCTGGACTACCGGATTCGCGAGTCGGACCCCGTCCTGCGGACCGCCCGCCCGGTGATGCGCGAGTTGTCTGCCGAAATGGCGGCGGTCGTCGCGATGTGCCGGATGTACAACGAGGAAGTCGTCAACGTGCACCAGGAGAGCCCGGTCCAGGAGGGCGCGCCGATCCTTGGACGAGGCCGTTCGCTTCCCTTGTTTCGCGGCGCGGCCTCGAAGGTGATGCTGGCAAACCTGCCGCCGGCCAAGGTCCGGAAAATCTATGAGCGTTATGCGACGCAGCCCGAGGCGCAGACCATCGGCCGCTCATGGAGCGAGTTCCGGGCGGCCCTGAGGAAGATCCGCCAGCAGGGCTTCTATGTCTCGGTTGGTGAGATCAGCGAACTCACGTGCGGGATAGCCGCGCCGGTCGCTTTGGCGGACGTCGGAGTCGTCGCTGTGTTGTCGCTCATCCTGCCCGCATCTCGCCTGCCCGTTATCAACACCGAAGGGCTGGGGAAAAGGGTCCACGCGGCAGCCGAGACAATTGCCTCCCAGCTGGCAATCCTCACCGCCGCCAACTGACATCGCGGGCCGGCAGGCCGCCACGCGCCGTACTTGCCTGCTGGACAAGAGGCCGTCGGTAAGCAGGTCAGAGGACGCCAGGTTCGGCGTAAGGATCAATGCGAAGGATCACTCTGTCGAACGCTGGCGGGCCGCAGCAAGGCCAAGCCGCACACTAAGGCTGGCATCGCAACGGCCGTGAACGCCGCGCCGTAGCCCATGCCCCACCGAATCATTAGTGCAAAGATCGGCGGACCGGCCAACACCCCGGCGAAGGTGACGAACAGCGCCGCGGCGGTCGCCGCGCTTACGGCGCCGGCCGGTGCGCGCTGCGCCACCTCCGCGAGGTACACGCCGTTCCAGCCGATGGCGCTAGCGCCGAACACAGCGTACAGCAGCAGCAGCATCGGCGTCGGCCATGCGCTTGCGAAAGCGCTGACGATGGCGCACACGCCCATCACGCAGCCCATGGCGCCCATCACGCGGCGCGGCTGTCCACTGCGATCGGCGACATGGCCCGACAACAGGCGCCCCGCGATCCCCGCAGCCTGGGTGACGGCCAGGGCCAGGCCAGCCTCGACCAGGCTGTAGCCGTGCTGCGTGGCGAGGAAGGTAACCAGGTAGGTACCCAGGCAGAGTTGCAGCGCGGCATAGCAGAACGAGCTGAGGGCCAGCGGGCGGCCGGGGCGGTCCGCCAGTGCGACGCGCAGCGGCTCGGCCATGCTGTCGAGGCCGACCCGCGCACGGGCTTGACGGTCCGTGTCCAAGGTGGCGCGCAAGGGCTGCAGCAACAGCGCCAGCAGCGCGCAGGCTCCGCAGACGGCCCACGCCGCCGAGCGCCACCCGCTCCACGACGCCAGGGGCGGCAAAAGGGCGCCGGCCAGCAGTGCGCCCACCGGTACTCCCGTCTGTTTGAGCGAAAAGATCCTGGACCGGTGGTGCGGCGGCGCCACGCGATTGAGCAAATGTGAGCTGGCGGGATTCAGGGGCCCGTAGCCGATCCCCATCAGCACCGCCGCCGCAGCAATGCCGGCGACGTGGGCCGAGGCAAGCAGCCCGACGCCTGCACACGCGGCGACGAGGCACACCTGGCTCAGCCGCAGCGCGCCCCAGCGGCGCACCAGCGCACCACTGACCAGGCCGCAGCCCATGCTGCTGGCATAGATCAGCGCCACGAACACCCCCAGAAGCGAGAACGGCAGCCCCGTCTCCGCTGCGACGGCGGGAGCCAGGATCGGCAGCGTGACGGTGGCCATCGAGAGGACCGCCTGCGCGGCCAGCATCGCGGCCACCGGCATCACCACACCGGGCGTCGCTTTCACGGGCTGCCCTCCGTGTCCACGCATTCAGGGCCGGCTCACGCCGGGTGGCGCTGGATAAGCTGGCGCGCGATGATCAGACGCTGCATCTCGTTGGTGCCTTCGCCGATCAGCAACAGCGGCGCGTCCCGATAGTAGCGCTCCACATCGAATTCCGGCGAGTACCCGTAGGCGCCATGGATGCGCATGCACTCCAGGGCGTTTTCCATCGCCGCCTCGGTGGCGAAGTACTTCGCCATCCCGGCTTCCATGTCGCACCGGTCGCCCCTGTCATACGCGCGCGCCGCCGATTCCACCAGCAGTCGCGCCGCCTCGACCCTGGTCGCCATTTCACCGAGCTTGAGCTGGATCGCCTGATGCTCGCTGATCGGCTTGCCGAAGGTCCTGCGCTGCTGCGAGTACGCCACCGCATCGTTCATCGAGGCGCTGGCCACACCCAGCCCCCGCGCCGCAACATTGATGCGCCCGAGTTCCAGACCGGACAGCACCTGTTGCAGGCCGCGACCCTCGACACCACCGACCAGGCGGTCGGCGTGCACACGGTAGCCGTCGAACTGCAGCTCGCAGGTGTCGATGCCGCGGTATCCCATCTTTGCAAGCTTGCGCCTGACAATGAAGCCTGGCCCCTTTTCGGCGATGAACAGGCTCATGCCCTTGTGCCGCGGTTCGGCCTGCGGGTCGGTCTTGACCAGCAGCGCGAGGCAGCCGCCATGGAGGCTGTTGGTGATCCAGGTCTTGCTGCCATTGATCACGTAGTGCTCGCCTTCGCGCACCGCGCGCGTGCGGATGGCCTGCAGGTCCGTGCCTGCATCGGGCTCGGTCAGTCCGATGCCGCCGCGCAGCACGCCGCTGGCAAAGCGCGGCAACAGGTCGCGCTTTTGCGCCTCGGTGCCATGCCGCAGGACGGCCGAGGCCATGATGAGGTGCGAGTTGATGATGCCCGACAGTGACATCCAAACCGCCGCGATACGCGCCACGATGGCGGCATAGGTGGCGGTCGACAGGCCCAGGCCGCCGTACTCGGCCGGGATGATGGCGCCGAAAAGCCCCATCGACTTCATCTGTTCCACGATCGCGGCCGGGTACTCGTCGGCCTGCTCGAGGCGTTTGACGTGTGGCCGCACTTCCGTCCGGAGAAAGCGGTCGATGGCGGCGAGGATCAGGCTTTCCTGTTCGGGGTCGGTGGTCATGGGTGTGGCGCCCGGTGGAAGGCGTGTCAGCCGCGCGCTGCCAGGCCCAGTTGCAGGCTGGCCGCTGAACCGTCGCGGCCGATCGAAAGCACCAGGTCGCGCACGTGCGCAGCCCGAGCCGGCGCCGCGACGAGCTGCATGTTGTCGAAGAACTTGCTCTCTACTTCGGCGTTGCTGATCGGCCGCTCGGCGCCGCCGCGGTTGATGTGCTCGCGGTGACCCAGCTCGCGCCCGTCGTTCAGTGTTGCCACCACCTCGCCCGAGTAGGAGGCGGGGAAGGGTGAATCGGGGTCGATCTCATACTCGACCTTGGCAGCCAGCGCCAGCACCTGTTCGTCGCGCAGCGCAGTGTCGTCGAGTTCGGCCAGGCCGAACCGGCCCTTCGCCAGCGCGGTGGCCACGGCATAGGGAATGCTGAACTGCGCGTCGTAGCTGTTCTGCGGTCGCTTCTTGGTCGCCACCGGCTCGCACACTGTTTTCACGACCTCGGCCGGCACCAGCGCACGCACGCTGCGGATGTCGGCGGGTCGCAGGCCATGGCGCTCGCGCAGGATCGCCGCCGCGTCGGCGCAGGCATGCGTGAAGTGGCAGGCCGGCAGCGGCTTGACAGTGACCCTGGAAAGCTCCCACACCTCGCCCAGGCCGTTGGTGGCCAGAGCCAGGTCGCAGTCCTGGGCCAGCGGGCCAAGGTAACTGTTGAAGACGCCGAAGCGGCCTTCGTAGGGACGGTCTGGGCCTTTGAAGCCGTGCCGCGCCATGGTCGCGGCTGTCATGCCGGCCACGGCGGCCCAGCCCGGGTGCATGCGCTTCGTCCAGGCGCCGTCCTGGAGGAACTCCAGGCTTCCCGAGCCCATGGACAGCGCGATGCCCTGGGCCATCGCCAGTTGCGCGGCATTCAGCCCGAGCAGCCGGCCGCTGACCAGCGCGCAGGCGAAGGCGCCGATCAGGCCTGTGGGGTGGAAGCCGACCTGATGGAAGCCGCCCCTGGCCACCGACGCCAGGCGGGCACCCACTTCCATCCCCGCGACGTACGCGGTAAGCAGCGCTTCGCCGTCGACATCGGCCAGTGCGGCGCAGCCCAAGGCGCTGGGGAAAGTGCTGGCGGTGGCGTGGATCACGCCTGCGGCGTGGGTGTCGTCGTAGTCCAGGCCATGGATCAGGATGCCGTTCATCAGCATCGCGTCGCGCGGCGTGAGCCGCGTCGACAGCCCGATCACCGGCGTCGCGCCAGCCCCGCCCGACAGCTCGGTCATCGCCGACAGCGAACGGTGCGCGAAGTCGTAGTGCGTGGAGGCATGCGCGATGCCCACCGCATCGAGGATGAGGTGGCGCGCGCGTTCCAGAACCGTCTCGGGTACCTGCTGCGGCCTCAGGTTGGCGACGAATGCGGCCAGCGTGGCGGCGATCGTCGGGCCGCTGGGCGAGCGGGTAGGGGGATTCGGCATGTCCGGCTTTCAGTTCGGCAGTCAGGGTGACAGAACCGGCTCGCCAAGCCGGCGCGGTGCTGGGCATCTACTCGACATGCAGGCCTGCGGCCTTGATCACGGGTCCCCAGAGTGCCAGGTCGCGCCGGATCGCCTCCGCCAGCTGCTCGGGTCCGCCATAGCGGACATCGAGTCCGAGGGTGGTGAACTTCTCGCCGAGCTCCGGGCCGGCGAGCCCCTTTCCGATCTCCGCGGCCAGGCGCCGCTGCAGCGGGGCTGCCAGGCCGGCGGGAGCGTCGACCCCCATCCAGCCGACAAAAGCGTAGCCGGGGAGGGTTTCGGCGATCGCGGGCACCTCGGGCAGAAGGCGATGCCGGGTTCGCCCGGTGGTCGCGAGCACGCGCAATTTGCCGGCAGCGACCATCGGCAAAGCCGTGTTGGGCGCGTCGAAAAGGAACTGCAGGCTGCCGCCGATGAGGTCGGTCAGCGCCAGCGCGGTGCCGCGGTACGGCACATGCGACAGGCCGACCCTGGCATGCATCGCAAGCAGCTCGCCGGCCAGGTGGTTCGAAGAGCCCTTGCCCGCCGACCCGTAGTTCAGGGAGCCGGGCTTCGCGCGGGCGGCAGCGAGCAGGTCCCCCAGCGCCCGGTACGGGCTGTCGGCACGCACCATCAAAAGGTTCACGTACTCGGCGAAGCGCGCGATGGGCGTGAAATCGCGCTCGGGGTCGTAGCCGGCGTTCTTCGACAGGTGCGGCCCCATGCCGAACGTGGCTGTGTGCGCGAACCCCAGCGCATGGCCGTCCGCAGGCATCCTGGCGAGCCGCGCCACCCCGATGCCGCCGCCGGTGCCCGGAATGTTCTCGACCACGAAGGGCTGTCCGAGTTGCTCCTGCAGGCGCCCCGCGACAAGCCGGCTGACCGCATCGGCCGGACCGCCCGGGGCGAACGGCACCACGAAGCGAACCGGCTTGGCCGGGTAGCCCTCCTGGGCGAGCGTGGCCGGGGCGCCCAGCGTCGCCGCAAACGCACTGCCTGTGGCGAGAAATGCCCTGCGCGTGGTCTTCATGGCAAGTCCCGCTCAATAGGACCGTGGCAGCCCCATAACATGCTCCGCTATGTAGTTCAGCACCATCTCGCGGTTCAGTGGCGCGGTGCGCAGCAGCCGCACCAGGCCGTACAAGTCGTAGATCCCGTATTCCTTGGTGAACCCGTTTCCCCCGTGCGTCTGGATCGCTGCATCGACGGCGTGAATGCCGGCTTCGGCACCGGCATACTTGGCGATGTTGGCGAACTCGCCGGCGGGCAGGTCCTGGTCGAAGGCCCACGCCGCCTTCAGCGCCATGAGGGAGGCCATCTCGATTTCGCTGCGCGCGATCGCCAGCGGATGCTGCACGCCCTGGTAGGCGCCGATCGGCGTCTTGTTGAACAGCTTGCGCTCGTTCGCATAGGCCACCGCCTTCTTCAGGGCGAAGCGGCCGATGCCGGTACACATGCCCGAGAGGATGATGCGCTCCGGGTTCAGGGTGTCGAACAGGATGCCGAAGCCCTTGTCCACTTCACCCAGCACGTCGTCCTCGGTCAGCGCCACGTCGTCGAAGAACACCTGCCACTGCGTCTCCGGCACGGGAAAGGCGACCGGGATGAGGGTCATGCTGATGCCCTTCTTCTTCATGTCGACCATGAAGATGGTGAAGCCGTCGGTCTTCTTCTTCACGTCCGCCCGCGGCGTGGTGCGGGTGACCACCATTGCATAGTCGGCGCGGTTCGCATCGGTGATGAACACCTTCTGTCCACTCAGGCGGAAGCTTCCCTTGCCGTCGGGCTTGGCCAGGGTGGTGATCTCCATCGAGTTGGATCCCGCGTTGGGCTCCGTGATCGCGAAGCAGAATTTGATGTCCCCCGAGCAGCCGCCCGGCAGCAGCCGGCGCTTCATGTCTTCGCTGGCGTGCTTGGCCAGCAGCCCCATCGTCATGGTCGGCCCCACGACGAGGTTGAGCAGGGGGATGCCGTTGTTCGCCAGTCCTTCCATGAACAGCAGCATCTCCGTCATTCCCTGGCCGGCGCCGCCATAGGCCTCGGGCACCATGATGCCCAGGAAACCGTCGTCGGTGATCTGCTGGTACAGCTCCGCCGGCGGCTCGCTCTTCTCGGCATACGTCTTCCAGTACTTGTGGTCGAAGCGCTGCGACACGCGGTCGCCGTACTCGTAGACCATGCGTTGTTCCTGCGTGAGGGCGAAGTCCATGTTGTTCTCCGGAAGCGGGACGTTGCGGCTGCGAATCAGACCTTCGCCGAAGGGAAGACCGGCGCACGCTTCTCGCGCACGGCGGCCACGCCTTCGGCCGCGTCTTCGCCAAGGAAGCAAAGCATCTCCATCGCGAGCGAGCTCTCGAAGGTCGGCCGCGCCATGTGCATCCAGCCGTTGAGCGATCGCTTGGTGAAGCGGATCGCCTGCTGGCTGCCCGCAGCCAGCTTGTCGGCCACCTCCATGGCCTTGTCCATCAGCTGCGCGCGCGGCACGCACAGGCTCACCAGCCCGATGCGCTCGGCCTCCTTGCCGGACACGAAGTCGGCCGTCATCAAGTAGTACTTGGCCTTGGCCATGCCGCACAGCAGCGGCCACAGGATGGCGGCGTGGTCTCCGGCGGCCACGCCGAGCTTGAC